>Ga0183095_10360_pt1 | contig 171854 bp, 173 predicted proteins | sample BioMet4_FD_130346 | JGI IMG/M metagenome (GOLD analysis project Ga0183095, IMG submission 130346) | Microbial communities from bioreactor (seeded with sewage sludge) at LBNL, California, USA - Biofuel metagenome 4 (v2) (version 3) | ecosystem: Engineered > Bioreactor > Anaerobic > Unclassified ...
TCCTTAGTCTCTTGACAATTCTAAGGGTAGCTGTTATTTCAGGTGCTGACAATGGCTCACTTTTTATGCCATTTGGGGTGCTAACTTTTTCGAGACCTTTTGCGATACTTTCATTTTACCGAAAACAGGAAACTTTACAGGCTATAGAAAATGTCATCCTCTTCAGCATTTCAAACGCTTTTTTGAAGTTCTCTGACGCATATAAGCGGATACACAATATTCAAGGTGAAATGGACAACGATTGGTATGAGTATGTCGAGTACGGCACGATTAACCCGTTAACAATCTTTCTACAAAGGAACGGATTTTCCCGCGAAACGGCTATGTATATTCGGCAGCACCGTAATGAGTATGTTACAGGATTGGATGAGGGTGCCCCAAAGCTAAAGCGAGAACTCTTGAACTGTGGCAGTTTAAGCGTGGTTACTGAGGTGCAGGATATGAGCATTAATAATCCAGACCTGTTCTTGGACTGAGTTACGCAAGCAGATAACTTGATGATTGTATATAACGCGATGGCAAAATCGTTTGATAAGGAGATAATTGTATGGCGGCACGCGGAAAAAGTATAAATTTGTTTCTGATGGACGGTGAGCCGAGCGGGCGCATCAAATGTACCCTTGCCAACTGGACAGGAGTCGCCTACAAAATACCGCGTACGGCTTTAGACCTATGCAAGGAACGCGATGACCTAAAGCAGAGCGGCATATACTTTCTGTTCGGTATCTCCGACCAGACCGGCAATAACATTGTTTATGTGGGGCAAGCAGGTGCTCGTAAAAACGGCGAGGGGCTGCTTTATCGCTTACAGGAGCACAAGCGCAATCCCTACAAGGATTACTGGACGGAAGCCGTCGTGTTTACTACATCGAATAACTCCTTCGGTCCGACAGAGATAAGCTACCTTGAAAACCGCTTCTGCAGGCTTGCCCTCGCCGCCAAACGTTACGACGTACAAAATGGCAATGACCCGACGCATGGGAACATCACCGAAGAAAAAGAAAGCGAACTTGAAGAGTTTGTCGATTACGCCCGTATTGTTATGGGAACGCTGGGGCACAAAGTTTTCGAGCCGCTTGTCGCCACCAAACCTGCACCTGTGGCTAACACCGCTGTAGACGACGAACCTATGCTTTATTTCAATCGTACAAACCTCAAAGCCACAGGTCGCCGTACAAGCGAAGGCTTCGTTGTGTTCAAAGGCAGTGCGGTCGTGTCTGAATGGCAGAAAAGCTGCCCCGAAAATGTAGTGAAGCTGCGGACGCGATACAAAGACAAAATCGACGGCAATCACATCCTCACCGAGGACTTGCTGTTCACCAGCCCGTCCACCGCTGCCGCCTTCGTTGGCGGTTCCAGCTTGAACGGCAATGAACTATGGAAAACAGCAGATGGCGTATCGCTTAAGCACTTGGAAAAGACGGAACAGCCATAATCGTGGGAGGTACATCATGTCTAATAATTTGCAGACAATAATCGAGAGCGGCATGCGCTACTACGATATGGTACATACGGATATACACGGGCGCTACCAGTCATGGGAGCATTGCTATGGCGTTTTCTCAAAGTACAAGGATAAAGAACTAACAGCAGAAGACCTTGACTATTTGTCACTGCATTTGTCTTTTTATCTTGCAAGCTGGGGAATGTATCGAGGCTCTTCTTTTCTCCTGCAGCGCGATTACATGGTACATATCCCAGCAATTCAAGAATTGTTTAAACCACAGTACCGACAATTGTGGGGTATCAAATGTATCACACTTATACAGACCGGAAATTTAACCACACTTTTCATGCTATCTGAAAAATTAAAGAAACTGTACAGCGAAATCCGAATAGCTGCAAACCTGTCGATTAATAAACCAGCCCCTTCGGTAGGCATCTCCGATGTCCTTATAACGAAAATCCTAATGGGAACAATGGGTTGTGTCCCGGCGTATGACCGCTTCTTCTGTTCGGCAGTCAAATACTGTAAAGCATCTTCTGCGTTGTTCTCCAAGCAATCCATAAAGAAACTTTGCCTTTTTTATGAGGAACACAGCGACGTATTTGAGAAATGCAGAGCCGAAATGTCGCAGGGGTGGATTGATTATCCGCAAATGAAAGTTATCGATATGTGTTTTTGGCAAATCGGATATGACGAGTATATCGCAAGCGCCGGTTCTGCTGACGGTGAATAACACCTTTTAATTTTGCCCTATACAATTTAATTATTCCTCTGTTGCCGTTTGAGGAGGGGTGCAAAAAATTATTGTCATCGAATTACTGCAAGTCATTGAAAAACAAAAAAAGCGAGACAGGACGGGCTTTTTGCACCCCCTTGTCTCGCTTTTCCCTTGTATTACTGGCTTTTCTAATAGGCAAAATTAAAAGGTAGTCAGTCAATTTGTATCATTGACTGACTACCTTTGTGGCAGGGGATGAGGGATTCGAACCCCCGCAAACGGAGTCAGAGTCCGGTGTGCTACCGTTACACAAATCCCCTGTGTGCACTGCGTCAAAACGCAAGTATTATTATACCGAAAGCGGGCAAATTGTCAAGATGAATTTCTCCATTTTTGAAAATTTCCGCCGCGCCGGGCGTCCGAAACCGCGGAGCCGAATTTCCCCGCCGGCGGAAGTTTCTGCCGTCCGGGAGCCGCGCCGCGTCCGGCCGCGGGCCGCGCGCGGAATCCCGGCTGGAAATCCGCCTTGCATTATCCAGCCGCGCGGGCGGTTTTTTCGCGCCGCGGGCGGCATAGTAACAGGGCGATGGAGCGGAGAGGATGAACAACATGAAAAAAACATTTTTAAGATCGGCGGCCGGCCTGCTGCTGGCCCTGCTTTTGAGCGTCCAGGCGCTGGCCGCGGCGCCCGAGCGCGTGATCCCCGGCGGCGGCACGGTCGGCATCAAGCTGTACGCGAAGGGTCTCGTCATCACCGAGACCGAGAGCCGCATGGCGGCCCGGCAGGCCGGGCTGCGGCGCGGCGACACGATCCTGGAGGCCGACGGCCGCGAGATCGGCACGCTCGAGCAGCTGCGCCGGATCGTGCAGACGGGCCGGACGCTGTCGCTCACGGTGCTGCGGGACGGCCGCGAGGCCGAGTTCCTCGTCTCGCCGAGCGAAACGGACGAGGGCTACCGCCTGGGCGCGAGCGTGCGCGACAGCATCGCGGGCATCGGCACCGTGACGTTTTACGACCCGGAGACGAAGATCTTCGGCGCGCTCGGCCACGGGGTGAACGAGCCGGGCGGGGCGGAGCTGCTGCCCATGGCCTCGGGCTTTCTCGTGCGCTCGTCGGTCGCCTCGGTCAAAAAAGGGGCCGCGGGCGCGCCCGGCGCGCTGGAGGGCGAGTTCGACGTCACGGCCGCGACGGGCGCGGTGCTGCAAAACAGCGGGCAGGGCATCTTCGGCGTCGTGCGCGAGGTGCCGGAGGGCGAGCCGGTCGCGGTGGCGAAGGCGGACGAGGTGCGCACGGGCGAGGCCGAGATCCTGGCCAACGTCGAGGGCCGCGGCGTCGGGCGCTACCGCGTGCGGATCGATCGGCTCTATCCGGGCGCGCCGTCCGGGCGCAACCTGCTTCTGACCGTGACGGACGAGCGGCTGCTCGCGCGCACGGGCGGCATCGTCCAGGGCATGTCGGGCAGCCCGATCCTGCAGGACGGCAGGCTGGTCGGCGCGGTGACGCACGTGCTGGTCGGCGACCCCGCGCGGGGCTACGGCATCTTCGCCGAGACGATGCTGAAGACGGCCTATCCGGACGGCTGACGGGCGCGCGCCCGTACATAAACGCCGCATGGACGAAACCGCCGGGTCATGATACAATGAGAAAAAAGGCGGTGACGCTCCATGGAAAACGAGGCGGCGGAAAAGAAGAAGCGGGCCGGGCGGCGGCTCTCGATCCCCATCCTCGCGCTCGTCGCGGGGCTGTTCGTCCTGTTCACGTTCACGGGCCGCATCCGCACGGCGGTGGCGGCCGACCGGGTGGAGATCGACGGCGACTACTGGCCGGACCGGACGGTCCTGTTCGCCGACATCTCGGACGTGCGGCTGGTGGAAAGCTTCTCACCCGGCAGCCGCACGAACGGCTTCGGCGGCGGAAAGCTGAACGAGGGTCATTTTTCCAACGATCTGTTCGGACGCTATATTCTTTACGCATACGCCGGCTGCCATTCCTGCGTCGCGCTCGAAACGGCGGACGGCGTCGTCGCCGTGAACGCCGAAACGCCCGCCGCGACAAAAGCGCTTTATTCGTCGATTCGGGATGCCTGGCTGCGCTTTCAAAAGAATTAGACGGCAAAAAGTCGAATGTTGTCGACAAGTTTTGGCATAAACTTGATTTCTTTTCTTGATAAAAATGGATGTTTATGCTAATTTATAGGTGTCGCAGCGATGACAGGACATTGTCTGAATCAAGGAAGCTCATTATTGGATTAGGAGAGGACGTACATGGACAACCGTGTTAAAATCTTGATTGCCGACAGCAACGAAGAGTTTTGCGAGCACCTGAAGGAAGCGCTCGGGCAGGTCCCGGGATATGAAGTGGCGGGCGTGGCGGCGGACGGCCTGCAGGCGGCGGAGCTGCTGCAGAGCCGGCAGCCCGACGTGCTGGTGATGGATCTGATGCTGCCGAAGCTGGACGGGATCTCCGTCCTCAAAAAGGCGAACGAGCTGGAAAAGCGGCCGGCCGCGCTCGTGCTGACCGGGTTTATGACGCCGTACGTCGGCGCGATGGCGGCCTCGCTCGGCGTGCAGTATTTCATGTCCAAGCCGTGCGACCTGGACGCGGTCGTGCGCCGCATCCGGGAGATCACGACCGTGGAGGGCCAGCTCAAAAAGCTGCCGCAGCAGCGCGCCGACGCCAGCATCGAGGCGATGGTGACCTCCATCATCCACGAGATCGGCGTCCCGGCCCACATCAAGGGCTACCAGTATCTGCGCGAGGCGATCATGATCGCGGTGAACGACATGGACGTCATCAACGCCATCACGAAGGTGCTCTATCCGCAGGTCGCCAAGACCTTCTCCACGACGCCCTCGCGCGTCGAGCGCGCCATCCGGCACGCGATCGAGGTCGCCTGGGACCGCGGCGATCTCGAGACGCTGCAGCGCTTTTTCGGCTACACCGTGAGCAACACGAAGGGCAAGCCGACGAACTCCGAGTTCATCGCGCTCATCGCGGACAAGCTCCAGCTGCAGCTCAAGAGCGCCGACGCGGCGGGCTGAAACGAAAAAAACGGGGCGCTGCGATTTTTCGCAGCGCCCCGGATGCTCTATTCCCCTGTCTCCGGCAGCTCCATGCTGTCGAACGCGTTCTCCGTCTCGTCGAAGACGACCTGCAGCTCGGCGAAGGTCTCCTTGAGCCGCTCGAGGCCCGAGGACAGATCCTCGGTCAGGGCGGCGATCTCGTCGCCGGAGTCGGCGTAGCGGCTGCGGGCGTGCTCGCAGAGCTCAGAGAGCTGCTCGCGCAGCTTCCGCGCGCGGATGGCGGCGTTGCGCTCGGCGGCCTCGGCGCGGCGGTAGGCGGCGAGCTCCTGCCCGTCCAGATCGGGCTGCTGCCCGTCCTCCTCCGGCTCGGCGGCTTCGGCGGTCTCGCCGGTCTCGTCAGCCTCGTCCGTCTCCCCGGAGGCCTTGGCGCGGTCGGCCAGCTCGGCGGCCTCCTTGGACAGGGAGACGACCTGCTCCTGCAGGGACGCGTCCTCGCTGCGCAGCTGCTCGAGCTCCGCCTTCACGGAGACGAGCTCGTGCTTCGCGGCGGCGCAGTCCTGCTGCGCGGCGCTCAGCTGCTCCGCCAGCGCGGCCTTCTCGGAGGCCAGCTTCTCATTCTCGTCCTTGAGCCGCCGGAGCTCCTTCTGGTGCTCGATCGAGCTCGACTCGATGTAGTTTGCCACATCGCTGCGGTTGAATCCGCCGATGGCGGAACGGAACTTTGAAAAATCAGCCATAAGACGCCTCCTGATACGCTTGATTGCTCCGATTATATCACAGCCGCCGACAGAAAACAACCGGAATCGCCGCATTTCGCGCTTTCCCGGAACCGCCCGCCGGGATTTTTCCCCTTTACTTTCCCGCCGATCTTTGCTATAATCATCGCGCAAACCGATATGCACCCGTAGCTCAGCTGGATAGAGTGTTGGACTCCGACTCCAAAGGTCATGCGTTCGAATCGCACCGGGTGTACCAGTCAAAGAAACGCCGCCCCTTGTGGGCGGCGTTTTTTTGACCCCGGCGATTCGAAGTTTATACCCTTCAGGGTAAATCGCACCGGGTGTACCAGTCAAAAAAGCACCGCCCCTTGTGGGCGGCGTTTTTTTGACCCCGGCGATTCGAAGTTTATACCCTTTAGGGTAAATCGCACCGGGTGTACCAGTCAAAAAAGCACCGCCCCTTGCGGGCGGCGTTTTTTTGACCCCGGCGATTCGAAGTTTATACCCTTTAGGGTAAATCGCACCGGGTGTACCAGTCAAAGAAACACCGCCCCTTGCGGGCGGCGTTTTTTTGACCCCGGCGGCTTGAAGCGGGACGGCTCCGGCGCAAAAAATCGCGGCGGGAAGACCCGCCGCGATGGGGCTTTAGTCCAGCGCCGCGAGCAGCTGCTCGCGATTCTGGCTCGTGTTGGTCGCGCGGAGGATGCTGCGGATCGGCAGCACCGAGCGCGCCGAGACGCTCAGCTCGTCCGCGCCCATGGCGAGGAACAGCGCCGTGAGCGAGGTGTCGCTCGCGAGCTCGCCGCAGATGCCGGCCCAGATGCCCGCCGCGTGCGCGCTCTCGATCGTGCGGCGGATAAGCCGCAGCACGGCCGGATGGTGCGTGTCGCAGAAGCGCTCGAGGCCCGCCGCGCCCTGGCGGTCGACGGCCAGCGTGTACTGCGTGAGATCGTTCGTGCCGATCGAGAAGAAATCGACCTCCCTGGCGAGCTTGTCGCTCATGATGACGGAGGCGGGCGTCTCGATCATGATGCCGAGCGGGATGTTCTCCGCGTAGGGGATCTTCTCGCGCTCGAGCTCCTTCTTGACGGCCGTGCAGATGCGCTTGATCTCCTGGATCTCCCACACGCTCGCGATCATCGGGAACATGATGGCGAGATTGCCGTAGGCCGACGCGCGGTACAGCGCGCGCAGCTGCGTGCGGAACACCTCGGGCCGGGACAGGCAGATGCGGATGGCGCGCATGCCGAGCGCGGGGTTCTCCTCCTCGGGGAGATTGAAATACGGCACCTTCTTGTCCGCGCCGATGTCGAGCGTGCGGATGACGACCTGGCGCGTGCCCATGCGCTGCAGCACGGCCTTGTAGGCGGCGAACTGCTCGTCCTCGGTCGGATAGTCGGAATTTTCAAGATAGAGAAATTCGCTGCGGAACAGGCCGATGCCGCGCGCGTCGTTGGATAAAACGGCGTCCAGGATGGCGGGCGAGGAGATGTTGGCGTAGAGCCGGATCTCCTTTCCGTCCAAAGTCACGTCGGGCTGGCCCTTGAGCTCCTCGAGCTTGCGCCGGGCCTCGCGCTCGGCGGCCTGCTTGTCGAAGAGATAGGTCTTAGTGGCCTCGTCGGGGTCGACCACGAGCTGGCCGGTCTGGCCGTCGAGAATGGCGGTGCGGCCGTCGTACTCGCGCCTGAGCTCGCTGCCCAGCTGGATGATCGCGGGGATGCCGAGCGTGCGCGCGAGGATGACCGTGTGCGCGTTGCGGTGGCCCGCGGAGAGGACGAAGCCGAGGATCTTGCTCTTGTCCATCTGCACGGTCTCGCTGGGGCTCAGATCGTCCGCCGCGATGATCGCGGGGGCGCTGCCCGCGGCGTCGTCCGTCTTTTCCCCGCGCAGAATGCGCTCGAGCCTCGTGGAGATGTCGACGACGTCGGCGGAGCGGGCGCGCATGTACTCGTCCTCCATGGAGGAGAACATCTCGGCAAACTGGCGGCCCGTCTCGTGGACGGCGTAGTCGGCGTTGACCTTCTCCGTCCCGATGAGCTCCGTGATGGCCGCGACGTAGTCGAGATCCTCGAGCATCATCTGGTGCGTCTCAAAGAGCAGCGCGGCGTCCTCGCCCGCCTCTCTGCGGGTCTTCTCCGCGAGCTCGCCCAGCTGCGCGATGGCCGCATCCGTGGCCTCGCGGTAGCGCGCGAGCTCCTTTTCCGCGTCCGCGACCTTCACGCGCTTCACGACGGCCTGCTTCCGGCTGTAAAAGCGGATGGGGCCGCTGGCGACGCCGGCGGACACGCCGGTTCCCTGTAATGCGATCATGCCGACACCTCCCGTTTCCGGTTAAAAATTGTTGTCTCTCAGATAGGCCTCGATGGCGGGGGCGGCGGTATCCTCGTCGGGGCCCTCCACGCGCACGGCGACGGTGTCGCCCTGCTTGACGCCGAGCCCCATAAGGGCCATCAGGCGGCGGGTGTCCGCCTGCTTCGCGCCCTTGACGATGGTGACGACGCTCTGGTAATTCGCGGCCTCCTTGGCCAGCTTGCCGGCGGGACGGGCGTGCATGCCGACGGGATCGAGGATGGTGTACTGGAATTCTTTCATAAATAACAGCTCCTTTTTTTATAAGCCGGTGAAGTCCATGGGCTGCATCGGCTGCACGATCGGATCAAAGCCCTCCGCCCGGAGGGAAATCTCGGGTTCCGCGGGGAAAAAGCGCGTCGACAGAACAGCCGCGCCTCCGTCCAGAAAGACCTCGGCCGACGAGCGGTCGGCGATCACCTCGATCGCGCGGCACCGGGGCAGCCGCGCGCGGCGGACGGTGCGGCCGCAGCCGAGGACGTTGTCCGTGAATTCCAGGGTGAAGAGCGCGCCGTCCCAGCGGAGCGACAGCCCCCCGCCCAGCGTGAGCGCGAAGGGGCCCTTCGGCTCGCCCGTGAGGCGGAACGGGAGCGCGGCCTTTTCCTGCCGGATGGAGGGCAGGCCGCACAGGCGGCGCAGCTCGCGCGCCGGGCGCTGGCAGAGCCGGCCCTCGCCGTCCCAGAACACCTCGCGCAAAAGCGTCAGACAGTGCTGGCGGCCGAAGGCCAGCGTGGCGCAGCCATACGGCGCGTCGGGCAGGCCCATCCAGCCGAGCAGCAGCCGGCGCCCGTCGGGGGCCAGGAAGCTCTGCGGGGCATAGAAGTCGAAGCCGTGATCCCACTCGGTGAAGCCGCCGAGCTTCCCCTCCTTGAGCGGGCCCTCGACGGAAAACCAGCCGCTCTGGTAGACGTTCTGGAAGCGCTCGGCCTCGTGCGGCAGGCCCTGCGGCGAGACGCTCAGGATGCCGCGGCCGGAGAGTTCAAAGTAGTCGGGGCACTCCCACATGTAGCCGAAGGGCTCGGGCTTCTCTATGGTCGCCTCGTGCTCCCAGCGCTCGCCGTCCGGGCTTTTATAGAGCAGCACGCGGCCGCGGCTCTGCAGGCTCCGCGCGCCGAGCACCATGTGAAAGCCGTCCGGATCCCGCCAGACCTTCGGGTCGCGGACGTGGCAGCTGCAGTCGGCGGGATAGCCGGCGTTGGTCAGCAGCAGCTGCTTTTCGCCCATCCGCTCGCCGTCCGGGCTTTGGACGAGCAGCACGTTGGCCTCGCGGCCGGCCGTGATGTAGTCGTAGCTGCCGGGGTGCTTGACGTTGCCGGTGTAGTAGAAGCGGACGCCGCCGTCCGTCACGAGCGCGCAGCCGGAGTAGACGCCGCTGCGGTCCCAGGGCGTATCGGGCTCGAGCGCCGCGCCGCGGAACGTCCAGGCGAGAAGATCGGGGCTTTCCCAGTGGCCCCAGCACTTCCGGCCGGAGCCGGAAGCGCTGTCGGGGCAGTATTGGAAGAAGACATGCCAGGTTCCGTCCAGCCAGCAGAGGCCGTTCGGGTCGTTGAGCCAGCCCTGGGGCGGCTCGAGGTGGAGCGCCTGCCGCCAGGCGTCACGCATGGACAACACTCCCTTTTTTCACGTCGAGCAGCGGGTCGAGCGCGGCGACGGCGCCCTGCGCGAGCATGTCCACGCTGTCGAAGTCGTCGGAATTGGTCACGATCACGGGGGTGACGGTCTTGTAGCCCTTGCTCTCGATGAGCGCCGTGTCGAAGGTGATGAGCGTCTGGCCCTTTTTCACGCGGTCGCCCTCCGAGACGTGGGCCATGAAGCCCTCGCCCTGGAGCTCGACGGTGTTGAGGCCGATGTGGACGAGCAGCTCCGCGCCGTTGTCGAGCGTCAGGCCGATCGCGTGGTGGGTCTCGAAGAGCGTGGAGACGGTCGCGTCCGCAGGGGCGACGATTTTTCCCTCGGTGGGCTGGACGGCGATGCCCTGGCCGAGAATGCCCTCGGCAAAGGTGGCGTCGGGGACGTCCTTGAGCGCGACGACGGCGCCGGCGAGCGGGCTCGCGATGCGGCTGTCCGGCTCGGCCGCCTTTTCGGCGGGCGCGGCCTTCTCCTCCTTGTCCTTATAGAGAAGGAACGTGAGGCCGAAGGAGACGGCGAACGCGACGGCCATGACGAGCAGGTAGGCGAGGATGTTGTGCGTGGTGATGAGCAGGCCGAAGATGCCGGTGATGCCGTAGGCGGTGGCGCTGACCTTGAAGAGGCTCGCGATGAGGCCGCCGGCCGCGCCGCCGATCAGGGCCGCGATGAAGGGACGGCCGAAGCGGAGGTTGACGCCGAAGATGGCGGGCTCGGTGATGCCGAGGAAGGCGCTGAGGGAGGCCGGGAAGGCGACGGACTTCTGCTTCTTGTTGCGGGTCTTGAGCGAGAAGGCCAGCGCCGCGCCGCCCTGGGCGACGTTCGCGGCCGTGGCGATGGGCATCCAGGTGTTGAAGCCGGTAGCACTCAGAAGGCCGGCCTCGAGCGCGTTGTACATGTGGTGGACGCCGGCCACGACGGTGAGGGCGTAGACGCCGCCGCAGATCATGCCGCCGATGCCGTAGGGCAGGCCGATGAGGTACTGCATGGCCGCGAGAACCCAGTTTTCCAGCCGGCCGAAGACCGGGCCGATCACGGTGAGGGTCACATAGCCGGTCACGAGCACGCTCACGAGCGGGGTGACGAAGAGGTCGATCATCTCGGGCACGATCTTGTGCAGCTTCTTTTCCAGCACGCACATGAGCCAGACCGCGATGATGACGGGGATGACGTGGCCCTGATAGCCGACGAGATTGATGTTGTAGAGGCCGAACCAGGCAGCCGCGGTGGGGATCGACTCGGCCGAGGCGACGCTCCAGGCGTTCACGAGGTCGGGATGGATCATGATCATGCCGATGACCGCGCCGAGATACTGGTTGCCGCCGAAGACCTTGGCGGCGCTCATGGCGATCAGGATGGGCAGGAAGACGAAGGCTGCGTTGCTGAACAGGTGGATGATGGTGTAGGTGCCGCTGGAGGTGATGGAGGGGAAGGCGTTGGCCAGGCCCTCGAGAAGGCCCATGAGAAGGCCGCTTGCCACGATGGCGGGGATGATGGGCACGAACACGTCGCCCAGCGTCTTGACGGCCCGCTTGTACCAGGGGGCCTTGCTGGCGGCGGCCCGCTTGACCTCCTCCTTGGTCGCGGCCTCGATGCCGGCGGCCTGGATGAATTCGTCGTAGACCTTGTTGACGGTGCCGGTGCCGATGATGATCTGCAGCTGGCCGGCCGCCTCGAAGACGCCCTTGACGCCCTCGATGTTCTCCAGACGCTCCTTCGAGCACTTGCTGTTGTCCGCGATGACGAGGCGCAGTCTCGTCGCGCAGTGGGCCGCGCTCACGAGATTTTCTTTTCCTCCGAGTTCCGCGAGGATCTGCTGGGCGCACGCTTTGTAGTCCATGATGTTTCCCCTCTCTGTTCGTTATTGACGGTTGTGAAGCTCTCTTTTGCTTTCTGTACCCATCATAGAGGATTTCACCAGAAAAATCCATTCGCGGAGTGAATCAATTTCACATTATTTAATTTATAGTTTCACACTGTTTCACATGCAGGCGCCGATCGGAGCGTCGATTCGCGCTCGACCAGCTCGTAGCCGAGGCAGAGGTTCCGGGTCGCGCCGCGCCCGCGGCGGCGGAGCTCCTCCAGCAGCAGCTTCGCGGCCTCCTCGCCGCTCGTGCGGTAGTAGAGGTGGGCGGAGGTGAGCGTCACGGCGCTGACACGGCCGAGCTTCGAGTCGCCGATGCCGGCCAGCATCACGTCCTCCGGCACGCGGAGTCCGTTCGCGCGGCAGTACTGCAGGGCGCCGACCGCGATGGAGTCGGTCGCGCAGAAAATCCCGTCGGGCTTCACGGGGCCGGAGAAGAGCTCCGCCGCCTTCTCGCAGCCGGATTCCATCGTGAACTCGGCCGTCGCGGAGGCGCAGGACTCGAGCCCCGCGGCCTGCAGCGCGGCGAGATAGCCCTGCTGGCGCTCGTAGCCCGCGGCGCGGTCGCGGTTCGTGACGCCGAGATAGGCGGGGCGGCGGCAGCCGCGCTCGAGCATCCGCGCGGTCACGGCCTCGGCCGCGCCGCGGTCGTCGTGGTACACGCAGCTGACGCCCCGGTACTGCTGGCCGACGATCACGACCGGCATGCGCATGTTCTGCAGGATGCGGTCGTGGTCGGGCGTGAAGATGCTCGCGAGGAAGATGACGCCCTCGACGTGGTGGTGGTGCAGAAGATCCAGGTATTCGACCTCCTTGGCGGGGTCGTTGGCGGTGTTCGCCAGCATGAGCTGGTAGCCGCAGTCGGTCAGCACGCTGCTGATGCCGTCCATCACGCGCGCGACGGACTCGGAGCTGAGCTTGGGCATCACGACGCCGATCTGCCGGTTCTTCTGCGTGCGGAGCATCTGCGCCTGCACGGAGGGCGCGTAGCCCGTTTTCTCCACCACGCGCTCGATCGCGGCCTTTTTCTCGTCGCTGAGGTAGCCCTGGTTAAAATAACGGCTGACGGCGGCCTTGGACACGCCGGCCATCTCGGCGATTTCGGATATGTTCATCGTGTGCACCTCCGGGTGAAATCGGTTTCATATCTCCATCCTACCATCTGCCTTCCAAAAAAGCAACCCGTCCGCGCGGAAACACGCGGAATATTTTCCGGCGGGGTTGACTTTTACGAATTGCGGCGTTAAAATAAGTCAAACTTTCAGAGGAGACTCGCCATGAAACGCATCGCTTCTTACGCATACGGCTACTTTTACTTTACTATGAAATCATAGTAAGGGTAATTTGTGATGCGTAAAAGATGGTTTCAGGACTGTTTTGCGGCACAGATTACACTGTGCCGCTTTTATTTTTATCGGGAGGCAGCATTATGATCGTTATTTTGAAAGCAAGCGCCACGGAAGAAAAACGCAATCAGCTCATCGACTGGCTCAAGGGTCAGGATCTCGGCGTCCACGTCTCGGTGGGCGAATACCAGACCGTGCTGGGCCTCATCGGCGACACCAGCCGGGTGGACATGGACCTGATCGCGAGCCTCGACATCGTCGACTCCGTCAAGCGCGTCACCGACCCCTTCAAGTGCTGCAACCGGAAATTCCACCCGGACGACACGATCGTGACCGTCGGCGACGTCAAGATCGGCGGCGGCAACTTCTGCCTCATCGCGGGGCCGTGCTCCGTCGAGTCGGAGGCGCAGATCGTCGAGGTCGCGCAGGACGTCAAGAAGGCGGGCGCGAACCTGCTGCGCGGCGGCGCGTTCAAGCCGCGCACGTCGCCCTACGCGTTCCAGGGGCTCAAGGGCGAGGGCATCGAGCTTCTCAAGCTCGCGCGCAGAGAGACCGGCCTTCCCATCGTGACCGAGATCATGAGCGTCACGGACATGGAGCTCTTCGAGGACGTGGACGTCATCCAGGTCGGCGCGCGGAACATGCAGAACTTCGATCTTTTAAAGGAGCTCGGCAAGCTCGACAAGCCGATTCTTCTCAAGCGCGGCCTCGCCAACACGATGAAGGAGCTTTTAATGAGCGCCGAGTACATCATGGCGAGCGGCAACGAGCGCGTCATCCTCTGCGAGCGCGGCATCCGCACCTTCGAGACCTACACGCGCAACACGCTCGACCTCTCGGCCGTGCCGATGCTGCACGAGCTGAGCCACCTGCCCGTGATCGTCGACCCGAGCCACGCGACGGGCATCGCCCGCCTCGTCGCGCCGATGGCGCTGGCCGGGGCCGCCTCCGGGGCCGACGGGCTCATGATTGAGGTGCACAACGACCCCATCCACGCGCTCTGCGACGGCGCGCAGTCCCTCACCCCGGCCCAGTTCGCGCTTCTGGCGGGCAAGATCCGCCGCGTGCGCGAGGCGGTGGCGGAATGACCGCCGGGATCGTGGGCCTCGGGCTCATCGGCGGCTCGCTCGCCAAGGCCTACCGCGAGGCCGGGTGGGACGTGCTCGCCTGCGACCGCGACCGCTCGGTCTTCGCGTTCGCCGAGATGTCGGGCGCGGTGACGGGCGAGCTCACGAACGAAACGATCGGCTCCTGCGATCTGGTGCTCGTCGCCGTCTATCCGCAGGCCGCCATCGACTTTCTGCACGCCGCCGGGCCGCACATCGGGAAAAAGCCCCTGGTGATCGACTGCTGCGGCACGAAGCGCGTCGTCTGCGCGGCGTGCTTCCCGCTGGCGGAGCAGTTCGGCTTCACCTATCTGGGCGGGCACCCCATGGCGGGCACGCACAACTCGGGCTTCAAATACGCGCGCGCGAACCTCTTCCACGGTGCGCCCATGGTGCTGGTGCCGCCCGTGTTCGACGACATCCGGCTCCTGCAGCGAGCCAAGGACCTGCTCGCGCCCGCGGGCTTCGCGGGCGTCTCCGTCACGACGGCGGAGCAGCACGACGAGACGATCGCCTTCACCTCGCAGATGGCGCACCTCGTCTCGAACGCCTACATCAAGAGCCCCACGGCCGTGAAGCACCGGGGCTTTTCGGCGGGCAGCTACAAGGACATGACCCGCGTCGCCTGGCTCAACCCGCAGATGTGGGCCGAGCTGTTTCTCGAGAACCGCGACTGCCTGCTCTTTGAGCTGGACAGCTTCCAGAAGAGCCTGGACGAGTACCGCGCGGCGCTCGAGGAAAACGATCTGCCGAAGCTCGTGCAGCTTCTCGACGAGGGCCGCAGGCGCAAGGAGGAGGTGGACGGCTAGTGAAAACCATCGAGGTCTCCGCCTCCAGGCGCTACGACGTCGTGATCGGCGGCGGCTGTCTGGACGAGGTCGGAGATAGATTATGTAAACTTTTCGGCCGCTGCGCCGCGGCCGTCGTCTCGGACGACACGGTATTTTCCCTCTACGGCGGCAGGGTCGTCCGCAGCCTGGAGGCGGCCGGGCTCCGCGCCGTCCCCTTTGTGTTCCCGCACGGCGAGCAGTCGAAAAACCTGACCGTGTACGGCAAGCTTCTGAATTTTCTCGCGGAGAGCCGCCTAACCCGCTCCGACGTGCTGGTCGCGCTGGGCGGCGGCGTGGTGGGTGATCTCGCGGGCTTCGCGGCCGCGACCTACCTGCGCGGCCTCGCCTTCGTGCAGCTGCCGACGACGCTTCTGGCGGCGGTCGACTCCTCCGTCGGCGGCAAGACCGCCGTCGACCTGCCCGCCGGAAAAAATCTCGCGGGCGCGTTCTGCCAGCCGTCGCTTGTGCTGTGCGACCCCGAGACGCTCGCCTCGCTGCCGGAGGAGACCTTCCTCGACGGCTGCGCCGAGGTCATCAAGTACGGCCTTCTCTCCGACGAGCCGTTTTTCCGCCTGCTGCAGAAGACGCCGCCGCGCGCGGAGCTCGAGCACAAGATCGCGGTCTGCGTGCAGTCGAAGAGTCATTATGTTAACCAGGACGAGTTTGACCGCGGCGCGCGGCAGTTTCTCAATCTCGGCCACTCGTTCGGCCACGCGGTCGAGGCGTGCAGCGCCTACACGCTCCCGCACGGCAAATGCGTGGCCATCGGGATGGCGATGATCGCGCGCGCGGCGCGCGAAAAGGGCTTCTGCGGGGAGGACGTGCCCGAACGCGTTCTGGCCATTCTCCGGCAGTACCGCCTGCCGGCGCAGAGCCCCTACCCGGCCGCAGAGCTGCTGCGCGCTCTGACGCTCGACAAGAAGATCTCCGGCGGAAGCCTGCATCTCATCGTGCCGGAGGCCGTCGGCTGCTGCCGCATGGTGCCGGTGCCGCTCGCCGAGCTGCCGGACTGGCTCGCGGCGGGAGGGGCGAAATGAACGCGGCGCTCCGGCCCGGCCCTCTCACGGGGTCGCTTGCCGCGCCCGCGTCCAAGTCGCAGGCGCACCGGCTGCTCATCTGCGCGGCGCTCTCGCAGCGCCCCGTCGAGCTGCATCTGGACGGGCTCTCCAACGACATCTCGGCCACGATCCGCTGCCTCGAGGCGCTGGGCGCGGACATCGAGGTCTCCGGGCGCGCGATCCGCGTCTCGCCGGGGCGGCCCGGGGACGGCGACGCGCTGCTGTTCTGCGGGGAGAGCGGCTCCACGCTGCGCTTTCTGCTGCCCGTCGTCGGCGCGCTGGACGCGCGGGCGGTCTTCTGCCGCGAGGGACGGCTGCCCGAGCGGCCGCTGGCCCCCTTCGACGCGGTGCTGGCCGCGCACGGCATGGCGCTGCGCGAGGACGGCGCGCGCCTGACGGCCGCGGGGCGGCTTCTTCCCGGCGATTTCGAGCTGCCGGGCGACGTGTCCTCGCAGTACATTTCGGGGCTGCTCTTCGCGCTGCCGCTGCTGTCCGGCGAAAGCCGCATCCGCATCCGGGGCGCCGTGCAGTCCGCGGGGTACGTCGATCTGACGCTGGACGCGCTGCGCCTGGCGGGCGTCGAGGTCTTCCCGGAGCCCGGCGGCTTCCGCGTGCCGGGCGGCCAGCGCTATCAGCTGCCCCGCGCGTGCGCGGTCGAGGGCGACTGGTCGAACGCCGCGTTTTTCCTCTGCATGGGGGCGCTCAGCCCGAGCGGCGTGCGCGTCACCGGCCTGCGGCCGGATTCCCGGCAGGGCGACCGCGCGATTCTGGACCTTCTGGCCAAATTCGGCGCCGAGATCGACCCGCAGCCGGACGGCGCCGCCGTGCGGCGCGGCCGTCTCAGGGGCGCCGCCGTGGACGCGGGGCAGATCCCCGATCTCGTCCCGGCGCTCGCGGCGCTCGCAGCCCTCTGCGAGGGCGAGAGCGTCATCACGAACGCCGCGCGGCTGCGGCTCAAGGAGTCCGACCGGCTGGCGACGACCGCGCGGCTGCTGCGCAGCCTCGGCGCGGAGGCGGACGAGCGGCCCGACGGGCTCGTCATCCGCGGAAAGCCCCGCCTGCCCGGCGGGACGGCCGACGCCTGCGGCGACCACCGCATCGCGATGGCCGCGGCCGTGCTGGCCTGCGGCTGCGCGGGGCCGGTCACGGTCACAGGCGCGGAGGCCGCGGACAAGTCCTATCCCCGCTTCTGGGCGGATCTCGGCAAACTGAAGGAGGACGCAACATGAGCAGCAGCTACGGACGAAATCTCACGGTCACGATCTTCGGCCAGTCCCACTCCCCCGCCGTCGGCGTGACGGTGGACGGGCTTCCCGCCGGGCTGGCGGTCGACACGGCGGCGCTCGCGCGCTTCCTCGCGCGCCGCGCGCCGGGCCGGAACGAGTGGAGCACCCCGCGCCGGGAGGCCGACGAGCCGGAATTTCTCTCGGGCCTTGTGGACGGCGTCACCTGCGGCGCGCCCGTCACGGCAATCCTGCGCAGCGCCGCTGCGCGCCCGCAGGACTACGCGGCGCTGCGGAACATCCCCCGGCCCGGCCACGCGGACTACACGGCGCACGTCAAGTTCGGCGGCTTCGAGGACCCGACGGGCGGCGGACACTTCTCCGGGCGGCTGACCGCGCCGCTCTGCGTCGCGGGCGGGCTGTGCCTGCAGCTGCTGCGCCGCGAGGGCATCGAGGTCTTCGCGCACGTCGCCTCCGTCGGCGAGGTCGAGGACGTCATGCCCATCGAGGCCCCGGTGGACGGCAAGCCCTTCCCCGTCGTCTCCGACGCGCGGGGCGAGGAAATGAAGGCCCTCATCCGAGCGGCCAGGGCCGAAGGAGACTCGGTCGGCGGCAGCGTCGAGTGCGTCGTAACGGGCGCGCCCGCCGGGCTGGGCGACCCGATCTTCGACGGCATGGAAAACCGGCTCGCGGCCGCGCTCTTCGGCATCCCCGCCGTGAAGGCGGTCGAGTTCGGCGACGGGCTCGCGGCCTCGCGCCGCCGGGGCAGTGAGAACAACGACGCCTTTGCGGCCGAAAACGGGAAAGTCGAAACGAAAACAAATCACTGCGGCGGGATTCTCGGCGGCATCACGGACGGCATGCCGCTGCGCGTGCGGGTCTATTTCAAACCCACGCCCTCCATCTCCCGCGCGCAGACGACCGCGCGGCTGGACACCGGGGAGCAGACGGAGCTTCGCGTCGCGGGGCGGCACGACCCCTGCATCGTCCCGCGCGCCGTGCCGTGCGTGGAGGCCGCCTGCGCGATCGCGCTCTGCGACGCGCTTTTGGAAAGCAGGAGGTACTGAATATGGATCTGAACGATTATCGGGCGCAGATGGACGAGATCGACCGCGAGCTGGTGGCCCTCTTCGCCAGGCGCATGGACACGGCCGCTAGCATCGCGGCCTACAAAAAGGAGCACGGTCTGCCCGTGCTGGACGGCGGGCGCGAGCGGCAGAAGCTGGCGGCGCTCTCCGCGCTCGCGCCGGAGGCGCTGCAGGACTACACGGCGACGCTCTACTCGCTGCTCTTCGAGCTCAGCCGCAGCTACCAGAACAAGCTGATCGGCACCTCGTCCGGGCTGCCGGGGCAGATCGAGGCCGCCGTCGCGGCCACGCCGCAGCTCTTCCCGCCCCGCGCCATGGTCGCGTGCCAGGGCGTCGAGGGCGCGTATTCCCAGCTGGCCTGCGAAAAGCTCTTCCGCACGCCCAGCGTGTTCTATTTTTCGACCTTCGACGCGGTGTTCTCCTCCATCGAGCAGGGGCTCTGCCGCTACGGCGTCATCCCGCTGGAAAACAGCACCGCGGGCTCCGTCAACCAGGTGTACGACCTCATGATGAAGCACCACTTCTGGGTCGTGCGCAGCGTGCGGCTGAAGGTCGACCACAATCTGCTGGCCCCGCGCGGCGTGAAGCTCTCCGACGTGAAGGAGATCTTCTCGCACGAGCAGGCCATCAGCCAGTGCGCCGACTTCCTGGCGAAGCTGCCCGGCGTCAAGGTGACCGCCTGTGAAAACACCGCGGCCGCGGCCAAGAAGGTCGCGGAATCCGGCCGCACGGACTGGGCGGCGCTGGCCTCGCGCGCCTGCGCGGAGCTCTACGGGCTCGACTGCCTGGCCGAGGCCGTGCAGGACCAGGGCAACAACTACACGCGCTTCATCTGCATCTCGAAGAACCTCGAGATCTACCCCGGCGCCGACCGCACGAGCCTCATGATGGTGCTGGCGCACAAGCCGGGCTCTTTGTACAAGGTGCTCTCGCGCTTTAACGCGCTCGGCATCAACCTCAACAAGCTCGAGAGCCGCCCCATCCCGGAGCGCAACTTCGAGTTCATGTTCTACTTCGACCTCGACACGCCGGTCTATTCCCCGCAGTTCATCCAGCTCATGGGCGAGCTCGACAGCCTCTGCGAGAGCTTCTCCTACCTCGGCAGCTACAGCGAGGTGGTCTGATGAAGTGCGGGCTTCTGGGCCAGACGCTCGGCCACAGCTATTCCCCGCGCATCCACCGCGAGCTGGGCGACTACGAGTACAGGCTGTATGAGACCGAGCCGGAGGAGCTGGAGGCGTTTCTGCTGCGCGGGGACTGGGACGGGCTCAACGTGACGATCCCCTACAAAAAGGCGGTCGTCCCCTACTGCGCCGCGCTCTCCGACACCGCGCGCGCGCTCGGCAGCGTCAACACGCTGGTGCGCCGCGCGGACGGCAGCCTGTACGGCGACAACACGGACTTCGGCGGCTTTGAAAGCCTCGTTTTATCGAGCGGCATCCCCGTTGCGGGGCAGAAGGCCCTCGTGCTGGGCAGCGGCGGCGCGTCCGTCACGGTCTGCGCGGTGCTCAGAAAGCTCGGGGCCGCGGTCACGGTCGTCTCGCGGCACGGGCCGGACAACTATGAAAATCTGGAAAAGCACCGGGACGCCGGGATCCTCGCCAACACAACGCCCGTCGGCATGTACCCGAACTGCGGCGTCTCGCCGGTCGATCTTTCGCGGTTCCCCGCCTGCCGGGGCGTGTTCGACGTCGTCTACAACCCCGCGCGCACGGCGCTTTTGCTGCAGGCCGAATCGCTCGGCATTCCGCACGCGGGCGGGCTGCACATGCTCGTCGCGCAGGCCAGGCGCAGCAGCGAGCGTTTCACGGGGCGCGCCGTCCCCGACGCGGAGCTCGCGCGCATCGAAAAGCTGCTCCTGGACGAGATGCAGAACGTCATCCTCATCGGCATGCCGGGCTGCGGGAAGACCACGGTCGGCCGGGCGCTGGCAAAGCTGCTCGGCAGGCCGTTCGCCGACGCCGACGCGGAGCTCGTCAGGGCCGTCGGGACGGACATCCCCTCCTACTTCCGCGAGCACGGCGAGGCGGCCTTCCGCGAGCGCGAGACCGAGGTGCTGCGGCAGCTCGGGCAGCGCTCCGGACTCGTGATCGCCACGGGCGGCGGCTGCGTGACGCGGGAGGAGAACTACCCGCTGCTCCATCAGAACGGCCGCATCGTCTGGCTGCGGCGGGAGCTGTCCCAGCTGCCGACCGCCGGGCGGCCCGTCTCGCAGGCGAGCAGCCCGGACGAGCTCTGGCGCGCGCGCCGGCCGCTCTACGAACGATTTTCCGATCTGACCGCCGACGCGGGCGCGTCCGTGCGCGAGACGGCCGAACACATCCGGGAGGCGCTTTTATGAAGCTGCTCATTTTGAACGGGCCGAATCTCAACCTGCTCGGCCTGCGCGAGCCCGCGATCTACGGGACGCAGAACTACGCCGCGCTCAAGCGCTACATCGCGGACGTCTGCCGCTCCCGCGGAATCGAATTTGAAATTTACCAGTCGAACCACGAGGGCGCGCTGGTGGACCGGATTCAGGCGGCCTGGGGCGTCTTCGACGGCATCGTCATCAACCCCGCCGCCTACACGCACACGAGCGTCGCGATCCTCGACGCGCTCAAGGCCGTGGCCCTGCCCGCCGTCGAGGTGCACCTGTCCGACGTGTCCGCGCGCGAGCCGTTCCGGCAGGTGTCCTACGCCGGGATGGCGTGCGTCAAAACCTATATGGGACTCGGCTTCGCGGGCTACCGCGAGGCGATCGTATTTCTCGAGCAATATTTAAAGGAGGCAGCCGTATGATTCCGCAGGCCATGATCGACGCCGGCAACGCCGGCTCCACCATCCGGGAGATCGCCGAACACGGCGCGCAGCGCGCCAAGGTGATCGGCCCCGAAAACGTCTTTTCCTTCGCGATCGGCAACCCCAGCGTCCCCGCGCCCGCGTGCGTGCAGGAGACGATCGAGCGGCTGCTGCGCACGGTGGACCCCGCCGTGCTCCACGCCTACGCCCCCGCGCCGGGGCTTGAGAGCGTGCGGCAGAAGATCGCGGACTATCTGAAGTCCAGCTTCGGCGTGCCCTACACGGCGGGCGACCTCTACATGACGCACGGCGCGTCCTCCGCGCTGGCGATCCTGCCGAAGGCGCTGCTGCTGCGCGGCGAGGAGGCCGTCACCCTGACGCCCTACTTCCCCGAGTACAAGGCCTACGTTGAGGCCGCGGGCGGCGTTTTGACCGAGGTGCCGTCCGACCCCGAGACGTTCCAGCTCGACCTGCCGGCGCTCGGCCGCGCCGTGACGCCGAACACGAAATTCGTGCTGCTGAACTCCCCCAACAACCCCTCGGGCGTCGTCCTCTCGCGCGAGTGCCTCGTCGATCTCACCGGGATGCTGACGGCGCGGCAGAAGGAATACGGCCACCCCATCTACATCGTCGCGGACGAGCCGTACCGCGAGCTCGTCTACGGCGGGCTGGAGGTCACCTTCATCCCCGCGCTCTACCGCAACACGATCTACTGCTATTCGTTCAGCAAGGCGCTCTCGCTGCCCGGCGAGCGCGTGGGCTACATCGCCCTGCACCCCGACCTGGACGACTACAAAAACGTCCGCGCGGCCGTCTACGGCGCGGCGCGCGTGCTGGGCTACATCTGCGCCTCGACCCTCTTCCAGCTTGTCGCGGCCGAGTGCCTGGGCAAGACCGCGGACATCTCGGTCTACGAGAAGAACCGCGACCTGCTCTATTCCTCGCTCACGGAGCTGGGCTACCGCTGCATCCATCCGGACGGGGCGTTCTACCTCTTTGTGAAGTCGCCCGAGCCCGACGCGCGCGCGTTCTGCCGCCGGGCGCTCGGATACGAGCTGCTGTTCGTCCCGGGCGACGATTTCGGCTGCCCCGGCTACGTGCGCATCGCCTACTGCGTCCCGCGCGAGCGCATCGAGCGGGCCATGCCCGCCTTCCGCGCCCTCGCGGAGAGCTACCGGTAAAAAAATCCGCCGGGCAGCGCAACTTCGGCAGAGCTTTGTCGTCTTTTCCCATGGCTCCAAAAATCAGGCCGGCCGGTCAGGAGATGGAAACATGAAACGAATCTTATCCGCTTTGCTCGCCGCGGCGATCCTCTGCCTCTGCGCGGCAGCCCCCGCCGCCGCGCAGGCGAAGCCCGCAGTCAGTCAGCTCGTTGTAAACGGGCAGACGCTGGACTGCGGCAGGCTGCCGCTCGCGCCATACACCGAGGCGGGCACCGTCATGGTGCCGCTGCGCCTCGTCGGCGAGGCGCTGGGCTATACGGTCGGCTGGGACGCAAAGACCGGGGCGATCACGATCGACGACTGCTACATCCAGCGGGCCACCCTGTTCAACCGCTCGGCCGCCGCGGTCTTTACGGGAGAGCTGAAGATCATCGACATGAGCCGCGAGGTCACAGACGCGGTCCCGACCGTCATCCACAGCGGCTGCACCTACGTGCCGCTGGAGTTCTTCCGGGAATTTTTCAACGACACCGCCTTCGTGAACGGCGTCGTCACAATCGCCCCCAGCACCTGCGAGCTTGACGATGCCGGAACGTCCGAGGCCGGCGGATAACCCGGGGAAACAGAAAGGGAGCCTGCCGCGGAACGCATTGCGTTCCGCGGCAGGCTCCCTTTGCATTACGGCCGGAACTCGTGCTCGAGCAGCCGGTGGATGCGGCGGACGGTGGCCTCGGTGTCCTCGTGGCGCTCGCGCCGCCAGCAGAGCAGCACGTCCTTGATCGCGTAGGCGTTGTACGCCAGGAAAAATTCCCGCTCCGCCTCGGGGATCGAGCCGAGCGCCGGGCCCTGCAGCAGATTTTCCAGGAACACGCGGATGAACTCCAGCAGGATCCGGTCGACGTCGTCGTGGTAGCGCGTGTTCAGCAGGTTCGGCAGCAGCTCCGCATTGCGGTCGGCGAACTGCACGAAGCTCCGAAGCGCCTCGTCCGGGTCGCCGCCCCGCGCCGCGCGGAGCATCATCTCGCTCGTCTCGCGCGTGAGCGCGTAGTGGATGAGGTCGGGCAGATCGTCGAAGTAGTAGTAGAAGGTCTGCCGCGTCGTCCCGCACAGGTCGACCAGATCCTTGACGGTGATCTGGTCGAGATTTTTGTTTCTGGCCAGCTCGATGGCCATGTTGGCCAGATAGTCCTTGGTGTATACCATGGTGATCCCCCATTACAGATTGCGGAATATGTCAGGTTTTCGTACAGAGCGCCGGGATTGTCTGTCGCGCGCCGTTTCCGGTTATCCTAGAATGAGACTGTTAAAATTTTACCATCTGAAAGGAACGGCTCCCGGACATGAAGATTCTATTCGTGATGGACGAATATTTCGCGGCCAACAACGGCCTGAGCATCTCCTCGCAGCGGTTCGCCGCGGAGCTGCGCGCGCTCGGACACGACGTGCGGGTGCTCGCGGGCGACCGCAGCGGCACGCCCGACTTCCCGCTGCCGGAATACCGCATGCCCGTCTTCGACGGGCTCATCAAGCACCAGGGCATGTCGTTCGCCGAGGCGGACGACCGGAAGATTGAGCAGGCGGTGCGCTGGGCCGACGTTGTGCATCTCGAGGACTGCTTCGTGGTCGCGCACCACGCGGCCAAAATCGCGCGGCGGCTCGGCAAGGCCTGCACGTGCGCGTGCCACCTCTACCCCGAAAACATCACGTCGTCCCTGGGCCTGCAGGACGCGCGGCTGCTGAACCGCGCGATTCTGCTCGGCTTCCGCGACTACGTGTTCCGCTACTGCAGCGACATCCAGTGCCCGACCGTCGACGTCGCCGACCGGCTGAGCCGCGCCGGCTGCGGCGCGCGGCTGCACGTCATCTCCAACGGCGTCGGCCCCGCCTTCCCCTTCCGCCGGGAGGAGAAGCCCGTCTGGCTGCGCGGGAAATTCGTTTTGCTGATGGTGGGCCGCTTCTCGCGCGAAAAGCGGCAGGACGTGCTGCTGCGCGCGGTCGCGGGCTCAAAATACCGCGGCCAAATCCACATTCTCTTCGCGGGCCAGGGGCCCCTCGAGGGGAAATACCGCCGCATGGCGCGGAGCCTGCCGGACGCGCCCGAGTTCCGCTTTCTGACGCAGCGGGAGCTGGCGGACGCGATGGCCTGCTCCGATCTCTACATCCACGCGGCCGAGACCGAGGTCGAGGGCATGTCCTGCATGGAGGCGATGTCCTCCGGGCTGGTGCCCGTCATCGCCAGGGGCGCGCGCTCGTCGACCTGGCGCTTCGCGCCGGACGAGCGCTGCCTGTTCCCCGGCGGCGACGCCGCGGCGCTGCGCGCGCGCATTGAATACTGGATGGAGCACGAGCCCGAGCGGCGCGCGCTCGAACGAACCTGCAGCCGTCTGGCGCAGGAGAACTCCGTCCAAAACTCCGCCAAAAAGCTCGAGCGGATGCTCCGGGAGGCGTGCCATGAACGCTATGGACGCAGCGTCCTCTAGCCGCGCGGCCGAGTTCCCGGGCGAGGACTACGACTACCTGCGGCGCGGCTTTCTCGTGACTGTGGGCAGCTGCCTGTTCCGCTGTTTCGTATTGACGGTCCTGTGGCTCTACTTTTTCTTCGTGAACGGCGTCCGCGTGCACGGTTTCCGAAACGCGCGGCGGCTGCGGAAAACGGGCTATGTGGCGATCTGCAACCATGTGAACAAGATGGACAGCCCGCTCGCCTCCGAGGCGATCGGCCTCCGGCGCAGCTACTACGTGACGCTCACGGAGAACCTGCAGCTGCCGGTCGCGGGCCCGCTCGTGCGGGCGCTGGGCGGCGTGCCGCTGGGCAGCAGTCCCGCGCAGCTCGGCCGGCTCATGGAGAACATGCACGAGGCGCTGCGCGCGGGCAAGGTCGTGATGGTCTTCCCCGAGGGGAATCTCGTCCCCTACTGCCGCGAGCTGCAGCCCTTCCGCCGCGGGGGCTTTCTGATGGCGGTGGAGGCCGGGGTGCCGGTGCTGCCGATGCGCGTGACCTACCGCGAGCCGAAGGGGCTCTGGAAGCGCCTGCGCAGAAGGCCGTTTCTCACGCTGAACGTGCTGCCGCCCATCTGGCCGGACCGGACGCTCGCGCCGCGCGCGCAGAGTCTGGCGCTCATGGCGGCCTGCCGCGAGGCGATGGAGCGGGTCGGGTAAGTAAAAAATAGTCATCCTGGGCGGAGCGAAGAATCCCTCCCCGGAGATAAGCCGGGGAACGATTCTTCGGCCCGACGGCCTCAGAATGACAGGAAATCCGGACGTGCTGCCCCAGGCAGCATGCCTGGGGCTGTCAAAAGAGGGCTGCGGCCTCTTTTGACAGAGGGATTGCAGTCTGCTGCGCGCATAAATTGCGCGGCGTGGGACGCGCAATTTCCACACTTGCAGCCTGTAAAGAGCTTTTTCCGACGTACACGCCGCCGGAAAAAGCGGATTTACACTGGATTTGCGCCTGCGGGCGCAAACTCTGCGAGGCTTTTTGACAAGCTGGAACGTGCTGCTTTTCAGCAGCACGCCTTTTTTACGCCGGACGGGCGTCGCTCTTGCGCTTCCAGACCCAGAAGCCGAAGCCCGCGCCGGCCAGAACCACCGCATAGATGCCGAGCGCCCACCAGAACTGCGGCGAGCCCGGCACGCGCACCGCGTCGCCCAGCACCGTCGCGAGGATGATGGCCGGGATCATGCCGCAGATGCCGCCGAACAGAAACGGCGCGTACGGCATCCGGGTCGCGCCCAGATACATGCTGAGCGGGTCCGCCGAGATGAGCGCGATGGCGCGGATGAGCAGGCTGAACATGAAGTTGTTCCGGGCCCGGATCTCGTGGATGTGCGCGAGCTTCGGGTATCTGGCGAGCAGCCTGTCCGCCATCTCCGCGCCGCTGCAGCGGCCGATCCAGTACGGGATCGTGAAGTCGATCGCGGTGCCGAGCACGTTCACGACGAGCGCCAGCGGCAGCGGCAGCAGCAGCCCGGAGGCCACGTAGAGGGCTTTTAAATAGAATACGACCGTAAGGCTCTTGGCCGCGTACAGGCCCAGAAGGACGAGCACCGTCAGGAACCTGCTCTTGGGAGCGGCGTTCACGATCGTCTCGACCGTAAGCTGCTTCCGAAAGACGATCGCCAGGACGATCGCCGCGAGGACGGGGACGAGGGGCGCGCAGCGGGACAACACCTTCCAGACGCTCCTGCGCTGCGCTCCCGGCTCCCCGCCCTGCGCGGCGCCGTTTTCGCGGGGATCAGCCATCCGCTTCCTCTTTGCCGAAGAGCTTGCCCTTCCAGTCAAAGTGCGGCAGCTTGCCGGAGCCGGATTCCTTCCCCAGGCTCACGCCCGCGCAGACCGCGGCTCCGATCGCCGCGGCGCCGAAGGCCATGCCCGTGAGAAAGATCTTTCCGTTCCGTTTGCGGATCTGCTGTTTGGCTTCCTTGCCAGTCATACGCTCACTCCCTGTCTGCCGGCGCGCCGGCAAAGCTAGATTTGAGAAGCTCGGTCAGATCGAGCTGTTCCCAGCCCATCGACTTCGCGTTTTCCCCGAAATGTCCGTAGCACGAGAGCGGACGGTAGATCGGCCTGCGCAGGCCGAACTTCCGGATGATCATGGCGGGCCGCAGGTCGACGTGACTGCCCAGCCACGCGGCCAGCGCGTCGCCCGGGACCTTGCCCGTGCCGAACGTCTCGACCTCGAGCGCGACCGGGTCGGCCAGGCCGATGGCGTAGGCCAGCTGCACCTCGCAGCGGCCGGCCAGGCCCGCCGCCACGATGTTCTTGGCCAGATACCGCGCCATGTAGGCGCCCGAGCGGTCGACCTTCGTCGGGTCCTTGCCCGAGAAGGCGCCGCCGCCGTGCCGCGCCATGCCGCCGTAAGTGTCGGCGATGATCTTGCGGCCGGTGAGTCCGGAGTCCCCCGCGGGGCCGCCTACGACGAAGCGGCCCGTCGGGTTAACATAATATATCGTGTCGCGGTCCAGCAGCGAGGCCGGGAGCGCGGGGCGGATCACGTTTTCCATGATCGCGTCGCGCAGCGCGTCGGTCTGCAGATCCGCCTCATGCTGCGCCGAGACGATGACCGTCCCGATGCGCTTCGGGATGCCGTCCTCGTACTGCACCGTCACCTGCGCCTTTCCGTCGGGCAGCAGGCCCTCCAGAATGCCGGCGCGGCGGACGTACTCGAGCCGCCTCGTGAGGGCGTTGGCCAGCGTGATGGGCAGCGGCATCAGCTCGCCCGTCTCAAAGCAGGCGTAGCCGAACATCATGCCCTGGTCCCCCGCTCCGCCGTCCTCCTCCTGCGCGCGGACGACGCCGCGCGCGATGTCGGGCGACTGGCGGTGGATGTCCGTGCGGATGCTGCAGGTATCCGCGTCGAAGCCCACGCCGGGCCGCGTATAGCCGATGGAGCGGATCACGTTTCTCGCGACGGCCTCGTAATCGGGCGCGTACGAGGAGGTGATCTCGCCCATGATATGCACCTGATCGGTGCAGGCCGTGACCTCGCAGGCCACGCGGGCCATCGGATCGCAGCGGAGGATCTCGTCGAGGATCGCGTCGGCGATCTGGTCGCAGACCTTGTCGGGGTGTCCGCAGGTCACGGATTCGGAGGTAAAGTTGGATTTCATGGCCGCGCCTTATTTCGCGTCTTTGCCGCTCTCATGCCAGAGATCGGCCGCCACGGGCGCCCACTTGGTCGCCTTGTCCACGCACTTGTCGCTGTAGTCCTTCGCCGTTTCGGGGGCCAGGATATCGGTCGAGTGCGCGCCGGATTTGTTCACCATCTGCGTGAGGCGGCCGGGGTTGTCGAGCACCGGGCACGGACGGAGCATGTTCTTGTTGAACGGCTGGTTCGCGTGATAGGCCTGGAAGAGCGGCTTGCAGTAGGCCTCGAGCAGCGTGTCCTTGCGGATGTTGGAGTCGGAGTAGTGGATGAACGCGCAGGGCTCGATGTCGCCGCCGGCGTTGATGTGCAGGAAGCAGCGTCCGCCCGCGATGCAGCCGCCGACGTATTCGCCGTCGTTCCAGAAATCCATCGTGAAGAGGGGCTTCGTCTGGCGGAACTCGCGCACCTGGCGGTACATGTATTTGCGCTGCTCGGCGGTGGCCATGAGGTCGGTCACGGCGCCCTTGCCGACCGGCATGTAGGTGAAGAACCAGCAGAACTTCGCGCCCCAGGAGATCATGGCGTCGAAGTATTCGGCGCTGCCGATGAACTCGGCGTTCTTGCTCGTGTAGCAGCAGGAGATGCCGAAGAGCAGCTTGCGCTCGCGCAGCAGCTTCATGGCTCTCTGGGTGGCCTGGAAGGTGCCCGCGCCGCGGCGGAAGTCCGTGTCCTTTTCAAAGCCCTCGACGCTGATGGCCGGGACGAAGTTCTTGACGCGCTTCATCTCGTCGGCAAATTCCTCGTCGATGAGCGTGCCGTTCGTGAACGCGGTGAAGAGGCACTCGGGATGGCGCTCGCAGAGCGTGATGATGTCCTTTTTGCGCACCAGGGGCTCGCCGCCGGAGTAGAGATAGACGTAGGTGCCGAGCTCGGTGCCCTGCTTGATGATGTTGTCGAGCTCGTCGAGCGTCAGATTCAGCGTGTGGCCGTATTCGGCGGCCCAGCAGCCCGTGCACTTGAGGTTGCAGGCGGAGGTCGGGTCCATCAGAATGGCCCAGGGCACGTTGCAGCCGTTCTTTTCGCGCACCTGCGCGCGGGTCTTGGCGCTCAGCAGCATGCTGTTGACGGCCATCTCCTCGTAGAGCTTCTTGAGCTGCTCGGGGTCGATGTCCTCAAAGAGACTGAGGGCCAGCTTGTGCATGCCGTTGTCGGGGTCCCGGAAGTTTTTCTGGATGCCCGCGATATGGTCGTTCAGGGAGCCGGAATCGTCCAGCGCCTTGATCTTGTCGAGCACCTTGGGGATATTGTGTTCGGGGTCTTTTCCAATGTAGTCGAACGCCTTGACGGCGGCGGCCTGTTTAATTTTGTCAGCGACAGTCATAGTCTTTTCCTCCTGTTTTTCTTGGATAACCCTATCATAGTCCGGGAGGAAAAAATGACCATGGGCAAAAAAAGTGCGCCGCCCAAAATTTGAGCGGCGCACGAAATTTGTTGGAATTTTGAGCAATCAGTCGTTTTTGTCGGGCAGCGCCGAAGCGCTGTGGGAAAAGGCGAATCGAATGCTTCCTTCGAGCAGACGCGCAATATCGGCTATGTAATTTTGGGCGTCCGTCTTCATCCCGTCGCCCAGCCATTTGACCGTGAGCCCCAGCAGCGCCGCCGTGTAGAACGAGGACAGGGCGACGATATCCTCCTCCGGGACGCTCAGCCCCTCGGCCTCGGTGCGGACGAAGGAGGTCATGCCCGCCTCGATCACGTCGTAGAGGTACTTCTCGAGCCGGTCGCGGTTGATCGAGTTGTAGATGTGGTAGACCGCGTGGCGGTTGGCCTGGGTGAAGGCGGTGGCCTTCACAAAGACCTCGTCCCAGGATTTGCAGCTGCCGCTCTGCTCCATGAAGCGCTGCGTCTCAAGCCGGAACACGTCGTCGACGAGCGCGTAGACGTCCTGATAGTAGTAGTAAAAGGTGTTGCGGTTGATCTTGCAGGTCTCGGCAATGTCCACGACGGAGATCTTGTCGAAGGGGCGCTCGTTCAGCAGCTTTAAAAAGCCCTCCATGATGGCCCGCTTGGTATACTGCATCCCGATTCCCCTTTCCCGTTCTTCTTTCTCTTCTCTTGCGTTTATCATACCGCGAAAGTTCGGGGTTTGCAAGCGATTCGCGCGAAATTGTGCGGGTCGTCTTCTTTTTCGGCGGGAATCCGAAAAAAGCTCGCAAAACGGCCCGCGCTGTGCTATGCTATCGACATATCTGCCCGGCAGCGCCGGGCCCGGGAGGGATTTGCCTTGCAGGATTCACAGAGGCAGGAATTCATCCGCGAGCTGCTCGAGGACACGGACCGCGAGTTCAGCGACGAGGAACTGCTGCACATGCTCATTCGGAAAAAGATCTCCGCCGACACCAGCGCGGCGGGCGAGAAAACGACCTTCGGCCAGCGCGCGGCCGACAATGTGGCGAAGTTCGCGGGCAGCTGGGGCTTCATCTTCAGCTTTCTCGGCGTCATGTTCGTGTGGATGGTGCTGAACATTCTGATGGCCGCGAAGGCGTTCGACCCGTATCCGTTCATTCTGCTCAATCTGCTGCTCTCCTGCATCGCGGCCGTGCAGGCCCCGCTCATCATGATGAGCCAGAACCGCCAGGAGGCCAAGGACCGCGAGCGCGCCGAAAACGACTACCGCGTCAATCTCAAGACCGAGCTGCTGATCGACGATCTGCACCTCAAGATCGACCGGATCCTCGAAAACCAGGACCGGCTGCTTCAGAAGCCGGAGCAGGAATAGAAAAAAGCCATCCCGGAACCGGCGGTTCCGGGATGGCGCGCGTTTTGGGGGTCAGGCCTTCCAGAGGCCGTGCAGGTTGCAGTAGGCGTAGACGTCCACGATCTCGTCGTCCTCGGGTACGAGGAAGACGGCCTTCGGCTCGTCGCCCGGGTGCAGGCCCTTGCGCTGGTTGCCGGACTTCGTCTGCAGCGCGATCCACTCAATGTAGTGGTTGTCGAGCATCGGATGGGCGACGCTGCCGACCGTGACGGTCACGCGCTCGCCCTCGCGGGACAAAACGGGGATGTGCTTTTCATGGGCGGCCTCGACCGTGTTGGGGACCAGAGGCTTCATCGCCTCCCCGCAGCAGATGACCGGCACGCCGGACTCCTTGACCATGGCCACGATATTGCCGCAATGCTCGCAGCGGTAAAATTTCATTTCCATAGAACTGCCTCCTTGTTTTTACGGCTTTGTGGGGACTGCCTGTCCCTATGATACCATGCGTTTTTGCCCCGTGCAACGGGGCGGGAAAATAATTTTGCCGTGTTGCCGCAGGGACGGGTCGGCTCCGCCCGCGGGATGCAGGATCGTTTTTCGGTGCCGGGGCGGCGGGCCGCCCGGGGTGGCCTGGCGGAATTCGCTGGCTTGTCCGTCCCTCCGGGGGCCGATTCTTTCCGCTCGTGCGGAAAGAATCGGAAGAAAGGCACGCCAAAGGGAAGGGCTTTTTACAAAGCCGCCCTTCCCTTTGGAATCCCATCCTCCGAAATTTGTTACAGATGCGCGCCTTACCCATTACCGTGCGCGTTCCCGGCCTCCGGCCGTGCCGCGCAATCGTACCCTTCCGGGAATGTCGCTGTGCAAATTCGACGGTGCATCCCATGATCCGTATATTCCCACGACTTTATTTGTATCCGTAGGGAACGGTCTTGACCGTTCCGCGATTTTGCACACGCCGATTCAATGCTCCGTAGGGGCGGATTCTATATCCGCCCGTCCGATTTCACACGCACCCGTAGGGGCATGGATGGGGCGTCTATCGTAGGGCGGGGGCTTGCCCCCGCCGCGATATTCCCGTACAGATCACAATTGCGCGGCACGGCCGGAGGCCGGGCTCGCGCACGGTAATCAGCAAAGCGAACGCGGCCCGCAGATTACGGAGGATGGGATTCCAAAGGGAAGGGCGGCTTTGTAAAAAGCCCTTCCCTTTGGCGTGCCTTTCTTCCGATTCTTTCCGCACGAGCGGAAAGAATCGGCCCCCGGAGGGATGGACAAGCCAGCGAATTCCGCCAGGCCCACCCGGGCGGCCTGCCGCCCCGGCAGGGAAAAACGACACCCACTTAAAAACCCGCGGAACGGTCAAGACCGTTCCCTACGACGCATCGAATCGGCGGTTCGGGAATGTCCCGCGGGCGGATATGGAATCCGCCCCTGCTGGTGCGCGCTGCATCCGGCGGGGCGCAAAAAACCCTGCCGAGAGCGGCAGGGTTTTCAATACCGTATTCCGGTTCTACACGTGCTTCTCCGACAGCGCGTCGGCGATGCTCTCGCGCCGGAGCTCGCACGCGGGCAGATCGCGCCGGCACATCTCCGAGAGCAGCACGTCCAGAAGATAGATCTGCGCGATTCGCGCGGCCGCGCTGCCGGGCTGGAGGGGGTTCTCGTTCGAGCCGCACTGCAGCACGATGTCCGACTGCGCCGTGCCGGGCGACTTCGGAAAGCGCGTGACGAGGATCATCGTCGCGCCCCGCGCGCGCACGACCGGCAGCAGATCCATGAGATCGCGCGTCGCGCCCGAGTAGGAAAAATAAAGAACCGCGTCCTTCTCGGTCAGATGCGTCGCGGCGATCGTCTGCATGTGGTTGTCGCGGATCGCGAAGAAGCCGCCGAAGGTCGTCGAGAACAGGTGCGCGGCCTCCTCCGCCATAATCATGGAGCCGCCCTGGCCCATGCAGAGAATCTTGTCCGAGCGCAGCAGCACGTCGGCCGCGCGGCGGATGGCCTCGGGGCGGATGAGCTCCTGCGCCTGCGAGAGCGTCTCGACCGCGGAGGCGCAGAGCTTGCGGCACATGTCCGGGATCGAGTCCTCCGGCGTGACCTCGCCCGCGATCGGCGCGGGCAGCCCCTGGTGCACGACCGAGGACTTGGCGACGGCCAGCTTGAACGCGTTGTAACCGCGGTAGCCGATCTGCCGGCAGAAGCGCGAGATCGTCGCGTCCGCCACGCCGCAGTTCCCGGCCAGCTCCGAGATCGAGAGGTACTGCACCTTCTGGCGCTGCACCGCGATGTAGTCCGCGACCTTCTTCTCCGACGAGGTCAGCTGGTAGTAGCAGTCGCTGATCTTCGTAAATACGTTGCTGTCCGGCATGGTTGCCGCCTCTCCCGGACCCACTTGTCCGATGTAGTACAAGAATTATAACATGCGTGAAAATTATTTTCAAGAATTTTTTACAGGATAAAATAAATTTCAAATACCCGGTGACAAGCTGCGGGGAATATGCTATGATGGCGGCTAAGAAGGGGCTCCGCGGCCCGCGCCGTCCCCAAAAATCCGCCGCCGGGCGGAGCAATTTACAGAAACGGAGCGTGACCACTATGAACGAACGCAACGAAACCACCCTCAGCCGCCTGCACGGGAGGCTGGTCGTCTCCTGCCAGGCGCTGCCGGACGAGCCGCTGCACAGCAGCTTCATCATGTCGCGCATGGCGCTCGCGGCCTTCCAGGGCGGCGCGGCCGGCATCCGCGCGAACACCGTGGAGGACATCGAGGCCATCCGCGGCACGGTCGAACTGCCCGTCATCGGCATCATCAAGAAGGTCTACCCCGACTTCCCCGACGTCTACATCACCCCGACCATGGCGGAGATCGACGCGCTGGCCGCCTGCGGGGCGGAGATCATCGCGCTCGACGCCACCGCGCGCGTGCGGCCGGGCGGGCGCACGCTGGCGGAGCTCTTCGGCGAGGCGCGCGAAAAGTACCCGGAGCAGCTGTTCATGGCCGACTGCTCGAGCTTTGACGAGGGCATGGAGGCCGCGCGGCTGGGCTTCGATCTCATCGGCACCACGATGGCGGGCTACACGGCCTACACGAAGGGCCGCCCGGTGCCGCCCTACGACATGATCGAAGCGCTCGTGCGCGCGTGCGGCAGACCCGTCGTGGCCGAGGGCAACATCGGCACGCCGGAGGAGCTCAAAAGAGCCATGGAGCTGGGCGTCTGGACGGCCGTCGTGGGCGGCGCGATCACGAGGCCCCTGCAGATCACGAAGAAGTTCGTGGCGGCGCTGGGATGAAAAAGGGCAGGATCGCCGCCCTCGACATCGGCGGCACGAGAATCAAGGCGGGGCTCTTTGAGGACGGCGCGCTCGTCTCGCGCCGCGAGACCGACACCCCCGCCGGGCAGGGCCCGGCGCGGCTTCTGGAGGCGGCCGGGGCGCTGCTGGAGGAATTCCGGCCCTTCGGGGCCGTCGGCGTCAGCACCGCGGGCCAGGTCGACCCGGGGACGGGCGTCATCCGCTACGCGAACGAAAACCTCCCGGGCTACACCGGCACGGACGTGCGCGGGTACTTCGAGGAGCGCTTCTCCGCGCCCTGCGCGGTCCTGAACGACGCCTGCGCGGCCGCGCTGGGCGAGGGGACGCACGGCGCGGCGCGGGGCTTCGCGGACTACCTCTGCCTGACCTACGGCACGGGCGTGGGCGGCGGCGTCGTGCTGGGCGGAAAAGTCTACTACGGCGCGGGCGGCTCGGCCAACCCGCTGCCGGGCGCGGTGCTGCTGCACCCGGAGCGGACGCGCGCGGACGACCCCTTCGCGGGGACCTACGAGCGCTGCGCCTCGGCGTCGGCGCTCGTCGCGGCCGCGCGGGCGGCCGACCCGGAGATCCGGGACGGGCGCGGGATCTTCGCGCGGCTCGCGGAGCCCGCGGTGCGCGCGGCAGTGGAGGGCTGGCTGGACGAGGTGACGGCGGGACTGCTGAGTCTTCTGTACGCGTACAACGTGCCGTGCGCCGTGCTGGGCGGCGGCGTGCTGGAGCAGCCCATGGTGCTGGAGGGCGTGCAGGCGCGCGTGCGCGCGCGGGCGATTCCGGGGTTCGCGGAGGCGAAGCTCGCCGCCGCGCAGCTCGGCAACGCCGCGGGCCTCTGGGGCGCGATGGAGGCCGTCCGGAAAAAGCTCTGAAACTGTCAAAAGAGGCCTGCGGCCTCTTTTGACAGAAGGAGTGCAGTCTGCCGCGCGCATCGTCGAAGCAAGCTCCATATCCCTCGTCCCCGCGTGCGCGCGGGGCCTCGTCCATTCCGCTGCTTCTCCTCTTCCAACCTGACCCGCTGCGCTGGGCTCAGGTTGGAGCCTGTGGGACGCGCAATTTCCACACTTGCAGTCTGAAAAGAGTTTTTTCCGACGTACACGCCGCCGGAAAAAACAGATTTCCACTTGATTTGCGCCTGCGGGCGCAAACTCTGCGAGGCTATTGACACACGGAAACGGGGCTGCCGAAACCGGCGGCCCCGCTTTTTTTGGTTTTCCTGCGACAGGTGAATCTTTTTTATGTCTCTTCCGCGAGGGCGCTCAGCTCCGCCAGCGTGTCGCAGTCGCAGAGCTCCCGCTCCGCCGTCTCGACCGGCAGGAACACATCCTCGTGCGCGCGGATGACGCGGCTGCCGCCGCGGTCGCCCTCGAGCGCGCGGAGCTCGGCAAAATACGCGGCCGGGAACACGTTGGGATTCCCCCGGTGCCCGCCGCAGCTCGCGCCCGCGATGCACCCCGGGCGCTCCCGCCAGGCCTGCACGACGCGCCGCACCGTGTCGGCCGTCAGAAGCGGCTGGTCGGCCACAAGATACAAAATTGCCGCGCAGTCCGCGAGCTTTTCGGTGCCGAGCCGGATCGTGCGGCCCACGCCCTCCTCCGGGCGGTCGTTCCGGAGCGTCTCAAACCCGTAGACCTCGGCCAGCTGCCCGATCTCCGGCTCGTGGTACACGACCAGCACGCGCGAAAACACGCCCTCCGGCACCGCCTCGAACGTGCGCCGGATGAGCGTTCTGCCGCCCAGCTCCGCCGTGAGCTTTCCGCCGCCGAAGCGTTTTCCGCTGCCGGCCGCCATGATGAGGCAGCCGACGCCGCCGTCTGTCTGTGCCATTTCTCCGCGCCTCCCGTCACTTTCTACAAAACAGTATACCCGTTTTTCAGCACATAAGTCAAGCCGTTCGACAGGCGCGAAAAAGCACGTTATCCGGGAATTAGGACAACGAAATCGCTTTTCATTTCGGGGGGCGCATGCTATAATCGAGTCAAATTAAAAAGGGGAAAACCTGCCGCAATATTGCTCTGACGCGCGGATTTTTCCCCGTTTTCGGCAGATAAAATTGGGAGGTTGACGAAATGGGCATCGTAGGCAAGAGCGAGGTCCGCGTGGACGCCTTTGACAAGGTGACCGGCCGGACCAAATACTATGACGATCTGGCGCCCAAGGACGCGCTCATCGTAAAAATCAAACATTCCACCATCGCGCACGGCTTCGTGAAGTCGATCGACAAGAGCGCCGCGGAGAAAATCCCCGGCGTCGTGAAGATCCTCACCTGCTTCGACGTGCCGAATATCCCCTTCCCGACCGCAGGCCATCCGTGGTCGATGGATCCCGCGCACCAGGACGTGGCCGACCGGCTGCTCCTGAACCGCCACGTGCGCTACTACGGCGACGACGTCTGCGCCGTCATCGCGGAGGACGAGGTCGCGGCCATGCAGGCCGTGCGGGCCATCCAGGTCGAATACGAGGAGCTCCCCTTCGTGCTCGACGCGCAGGAGTCCATGAAGGACGGCGCGCCCCTCATCCACGAGGAGTACCCCAACAACATCCTCAAGCACACCTCCATCCGCAACGGCGACTACGAGTCCGCCGTGAAGGAGCCGGGTCTCATCAAGGTCGAGGGCTGGTACGACACGCCCACCGTGCAGCACTGCCACATCGAAAACCACGGCTGCTTCGCCTATGAAGAGGGCGGGCGGCTTGTCGTCACGTCGTCCACGCAGATCCCGCACATCGTCCGCCGCGTCGTCGGCCAGGCGCTGGGCCGTCCGTGGGGCGACATCCGCATCATCAAGCCGTATATCGGCGGCGGCTTCGGCAACAAGCAGGACGCGCTCTACGAGCCGCTCTGCGCCTACTGCTGCACGCAGGTGGGCGGCCGCTGCGTGAAGCTCGACTGCTCGCGCGAGGAGACCTTCGTCTCCAACCGCGTCCGCCACGCCATCCGCAGCCACATCATCTCCTGGCTCCGCCCGGACGGCACCTTCGCCGCGCGCAAGCTCGAGGCGTTCTCCGACCAGGGCGGCTACGCCTCCCACGGTCACGGCATCGTCGCCAAGGGCATGGGCGCGTTCCCGCAGCAGTATCCCTGCCCGAACGTCGAGTGCGACAGCTACACCGTCTTCACGAACAAGCCCGCCTCCGGCGCCATGCGCGGCTACGGCATCCCGCAGGCCATGTTCTGCAACGAGGCCCACATCGACGAGTGCGCGAAGGCCGTCGGCATGAGCCCGATGGATTTCCGCCGTCAGAACCTCATGCCCGTGGGCTTCACGGACGGGTTCTCCAAGAACTGCAACTACTTCGACACCTACAACCAGTGCATGGCCAAGGGCGCCGAAATGATCGACTACGAGCGCAAGCACCGGGAATACGCCAACCAGACCGGCCCCGTGCGCCGGGGCATCGGCCTTGCGACCTTCTGGTACAACACGGCCGTATTCCCCATCTCGCTCGAGACCTCCTCCAACCGCATGCAGCTCAATCTCGACGGCACCGTCACCATGCAGTGCGGCGAGACCGAGATCGGCCAGGGCGCCGACACCGCCTACGCCCAGATGACGGCCGAGGTGCTGGGCCTTAAGAGCTACCGCGACGTGCACGTCGTCTCCTGCCAGGACACGGACATCACGCCGACCGGCCTCGGCGCCTACGCCTCCCGCCAGACCTACATCGCGGGCTTCTCCATCCGCCAGACGGGCGAGCTGCTCAAGGAGAAGATCCTCAAATACGCCAACGAGGTGACCCGCCAGGCCACCTACAACATGGACATCGAGGACGGCAACATCGTCCGCATGACGGACGGCAAGGTGCTCATGAGCCTTAAGGAGCTCGCCATGACCGCCCAGTACAACCCCGTTCACTCCGAGCACATCACGGCCGAGTCCACCTACACCATCCGCAACAACGCCTATTCCTTCGGCTGCACGTTCGCCGAGGTCGAGGTCGACATCCCGATGTGCAAGGTGAAGCTCCTGAACATGGTGAACGTCCACGACTGCGGCCGGCTCATCAACCCGGCGCTGGCCGAGGCGCAGGTGCACGGCGGCATGTCCATGGCCATCGGCTACGGCCTGTCCGAGCAGCTGCTCTTCGACCCGAAGACCGGCAAGCCGCTCAACAACAACCTGCTCGACTACAAGCTCTCCACCTTCATGGATCACCCGACGCTCGAGGCCGCGTTCGTCGAGAACTACGAGCCGACCTCCGCCTTCGGCACGAAGGCGCTGGGCGAGCCGCCCGCGTGCTCCGGCGCGCCGGCCATCCGCAACGCCATCTATCAGGCCACCGGCGTGGCGATCGACCAGATCCCGGTCACGCCGCACGTCCTGTTCGCCCGTTTCTCCGAGGCGGGCCTCATCCAGGAATAAGGGGGGAATCCGAACATGTATGATATGAAAGCGCTCTACGAGGCCGAAAATGTGGTCGACGCCTGTCGGCTCCGCCTCGAGCATCCCGAAGCCCAGATCGTCGCGGGCGGCACCGACGTGCTCGTCCAGATGCGCGAGGGCAAGCGCGCCGGCAAGGCGCTCATCTCCATCCAGGGCCTGCCGGAGCTCAAGGGCATCCGGCTCGACGAGAACGAGGCCATCCGCATCGGCTCCGGCACGACGTTCTCCCATCTCACACGCGACCCCATCATCCGGAAGTACATGAACGTTCTGGGCGAGGCCGTGGACATGGTCGGCGGCCCGCAGATCCGCAACGCGGCCACCATCGGCGGCAACACCTGCAACGGCGTGACCTCCGCCGACTCCGCCTCCACGCTCTTCGCGTGGGACGCCGTCATCGAGCTCACCGGGGCAAACGGCGTGCGCCTCGTGCCCATCCAGAGCTTCTACCTCAAGGCCGGCGTCGTCGACCTGCACCCGGACGAAATCGAGACGGCCGTGCTCGTCTCCAAAGAGTCCTACGACCGCACCGCGGGCTTCTACATCAAGTACGCCATGCGCAACGCAATGGACATCGCGACGACGGGCTGCTCCGTCAACTGCCGCCTGTCCCCGGACAAGAAGACGTTCGAGCGCGTGCGCATCGCCTACGGCGTCGCGGGCCCGATCCCGATGCGCGTGCCCTCGGCCGAGGCCGCCGCGAACGGGAAGCCCGTCGCCATGGAGACCGTCGACGCCTTTGCGAAGGCCGTCCTCGAGGATATTCACCCGCGCGATTCGTGGCGCGCGTCCAAGGCGTTCCGCCAGCACATCGCGGTGGAAATGGCCCGGCGCTGCCTCGTCGAATCCGTCAAGCGCTGCGGAGGTGAACTGTAATGGCACAGTACAAGCTTGTCAAATGCACCATCAACGGCAAGCCCGTTGAAAAGATGATCGACGTGCGCGCGAGCCTCACGGACATGCTGCGCAACGACTTCCGCCTGACCTCCGTCAAGAAGGGCTGCGAGGTCGGCGAGTGCGGCGCGTGCAACGTGCTCATCGACGGCGAGGCCGTCAACTCCTGCCTCTACCTCGCCGCGTGGGCCGAGGGCAAGGACATCCTGACGCTCGAGGGGCTCATGGGCCCGGACGGCGAGATCTCCGACATCCAGAAGGCCTTTATGGACGAGACCGCCGTTCAGTGCGGCTTCTGCACCCCGGGCTTCATCATGACCGCGACCGAGATTCTGAACTCCGGCATCGAGTACTCGGACGACGAGCTGCGCAAGCAGCTCTCCGGCCACCTCTGCCGCTGCACGGGCTATCAGAACATCTTCCGCGCCGTCAAAAAGACGATGCTCCGCCGCCTCGGCAAATTCGAGGAGGCCGAACAGGTCAGGTAAATACCGGTCAAAAATCGGGCGGCCCGCACGGGCCGCCCGATTTCTTTATTCTTTATTCCACGGTCTCGACCTTGATCGTGTTCGTGTTGCCGGACTTGCCGTTGATCTGGCCGCCCGTGACGACCACGTTGTCGCCCGTCTTAAGCCCGAACGTGCTGCTGGCCGCCTCGACCGCGTAGTAGAACATGACGTCGATCGAGGTGAACTCCTTCGCGAGCACCGGCGTCACGCCCCAGGACAGCGCCAGCTTGCGCCAGACCTTCTGGTTCGTCGTCATGCCGAGGATGTCGACCGGGCAGCGGAAGCGGCTGACCATGCGCGCGGTCTTGCCGCTCATAGAGCAGACGACGATGCACTTCGCGTCCACGTCGATGGCCATGGCGCAGGTCGCGTGCGAAATCGCGTCGAGGTTGCTGCGGATCTGGAACTCGGTGTTGGCGAAGCGCTTGCGGTAGTTGATCTGCGTCTCGGTGAACTCCGCGATCTCGGCCATGTTGCGCACGGCCGCGACGGGGTACTTGCCCGCGGCGGACTCGCCGGAGAGCATGATGGCGGAGCTGCCGTCGTAGACCGCGTTGGCCACGTCGGAGATCTCCGCGCGCGTCGGGCGCGGGTTCTGGATCATCGACTCGAGCATCTCGGTGGCCGTGATGACGCGCTTGCCCAGCAGGCGGCACTTGGTGATGAGGTATTTCTGGACGGCCGGCACCTCGACGAACGGGATCTCGACGCCGAGATCGCCGCGCGCGACCATGACGCCGTCGCAGTCGGCGCAGATCTGCTCGATGTTGTCGACGCCGGAGCGGTTCTCGATCTTGGCGATGACGTCGATGGACGCGCCGCCGTTCTCGCGCAGAAAGGCCTTGAGATCGGCCACGTCCTGCCGCTTGGAGACGAACGAGGCCGCGACGAAGTCGACGTCGTTCTCGATGCCGAAGAGCAGGTCGGATTTGTCCTGCTCGGACAGGTACGGCCCGGAGAGCGACTTGTTGGGGAAGCTCATGCTCTTGCGGTTCGACAGCTCGCCGCCCGTGACGACGCGGCAGTGCGCGTTGGCGCCCTCGAGCGACTCGACCTCGAAGATCACGAGGCCGTTGTTGACGAGGATGCGGTCGCCCACGGAGAGGTCCCCGATCAGCTGCTTGTGCGTGACGGCCACGCGCGTCTCGTCGCCCTCGACGTCGTCGGTCGTGAAGGTGAACTCGTCGCCGTCCTTGACCGTGACGCGGCCGGAGGCGAAGGTCTTGATGCGGTATTCGGGGCCCTTGGTGTCGAGCATGATGGCGATGGGCAGGCCCAGCTTCTCGCGCACGCGGCGGATGGTCTCGATCTTGCGCTGGTGCTCCTCATGCGTGCCGTGGGAGAAGTTGAGCCGCGCGACGTTCATGCCCGCGAGGCACATCTGGGTCAGAACCTCTTCGGATTCGGAGGCGGGGCCGATGGTGCAGATGATCTTTGTTTTTCTCATATTGGTTTCTCCCTGTCGCAAAGCCCGCGCGGCGGGCTGATCGTTCTTTCAATTACAGGGCCTTATTCTAGCAGGAATTTCCCCATTTCGCAACCGATTTTCCGTGAATTTCCCGTTAAATTCCGCTCTGCCGGCAATCTTTGTGCAAAAAAACGGAACGCGGGCCGAAAAGGCCGCGTTCCGCTTCCCGTTTCCGTCAGTTTCGCAGGATTCCCGCGTCCGCCGGGGCGGAGACGCGCCCGCGGCGCGGGGCGGTCCCGGCGTTTTTTCCGAATCCCGCGCGCAAAAACCGGCCGGCGGAAATCATTTCCGCCGGCCGGGCTTTTCCGGGTTATTTCTTTTCGCGTTTCTTGCCGGTTTCCTTGATGTTCAGCTGCTCCTCCTGACGGAAGACGTAGCCGCACTTCGGGCAGGTGACGTCCTCGACCAGGCGTCCGGCCTTGGTGAACACCTCGACCTCTTCGCCGCAGACGGGGCAGACCCTGTCCTCGGGCACGGGGGTCACATACTTTTCTTCGCAGCCGTTCAAAACTGACATGCCGTCTTACCTCCCACCGCAGCCGCGCGGGCTGCCAAAATTATTCCTCGGAAAACTGATCCTTGCCGACGCCGCAGGTCGGGCACTCAAAATCCTCGGGTACGTCCGCCCACTTGGTGCCGGGCGCGATGCCGCCCTCGGGGTAGCCCTCGTCCTCGTCGTAGGTCCAGCCGCAGACTTCGCAGACATATTTCATGTGCAGCACTCCTTTTATTTGATGTTGAAATCAGTATACCACAAAATCCCGCAAAGGGATGTTGTGATTACAACAATTCGCGGGCCTTGTCGGCGTGCAGGCAGAAGAAATTCCGCTGCACCTCGATGAGCCCGTCGCGCTGCATCCTTCCGAGCTCGGCGGACAGCGCGCTGCGGTCGACGGAGAGATAGTCCGCCAGCTGCTGGCGGTCGAAGGGGATCGTGAAGCAGGACGCGCCGCGCCGCGTGGCCTCGGCCGAGAGATAGGCCAGCAGCCGCTGGCGGATCGTGCGCTTGGAGATGCAGGTGATCTTCTCGGACAGCTGCAGATTGCTCCCCGCGAGGATCGCGGTGAAGTTCTCGATGAGCGCCGTGTGGCACGCGCAGCCGGGCGAGCAGGTGCGCATCATTTTCTGGACGGGCAGGAAGAGGATCTCGCACGGCTCGGCGGCGACGACGCTGAGCTCGCCGCCCGGCGCGTTCACGAGCGCCCAGGCCTCGCCGAAGAGCTCGCCCGCGGTCTTGCGCGAGAGGATCTCGCGCTCGCCCCAGATGTCCTCGTGGATGAGCAGCACGCTGCCCGAGGCGATGAGCCCCGCCTCGCGGAACGGCTCGCCCGCCGGGTGGACGTAGGCGTCGCGCGCGAAGCGGTCGAAGCGCGGAGACATGCAGGCAAGCAGCTTTTCGGCGTCCGCGCGGGCGATGCCGGAAAAAAGGGGCGAGGAAAACAGGCTGTCCGGATAGGTCTTCACGCGCGGGTCCTCTCTTTCGCTGCGGAATCGTTTTCCTCATTATACCGCCGCCGCCGGAGCCCGACAACTGAATTTTTCCAAATTCTCAGATTTTTATGCCGTGTCGTTTTGTTCAAAATCGCCTTTGCATTTTTGGGCCGCGCATGGTATGATACAGTCTGTTGCGTGGCAGAAATGCGTAAGACCAAACGGTCTTGCGCATTCTTTTTTTATATTTTGGAGGTAATCATCATCATGCAGACAGAAGCAAACAGCTTTCTCGGCACCGAGCGCGTCGGAAAGCTGATGCGCAAATTCGCCGTCCCCTGCGTCATTTCCCTGCTCGTGGGCGCGCTGTACAATATCGTCGACCAGATCTACATCGGCTGGGGCGTCGGCTATCTCGGCAACGGCGCGACGAACGTCGTGTTCCCGCTCACGGTGCTGGGACTCGGCATCGGCGTCATGATCGGCGACGGCTGCTGCTCGTTCGTGAGCATCGCCCTCGGCAAAAAGGACGGGCAGAGCGCCGGAACCGCCGTCGGCAACGCGATTGTGCTCTCCGCCGCGGCGGGTCTCGTGCTGGCCGCGCTCTACGCGGTGTTCCAGGAGCCGATCCTGCGCCTCTTCGGCGCGACCGAGGCCAACTACGGCTACGCAAAGGAGTATTTCACCTGGATCACGGTCGGCATGCCGATCTATCTCTTCGGCCAGACGATGAACCCCGTCATCCGCTCGGACGGAAGCCCGCGCTGGGCGATGGTGTCGATGCTCGCAGGCGCGATTCTGAACGTCATCCTCGACCCCGTGGCGATCTTCCTGCTCCACTGGGGCGTCGCGGGCGCAGCGATCGCGACGGTCGCAGGCCAGCTCGTGACGGCGGCGCTCGCCGTCGTGTACCTCTTCCGGATGAAGGCGATCCGGCTCACCAGATCCTCGTTCCGGCTCGACTGGAAGCTCATCGGACGCTTTCTCTCGCTCGGCATCTGCAGCTTCCTCGCACAGATCTCGCTCGTCATCGCGATGGCGGCGACGAACAACATGCTCGTCCGCTACGGCGCCGGAACGCAGTACGGCTCGGACATCCCGCTCACGGTGCTCGGCATCGTGATGAAGGTCTTCCAGATCATCATCTCCGTCGTCATCGGCATGTCCGCGGGCTGCATCCCCATCGTGGGCTACAACTACGGCGCGGGAAACCTGGCCCGCTGCCGGAGCGTGCTGTGGCGGCTCATCGGCTGCGAAACCGTGCTGGGCGTCCTCTCCCTCGCGCTCGTGGAGCTCTTCCCGCGCCAGCTGATCGGCATCTTCGGCGCGGAGGACGCGCTCTACAACCAGTTTGCGGTGCTGACCTTCCGCGTGTATCTGTGCATGATCGTGCTGGCCTGCGTCAACAAGGCGACCTTCATCTTCATGCAGTCGCTGGGCCGGCCCGTCGAGTCGGCGGGGCTGTCGCTGTTCCGGGAGGTCATCCTCGCGGTGCCGCTCGTCATGCTGCTGCCGCGCGCGTTCGGGCTCATGGGCGTGCTGTATTCGATGCCGGCCGCGGACATCGTCACCTTCGCGGCCTCGGTGTTCATCCTCGCGCGCACCGACCGCCAGCTGCGCCAGCCGGCGCGGGCAGCGGAAGCCAAGGCGCCCGCGGCCGTGCCCGCCGAGGCGTAAACCCAGATAAAAAACGCCGCGGCAGGAAGCCGCGGCGTTTTTTTGCACAATCTCAATAATTTTCCGGCTTGATCTGGAAATAGGCCTGCGGATGCGAGCAGACCGGGCAGATGGCCGGGGCGCTCTTGCCGATGACGATATGGCCGCAGTTCGAGCACTGCCAGATCATATCCTGGTCGCGGGAGAACACCAGTCCGCCCTCGACGTTGGCGAGCAGCTTGCGATACCGCGCCTCGTGCTCCTTCTCGACCTTCGCCACGCCGTCAAACAGACGGGCGATCTCGGTGAAGCCCTCCTCGCGGGCGGTCTTGGCGAAGCCGGCATACATGTCGGTCCACTCGTAGTTCTCGCCGTCGGCGGCGTCGTTCAGGTTGGCGACGGTGCCGGGCACGCCGTTGTCGTGCAGGAGCTTGAACCAGATCTTCGCGTGCTCTTTTTCGTTGCCCGCGGTCTCGGTGAAGATGTTGCCGATCTGGACGTAGCCGTCCTTATTGGCCTTGGACGCATAGTACTGATACTTGACGCTGGCCTGGGATTCGCCCGCGAACGCTGCCTTCAGATTGGCCTCTGTTTTGCTGCCTTTGAGTTCCATAACCATATCTCCTTTTTTCGTCCCGTGAGGGAAATTTTCATGGTCTTATTATACCACGATTTTCTGATTTGTAAATAGGAATTATTCTTATTATTATAAAACTTGCAGAATATAACCCTTTAAGTAAAGGGATTGCTCGGCCGCGAGAGCGGCGGGATGGTCGCGCGACTGGAGCAGCGACTCCAGAAGACGGACGCGGCGGCCGGAATCGGCGGCGGCCTCGCGCAGCATCTTTAAAAACAGCTCCGGCGTCATAAACTGGCTGCACGAGCAGGTGACGAGGAAGCCGCCCGGCGCGGTCAGCTTCATGCACTGCAGATTGAGCTCGCGGTAGCCGCGATAGGCGCTGTCGAGCACCTTCCTGCTCTTGGCGAAGGCGGGCGGGTCGCAGACGACCGCGCCGTACTGCCTTCCCTCGGCCGCATAGGCGCGGGCGAGGTCGAAGACGTTGGCGCAGGTGGTTGTGATGCGGTCCTCCACGCCGTTGAGCGCGGCGTTTTTGCGCGTGAGCGCGAGCGCGTCCTCGGACACGTCGACGGCCTCGACCGCCGAGGCCCCGTAGAGCGCCGCGTGGATGGAGAAGCCGCCCGTGCAGCAGCACAGATCGAGCACCGTCCGGCCCCCGACGTAGGGCTTCAGCCGGCCGCGGTTCTCCTGCTGGTCGAGGAAGTGGCCGGTTTTCTGGCCGTTTTCAATGCTGACGAGCATTCTGGCGTCGTGCTCGCGGATCTCGAGCTCGTCCGGCACCTCGCCGTACACGCAGCCCTTCTGCTGCGGCAGGCCCTCTTTTTCGCGCACGGGCAGATCGTTGCGCTCGAAAATGCCGCGCGGCCGGAAGAGCTCGGCGAGGATCTGCACGATCTCGTCCTTCCAGCGCTCGAGGCCGAGCGAGACGGTCTGAAACGACAGGCAGTCCGCAAATTTGTCCACGGTCAGGCCGGGCAGGCCGTCCGCCTCGCCGAAGACGACGCGGCAGGAGTCGGAAAAGCCGAGGCTGCGGCGGAACTCCCAAGCGGCCGCGATGCGGCGGCGGAAAAACTCGCGGTCGACCGTCTCCTGCTCGTCCAGCGTGAGCACGCGGACCGTGATGTGGGAGCGGGCGTTGAAGAAGCCGCGCGCGAGAAAGCGCATGCGGCTGTCGAGCACGTCCACGACGTCGCCGTCCCGGCAGACGTCGTCGGCCCAGTCGATCTCATTGTCGAAAATCCAGCAGGCGCCGGCGCGGACAGCGGAATCCTCACCCCGGCGCAGGCACACCTGACCATTTGCCATGTGTCGTATCCTCCTAACGTGATCCCAGCAGCGCCTGCACCGAGACGGCGTGCTGCGCAAACGGCTCCGGCCGCAGGGCGGCGGTGGCGGCCGCGTGGCCGCTGATGACGGACGAGTGCAGGGTATAGACGTCTTCTCCGAGCGTCACGCTGGAGCCCAGCACCGAAAAGCCCGAGGGGCTCAGCGTGAGGCCGAGGCCGCAGGCCTTCATGACGCTTTCTTTCCTGGTCCAGAGCCAGGAGAACTGCCGCCCCGGCTCCGCGCGGAGCCATTCGGCCTCCTCCGGCGTCAGCACGCGGCGGTAGAACGCGGGGTCGATGCCGCGCGCGAGCGGCTCGGCGTCCACGCCGACGGTGCGGTCGGACACGGCGAGCAGCGCGAGAAAGCCCCCGTGCGAGAGGCTGAAGGGCAGGCCGCCCGGCAGCTCGGGCTTGCCCGAGGGCGCGAGCGGGACGGGCCCGGTGACGCCCAGGTATTTCCGCAGCAGAAGACCCGCCGCGAGCGAGCAGAGGCGGTCGGGGTAGCGCCGGAGGCGCAGCGTTTTTTCCCGGCGCTCCGGGGTCAGCAGCTCCAGGGCCTGCTCATAGAACGGGGCCAGGTCGCGCGCGTCGGTATAATACAGCTCCTGCATAGGCGTTCTCCTTTTTCTCCATTCTATCAGCTTTTCCCCCGCGCGGCAAGGGAAATCGTCACGGAGCGCCGGCGGACAGGCAAAGGGCGCGCCGCGTTTGCGGCGCGCCCTGATCGGGTTTTCTATCGTTCTTCGCGGAAGTACGGCAGGCCCAGAGACTGGGGCGGCTGATCCTCGCGCTTTTTGCGCATGGAGACGAGCAGCAGCACGATGATCGTGACGACGTAGGGGATCATCTTGAAGATCTCCTGCGAGCTGCGGGTCAGACCGGGGATGTAGAAGTACGCCCAGTACAGAACGCCGAAGAGGTACGAGCCCCAGATGGCGCGCGGCGCCTTCCAGGTCGCGAAGATGACGAGGGCGACGGCCAGCCAGCCGAGGGCCTCGATGGTGCCCTGGTTTTCCCAGGTGCCCTTGATGTAGTTCATGACGTAGTACGTGCCGCCGAGGCCGGAGATGCCGGCGCCGATGCAGGTGGCGAGGTACTTGTACTTCGTGACCGAGATGCCGGCGGCGTCCGCGGTGGCGGTGTTCTCGCCGACCGCGCGGAGGCTCAGGCCCGTGCGGGTCTTGGACAGGAAGTACCAGATGCCGACCGCCACGAGGATGGCGACGTAGGTCAGGAAGCCGTAGGAGAACAGCAGCGTGCCGAGTCCCAGCTTGCCGGTGAAGCTGTCGAAGAAATTGACGAGCCCGGCCGGATACGCGCGGAACGCCTCGGAGGTGGTAGCCACGGAGACCTGGCCGACGCCGCCCGCGAGCTTGTTGAGGCTGCCGCCGAAGAAGTTGCCGACGCCGGAGCCGAAGATCGTGAGCGTGAGGCCCGTGACGTTCTGGTTCGTGCGGAGCGTGATGGTCAAAAAGCTGTAGATGAGGCCGCCCAGCGCCGCCGCGAGGAACGTGGAGACGAGGCAGATGAGAATGCAAAGCGCCACGTTCGGCGAAACGCCCGCGCCGACGCAGTAGACGTTCTCATAATAGAACGTGGACACGAGGCCCGCGATGCCGCCCAGGTACATGATGCCGGGCACGCCCAGGTTCAGGTTGCCGGATTTTTCCGTGATGATCTCGCCGATGGCGCCAAACATGATGACGGTGCCGAAGATGATCGCGGAGTGGAGCAGTGTCGGGAACGACACGATGAAGCCAAGAAAACCGCTCATACTCAAACCTCCTTGTGCGTCCGGAACTTCACCTGATAGTTGATGAAGAACTCGCTGCCCAGGATGAAGAACAGGATAATGCCGGAGATGATCTGCGAGACGTACTCGTTGAGGCCGTAGTCCGAGGCGATCTGCACGGCGCCCTTGTCGAGGAAGGTCAGAAGCGCCGAGATGAGAATCATCACGAACGGATTCATCTTGGCCAGCCACGCGACGATGATGGCGGTGAAGCCGCGGCCGCCGGCGGTCTTGGTCGAGATCGTGTGCGAGACGGCGGAGACGGCAAGGAAGCCCGCGAAGCCGCAGACCGCGCCGGACAGGGCCATCGTGCGGATATAGGTGTGGTTGACGCGGATGCCCGCGTAGCGCGCGGTGTTCTCGGAGTCGCCGACGACGGAAATCTCATAGCCGTGCTTGGTGTAGCGCAGGTAGACGTACATGAGGGCCGCCAGAACGAGGACGATCAGCACGGTCCAGCCGTAGTCCTTGTTATAGCCCTTGGTGAACAGGTTGCTGATCCAGCCGGCGTTCTTGACGGCGCCGGTGGCGTTGATGGTGCCGACGGAGTTGGATCCCGGAGGGTTCTCCCACATGGCCACGCAGAACGAGGTGAGCTGGATGGCGATGTAGTTCATCATCAGGGTGAACAGCGTCTCGTTCGTGTTCCACTTGGCCTTGAAGAAGCCGGGGACGACGCCCCAGATGCCGCCCGCCACGATGGCGGTGATGACCATGCAGATGAACAGGAGCACGGCGGGCATCTTGCCCGCGAATTTGATCATCCAGAACGCGGTGGCGATGCCGCCGACCAGCATCTGGCCCTCGGCGCCGATGTTCCAGAACCGCATCTTGAACGCGGGCGCGAGGCCGATGGCGATGCAGGTGAGGATCATGCAGTCGCGGATGGTGACCCAGATGCGCTTGCCGGTGCCGAACGCGCCGTCGGCCATGGAGCCGTAGACCTTCAGCGGGTTCAGCTTCACGATGGCGTAGATCACGACGGCGTCGACAATGAGCGCAAGGAGAATGGCGATCAGGCGGATGCCCCACGCCTTGCCCGTGGATATACTGTCGCGCTTGGAAATATGCATATCAGTTCCCCCCTCCGAGCTTGGTCATCATGAGACCGACGCCTTCCTTGGTGGCCTGGGCTCTGTCCACGATGCCGGAGACCTTGCCGCCGCAGAGGACGAGAATGCGGTCGCACAGCTCGAGCAACACGTCCAGATCCTCGCCGACGTAGAGCACGGCGACGCCCTTCATCTTCTGGTCGGTCAGAAGATTATAGATGGTGTAGGAGGTATTGATATCGAGTCCGCGCACGGCGTAGGCCGTCATGAGGACGGTGGGGTTGAACTCGATTTCCCGGCCGACGAGCACCTTCTGCACGTTGCCGCCGGAGAGCCGGCGCAGCGGCGTGCGGTTCACGTCGGGCGTCACGACCTCGAGATCGCTCACGATCTTGTCGGCCAGCTTTTTCGGGAACTGCCGGTCGGTGAACGGGCCCTTGCCGCGGCGGTAGCTGCGCAGCATGATGTTCTGCACGATGTTCATGCCGCCGACCAGGCCCATGCCGAAGCGGTCCTCCGGGACGAAGGAGAGCAGCACGCCCTTGTGGATGATGTCGAGCGGATCCATGCCGTTGAGGACGGTCGCGGTACCCGCGGGATCGATGTAGGTGATCTTGCTGCCGGGCTCCGTGCGCTGAATGCCGGCGATGGACTCGAGCAGCTCCTTCTGGCCGCTGCCCGCGATGCCCGCGATGCCGAGGATCTCGCCGCTGCGCGCCGAGAAGGAGACGTCGTCGAGCATGTTGACGCCTTCCTTGTTCCTGACGGTCAGATGCTCGATCTGCAGGCGGTCTTCCTTGTCCTTGCAGTCGGGGCAGTCGATGTTGAGGCTCACGGCGTGGCCCACCATCATCTCGGTGAGCGACTGCTGCGTGGCCTGGGCGGTCGGCGTGTCGCCGATGTACTCGCCCTTGCGCAGAACCGCGACGCGGTCGGACACGGCGAGCACCTCGTGCAGCTTGTGGGTGATGATAATGATGGCCTTGCCGTCTTCCTTCATGTTCCGCATGACCTTGAAGAGCTTGTCGGTCTCCTGCGGGGTGAGGACGGCGGTCGGCTCGTCCAGAATCAGGATATCGGCGCCGCGGTAGAGCACCTTGACGATTTCGACGGTCTGCTTCTGCGAGACGGACATCTCGTAGATCTTCTGGTCGGGATTGATCTCAAAGCCGTAGCGGTCGGCGATCTCGCGGACCTCCTTGTGGATGGCGGCCTTGTCGACCCTGCCCTTCTCGCCCTCGAGGCCGAGCACGATGTTCTCGGCGGCGGTGAACACGTCCACAAGCTTAAAATGCTGGTGGATCATGCCGATGTGCAGGTCAAAGGAATCCTTAGGGGAGCGAATGGCAACTTCCTTGCCGTTGACGAAAATCTGGCCCTCATCCGGGAAGTAGATGCCGGACAGCATGTTCATGAGGGTCGTCTTGCCGCTGCCGTTTTCGCCGAGCAGGGAGAGAATTTCGCCCTTATGGAGCTCCAGACTGATCGAGTTGTTTGCCACAACCTGACCGAATCGCTTGGTGATATTTTTCAATTCGATTGCATTTTCCAAGCAAGTCATCCTTTCTTTCGGGGAATGCGACCCGTCCTTGCAAGACCGCGAGTGCTTACAAAACCGGTAGTCTGGAGTTATTTTAGCATTTTCCTTGTGAAATGTAAACAAAAATCACAGCCAAAACCAAAATATTTTAGAGGCAACCTAACAAAAATTTTGCATGTCAAATTGTATAACCTGCCAATATCCGTAAAAGCAGAAATTTTTTGGCCGGAACAGGCGAAAGCCCCGGAAAATCCGGACGATTTTCACGATTTTCCGCTGCCCGCGCGCCCCCGGCGCGCGGCGTCCGCGCAAAATTTCCGCTTCCCCGCAACCCGCGGCAAAATTTCTCGTCTTTTCCATTGAAAACCAAAATGAGAAAGGAATCGGATGGATATGAAAAAGATGCTTGCTCTGCTGCTGGCCGCCGCGCTGCTGGCGGCCGCGCTCTCCGGCTGCGTGCAGAAGGCCGCGGCCGTCACGACCTCGGAGCTGACCGCCGGCGTCAAAGCCGACGCGCCCGAGGCGGGCGCGCTCACGGACGCGGACGCCGCCGCGATGACCGGTTTCGGCGTCCGGCTGCTGCAGAAGACCGACGCGGGCAAGACGCGCCTGCTCTCCCCCGTCTCGGTTTTGTACGCGCTCGGGATGACCGCGAACGGCGCGGGCGGCGAGACGAAAACGCAGCTCGAGCAAGCGTTCGGGCTGTCGGCGGACGAGCTGAACCGGGCCGCGCTCGCCTGGCGCACGGCGGCCGCGGACGGCCCGCTCCAGCTGGCCGACTCCGTCTGGCTGCGCGACTCGGGCGAGCTGCAGGTGAAGGAGAACTTTCTGCGCACCGACGTCGCCTATTACGACGCCGAGGTCTACAAGGCCGCCTTCGACGGCTCGACCCTGAACGCCGTCAACGCCTGGGTCAAGGAGCACACGGACGGCATGATCCCGTCCATTCTGGACGAGATGCCCGACGGCGCGATGCTGTTTCTCATCAACGCCGTCGCCTTTGACGACAAATGGCAGACGCCCTACGAGCCCGAGCAGGTTTCGGACGGTGTCTTCACCGCCGCGGACGGCACGGCCCGCACGGTCACCATGATGCAGTCCTCCGAGACAAAGTATCTGGAGGACGGGCAGGCCGAGGGCTTCATCCGGTATTATAAGGAGGGCGGCTACGCCTTTGCGGCGCTGCTGCCGGACGAGGGCGTTTCGATCGACGACTACATCGCCTCGCTCACGGGGGCCGGGCTGCGCGAGACGCTCCAAAACGCCGCGGAGACCGAGGTGGACGTCACGCTGCCGAAGTTCTCCTCGGATTACTCGGCCGAGCTCTCCGATAGCCTGAAGGCGCTCGGCGTCACGGACGCCTTTGACGGGGACAGGGCCGACTTCTCCGCCATGGGCCAGAGCGGCGAGGGCCGGCTCTTTTTAAGCCGCGTGCTGCACAAGACGCACATCGAGGTCGACGAGCAGGGCACCAAGGCCGCGGCCGTGACCGCGGCCGTGATGACCGCCACCGCCTGCGCGCCGGACGATCAGCCGAAAGCGGTCGTGCTCGACCGGCCGTTCGTCTATATGATCCTCGACACGAACACGATGCTGCCGGTTTTCCTCGGCGCGGTATACGATATCGCGAATTCTTAAAGATTCTGAAATAGCGCCCGAACGCCTTCCATTCGCGTTTGTTTGTGCTATGATACGGCTTGCAAAAAGCAATCGGAATGGATGTTTCTCAGGAGGGAAATGGACATGAATAAAAAACTTGCGGCCGGCGTGCTGGCCGCCGTCATGCTGACCGGCTGTCTGGCCGGCTGCGGCAAAAAAACGAGCGGCTCGGCCTCCGGCACGTCTTCCGGCGGCGCGACGAGCTCTGCGGGCGCCCAGACGACCGCCAAATATGTTTACACCGCCGACTACGTCGACGTCGCCCTCGACAAGGGCAACACCGGCATCGGCTGTTACTGCGCGAGCGGCGACTACGCCTACGTCTCGTCCCAGATCGTAACGGATGCGGGCAGCGGCACGGGCGGCTCCGTCAGCTACGCCGGCAGCGGCGACGCGGCCGCCAGCAGCGCGGCCGTTAGCGACGCGGCTGTCAGCAGCGCGGCCGTCGACGTGCCCGCGGGCGACGGCAATGCGGACGGCGGCGGCGCCTACGTCGCGCCGACCAGCAAGACCGTTCTCTACCGGATCGACCTCAAGACCGGCGAATCCACGACGCTGGACGCCTATCAGCCGCTCACCGGCGAAGCGGGCTTCCAGGGCGACTGCTCCATCGGCCAGATGTTCGCGGGCGCGGACGGCAGCATCTGGGTCTGCGACAGTCTGAACACCTACAAATACGACCTGCCCGCCGACTTCAACGCCGCCACGGACGACCAGAGCCAGTACTATGTGCAGGGCCAGAATCTGGGCCGCGTCCAGCAGTTCAGCGCCGACGGCCAGGTCCTCGCGACGATCAGCCTGCAGGCCGACAAGGACGGCAATCTGCCCTACATCTGCGCGGTCGACCAGAACAACAATCTCTACGCCATCGTGAACACCGACGTGCTCGTCTACGACAAGACCGGCAAGACAGTCAAGACCATTTCGCTCGGCGACGCGGGCGGCAGCCTGATCCCCTACAACGGCGGCGCGGCCGTCGAGGTCTGGGGCCAGACGACGCAGCTCAAGGCCATCGACCCCGAAACCTTCGCGCTGGGCGATCCCATCGACCTGCCGCAGGGCATCGGCTCCATCTACAAGACGAACGACGAGGGCTACGACTTCCTCTACGACAACAACGGCAGCATCTACGGCTACAAGATCGAGGAGAAGACGAGCGACAAGGTTGTCGACTGGCTCGACGACGACGTCAACAGCAACGATCTGGTCGGCTACACCGTCCTGTCCGACGGCCGCGTGCTGGGCTTCCTCAACCAGCCCAACAGCGATGGCAGCTCGAATCTCGAGCTTGTCCTCCTCACCCGCACGAACAGCGCGGACGTCAAGCCGAAGACCGTTCTGAAGCTTGCCTGCCTGTACGTCGACTGGAGCCTGCGCAACCAGATCGTCGCCTTCAACAAGGCCAGCGACAAATACCGCATCGTGGTCGAGGACTACTCGCAGTACGCGACGAACGGCGACAACACCGCCGCCGTCACGAAGCTCAACACCGAGATCATCTCCGGCAAGGTGCCCGATCTGCTCTACACCTCGGGCATGCCCATCTCGCAGTACGCCTCGCAGGGCCTGCTCGAGGACCTGCTGCCCTATGTGAACAAGGACGCGGACCTCGGCGAGAACTGCCTGCTGCCCGAGGTGCTGGCCGCCGCCGAGACGAACGGCCATCTCTACCGCTCGTTCTCCAACTTCTCCATCAACACCGCCGTGGGCCTCGACAAGGTCGTGGGCGGCTACTCCAGCTGGACGCTGAACGATCTCAAGGACGCCATGACGAAGCTGCAGTCCGGCGCGACCGTGTTCTCCATCGGTCTCACCAAGACGGACGTGCTGAACGCCTGCATCAACCGCAGCCTGTCCTCCTTCATCGACTGGAACAAGGGCACCTGCACGTTCGACAGCCAGGACTTCCGCGATATCCTCGAGTTCTCGAACACCTTCCCCGCCACCTTTGACTGGGACAACTTCGACTGGAACAGCTATCTCGGCGATCAGAAGTGCATCCTCTCCGGCACGCAGCTGCTGGTCGACACCACGGTCGGCGCGTTCTACGACTACATGAACCAGCTGGCCATGTACAACGGCGAGGCGGTCGACTTCATCGGCTATCCGACCCAGACCGGCACCGGCAACACGTTCGCGCTGGGCGAGGGCGTGTGCATCACCTCCGCCTGCGCCGACAAGGACGCCGCCTGGTCGTTCGTCCGCCAGTACTTCACCGAGGACTTCGAGCTGAGCGATCAGAACTACGGCTTCGCGTTCAACGCCAAGGCCTTCCAGAAACAGATCGACGAGGCGCAGACCGTCACCTACCAGACCGATGAGAACGGCAACACGGTCAAGGACGATAAGGGCAATCCCGTCGTCCAGCCGATGATCACCTACCAGATCGACGACACGCACACGATCACCTACGACTCCATGTCGCAGGAGCAGCTCGATCAGTTCATGACGCTCTACAAATCCTGCAAGACCATCTCCGGCAGCGACGCGAGCGTGCTGAAGATCGTCACGGACGAGGCCGCCGCCTATTTTGCGGGCGAGAAAACGCTCGACGAGACGGTGTCCATGATCCAGAACCGCGCGAGCCTCTACGTCGCGGAGCAGAAATAATCCCCGCTTCCCCGCCCCGGGCCTGCAAAGGCCCGGGGCTTTCCGCATCCTCCGGGCGCAGAAAAGGCGCGCCGCTTGCGCGGCGCGCCCGGGATGCCCTGGATTATTTCTTTTCCAGACCGGCGGCTTTCTTTTCGGCCAGCTTCTTTTCGAGCCAGTCCTTGCCGTCGACGTAGCGGGAGACGATGTACGACACGACGTAGTCGCCTGCGGAGTTGACCATGGTCGCGGGGGGATCGACGAGGTTGCCCAGCGCGATGGCCACGGGGTAGGCGATGGCCAGCTGGTCGGGGAAGAAGATCGTGCAGAGCACGAGCTCGCCCGTGCCGCCGCCGCCCGGGATGCCGGACATGGCGACCGAGGAGAACACGGCGACGAGGATCGCGAGGATCGCGCGGCCGGTGGTGAAATCCTGGCCGAACATGCCGAACAGGAAGGCCACCTTGATGATGGCGGACATGGCAGAGCCGTCCATGTGCATCGTCGCGCCCAGCGGCAGGACGATGTCGCGCACGTCCTTCGAGACGCCGGTGTCCTCCGCGACCTCCATGTTGGTCGGGATGGTCGCGACGGAGGAGCAGGTGCCGAACGACACGGCGGCCGGCTGGAACAGGTGCTGGAACATGACCTTGACGCCGTGCTTGCCGCCGCCGAAGCGCGCATAGATCGGGAAGAACACGAACATGTAGGCGAAGCACATGACGTAGTAGATGATGAGCGTGCGGCTGTAGTCCTTGATGAGCTCGGGGCCGTAGGTCGCCACCAGGTACGCGAAGAAGCCGAAGAAGCCGATCGGCGCGTAGTAGGTGATGATCTTGACGGTCTTCATGATGCAGTTGTTGATGTCCTCGAGCAGCTGGGCCGTCTTGGTGGCGGGGCCGCCCGCCATCTGGATGCCGAAGCCGAAGAGGATGGCCGCCACGATGAGCGGCAGGATGGCCTTGCGGCTGAAGAGCTCCGTGAAGTCGGGCTTCGTGAAGAAGTTGATGATCATGTCGGACACGCCCAGCGTGTCGCCCGCGTCGGCCTCGGCCGTCGGGTAGCTGCCCGTCACGAGCGGGATTGTGCGCACGACGATGTACATGAGAATGGCGGCGATCGCAGCCGTGATGAGGAAGGTGATGATCGTCGTGACCATGACGCGGCCCGCGCGGCGGGCGCTCTTCATGTTGGCGATGGCGGAGGCGATGGAGCAGAACACCAGCGGCACCACGACGCAGAACATGAGGTTGATGAACACGGTGCCGATGGGCTCGAGGGCCGTCGCGCCGGGCCAGACGGCGCCGACGACGCAGCCGGCGGCGATGCCGACCAGCATACAGATGATGAACCAGTAATTCTTGAAAAAGCTTGACTTCTTCATGCGGTTTCTCCCCTTTATTTTATTGAATTCTCTTCTCTTACAATGGCAGCTCTTCGTCCAGGACCTCGCCCTGCGCGACCAGATTGGTCGGCCCGGTCAGCCAGAGATTTTCAACGGAGCCGCCCTTCCGGTCGACGTCGATGACGAGCTCGCCGCCCTTCATGCCCACGCGGACGTTTTTCCCGCTGACTCTCCCCTGGAGCGTCAGCGCCGTGACCGTGCAGCCCGTGCCGGTGCCGCAGGCGTAGGTGAAATCCTCGACGCCGCGCTCGAACGTGCGCTCCCAGAGCGTGTCGGGCCCGGTCAGCTCGAAAAAGTTGACGTTCGCGCCCTTGGGGAATTCCCGGTACCAGCGCAGCTCCCTGCCGAGCTCGAAGAGCTCGCGCTCATCGGCTTCGCGCAGGCCCGGATACTCCACGACCGCATGCGGCAGGCCGGGGCTGCCGAGCTCCAGATACGAGCAGGTCCAGTTCTTCCCCCGCGCCTGGACGGACATCGTCAGGACGATTTTCGTCGGGCTGTTGAGCCGGATGCGGTAGTTCCGCCGGTCGATGCGCCGGCCGGTCACGAGGCCCGCCGTCGTCTGGACGGTCTGGTTTTCGCCCGCGAGGCCGTGCTCAAAGCCGAAGCGGCAGATGCAGCGCGCGCCGTTGCCGCACATTTCGCCGACGGAGCCGTCGGAATTGTAGAACCGCATGCGGTAGTCGGCCTCCGGCACCGTGGCCCTGTCCACAGCCATGAGTCCGTCGGCGCCGATCGACATGCGCCGGTCGCAGAGCACGCGCGCCAGCTCCGGCAGCTTTTCGGGCGGGAGGTTCTCCTCGAGATTGTTGAGAATGATGAAGTCGTTTCCCGCGCCGTTCATCTTGGTGAAGCGCAAGCAAAACCACCCCTTTCCGCATTCTTGGTGTTATTATACTGCCACTTTTTGCATTGTAAATATATTTTATTGCTCATGACTGCGCAAAAAATGCGGCCGCAGGCAAAAAATGCCCGTCTGCCGCGCAAAAGCTGCGGTTCCCTGTCCAATTGACCGGACAATTGACAAACGCGCCGCAGAAATCTGCGGCGCGCAATTTGGTTAATTTGCCCATTTATTTTTTAGATCAAATGTTCTAAAATAGAAGCATGGATCGACAACACGGTAAGAACGACCGCCGCCAGGGCGCGGCTGCCGCGGCACAGACGCAGACCGAAAAGCGGATTCTGTCCGTCTTCTCGCGCCTCAAACCGGAGGGTCAGCTCCGGGCGCTTGCGCTTGCAGCAGCGCTTCCAGGCTCGTCAGCAGCTTTTCCTGTTCCTCCGGAGAGAGCTGCCGCACAAGCGCCAGAAGCTGCGCCTCCGGCCCGGTCGGGGCATCAAAGCCCATGAGCGCGGCGGGCGAGGTTTCCAGCGCGCGGGCAAAGGTCTCGACATCCTCGGGCCGGACCCCGCGCGCGCCCAGCTCGATTTTATTCACGGAGGATTTCGACCGATACCCCACGCGGGCAGCCAGTTCCTCCTGGGTCAGCCCGAGCGCGAGCCGCCGGGTGCGGATATTGTCGGATAAACGGGACATTCGATCGCCTCCCGGTTCAGTATACCACCCGGCGGCAAAGCGCGTCAACCGAACACCGTCAAACACGGTCTGAACGGTATTTTTTTACAGGCGAGGGTAGACAAATCGTCTACCCGCGACGACAGGAAAGGAGCATGCGGATGGATTTTTGGACAGCGGCGGAGACCCTGCAGGTCTACCGCGAGGAACAGCAGGAGCGGCAGGTGCTCGCGCGCTCGTCGCGCGGCCGGTACACGGGCGCGGGCGCGGTGACGGTGCGTCTGCCGTCGGACGCGCTGGAGGGGCGCGAACTCGCAGGGCTGAACGGCCCCGCGCGCAGCTACGATCTGGGCAGGCCGCTCGGCGGCGCGGAGTTTGAGGCGCTGCCGGACGATCTCAAGCGGCTGTATCTGCGGCTGCTGCGCGACCGGCACGGCGGCACCGAGCGGCAGATCCGGCGCCTCACGGGCGCGCGGGAGAGCTACGGCGTATGCCTGTCCGCCGCCCGGGGCGACCGGGCGAAGTGGCGGCGGTTTCTGCGAGGGGAGGGACGCTGACGGATACGCGGGAATTTCTTCTGAGCGCCCGCGAGGCGCGGGTTGAGACCGAGCGTCTGGCCGAGCGACTGGCGCTGCTGCAGTCGCGCGCGGAGCGCGTGACCTCGACGGCCGGTCCCGGCGGCGCGGGCCGCGGCCAAGGGCCGGAGGCGCTCTGGGCGAAGCTGGCCGACGAGCGGCGGCGCTTTATCCGCCAGCTCGAGCTGGCCCAGGCGCAGGAGGCGGCCGTCGAGCAGCTGATCCGCGCCATCCGGCCGGCGCGCGTCCGCATCCTGATGCGGCTGCACTGGCTGGACGGCTTCTCGGTGCGGGAGGCCAGCCAGCGGCTGGGCTTCAGCTACAGCTACGGCCGCCGCCTCTCCTCGCAGGGGCTGCTCGAGGCGGAGCGGCTTCTGCGGGAGAAATCCGAATGAGCGGGCGGGACGAGCCCGCGCTGTACTGCTGCCGCTGTCGGGGCGAGATCTACCCGGGCGAGCTCTACTGCGCGCTGCCCGAGGGGCCCTACTGCCGCGCGTGCCTGCGGCTGCTCGCCGAGATCGCGGGGGAATTATAGGTCGACGCGCTCGAACCGCCGCTCGCTCACGCGGCAGGCGAGCAGCGTCAGCCCCGCGTACACGGCCAGCCCGCCCGCGAGCACGGGCAGCTGCCGCGCGAGATCGGCCGGGGCGAAGCTCTCGCACACGGTCTTCATATAGGGGACGACGTGGTCGAGCGTCTCGAAGATCCCGATCAAAAGGAACTCCGCGATGCTCGAGACGAGAAACGGCTTGCCGAGATCATAGCCGTTTTTGTAGTGCATGGTCAGAAAGACCAGGTTAAACACGCCCATCAAAACGAAGGAGAGTCCGAAAAACGCGATGTTCGCCTCGATGCCGACCGGATTGTTGAGCCCGTAGCCCGCGCGGAGAAACGCGAACGGCACGCATACGACGGCCTGCAGGCATTCGAGCGTCACGACGGTGCGCACTCGGGCGCGCACCATCTCGCGCTTGCCGACGGGCAGGAGCATCATGTAGTACACGTCGCGGTTTTCGCGGCTGGCTTGGAAAAACAGAAAAACGCCGAGCGAGGTGTAGAAAAACGTCACGTAATAGGGATAGCTCGGGATGAGCAGGAGCGCGCTCAGCGCGAGAAAGAAAAACGGCACCGGCGTCATGGACAGACGCCATTCCTTTTGCCGGAGCGCCTTCATACGCCCGCCTCCTTCTCCAGATGCACCATGATGTTCTCCAGCGTGGGCGCGAGCAGCTGACAGCCCGGCGCGCCCGCGCCCGCGGGCACGAGCGCCTCGAAGCCCGCCTGATGGCTCTGCACGCCGATGAGCGTTTCCCGCAGCGCGGGGGTCAGCGCCTCCGGCGCGCCCTTCACGAGCTGCCAGCGCGCAAGAAAATCCGCCATCGGGCACGAGGCCAGGAGCCTGCCGTTCCGGATGTAGGCGATCTGTTTGGCGCACTTCTCAAGATCGGAGGTGATGTGGCTTGAAAAGAGGATCGAAGCCCCCTCCTCCTCCTGCAGCGTCAGAAACAGGTCGAGCAGATCGTCGCGCGAGACGGGGTCGAGGCCGGAGGTCGGCTCGTCGAAAATAAGCAGCCGCGCGCGGTGCGACATCGCGACGGCGAGCTGGTATTTGACCTTCATGCCCTCGGAGAGCTCCGACACGCGCTTGTTTTCGTCGAGCGAGAAACGCCGCAGGCAGCGCTCGTACAGCGCCTCGTCCCAGTTTTCGTAAAATTCGCGCGTCACGCGCGTGAGCTCCCCGATCCGTTTGCGCGGGTAGTACGAGACGCCGCCCGAGACGAAGCCGAGCTGCGCGCGGATCTCCCGCTCGTGCTCCGCCATGTCGAGCCCCAGCACCGTGACCTTTCCCGCGTCGGGGCGGACAAAGCGCAGAATCGACTTGAGCGTCGTGGTCTTGCCCGCGCCGTTGCGGCCGATAAAGCCCAGAATCGTCCCCTCGTCCATCGAGAATGAGACGTTGTCGAGCGAAAAGGCGGGGTAGCGCTTGCAGAGCCCCTCAACCGTCAGAATTTTGCTCATCTTTGTCCTCCGCCTCCTTCGCCAGCTCGAACAGGCCCGCCGGGGCGCTCAGTTCGTCCGCAGCGACGAGCGCGATGCCGCGCTTTTTGTCGGCCATCAGCAGCAGGCTGTCGCCCGGCCGGATGCCGAACAGCTCGCGCGCGCCCTTGGGAATCACGATCTGGCCTTTTTCACCGACCTTCACGATCGAGAGAAATTTGCCCTTTGGAAACTGCAGTGCCACAGCGGTCCCTCCTATTAGTAATACTTAGTATAACTTTTCATACCACGTTATACCACGCCGAGGGAGAAAACGCAAGCGGCAGTTTTATGCGGGGCCGGTTTCGCGCGCAAAAAAGCGCCTCTCCCTTGCGGAGAGGCGCTTTTGCGGAAACCGGGATCAGCCGAACACGGCGAGCAGGAAGCCCGCGGCGATGGCGGAGCCGATGACGCCGGCCACGTTCGGGCCCATGGCGTGCATCAACAGGAAGTTGCCGGGGTTCTCCTTCTGACCTTCGATCTGCGAGACGCGCGCGGCCATGGGGACCGCGGAGACGCCGGCGGAGCCGATCAGCGGGTTGACCTTCTTGTGGGTCAGGGCGCACATGACGTTGCCGCCCCAGATGCCGCCGGCCGTGGAGATGGAGAACGCGACGAGGCCCAGGAAGACGATCTTCAGGGTCTGCGGGGTGAGGAAGTTGGACGCGACGGTCGTCGCGCCGACGGAGGTCGCGAGGAAGATGGTGACGATGTTCATGAGGGCGTTCTGCGCGGTGTCGGAAAGACGCTCCGTGACGCCGCACTCCCGGAACAGGTTGCCGAGCATCAGGCAGCCGATCAGCGGAGCGGTGGAGGGGAGCAGCAGGATGACGAAGATGGAGACGATGATCGGGAATACGATCTTCTCGGTCTTGCTGACCTCGCGGGTCTGCTCCATCTTGATCTTGCGGTTTTCCTGGGTCGTGAGAAGCTTCATGATGGGAGGCTGGATCAGCGGGATCAGGGCCATGTAGGAGTAAGCCGCGATGGCGATGGCGCCCAGCAGATGCGGAGCCAGCTTGGTGGTGAGGTAGATGGCCGTCGGGCCGTCCGCGCCGCCGATGATGCCGATGGAGGCAGCTTCGGGGCCCGTGAAGCCGAGGCAGATCGCGCCGAAGAAGGCGACGAACACGCCGAGCTGGGCGGCAGCGCCGAGCAGCAGGCTCTTCGGGTTGGAGATCAGCGGGCCAAAGTCGGTCATGGCGCCGACGCCCATGAAGATGAGCGAGGGATACACGCCGCCCTTGACGCCGATGTAGAACACGTCGAGCAGGCCGCCCTCATGGATGATGTCCGTGAAGGTCATGTGGTTGATGACCTCGCCGGCGGCCGTGGTGAACGGCGTGCCGTTGATGTAGGCATCCCACAGGGCCGGATTGTACATGTTCGCGCCGGGGAGGTTGGTGAGCAGGCAGCCGAATGCGATGCCGACGAGCAGCAGCGGCTCGAACTGCTTGACGATGCCGAGATACAGAAGAACGCAGGCGACCACGATCATGATGAGGCTCTTCCAGCCTCCGGCCGCAAAGAACGCCGCGAAGCCGGAATCCTGGACCAGCTTCAGCAGAGTTCCGCCAATATCAAACATATTCAGCGCCCTCCCTTAAGCCAGAACGACGAGGGGCGTGCCGGTCTCGACCACGCTGCCCTTGCTGGTGACAACCTGGGCAACGACGCCGTCGCGCGGAGCGAGGATTTCGTTCTCCATCTTCATGGCCTCGAGGATCAGCAGGATGTCGCCGGCCTTGACGCTGGCGCCCTGGGTGCAGTTGACCTTGAGAATATTGCCGGGCATCGGGGCCTTGATGACCTCGCCTGCGGCGGTGGCGGCGGCAGCGGGCGCAGCGGCGGGAGCCGCGGCGGGTGCGGGCGCTGCGGCGGGAGCCGGAGCGGCCTTGGCGGGGGCATACGCCTCATATTCATCGACGAGCATGGCCTGTCCGGCCTCTACCTCGACCTCATACGTCTTGCCGTTGAGCGTGATTTTATACTTCATAAATTTCTTCAGACCTCCTTGATTGTTTTAAATTTCAATTCATTGAGGGGTTTTCCGAGCTTGTCAGCCACGATGGCCATAAGCAGCGCGGCGTCTTTGTTGGGAACGCTGAAGATCCTGACGCTGCCGGCGGAGCCGGGAGCCATGGCAGGCGAAGCCACGGCGGCAGGTTCGGCAGCGGGCTTCTTCGCGGTCATGAGCTTGTCCATGGCCATGATGGCAAGCATCAGGCAGACAAGACCCGTAAAGATCACGAGGTAACCGGTAACGCTGATGATGGCTGCGGTGGAAATGCTGATATGCTGGAGCGCGCTGTTGACTAAAAACATCTCCGGCCTCCCTTACATCTTCTCGATCGAGTACTTGACGACGTTCTCTTCCTTGGCCTTGCGGTCCTCGAAGAACTTCTTCGCCTGATCGGGGAAGCAGATATAGCTCATGATGTCCTCTTCGGAGCGGGCCAGCTCGCCGAGCGCCTGCTTGGCGGCCTTGAACTCCTCACCGGTGCGCTTGCTGTCTTCCACGCGGCAGTCGACGGGCTTGCCGCCCTCGCCGAGGATCTTGGCCTGCAGCTCCGCGTTCACGGGCGCGGGAGACTTGCCGTATTCCCCGTTGAAATAGGCCTTGACTTCCTTGGAGACCTGCTTGTAGCGCTCGCCGACGAGCACGTTGGTGACGGCCTGATTGCCGACCATCTGGCTCAGCGGGGTCACGAGCGGAGGATAGCCCAGGTCCTTGCGGACGGAGGGGATCTCCTTGAGCGCGGCGTCGAACTTGTCCATGGCCTTCATGTCGGTCAGGTTCGCGATCATGTTGGAGAGCATGCCGCCGGGGACCTTGTACACGAGCGCCTGGGCGTCGGTCGCGAGGCTCTTGGGGTTGATGCGGCCGGAGTCGATATATTTCTGCTTGATGGGCTTAAAGTAGTTGTTGACCTTGTTGATGACGTCCTCGTTGAGGCCCGTCTCGATGCCGTACTGCTGCAGCGCGTAGAACATCGTCTCGGTCGCGGGCTGGGAGGTGCCGTTGGAGAAGCAGGAGGTGGCGCAGTCGATCACGTCGATGCCGGACTCGACAGCCTTCGTGAGCGTCATATAGGCCATGCCGGTCGTACAGTGGGTATGGAGGATGACGGGCGTGTCGCCGATGGCGTCCTTGATGCCCTTGATGAGATGCTCGGCCTCAAACGGGCTCATGGTGCCGGCCATATCCTTGAGGGTGATGGTCTGGAAGCCCATGGCCTTGAGTTCCTTGCACATCTCGATATATTTGTCGACCGTGTGCACCGGGCTCTGCGTATAGGAGATGCAGCCGGAGGCGATCGTGTTCTTGGTCGCGTACTTCATGGTCGCGTCGAGCGCGGTGCCGAGGTTGCGGAAATCATTGAGCGCGTCGAAGATGCGGATGATGTCGATGCCGTTCTTGATGGAGAGCTCGACGAACTTCTCGACGACGTCGTCGTGATAGTGCTTGTAGCCAAGCAGGTTCTGGCCGCGGAGCAGCATCTGGAGCCTGGTGTTGGGCATGTTCTTGCGGATGCCGCGCAGACGCTCCCACGGATCTTCGCCGAGATAGCGCAGGCAGGAATCGAACGTCGCGCCGCCCCAGCACTCCACGGAGTAGTAGCCGGCCTTGTCCATCGTGGCGAGAATCGGCTCATAGTCGGAATACGGCAGCCGGGTCGCCATCAGAGACTGGTTGGCGTCACGAAGAACGGTCTCTGTGATTTGAACTTTTTTCATGTGTGCACCTCCATATTGATTCACGCCGGACTTGTCCGGGTGTTGTTGCCAGAGTAAAAGGGACGCAGCCGCATCACGCCGGATGCGGGCCCGTCCCCGGCCGTGCTTATCCCCACGGCTGGGAAAGGCGTGCTGCAGTTTGCAACCACAGCACGCCTGCTGTTCGATTCAGTTGAGATCAGGCCTTCGGGCCGGCGGAGACGAGCTTCTTGCCCTCTTCGTTGCCCTCGTACTTGGCAAAGTTCTTGACGAAACGGGAAGCCAGATCCTTGGCCTTGGCATCCCACTCGGCCTTGTCGGCGTAGGTGTCGCGCGGGTCGAGGATGTTGGTGGCGACGCCGGTCAGCTCGGTCGGGACCTCGAAGTCGAAATACGGGATCGTCTTGGTCGGAGCCTTGTCGATGGCGCCGGAGAGGATCGCGTCGATGATGCCGCGGGTGTCCTTGATGGAGATGCGCTTGCCGGTGCCGTTCCAGCCGGTGTTGACGAGGTAGGCCTTGGCGCCGCTCTTCTGCATCTTCTTGACGAGCTCATCGGCATACTTGGTGGGATGCAGCTCGAGGAAGGCCTGGCCGAAGCAGGCGGAGAAGGTCGGGGTGGGCTCGGTGATGCCGCGCTCGGTGCCGGCCAGCTTCGCGGTGAAGCCGGACAGGAAGTAATACTTGGTCTGCTCCGGGGTCAGGATGGACACGGGGGGCAGCACGCCGAAGGCGTCGGCGGAGAGGAAGATGACCTGCTTGGCGTCGGGCGCGGAAGAGACCGGGCGCACGATGTTCTTGATGTGGTTGATCGGGTAGGAGACGCGGGTGTTCTCGGTGACGGACTTGTCGGCGAAGTCGATCTTGCCGTCCTTGTCGAGCGTGACGTTCTCAAGCAGCGCGTTGCGGCGGATGGCGTTGTAGATGTCGGGCTCGGAATCCTTGTCGAGGTTGATGACCTTGGCGTAGCAGCCGCCCTCGAAGTTGAAGACGCCGTTGTCGTCCCAGCCGTGCTCGTCGTCGCCGACCAGCAGGCGCTTCGGATCCGTGGAGAGGGTGGTCTTGCCGGTGCCGGACAGGCCGAAGAAGATGGCGGTGTTCTTGCCGTCGAGATCGGTGTTGGCGGAGCAGTGCATGGAGGCGATGCCCTTGAGCGGCAGATAGTAGTTCATCATGGAGAACATGCCCTTTTTCATCTCGCCGCCGTACCAGGTGTTGAGGATGACCTGCTCACGGCTGGAGATGTTGAAGGCGACGCAGGTCTCGGAGTTGATGCCCAGCTCCTTGTAGTTCTCGACCTTGGCCTTGGAGGCGGTGTAGACGACGAAGTCCGGCTCAAAGGCGGCAAGCTCCGCTTCGGACGGCTGGATGAACATGTTCTTGACGAAATGCGCCTGCCAGGCCACTTCCATAATGAAGCGGATGGCCATGCGGGTGTCCTTGTTGGCGCCGCAGAAGGCGTCGACGACGAACAGGCGCTTGCCGGAGAGCTCCTTCTGGGCCAGGGCTTTGACGGTCGCCCAGGTCTGCTCGCTCATGGGATGGTTGTCGTTCTTATACTCCGGGGTGGTCCACCAGACGGTGTTCTTGGAGTTCTCGTCCATGACGATGTACTTGTCTTTGGGGGAGCGGCCGGTGTAGATGCCAGTCATGACATTGACGGCGCCCAGCTCGCTGATCTGGCCCTTTTCATAGCCTTCCAGCTCGGGTTTCATCTCTTCCGCGAACAGCATATCGTAGGAGGGGTTGCGAACGATTTCCGTCGCGCCGGAGATACCGTATTTGCTCAGGTTCAGTTCAGACATTGTATATAAACCTCTTTTCTAAAAAAATACAAAATAACGTATACAGTGAAAGCCAGCTCTCACCAAATAGCAGTATATCACGGTTTTTCCTTAATATCCACTATTTTTTCGTTAAAAATCCGTATAAGTATATTTTTATCTATTTTGACGATTTCGCTGTCCGGCGGGGCTTCGAAATCCCTGAAAAATCAGTAGAACGCACAAAGGTTTTCTCCGCTTTCTGACACCTTTTTCAACTGTCAAAAGCCGGGGATTTCCGTGAAAAAACCGGGCGCGGGAAAATCCCGCGCCCGGCGTCCGCGCCTGTTATTCGTTTTCCAGCGCCATGACCTTGTCGATGCGGCGCTGATGCCGCTCGGCATGGGAGAACGCCGTGTCCAGCCAGGTGTCCACGATCTCGAGCGCGAGCATTTCGCCCGTCACGCCCGCGCCGAGGGCCATCATGTTCGTGTCGTTGTGCTCGCGGGTCAGGCGCGCGCCCATGAGGTTGGACAGCAGCGCGCAGCGGATGCCCTTGACCTTGTTGGCGGCGATGGACACGCCGATGCCGGTCGTGCAGCAGACGATGCCGCGGTCGCATTCCCCGGCGGCGACGGCCTTGGCGGCGGCCCCGGCGAAGTCGGGATAATCGCAGCTCTTCTTGTCGTAGCAGCCGAAGTCCCTGCACTCCAGGCCGCGCTCGGTCAGATGCTTTTTGATGGCTTCCTTCAGGTCGAAGGCGCCGTGGTCACAGGCGAGAGCAATCATGATACAATACCTCCAAAAGTATGAAATTACAGATACAAGACCCAGGACGCGACGCAGGCGAGCACGGCCAGCGCGAGCAGCACCAGCCCCGCCGCGAGCACGTGCTTCTTTCCCCCGCGCGAAAGCCAGCGGTCCCAGAGATACGCGCAGGCCGGCATGCTGAAGGCGGCCAGCACGTCGCAGCCGCTGCAGAGCAGCAGCCCGAGCCCGCCCAGGAAGAGCAGCGCGGCGGCCGGGCCGCGGAAATCGCGCTGCCGCAGCCCGTGGACGAGACTGAACGCCGCGGCGGGCAGGGCGTAGAGCGCGGCGGCCAGCACGGCCGGCGCGAAGGCCGGGACGCGCGGGGCGAAGAGCGTCCCGCCGAAGTTCGCCAGCGCGCGCACGGAAAACCAGGTGAAAAATTCGCCGTTCAGCCGGCCGGCGAAGGCCGCGCCGGGCAGGTTCGCGAGCACATAGAACGCCAGCGCCAAAAGCGGATACCCCGCGGCCGCCAGCGCCAGGCGCGCGCCGCGCCGCGGCTCCTGCGCGTGCAGGAAGGCCGCCGCCGCGCCCGCGAATATGAGCAAATACAGCACAAATCCGAAATACGCCGCAGCCGCGCGGAAATAGACGCCCACGGCCAGCACAGCCGCGGAGACGAGCAGGTCGCAGAAGCCGGAGTCCCCCGCCGCGCGCGCAGCAAGATACCGTGCCGCGAAGAGCGCCGCCAGCAGCAGAAACGGCAGCGCGTAGGCGTCGGCCGGGCACAGCGAGGCGATGGCCGAGGCCAGGGCCGGCACGAGCAGTCCGCCGGAAAAGCGCCGCGCGAGGAAATAGAGCGCAGCGGCCGAGAGCATCGGCGAAAGGCCGTAGCGCAGGACGAGCTGCGCGATCCGCAGCGGCGTTATAAGCCCGAGCGAGATCGCCTTCTGGTTGGCCAGCGCGGCTCCGAAGCCCCGGAACGCCAGCGCGAGCGCCATGCAGAGGACGACCGGCAGCACGTCTTCGCGGCCGGGCGCCGCGCCGCGCCAGAGAGAGAATTCCGGCCGGTCGATCTGTGCGATCCACTCAAGCGTCCCGCGCGCGGGACGCATCGCCCGCGCGAGATGCCAGAAATGCCACACGAGCAGCGCGGCCCCGAGCGCCAGCAGGAGCCAGAGCCCCCATCTGGAGCGCAGCACGCTGTAAAGTGTTTCCAAACGCCGCACCTCCCGGATTTTTCTACATTATACATAGAATTCATTCAAATTGCAATCGTCCCGCCGCGCGCGCCCGCGCCTGAAAATTCCCAAAAAAGTCCTTGACAGCGGCCAGAATACCGGGTATAATAGCCACGCAAAAGAAAGAAGGAGCGGCGGCCCCGCACCTCACCTTCAGCCACGGGCGAAAAGGTCTCATACCTCAAAATCTTCCTCGGGAGTTTTCGGGATTGTATGTGCGGGTGCCTCGCGGCATCCGCATTTTTGTGTATGTATGGAGGTGCTTGACAATCGCTAAGTTAGAACATCAGATCAACGAGGAGATCCGCGACAAGGAGATCCGCGTGGTCGGGACCAATGGGGAACAGCTTGGAATCATGTCTTCGGCCCAGGCGCTTGCGCTGGCCGAGGAAAAGGAGATGGACCTTGTCAAGATCGCACCGGCCGCCGTGCCGCCGGTCTGCAAGATCATGGACTACGGGAAGTTCCGGTTCGAGCAGCTGAAGAAGGAAAAGGAAGCCCGCAAGAATCAGCACGTGATCGAAATCAAGGAAGTCCGCATGTCTCCCAACATTGACACCAACGATTTCAACACCAAGCTGAAAAATGCCCAGAAGTTCCTGAAAGATGGCAACCGGGTGAAAGTCACCGTCCGTTTCCGCGGACGCGAAATGGCCCACACCTCTCTGGGCGCCGACCTGCTGGAGAAATTCGGGCAGGACTGCGCCGAGCTGGCCTCCGTGGAAAAGAGCGCCAAGCTCGAGGGCCGCAATATGTCCATGTTCCTGAGCCCTAAAAACGCTAAATAATAGTCAACCAATCACGGAAGGAGAACCACTATGCCGAAACTGAAGACCCACAGCGGCGCCAAGAAAAGATTCAATCTCACCAAGACCGGCAAGGTCAAGAGAGCGCACGCCTTCAAGAGCCATATCCTCACCAAGAAAACGACCAAGCGTACCCGTAACCTGCGCAAGAACGGCTACGCCGACGTGACTGTGGAAGATATCGTTAAGAAGATGATTCCTTACAAATAAGTAAGGATTGACGACACATAGGAGGATCATAAAATGGCCAGAGTAAAAGGCGCGATGATGACGCGCAAAAGAAGAAATAAGACCCTGAAACTCGCGAAGTCCTACTGGGGCTCCAAATCCCGTCACTTTAAGATGGCCAAAGAGGCCGTCTTCAAGTCCGGCGTATATGCCTACGCAAGCCGCAAGCAGAAGAAGAGAACCTTCCGCACCATGTGGATCGCCCGTATTTCGGCGGCCGTGGCTCCCTTCGACATGAATTACTCCCGCTTCATGAACGGGCTCAAGAAAGCCGGCATCGAGATGAACCGCAAGGCCATCTCCGAGCTCGCGATCACCGACCCGGAAGCGTTCGCCATCCTCGTGGACACCGCGAAGAAGGCTCTGTAAGGACTGGATTACCCTCAGGGGCTGTGCGTATGCACGGCCCCTGTTTTTTTCTGCCTGCCGGCCGCGCGGCGGGGCAAAATGACCTGTGATGTTGTTTTTGCTTTGTTTCGCGCATATTTATTTGACATTGTTGAGCAATTGATCTATTCTGAAAAAGATAAAAGAGGGGGGATCACCATGCGTTACAAGGCTGTTCTGTTCGATATGGACGGCGTGCTCATCGAATCCGAGGCGTTTATGGCCAGAACGGGCGTCCGCGCCCTGGCCGACTTCGGCATTGCGGCCCGGCCCGAGGATTTTGCCGAGTTCGTCGGTCAGGGAGAGGACCGCTACGTCGGCGGCGTCGCGGAAAAGTACGGCCATGTCTACGACAGGGCCATGAAGCACCGGCTGTATGAGTATTACGGCCAGTCGGTCGCGCAGGAAGCGGCGATCCCCGAGGGCGAGCGCGAGGTGCTGACCGCCCTCCGCGCGCGCGGCTGCAAAATGGCCGTCTGTTCCTCGGCCGACCGGGAGAAGGTCGTCCTCAATCTGAGGGCGATCGGGCTCGGCGAGGACTTCTTCGACTGCCTGCTGACGGGCAGCGAGGTCGTCCACCAGAAGCCCGCGCCCGACATCTATGAGATGGCGGCCGCGCGGCTGGGCGTCCCGGCGAAGGACTGCCTCGTGGTCGAGGACGCGCCCAGCGGCATTCAGGCCGCGCACGCCTGCGGCATGGATGCCGCGGGCATCGCCTCAAGCTTTTCGGCGGACTATCTGCGGGAGCGCTCGCACCCGGACTATCTGCTGCCGGATCTGCGCGCGCTGCTGACCGTCGCGCCCTAGCCCGCGGAACGGCCCGGTCCGTTTCCGCTCGAAGCCGCCTGTTCCCGGACGGGAAACCCCTGTCCGGTTTCGTTTTTGCGCCGTTTTTCGGCGCGCATTTGAAAGAGAAAGGTTATGAAAGAGAAAAATATTTCCGCAAATCCCCTCTGGACCAGGGATTTTACGATCATCACGCTGGGCAGCGTCGTCTCCATGCTCGGAAACGCGCTCTCCGGCTTCGCCATGAGCCTGCTGGTCCTCGATTACACGGGCTCGACGTTCTACTACGCGCTGTACATGGTCATCTACATGCTGCCGCGCGTCGTGATGCCGGTGCTGTCCGGGCCGGTGCTCGACCGGTTTTCGCGCCGCCGCGCCATCTACACGCTCGACTTCTGCTCGGCGGGGCTGTATCTCGTCATGGGACTGATCCTCAAATTCGGCAGCTTCCATTTCGCGGGCTTCGCGCTCGCCTGCTTTCTGATCGGCTCCATCGACAGCGTCTATTCCGTGGCCTACGACAGCTTTTATCCCCTGCTCATCTCCGAGGGCAACTACTCGAAGGCGTACTCCATCTCGAGCGTGCTTGAGACGATGACGATGCTGATGATGCCCGTCTCCGCGCTCGTGTACAACTCCATCGGCATCGTGCCCCTGTTTTTCGCCAACGCCGTGTCGTTCTTCGCCGCGGCCATCGCCGAGACGCAGATCCGTGCCGACGAGCGCTACATCCTCGAGCGCGAGCAGGAATCCCCCCGCACCGAGCGCGGCGTGCTCCGCCGCTTCGGGCGCGATCTCAAGGACGGCCTGTCGTTTCTGCTCTCCGAGCGCGGTCTGCTCGCCGTGACGCTCTACTTTGCCGTGAGCTCGTTCTCCGGCGGCGCGTCCGAGGTCATCGGCCTGCCGTACTTCAAGAAGACCTTCCCCAGAGGCGAATACGTGTTCATGCTCGTCTGGGGCATGACGATGGTCGGCCGCATGATCGGCGGCTGGGTGCACTACAAGATCAAATTCCCCGTGAACGCCAAATACGGCATCGCCCTCATGGTCTACATCGTCATCTCCTGTCTCGAGGGCACCTATCTCTACTGCCCCCTGTGGGCGATGATGGTCATGTGCTTCTTCATCGGCATTCTCGGCGTCACCTCGTACAACATCCGCATCTCCGCCACGCAGAGCTACGTGGCCGACAGCAAGAAGGGCCGCTTCAACGGCATCTTCTCCATGATGAACACCGTCGGCATGCTGGCGGGGCAGCTCCTCTCGGGCACCCTGACGCTCGTTCTGTCCGAACGGGCCGTGCTCTCCGCGTTCATGGGCGTCACGGCCGTCGCGGCCGTCGTCTTCATCGGCGGCAACCGTAAAGCCGTCTCCGCGATCTACAACACCCAGGCATAATTCTGTGAAAAGGGGGCTCCGCCATGCGTCTTAGCTGCACCGCTTCGCGCGAGGCGGAGCTCTCCTCGATTCTCCGCCGGGAGCTGGGGCTCTCGGCGGGGCTTGTCAAAAGGCTCAAGTGGCAGCCGGCCGCGCTCACCGTAAACGGCGAGCCGGCGCACACAAACCGGCTCGTTCTCCCGGGCGACCTCGTCGCGGCCGAGATCGACGAGCAGGCGGAGGGCTACCCCGCCGAGGACGGGCCGCTGGAGCTTCTCTATGAGGACGAGTATCTGCTCGCGCTCGACAAGCCCGCGGGCATCCTCGTCCACCCGTCGCCCCGCCGCAACGAGGGCACGCTGGCCAACTATCTCGCGGGCTACTACGCGCGCACGGGGCAGAGATGCGCGGTGCACGCCGTGACGCGGCTCGACCGCGACACCATGGGCGTCGCGCTCTTCGCCAAAAACGCCTTCGTGCAGGAGAAGTTCCGCCGGATGCTCGAGGCGGGCGAGCTGCACAAGACCTATCTCGCGGCGGTGTTCGGCTGCCCGGCGGCGCCCTCCGGCACGATCGACCTGCCCGTCTGGAAGCCGCCCGGCGGCACCCTCGTCCGCGAGGTCGACGCGCGCGGCCAGCGGGCTGTCACGGACTACCGCGTGCTGGAGGCGTCCGGCGGCACGGCGCTGCTGGAGCTCTCCCCGCGCACGGGCCGCACGCATCAGCTGCGGCTGCACTGCCTGGCCTCCGGCTGTCCCATCCTGGGCGACCCGCAGTACGCCACGCCCGCGTCCCGCGCCTTCTCCGAGCGTGCGGGGCTGCATACCCAGCAGCTCGCGGCCGTCCGACTCGCGTTTTCGCACCCCGCGACGGGCGCGCCGCTGGTGCTCCGGTCCCGGCTCGGCGTCAAAAGGCCCGACTCAACCGACGGTTGAGCGAAATTTGGGTCAATTCAACCATCTCTTGCTTGCTTTTCCCCCTTTTCCCCCGGATAATGGGGGTACAAATTGCAAGGAGGTTTTCGTATGGAACCGAAAACACTGGGCGAACGGATCGGCGCGCTGCGCCGCGAGCAGAGCATGACGCAGGAGGCGCTCGCGACGGAGCTCGGCATCACGCCGCAAGCCGTCAGCAAATGGGAGAACGGCCAGGGCTTCCCGGACGTGTCGCTGCTGCCGAAGCTGGCGGCGATCTTCTCCATCAGCCTCGACGAGCTCTTCGGTCTTAAAACGGCGCAGCCCGAGGAGCCCCGCGCGTGTTCCTTTCACGAGCTGCCCTGGCCCGACGACAAGGGGACGCTTCACGCGGTTCTGTTTTCAGGTCACAAACTCGTAGGCCACACGCCCTTCTCCCGGGCGAGCGCGCGCGAAAGCGTCGAGCTGCACTGCGGCGGCCCGGCCCTCAACATCGAGAGCGAATTTTCCGTGCGCTGCGACGGCCCCGTGGCGGGCAGCGTGAAGGCCGGCGACGGCGTCCAGTGCGGCGACGTGAAGGGCGATGTGCAGGCCGGCGACGCGGTCAGCTGCGGCAGCGTGGGCGGCAGCGTCCAGGCCGGCGACGGCGTCGAATGCGGCGACGTGGGCGGCAGCGTGAGGGCCGGCGACAGCGTCAGCTGCGGCAGCGTGAATGGCAACGTGACAGCCGGCGACAACGTCCGCTGCGGCAGCGCGGACGGGCAAATCTTCTGCGGCTGAAACGAATCCGTTTTTTTTCGCCGAAAAGGTTGAGCTTCCGGGCGAAGCGTTGTATAATTGTTCCGAATTATGAAATTGGGAGGCAAATGCCATGTTTACCAAGCTGATCGAAGCCCTGAAGGCCAACCGCCGCACGATCGTCTTTACCGAGGGCCCGGACGCCCGCATTCTCGAGGCTGCCAGCCGTCTTCAGAAGGAAGACCTCATGGATATCATCCTGCTCGGCAACGTCGAGGCCGTGAAGGCCGCTGCCGCAAAGGGCAATTTCGACGTCTCCAAGGCGACGCTCATCGACCCGGAGAACTATCCGGAGATGGACGCCATGGTTGCGCAGATGGTCGAGCTCCGCAAGGGCAAGATGTCCGAAGAGGACTGCCGCGCGGCTCTTAAGAAGGGCAACTATTTCGGCACGATGCTCGTCAAGCAGGGCAAGGCCGACGCGCTGCTCGGCGGCGCGACCTACTCCACGGCCGACACCGTCCGTCCCGCGCTGCAGCTCGTCAAGACGAGAAAGGGCGCGCATCTCGTGTCCTCCTCCTTCATCCTCTACCGCGAAGGCAAGAACGGCCCCGAGAAGCTCTGCATGGGCGACTGCGCCATCAACATCGACTATCAGGACACCGTCGACAAGACGACCGGCGCCGTGACGTTCTCCGCCGCACAGAAGCTGGCCGAGGTCGCCGTCGAGTCCGCCCGCACCGCGCGCTACTTCGGCATCGACCCGAAGGTCGCGATGCTCTCCTTCTCCACCAAGGGCTCCGGCAAGGGCGGCACCGTCCAGCTGAGCCACGACGCCACCATCGAGGCCCAGAAGCTCGATCCCGAGCTCGCCATCGACGGCGAAATGCAGTTCGACGCGGCCGTCTCCCCGGTTGTCGGCCAGCTGAAGTTCCCGGGCTCCAAGGTCGCGGGCTATGCCAACACCTTCATCTTCCCCTGCATCGAGGCCGGCAACATCGGCTACAAGATCGCGCAGCGGCTCGGCGGCTTCGAGGCCTACGGCCCCATCCTGCAGGGTCTGAACGCCCCCATCAACGACCTGTCCCGCGGCTGCAACGCCGAAGAGGTCTACAAGATGGCGATCATCACGGCCGGCATGGCCTGATTCCCCCGCCGCCCGGCATAACCCTTCTGCCGGTGTGAAGTTCAAGCACAAAGGGAGCGCTTCGGCGCTCCCTTTTTTGCGCTCTGCGGGGCGGCGCGTCCGCGTCCCCGCCCCTTTTCATCCGCGACCCGCTTTTTGACACACAGGAGTTTTTATGATTTCAAAATACCTCGGCGACCGGCCGTTCTGGAAGGTGCTCGTGCGCCTGGCTCTGCCCGTCGCCATTCAAAACGTGCTCACGAGCTCGTTCCAGCTCGTGGACACGCTCATGGTCTCCAACCTCGGAGACGTCACGCTCTCGGCCGTCGGCATGGCCGCCCAGTGGGGCTGGCTCGCGGCGGTGCTGTCGTTCGGGCTCTGCTCGGGCATGTCCGTGTTCGTGGCGCAGTACTGGGGCGTGCACGACCACAAGGGCATCCGCCGCGTGCTCGGCATGGGGCTCGTCACCTGCCTTATCCTCTCGTCCGTCTTCCTCGCCGTCGCGCTCGCCATGCCGCAGGGCGTCGTGTCCCTTTTCAACCGCGACCCCGAGGTCATCGCGACCGGCAGCCGCTATCTGCGCATCGTCTGCTTCTCCTATCCCGCCGTCGCGCTCACCACGATCCTCTCGGCCGTGCTGCGCAACACCGAGCGCGTCAAGCTGCCGATGTACGTCTCGATCGTCACGACGATCGCCAACGCCTTCGCGGACTACGGCCTCATCTTCGGCAAGTTCGGCCTGCCGCAGCTGGGCGTCGAGGGCGCGGCCATCGCGACCTGCATTTCCGCCTGGCTGGGCCCCGTGCTCATCGTGCTCTTCTCCGCGTTTGAAAAGAATCTGCTCATGGGCCCCGTGCGGGAGCTGGGCGAATTCACGCTGCGGCAGCTGGGCGAGTTCTTCTCCCGCGCGCTGCCGGTCATTCTCAACGAGGGCTTCTGGGCGCTCGGCATCCTCGTGCTCAACATCATCTACTCGAACGAGGGCTACCAGTACTACGCCGGCATGACGATCTTCCGCACCTTCGCGGACCTCGCCTTCGCGTTCTACGTCGGCCTCGGCAACGCCTGCGTCATCATGGTCGGCAAGTCCGTCGGCAAGGGCAAGATCCGCCGCGGCGTCGAGGACGCGACCCGCTTCACGTTCCTGCTGCCCCTGGCCGGCGTCGTGATCGGCGGGCTCACGATTCTTTTCCGCTACCCGCTCATCTCGATCTTCTCCACGGGCGGCAATCTCTCGCCCGTGACGCTCTCCACGGCCCTCTGGGTCACGATCTTCTGCTCGTGCGAGGTCGCGTTCCGCAACATCCCCTACGTGCAGGTCGTGGGCGTGTTCCGCTCGGGCGGCGACACGCTGCACGGCATGCTCTACGATCTCGGCAGTCTCTGGCTTGTGTCGATCCCCGCGGCGCTGCTCGCGGCCTACGTGTTTCACTGGCCGTTCACGGCCGTCGTCGCGGCGGCGTATCTGGGCGAGGACATCCCGAAGTGTCTTCTCTGCCTGCGCCACTTCTTCAGCATGCGCTGGCTGAAGCCCGTCACGCCCGAGGGCCGCGCGGGGCTCGACGCCTACCGCGCCGAGGAGGCCGACTGAGCCGCTTGCGGGAAGGCCGCGGCTTGTGGTACACTATAAAAAACGCCTCCGGCGCGCCGGAGGCCTGGGAGGGATTTCGTATGGTTACGATTGCGCAGCGTCTGTGCGAGCTTCGCACGGAAAAAAATCTCAGCCGCCCGGCTCTGTCCGAGGCGCTGGGGCTGCCCAGAATGACGGTGGAAAAATTTGAAACGGGCCGGCTCACGCCGAGCGCCGAGCAGCAGACGAAGATCGCCTCGTTCTTCGGCGTCTCCGTTCCGTATCTGCGCGGGGAGAGCGGCGACCGCACCCGCATGGACGACTGGATGGAGACGGCCTACTCCGAGCCCGAGCCCGCGCCTGCGGCCGCGCCGCTTTCCCGCTTAGCGCCGCGCCCGGCGCCCGTCTCCGACGGCGGCCAGGGCACGATGATGGACGCCCTTTTGAAAAGCGACCAGTTCCGCGGCGCCATGCGCCAGGCGGCGCTGGAGGCGCTGCGGACGCCCGAGGGCCAGGAAATCCTGGCGAACCTCGTCCGCCGCGAGCTGGCGAAGCACTGAACAAAATCCCCCTCCGGCTGTACCGGAGGGGGATTTTGTTTTTAGAAGATGGCGACGACTGCGCCGTTGTAGGTGTCCTTGATGTACTGCTTGACCTTGTCGGTCTCGAGCGCCTTGACGAGCGCCTGGATCTTGGGGCTGTTCTCGTCGCCGGAGCGGCAGGCGATGATGTTGGCGTAGGTCTGGGCGGCGTCGCCCTTGGCGTCCTCGATGGCGAGCGCGTCCGCGATCTTGAGGCCCGCGGCCAGCGCGTAGTTGCCGTTGATGACGGCGATGGTGCCGGCGTTGCCGTTGGCGAGCTGCGCCGCGACGGTGTCGGCCTGGACGGTCTGGATGTCGTAGCCGCCGTCGTCGACGATGTCGAGCGTGGTCACGCCCTTGCTGGCGCTGGCGTCGTCCGGGAGCTTGATGAGACCCTCCTGCTGCAGAAGCAGGAGCGCGCGGGTTTCGTTGCTGTCGTCGGCGGGGATGATGATGGTGGCGCCGGCCTTGAGATCCTTGAGATCGGTCACGCCGTTGCCGTAGATGCCGAACGGCTCATAGTGGATGGAGGCGGCGGCGACCAGGTTCGTGCCGTTGGCCTCGTTGTAGCTGTTGAGATACGGGGTGTGCTGGAAGTAGTTGGCGTCGAGCTCGCCGTCGGCCAGAGCCTGGTTCGGGAGCACATAGTCGTCGAAGACCACGATGTCGAGCGTGTAGCCCTCGGCCGCCAGGTCGTCCTTGACCTGCTCGAGGATCTCGGCGTGCGGCGTGGAGCTGGCGCCGACCTTGATGATCTTGTCGCCGTCGGCGGAGGAAGAGGCGGAGGCGGAAGCCGCGGCGGACGCCGAAGCGGAGGCCGAGGCAGAAGCAGAGGCGGCGGAAGAGGCGGCCGCGGACGCGGAGGCGGAGGCCGGCTCGGAGGCGGCGGCCGACGAGGTGGCGGCCTTGGAGGCGCAGCCCGTGAACAGGGCCAGTGTCAGAACAAGCGCAAGTGCGATCGCAAGAATCTTTTTCATGGTGTTATTCTCCTTAAAATTTCAAATTTATGTGGTTCAAAGGCGTTCGGGTGATCGAATGCGGTCACATTCGCCCGTACCTGGAATTTCTCCGCAGCAGGCGGGGCAGCAGTTTTGTCATGTAAGAGGCCTCCTCAGTGGCTGATGCGCTTGTCGGTCTTGTGCGCGATGCGCATGCCGACCTCCTGGATGATCTGAACAATGATGATGGTGAGCACGACGCAGACCCAGATGATGTCGCTTTTCTGGCGCTGGTAGCCGTAGGTGATGGCGATCTGGCCGAGGCCCGTGCCGCCGATCGTGCCGGCCATGGCGGAGTAGCCGAGGATCGTGACCATCGAGATGACGGCGCCCGTGATGAGCGCGGGCTTGGCCTCGGGGATGAGCACCTTCCAGATGATCGTGAACGACGGAGTGCCCATGGCCTGCGCGGCCTCGATGACGCCGGGCTTGACCTCCTTGATGGAGGACTCGACCATGCGCGCGACGTACGGCGCGGCGGCGATGATGAGCATGACGATCATGGCCTTGTTGCCGAGACTGGTGCCGACGACGATCTTCGCGACGGGCAGCATGGCGACCATGAGGATGATGAAGGGGATCGAGCGGAAGATGTTGACGATCACGCCCAGCAGCTTGTTGAGCCAGCCGATGGGGTGGATGCCGCCCTTGTCGGTGACGTTCAGGATGATGCCGAGCGGCAGGCCGATGAGATAGGCGACGGCGGTGGAGATGAGGGTCATGTAGACGGTCTCCCAGATGCCGATCTGGATGATGCCGTTCGACCAGAGCTTCTGAAACATTTCGGAAAACATCGCTTACGCCTCCTCGTTATAGGTGATGCCGCTGGTCTTGAGCCAGGCGGTGATCTTTTCCTGCAGCCGCTCGTCCGAGGGCAGCTCCACGATCATGTGGCCGTAGGCCACGCCGCCCACGTCGTGCGTGTCGGCGAACATGATGTTGACGGGCGCCTGGCACGCGAGCACGAGCTCGGAGATGACGGGGCGGTAAGAGGTCGTGCCGTCGAAGACGATGCGGATGCGCTTGCCGTGGCGGATCTCCTCGGTCCGGCGCTCCTTCTGCAGGATCAGCTCGCGCGCGATCTCGGAGCGGGGATTGACGAACACCTCGCTGACCTTGCCGCTCTCGGCGATACGGCTCTGGTCGATGACGGCGACGCGCGTGCAGATGCGGTCGATGACCTTCATCTCGTGCGTGATGACGACGATCGTGACGCCCAGCGTCCTGTTGATCTCGCTCAGAAGATCGAGGATCGCCTGCGTGGTGTTGGGGTCGAGCGCGCTCGTGGCCTCGTCGCAGAGCAGGTAGCGCGGCTTCGTGGCGAGCGCCCGCGCGATCGCGACGCGCTGCTTCTGGCCGCCGGAGAGCTGCGAGGGATAGGCCTTTTCCTTTTCGGACAGGCCGACCAGCGCCAGCAGCTCCCGCGCCCGCGCAAGCGCGTCGGCCTTTTTGACGCCCGCGATCTCGAGCGGAAAGAGCACGTTGCGCAAAACGGTGCGCTGCTCGAGCAGGTTAAAATCCTGGAAGATCATGCCGATCGAGCGTCTGGCCTGCAGCAGCTCCCTGCGGGAGAGCTTCGTGAGATCGCGCCCGTCCAGCAGCACCTCGCCGGCGGTCGGCTGCTCGAGCAGGTTGATGCAGCGCACGAGCGTGGATTTGCCCGCGCCGGACAGGCCGATAATGCCGAAGATCTCGCCGTCCTCGACGGTGAGGCTGATGTCCTGCAGGGCGACGACCTCGTTTTGCTGGCCGGGGTTGTATGTCTTTGAAAGGTTTTTCAGTTCAATCATAGCGCAGCATCCTTCACAAAATATAAAAAGAGCCGGAAGCCCATCTGCTTCCAGCCCCAAAATCCCCGGGTATGCAGACCCGGCGTTATCTGGACATGGCGGGAGACGAGCCCTGTTTTACGGCGCGGCAAAGCATGCGCATGCCGCAGCTGCGCATCATCATCCCGGTCATCCATACGATTTTGTTCCGATTCAGCATCTGGCACGTCTCCTTCCCCAAAAGTGTTCTGTAATTTGGCGCAATTATAGCATAGCGTTCCGCGTTTGTCAACGCCGGGCGCGAAAAAAAGCGCCGCCCGGGCGGGCGGCGCTTTTGCAGACAGGGCGGATTTTTAACCGATACCGCCGAACACGATGCCCAGAATGAAGCACAGCAGGGCCAGCGGCACAAAGACGTACTTGCCGAAGGGATGGAACCACTTCATGATGGGCCTGGGGTCGCCCTCCTGAACCGCCGCCAGCGCGGTGTCCTTTTTCATGATCCAGAAGTACATGAAGGCGGCGGAGAAGGCGCCCAGCGGGCACAGGTAGATGGAGACCATGTCCATCCACTGGGAGGTCCAGGGCTGGATGAGCAGGGAGACGACGATGCTCAGGCCGTGGATCACCGCGGTGGCGGCGATGCGGCTCATGTGCAGCTTTTCCTGCAGGAAGGCCACCGGCGTCTCGAAGAGGTTGATGATGGAGCTGATGCCCGCGAAGAGCACGGCCACGAAGAAGAAGATGCCGACGATTCTGGAGAACGAGCCCATGCCGTTGAACACGGGCATGAGGTACACGAACATCAGGCCGGGGCCGCCGTTGCCGAGATCCGCGCCCACGGTGGACATGGCGGGGATGATGATCAGCATGGCCAGCAGAGCCGCGGAGGTGTCGAACAGCGCGCACAGGACGGCGGACTTGCGGATTCTGACGTCCTTGCCCAGGTAGGAGCCGTAGATGACGGAGCCGGAGCCCGCCACCGACAGGGAGAAGAAGCACTGGCCGAAGGCGAAGATCCAGACGTTGGGATTCGCCAGGCCCTTGAGATCCAGCGAGAAGATGTACTTGTAGCCGTCTGCGGTGCCCGGCACGAAGAGCGTGAAGATCGCCAGCGCGATGAAGAGCACGTACAGAGCCGGGATCATGATCTTGCAGGAGCGCTCGATGCCGCCGGAGACGCCCAGAATCATGATGAGGAAGGAGGCGACGATGGCGACGATGATCCAGAGGTCGTTGGCGCCGCCGGTCGCGAGCGTCATTTTAATGGCTTCGGGCAGCGTTTTGGCCTCGGGCGCCACGGCGCCGAAGGTGCCGCCGATCACGCTCATGTCCTGGCCCATCTTCACGAGCTCGCCTGTAAAGGACATCTTGGTGTAGTAGAACACCCAGCCCATGATGACCGCGTAGCCGATGCCGAGACACAGGGAGGCGAAGACGGGGACGCCGCCCACGAGCTCGCCCACTTTTTTGGACTTGCCGCCGTTTTCCATGGCCTTGCCGAACGCGCCGACAGGGCCGAAGCCGGACCAGCGGCCCAGCGCGAACTCCTCCATCATGCCGGACTGGGAAATGATGAATACGAAGATGAAATAGGGGATCAGGAACGTCAAGCCGCCGTACCGGGACACCAGCATCGGGAATCGCCAAATGTTGGCCATGCCGACGCAGGAACCGACAGCGGACATGATAAAGCCCCATTGGGACTTAAATCCGTCCTGCTTTGCCAGTGTCGGGCCGTTTTTGTCTGCCATAAAAACTCCTCCATTTTTTCTCACACTTTTTCCCACTGCGATGCGCAGAGGCACGGGGCGCTGACCCCGTTCCCCTGAAATCAGCGGGCGGCCTTCCCGGCCCTCCGGGAAGGCCGCCCGCATGGATTTATAATGCTGAACGGTCTTGCTGCGATTCTGTTTGCTTCAGGGAGCTTTTGCGGTCTTTATCTCTGGTCGGGAGTGGGCGCGTAGGGCTCGAGGAAGGCGTGGAAATGACGCATGGGCAGGTTGTGGCCCCAGACGATGCGCATGTTGGGGATATTCTCCCGGTCCTCATACAGCGCCTTGACGGCCGCGATGACGTAGTCCATGTGCTCCTGGGTGTACATACTGCGGTTGACGGCGAAGCGGACGACGTTGCAGACCTCGGCCTGCTGCTCGGGCGTCTTGAGATCGTACTCCATCGAGTAGTCGCCGAGCTCGGAGACGCGGATGCCGTAGCGGCGGATGAGCTCGAGCGCGAAGCCCTCGCCCGCGAAGCTCTCGTGGCTGCGCTTGCCGTCGAAGAACTCGTCCATGTTGATGTACACGCCGTGGCCGCCGGCCGGCAGCACGACGCCCTTGACGCCGGCCTTGTAGAAGCCCTGCGCGAGATACTCGCACTGCTTCACGCGCTCGTCGAGGTAGTGGAAGTTGCAGCACTCGTAGAGGCCGCAGGCCAGCGCCATGATGTCGTGGCCGGACATGCCGCCGTAGGAGTCGTTGCCGTAGCAGGAGATCTGCTTGACCTTGAGCAGGACGCCGACGTCGGTCTTGACGGTGCCGTCCGCGTTGAAGTCGGAGAAGTTCTTCCAGAACAGGCCGCGGTCGCGGAAGGCCAGCATGCCGCCCATGTTGGAGTGGCCGTCCTTCTTGGCGGACATCGTGAAGCCGTCGCAGTAGGAGAACATCTCGGTCGTGATCTCGGCGATGGACTTGTCGGCGTAGCCCTCTTCGTTCATCTTGATGAAGTAGGCGTTTTCGGCCCAGCGGGCGGCGTCGTAGATGTAGGGGATGTTGTAGCGGTGCGCGATCTCGCTGACGGCGCGCAGGTTCGCCATGGAGACGGCCTGGCCGCAGACGGGGTTGTTGGTGATGCAGGTGAAGACCAGCGGCACGTTCTCGGGGCCGACGCCCTCGATGAGCTCGACGAGCTTCTGGAGGTCCATGTTGCCCTTGAACGGGTTCTTCTCATAGGAGCCGCCCTCCGGGACTTCCCAGAGCAGCTGCTTGTTGTACAGGTTGCGGGGAATGGAGCCCATCTGCTTGATGTTGCCCTCGGTCGTGTCGAAGTGGCCGTTCGAGGGGATGGTGAAGACCTTGCCCGGATGGCGGGCGGCCAGGATCTTCTTGACGATCTCCATGAGCACGGACTCCGCCGCGCGGCCCTGCTGGATGATGAAGGTGTTCGGGCGCTCCATCTGCGCCGCGCCGCCGTTGAACAGGCCGCCCTCGTACTCGCAGAGATACATCTCGTCCATCATCTTCTCGACGTCGCGGCAGTCGGTCCGCACGAGGTCGATGACCTTTTTCCAGTTCTTCTCGCCGCCGCGCTCAAAGATGTCGCGGAAGGTGTCGAGCAGCACATAATAGCCCGTGTTGCGGCCGTAGGACTCGTCGCCCAGGAACATGGCGGACCACTGGCGGTCGGTCATGGCGGTGGTGCCGGAGTCGGAGAGCATGTCGACGGTCAGCATGCCGGCGGGGAAAGCGAACTCATTGTAGTGGGTGGCTCTCAGGGCGCGCTCACGCTGCTCGACGGTGACCTCGGGCACATCGCGCACGACAAAGGAAAAATGGTGGGGAGTCGGGACGTTCAGCGGATAATTCATACTTTTTACCTCCATTTTGGCGTTTGACGCCTCAAAAATCAGAGGATACCCCGGTCATCGGCAGACGGCTCGCGTCTTTGGCGACTGGCGGACAGTACCTTTCGGACGGAAACCGGGCGGGCCCGGCGCTGGGCTATCAGCGGACGGCGATGCACTCGATCTCGACGAGCGCGTCCTTCGGGAGTCTCGCGACCTCGACGGCGCTGCGGGCCGGGCAGGCGGACGGGAAGAATTCGGCGTACACGCCGTTCATGGCCGCGAAGTTGTTCATGTCGCTCAAAAAGACGGTCGTCTTGACGACGTGCCCGAGTCCGAGACCGGCGGCGGCCAGCACGGCCGCGCAGTTCGTGAGCGACTGCCGGGTCTGCGCCTCAATGCCCTCGGGGAACTTGCCCGCGGCGGGATCGATCGGCAGCTGGCCGGACGTGATGACAAGGCCGCCCGCCTCGACGCCCTGGGAATACGGCCCGATGGCGGCCGGGGCTTTGTCTGTCTGAATGATGGTCTTCATGGTTTCACCCTCCTTCATATAATAAAATTTTATTACGTTGATAATTTATTGTCAATCTATTTTTTGTAAAATACCTCCCAATAATTCCCGTTTCATTTTGTGTATTTGTGCGATATGCTGCCGTTTTTCCCGTTTTTCCGAAAAAAGGCTTTCCCTCCGTTTGACTTTGCGAATTTTTTATTGTACCATATAAGAAAAAATTAGCGCCTGCGGGCGGAGGGGAAGTGCATGCCATGACGGCGGAGCAGATCCGGCAGTACAGTACGCTGGTGGCATTTCTGGGGAACATGCTGGGACCGGACTACGAGATCGCGCTGCACGATCTCGGGCGGCGCCAGGCGTCCATCGTGGCGATCGCCAACGGCCACATCAGCGGCCGCGAGGTCGGCGCCCCGCTCACGAATCTCGCCATGCAGATGATCAACGAAAAGACCTACCTGACGCAGGACTGGAAGCTCAATTACCGCGGCGTCTCGGCGAGCGGGAAGGTCCTGCGCTGCTCGACCATGTTCATCCGGGACGAGCACGGCGCGCTCGCGGGCCTTCTGTGCATCAACTTCGACGACAGCCGCTACCGCGAGCTGTCCGAGCAGGTCTTCCGCCTCTGCCACCCCGACGAATACGCCCAGAAAAACATCGCGGTCACGGCCGCGCCGCTCGCCCCAGCCTCGCAGGAGGACGAGCAGGAGGCGTTCTACACGAGCATCTCCGCCGCCGCCGAGGACGCGTTCCTCGCGGTCATGAAGGACGGCCAGGTCCCGACCGACCGGCTGACGCAGGACGAGAAGCTGCAGATCATCCGTCTGCTCGAGCAGCGCGGGATCTTCATGCTCAAGGGCGCGATCCCCATCGTGGCCGAGCGCCTGTCGTGCTCGCAGGCCAGCATCTACCGGTATCTGAGCAAGATCGGCGGCGGCCGGCACCGCCCCGCGGGGCAGGCCTGACCGAATCGCGCAGCTTCAGGGAACGGCCGCCGCGTCGTTCCCCTTTTTTTGCGCTTTTTTGCGCCCGGCCTCCGCGGCCCGGGCGCAAAAAAGCGCGGGAGGCTTTCGCCTCCCGCGCGGGGTATCTCTTCGGAAATCAGATCATGAACAGCGCTTCGCGGACCGTCTCGCAGACCGTGGGGTGCGGGAATACGATCTTCGTCAGGTGCTGGATGGGCAGCTTCGAGTTGACCATCATAGCCACGCCGTAGATCATCTCGGAGGCGTAGTTGCCGACGATGGCGGCGCCCACCAGGCAGTGGCGGTCGAGATCGTAGATCAGCTTGCAGAAGCCGTCGCCGTTCAGCGTCTCGGCGACGTAGCGGCCGGAGAACATCATGGGGGCTTTGACGACCTTGACGTTCAGGCCCTTGTCCTTGGCGCTCTGGACGGACTCGCCGACCGCCGCGACCTCGGGCGTCGTGTAGATGACGGACGGGACGATCGAATAGTCCATCTTGTCCTTGATGCCGAGCATGTGGTTGACGGCGACCTCGGCCTCGCGGTAGGCGGTGTGCGCCAGCATGAGCTTGCCGTTGCAGTCGCCGATGGCGTAGCAGTTGGGCACGTTCGTGAGCAGGTGCTCGTCCGTGACGATGGCGGCGCGGTTCATCTCCAGGCCCAAAACCTCGATGTTGGTGCCGGCGGTGTCGGCGCGGCGGCCCGCGGAGAGCAGCACGCGGTCGCAGGGGATCTCATGCTTGCCGGCGGCGTCGGAGTAGCAGACGCTGTTGGCCGTGACGGACTCGACCTTGGCGTTCAGGCAGAACTCCATGCCCTCTTTTTTGTAGGTCTTCATGAGGATGTCGCAGATCTCGGGGTCCGTGGGGCCGGCGATCTTCGGCATCATCTCGACGACGATGACCTTGACGCCGACGGTCGCGAAGTAGCACGCCATTTCGAGGCCGATGACGCCGCCGCCGATGCAGACGAGCGTCTTGGGCAGCTCGCGCAGATCGAGGATCTCGCGGTTCGTCATGACGAAGCCCGCGGCCAGGCCTTCCTTGAGGCCGGGAATGGGCGGCACGGTCGTGCAGGAGCCGGTGGCGAGCACGAGACGCTTGCCCCCGATCGTCTCGCCGGCCGCGTCGATCTCAAAGCCGTCGGCCGTCTTGGCGAGCACCTTGCCCTCGCCCTTGTAGACCTTGACCTTGTGGGACTTCATCGTGAAGCCGACGCCGGAGACCAGGGTCTTGACGACCTTGTTCTTGCGGTCGATGACGGCGGCGTGATCAAAGGTCACGTTCTCGGCGTGGACGCCGTAGCTCTCGCCGTGCTTCGCGCCCGCGTACTGCTTGGCGCAGTACAGAAGGCTCTTGGTCGGGACGCAGCCCTCGTTCAGGCAGGTGCCGCCCAGCGCGCGCTTTTCGACGAGCGCGACCTTCAGTCCGCCCTGCGCCGCGCGTTCCGCGCACAGATAGCCGCCGGGGCCGCCGCCGATAATAATGACGTCATATTGTTCCATATAAGTAGCCTCCTATTTCTGCCGAAATCGGACGATTCGGTTTTATCGGTTTTATTATAGCGGTACAGGGCGGGATGGTATGTTAGAAAGCTTACATATCTTCGCCGTTTTCTGTGTTTTTTCTTGTTTTCTTGAAAATATCTTCCTGCGTTCATTTGGTTTTGTGTTTGTTTCTGCGCGCCCCAGACAGACTGAAGAGGCTGCCGCAAAACGGCAGCCCCATTTTATCGGCTTTTCAATTTTTCCCGATGTACAGCTCCTCCGCCAGGCGCTCGGCTTCGATCAGGCGTTCCCGCAGCGCGCAAAGGGTCTCCTCCGCCTCTGTGACGGCCCGGAAGAGAACCAGATATTCCTTGGATAATTCCTCCATTTTGTGTTCATCCTTTCTGTTGGAGCACAACATTATGTGGTTTGCCTGCTGACATGCTCATTCTACCCGGAAGCCCTCAGAAAAGCTGTCGAACGCCGTCGAAGGCGAAAAAAATAAGGAATTTTCCAAAATCCGGACGGGAAAACGCCGTCGCGGTCGGTTTTTGCGCCGGCTTGTCGGATTGGCGCCCGCCCCTGTTTTCTCTTCATTTCTGCGTGTTTATCTCCACTATGTCCCTTCAGACTGACTGAATATGATATTTTTCCTCCACTTTGCGGTCAAAAAAGCGGCAGGCGCCAATCGCGCCTGCCGTTTGCCGGTTTTTCGTTGCTTTACTGGAACAGATTGGCCTTCGTGAGCAGGTTGCAGAGCATCTGCGCAACCTCGCCGCGGAGGATCTCCTTCCGGGGCTGGAGCTCGGACACACTGCCGTCCAGGATCCCGCTGCGGCAGCAGAACGCCAGGGACGGCGCGGCGTAGGCCGCGGTCTGGGCGCCGTCCGAGTAGGCCGCGAGGATCGCGTGCGTCTCATCGGCCGTCAGGGTGACGTCGAGGCCGCAGAGCTTCGCCGCGCGGGCGACCGTGGTGGCGGCGTCCTGCCGGGTGATGGTGCCCGCGGGGTTGAATTTCCCCGCGCCGACGCCGTTCACAAGGCCGTAGGCCGCGGCAGTGTCGACATAGGCGGCGTACCACGCCTTCTCCGGGACGTCCGAAAACGTGCTGTGGTATTCGGGCGTAAGGCCGAGGGCCAGCACAAGCGTCTTGGCAAACTGCGCGCGGGTCATGTTCGCGTCGGGCTGGAACAGGCCCTTGCCCACGCCGTTGAGCACGCCGTAGCTGGCGAGGGTCAGAATGGCTTTTTCATTCGCGTGGCCGGAAATATCGGAGAATGCGGCGTCGGGGGCCACGACGGTGCCGGGGCCGACGGCGGGATTCGCCGTGGAGGCGGGCTCGGCCGCTCCGGCGGACGCGGCGGGGACATCGGCTCTCACGGTCGGTGCGGCGGCCAGAGCCGGCACGGCGCAGATGCCCAGCAGCAGCGCCGCGATCAGGAAGACGGAAAGAGATCGTTTCATCTCGCGCACCTCCTTGTATAAGTGGTTTGCATTATACCACATTTCCCGGCGCATGGCAAATCGCTCAGCCCGGAATCGCCCGGAATTTATGATTCTTAAGGTCTGTCTCGTAGCCGAAGCCGGGCTGCGGGAGCCATTCGTAGCTGCTCCGGACGATCTCCGGGAAAAGCTGCTGCATGATCGTGATGATCGTGCCGCCGTGCACGACGGCGTAGACGTCCTCCGGGCGGCGCAGCAGGCCCTCCAGCGCGCGCCGGACGCGCGACTGCGCCATGTTGAACGACTCGCCTCCGGGCGGGACGTTCGCCATCCAGTCGCCCGCCAGCCACGCCTGGTAGTCCGCGCGGTTTTTGAGCTCGTCGTAGCTCTTCATCTCAAAAATGCCGAAGCGGATCTCGCCGAGCTCCGGCGCCGCCTCGTGCGGCACCTCGCCGCAGATCGCCCGGAGCGTCTGCTCAGTGCGCAGGTAGCCCGTCGTGAGAACGCGGAAGCCCTCACAGGACGGGTACTCCCCCGCGCGCGCCTTCAGCTCGCGCAGCCCCGCCTCGTTCACGGGCAGGTCGGTCGCGCCGTAGTAGAGGCGGCGGTCGGAGCCATCCGTCCGGCCGTGCCGGATGAGCACCAGCCGGTTCATCCCTTGAGCCTCAGGGGCAGGCCGCAGAACAGCCGCGTGACCGTGTCCGCCTCGCCGGCGAGCCGCGTGAGAAAGCGGCCCGTCGCCTCGCGCCAGGCGCGCGTCTCGGGGTCCATGGGCACGACGCCGCAGGAGATGTCGTCCGCGATCAGGATCTGGCCGCGCGAGGCGGCGTAGTCCCACTCGTCGGCGGGCTCCAGCCCCGCCCGCACGCAGGCGAGCGCGAACCGCTCGAGATGGCAAACGGCGCGCGCGGAGTGGTCGACCGTCCGTCCCTCACAGGTGAAAAAGTCGCCCTCCGCGAGCCCGTATGCCTGTTTTGCCCAGGCGCGCTTGCCCTGATACGCGCCGCCGATGATAAAATCCATGTCATTACCTCACAAAAACAGAAGAGAGATCACGCCCGCCGCCTCGCCCAGCGTCAGGGCGAAGCCCGAGATGTCGCCCGACATGCCGCCCAGCTGGCGCGCGCCGTACCACGTGAACAGTCCCGAAACCGCGGCGGTCACCGCGGCGGCAAGCCCCGCGCGCCCGGCGAAGAGGAAGCCTCCCGCAAGGCTCGCGGCGAGCAGCAGCCAGAGGATCGTCCGCTGCGCGCGCTTGTCGCTTTTCTGGAACGCGCCCGCGTACTGGCTCGTGCCCATGGGCCGCAGGCTTGTCACGGCCAGCCCGCTCACGCAGCGCGAGGCCGCGGGGATGAGCAGCAGCGCCCGCCACCTGGCGAAGTCCAGGGAGCCGAACGCCCCGAACACAGCCAGCAGCAGCAGCCCGAAGCCGATCACGGCAAACGAGCCGACGTGCGAGTCCTTTAAGATTTTCTGCCGCTCGGCCAGCTCGCGCCGCGATAAAATCGCGTCGCAACAGTCGAGATAGCCGTCCAGATGGAGAAAGCCCGTGAGCAGATACGGCAGCATGGTCAGAACCGCCGCCGCGAGCAGGTTCGTAAAGCCCCAGAGGGCGAACAGCCGCGCCGCCAGCATCCAGACCGCCCCCACGAGCAGGCCCACGACGGGCAGCCAGACGATCATCCAGGGGCGCGCCGCGTCGTCCCACTTTTTGTACGGGCAGGGGATCGCGCAAAACATGCCCCAGGCCATCATAAACGCCGTCAGCTGTTTTTTCATCCGTCCCAGCCCCCCTTGTACCAGAGCACCATGCCCGCGCAGACCTCGGCGGCGGCGTCCGCGAGACCCGCCAGCCGGCGGTCGGCGCGCGCGAGTCCCGCGCGGTAGGCCTCCGTCCAGGCGTCGTATTTTGCCGCGTCGGCGTAGAGAAAATCGCTCACGAACACCGCCCCGCCGGCGCGCGCGGAAAACTCGGCCAGCTCCCGCTCGACCCGCTCGGGCGCGGCCTCGTCCATCGTCCCGTCCGCGCGGAACATCTCGTTGGACAGCAGGGCCGTCACGCTGTCGACCAGGAAAAAGCCGCGCGGATCGGCCCCGTCCAGCGCCGAAAGGATATGCGTGCCGCACTCGACCGTTTCAAAGCCCCAGCCGGCGCGGTCGGCGACATGCTTTTCGATGCGCGCCTCGTCCTCGCGGTCGCGCGGGATCATGGTGGCGAGATAGTAGATGGGGCCGAAGGGCTCGCGCGACTTGGCGATCCGCTGCGCGAGCGAGGATTTCCCGTTCTTGGCGCCCCCGGAGAGGAAGTAGATCATACCGTAAAGCTGTCCTTTTCCCGGATTTCCGCGAGATAGTCGTCGTTGATGGCGGCCTCGGCAAAGGTGGCCATGTCGTTCATGGCGGCGCAGGCGGCCTCCAGCACGCGGAACGCGATCGGGCAGCCGCTGCCCTCGCCCAGGCGCATGCCGAGCGCGAGATAGGGCGTGAGCCCCAGCTCGTCCGCCGCGATTCTGTAGCCCACCTCGTAGGAGGCGTGCGAGGGGAAGAAGCACGCGCGCGCGTCGGGGCAGAGCCTCGCCGCCGCGAGCGCCGCGGTGATGGAGATGAGCCCGTCGATCACGACCGGGATGCGCTCGTGCGCCGCGCCCAGAAACACGCCCGTCATCGCGCACAGATCGAAGCCGCCGACCTTGGAGAGCACGTCCGCGGGGTCGGCGGGGTCGGGGCGGTGCAGCGCGAGCGCCTCCTCGATGACGCGCTTTTTGCGCGCGAACGCCTCGTCCGTCACGCCGCCGCCGCGGCCCGTCACGCGCTCGGCCGGCAGGCCCAGCAGCGCCGCCAGCACCGCAGAGGAGGTTGTCGTGTTGCCGATGCCCATCTCCCCGACGCCGAGCGCGCGGATGCCGTCCTTTTTGGCGTCCCGCGCCAGCTCCATGCCGGTCAGGATGCCGCGCACGGCCTGCCCGCGCGTCATGGCGGGCTCTTTGGCGAGATTTTTCGTGCCCTTGCCGAGACTGCGGTTCACGATCGCGGGGCAGCGGTAGTCGGCCGCGATGCCCATGTCCACGACGACGAGCTGGTCGCCGAAGTGCCTGGCGAGCGACGACGCGCCCGTGAGGCCGCGCGTGAGATTGATCGACTGCGCGAGCGTGACCGACTGCGGCGCGGAGGACACGCCCTCGGCCGCGACGCCGTTGTCGGCCGCGAGCACATAGACGCGCGCGGGCGTGACGGCGTTTTTGACCTGCCCCGTGACGCCCGCGAGCGCAATGGAGATGTTCTCCAGCTCGCCGAGACTGCCGGGCGGCTTGGCCAGCATGGCCTGGCGCGCGCGCGCGGCCTCGAGCGCGGACTCGTCCGCGCCGCGGATCTCGCCGATCAGGCGGCGAAGGGTTTGTTCTGTTTGTTCCATGGCGTTCCTTCTCCTTTTTGGATTCTGCGCCCCGGAGGCGCAAAAAGTCCGAATCGTGTTTCCGATTCGGACTGATCAGCAATCATCAGTTTCCGGTTTCGGCAGAAACGGCGGACGTCCCCGGGCTTTCTGACTCAGCCGCTCGGCGCGGCATCACAGTGACCGACTCGCGGGGCTTCTCACCCCATTCCCCCTGCCGCATCGGCGGCGCAGGCGTCCGCGATATGAAATTTTCAGGCCCGGCGCTTTACAGCGCGCCCAGCAGCCGCGCGGCCTTGAGCACCGCGATCTGCGTCTTGGCGTCGGGAATGCGGCCGGCCATGACGTCCTCCACGAGCTCGCTCAGCGGCACCTCGGCGAGATTCAGGAATTCATCCTCGTCGAGCTCGCGCTCGCCGAAGCGGATGCCGCGCGCGAGGTACATGTGGATGGCCTCGTCGGAGTAGGCGCAGGCGGGATAGAACAGCCCCAGCGGAACGAGCTCGTCCGCGACGGCGCCCGTCTCCTCGCGCAGCTCGCGCCGCGCGGCCAGCTCGGGGTCCTCGTCCGGCGCGTCGAGCTTGCCGGCGGGAATCTCGGTGATGACCTGCCCCACGGGATAGCGGTACTGCCGCTCGATGAGCACGCGGCCGCCCTCGAGCAGCGGCAGCACGCACACGGCGCCGATATGGCGCAGATATTCGCGCGGCGCCCGCCCGCCGCCGGGCAGCGACACCTCGTCCACCCGGACGTGCAGGATCGTCCCGTCGTAGATATTTCTTGTGGAAAGCTGCCGCTCGGTGAGATCCGCAAATTCTTCCATCGTCCATGCTCCCAATCGTATTGCCTGTATCTTACTCAATTTTTCACGCAATGTCAATGCGCGCGGTTTTTCCAGCATTTCCCGCGCGTATTTTGGGGCGCTCCGGGCAAGCTAGGCTCGGAAAGAGTTCCGCGCCGCGTTTTTGCTTCGGATACCCGCGTCCGGCATTTGAAAAAATACCGCCGCACGAGTCCGCCGGACGCATCGCCCGGCGCGCTCCGCCCGGGGACGGCCGGTTTTGCAGCGCGGCCAAAACTGCCGCGCTGAATGCCGCCCCCGGCCTCTTTCCCGATGCGCCCCGGCCAGCAACCGCCGGGGCGCATTTGTTTTTAACCGGCCGCCGGGCAAAAAACCGCCGGGCGCGCGGGGGCGCGTCCGGCAGCTGTTTACTTGGCGTATTCGACCGCTTTCGTCTCGCGGATCACGTTGACCTTGATCTGGCCCGGGTATTCGAGCTCGGACTCGATCTTCTTGGCCAGATCGTGCGCCAGCAGGATCATGCTGTCCTCCGAAACCTCTTCGGGCTTGACCATGATGCGCACCTCGCGGCCCGCCTGGATGGCATAGGCCTTCTCGACGCCGGGGAAGGAGCTTGTGAGCTCCTCGAGCTTCTCGAGACGGCGGATATAGTTCTCGACGTTCTCGCGCCTGGCACCGGGGCGTGCGGCGGAGATGGCGTCGGCCGCCTGCACGAGGCAGGCGATGACGGTCTGGGGCTCCACGTCGCCGTGGTGCGCCTCGATGGCGTTGATGACGACGGGATTTTCCTTGTATTTCTTGGCGAGCTCGACGCCCAGCTGGACGTGGCTGCCCTCCATCTCATGGTCGACCGACTTGCCGAGATCGTGCAGCAGACCCGCGCGCTTGGCGAGCGCCACATCGACGCCCAGCTCGCTCGCGAGCAGGCCCGCGATGTTGGCGACCTCGATGGAGTGGTTGAGCACGTTCTGGCCGTAGGACGTGCGGTATTTCTGCCGGCCCAGGAGCTTGATGAGCTCGGGGTGCAGGTTGTGGATGCCGGTCTCGAACGTCGCGCGCTCGCCCTCGGTCTTGATCGTGTGCTCGACCTCGCGGCGGGCCTTTTCGACCATGTCCTCGATGCGGGTGGGATGGATGCGGCCGTCGGCGATCAGCTTTTCGAGCGCCAGGCGCGCCACCTCGCGGCGGACGGGATCGAACGACGAGACGGTGATGGCCTCGGGCGTGTCGTCGATGATGAGATCGACGCCCGTGATCGTCTCGAGCGTGCGGATGTTGCGGCCCTCGCGGCCGATGATGCGGCCCTTCATTTCATCGTTGGGCAGCGGGACGACGGAGACGGTCGCCTCGGCGGCATGGTCGGCGGCGCAGCGCTGGATGGCGGTCGAGATGATCTCGCGCGCCTTCTGGTCGGCGTCCTCCTTGAGCTGGGCCTCGATCTCCTTGATCTTCATGGCCGACTCGTGGCGAACCTCGGACTCGACGTTGCTCAGAAGGTAATTCTTGGCCTCCTCCTGGGTGAAGCCGGAGATCTTTTCGAGCATGGCGGTCTGACTCTTCTTGATGGCGGCGATCTCCTCCTGCTGGGTCTGGATCGCGGCGACCTTGTTGGCCAGGTCCTCTTCCTTCTTCTCGTGGAGGTCCAGCTTCTTGTCGAGGGATTCTTCCTTCTGCTGCAGCCGGCGTTCCTGCTTCTGCAGCTCCGCACGGCGGTCTTTTACTTCCCGTTCGTATTCGGTACGCGATTTATGGATCTCTTCCTTTGCCTCGAGCAGCATTTCGCGCTTCTTGTTCTCGCCGCCCTTGAGGGCTTCGTTGATGATGCGCTTTGCCTCGTCCTCGGCGCTGCCGATTTCCTTCTCCGCGACGTTTTTGCGATAGGCTACGCCGACCAGGAAGAAAATAATGCCGCCGACGACAAATCCTGCGATGCAGAGGATGAGCGTGAGCATATTAAATTCCATAAGTTGCGGACACACCTCCTGTTCTTCCTAAATTTTGTTCATTTCGCTGAGAATGAATAAGTCAAACCCGCGGGGCTTCCCCGAAAGCCCGTTCCGGGCTATACTAATCCTAGGCTACATTGTACTGTTTCCCGGAAAGCGTGTCAAGCAAGAAAAATGAAATCCCGCGGGCAAAAAAGAACGCGAACGGTCGCAAAGCCAAGAAAATCAAACGAAACGCGCCGCGGCGGCTTCTGCAAAAAAATACAGAATGACCGCGGCGGCGCGTTCCTTGACTTTCCGTCCGAATTGTGGCAACATACAATTAAATTGAATCGCAAAGGGAGGATCCCCCATGCAGACCTGTCCGAACTGCAAAACCGAATATCCAGACGGCGAGACCGTCTGCCCGAACTGCGGCGTGCGGAACGATTTTGACCCCGCGCTGCTCGTGTCCATCTCGAACGGCATGGACGCCGGCATGGCCGGCGAGCTGCTGCGCAAGGCGGGCATCCCCTACTACGAGAAGCTGCGCGAGAGCGGAGAGTACCTGCAGATCGTCATGGGCCGCAGCACTGCCTTCGACACCGAGCTCTATGTGAGCCGCGACGACGTGCCCCGCGCGATGGAGGTCATCGGCTTTCTGGGGGACCAGGAGCCGTTCGACGAGCAGGAGCTCGAGAAGGCCGTCGACGAATACCCCGGCGGGCCGGAGCCCGTCGAGCGCAAAAACAGCGGCTCGTACAAGACGTTTCTGCTCTTCCTCGCCGTCTTCGCGGTATTCGTGCTCGCGGTGATCCTGCTCAGAGCGCTCTCTTAGGCCGTCTGCCGCGCCATTTCCTTGCGCAGCAGCGGGCACAGGCGCGAGCCCAGCAGCGCCGTCACGACGATCTTGAGGCAGTCGCCGGGCAGATACGGGATCATCGCCATCATGAAGAGCTTCGAGGCGGCCAGGCCCTTGCCCATGTAGCCGTTCAGGATGACCGCGATGTAGGGCATGCCGACGAGATACAAAACGCCCAGCCCCGCGAGGCAGGCCAGCGCGATGGCCCAGACGGTCTGCTTTTTCTCGGTCAGCCGGCCGATGACCCACGCGGCCGGGATGAGGCCGACGAGGAAGCCGAACGTCGGCTGCAGCACATAGGAGAAGCCGCCGCCGTTGGCGAAGATGGGCAGGCCGACCAGGCCCAGCAGCACATAGACCGCCTGCGAGACGGCGCCGTATTTCCGGCCCAGCAGCACGCCCGCCATCGCGGTGAAGAAGAACTGCAGCGTGATGGTCGCGAACAGGAACTGAAAGTGGATAAAGGCGCCGATCGCCGTCAGCGCGGCGAACATGGCGGTGAGAATGAGATCGCGAATTTTCATAGTTTCCTCCGTAATTGTAAACCTTAAATTTGATTGTTTGGTTTACAATTGCATTCTAACAGAGTATACTGAAAAAATCAAGCGGCATTTGCCGGATGAGAAGGGATACGCATGACAAAGGATGAGGTGCTCCGCCTGCTGCAGGCGCAGCAGACGCCCCTTTCGGGCCAGGAGATGAGCCGGGCGCTCGGCGTCTCGCGCGCGGCCGTGTGGAAGGCGATCGAGCAGCTGCGCAAGGACGGCTACGAGATCGCCGCGGGCACGAACCGCGGCTACCGGCTGGCCTCTTTGCCCGACCGGCTCACGCAGGACGGCGTGCTGGCCGCGCTGGGCGAGCATCCGTGGCGGGACCGCGTGCGGGTGTTCGACAGCATCGACTCGACCAACACCTTTGCCAGGCAGCTGGCGGCCGAGGGTGCGCCCGAGGGCACCGTCGTCGTAGCCGACCACCAGACGGCCGGGCGCGGCCGCCGGGGACGGAGCTTTCTCTCGCCCTCCGGCGTCGGCGTGTATCTCTCGGTGCTGCTCCGGCCGCAGGTGCGGCCCGAGCAGATTCTGCACCTGACCGCCCTCGTGGGCGTCGCGGGCTGCAACGCGGTCGAGCGCGCCGCAGGCGCGCGACCCGGCATCAAGTGGACGAACGACCTCGTGTTCGGGAAAAAGAAGATGAGCGGAATCCTGACGGAGCTCTCCGTCGAGGCGGAGACGCGCGAGGTGAGCTACGTCGTGAGCGGCATCGGCCTCAACTGCAACGAGCAGTCGTTCCCCGCGGAGCTGCAGAGCATGGCGACCTCCATCCGCATGGAGACGGGCCGGCCCGTCGACCGCTGCCGCCTCGCGGCGGAGCTCATCCGCGAGCTCGAGCGCATGAACCGCGGCCTGTTCACACAGAAAGAGGCCTGGCTGCGGCAGTTCACGTGCGACTGCGTCACGGTCGGGCAGGACGTGAAGATCGTCCGCGGCGACGAGGAGCGCTTCGCGCACGTGGAGGGCATCGGGCCGGACGCCGAGCTGCTCGTGCGCTTCCCCGACGGGACGAGGGAGGCCGTGAGCTCGGGCGAGGTCTCGATCCGCGGCATGTACGGCTACCTGTAGAGGCCGCTGCCCCGGGCGCAGATTTCCGCATCCGGGCGTGAGCAATTCCGCCGGAAATCCTTGCAAAACGAAAAAAACAGGCGTATACTGAACGCAACAAACAAATTTCGGGAGGTATGAACATGAAAGTGGCAAAACTGATTCTCAGAATTACCGCCGGCCTGATGATCGTCGTCGGCGCGGGCCTTGCGATCTATACCTATTGGGACGAGATCGCCGCGTTCTGCAAGGGCCACTGCCCCTGCCTTCGCAAGAAGAACGACGAAATGGCCGACTACGTCGACTGAAAAAGCGCATAAAAAACCGCTGCCGGAAGGCAGCGGTTTTTTTGTCGCTATCCCTGCGCCAGCGCCGCGCGCTCGCGGTTCTGGCAGGTAAAGAGCAGGATCTGCCGCGTCCGGGCCTCCTCGCGCAGAACGGCGAGGGCCAGCTTCAGCCGCTCGTCGTCGAAATTCACGAGCGCATCGTCGAGGATGAGCGGCGCCTCGTCCCCCAGCACCAGGCGGCAGACCGCGAGGCGCACGGCGAGATACAGCTGGTCGGCGGTGCCGCAGCTGAGGCTGAGCAGCTGCCGCTGCGCGAGCTCGCCCTTTTCGCGGGCCGAGACCGAGAGGTCGCTCTCGAGAAACACGCGGTCGTACCGGCTGCCCGTGAGACGGGCCATGAGCTCGCCCGCAAGCTCGCCCAGCCGCGGGGCGAAGCGCGTCTGCAGCGTCCCGTTCGCCGCGGCGAGCGTCTGCTCCGCGAGCGAGAGCGCGTCGAAGCGCTCCTGGAGCGCCGCGAGCTCGCCCAGCAGCCGCTCGCGCTGCGCGCTGAGCGCCGCCGGGTCGCCGAGCGCGTCCACGCGCCCACGCGAGAGATCGAGCCGGGAGCGCACGTCCGCCAGGCGGCTGTTGAGCTGCAGCAGCTCCTGCGTGACGGCGCGCGGGTCGCGCCCCGTCACGTCCGCGGCCGGGGCGGGGGCCTCCTTCAGATCGCCCAGCGCCGCGCGGATGGCCGCAAGCTGCCGGGCCGCCGCGTCGGCGTCGCGCCGGGCCGCGGCCGCTTCGTCGTGAAGGGCGTTCGCCGCCGCGAGCGCGCGGCGCGCGGCGGGAATCGAGGCCGCGCCGGGGGCGAACATCGAGATCTGCCCCAGCAGCCGGGCCTGCCGCTCCAAAAGCGCCTGCTTTTTCTGCAGGGCCTCGCGCCGCGCCTCCTCGGCGCGCTCGCGCTCGCGGCGGTCGAGCAGCAGCGCCTCGTGGTACTCCGCCGCGAACGCGGGGAATTCCGCGCGCGGCCGGCGGCCGTAGGCTGTCAGGAGCGCGTCCATCTCCGTCTGTGCCGCCTCGTATCTCCGGTTCTGCGAGCGCGAAAGGACGAGCCAGACGGCGCCCAGCGCCATGAGGATTCCGCCTGCCGCGCCGGGCAGCAGATTTTTAAGCAAAATTCCCGCCGCGAGCAGCGCCAGGCCGAGCGCCAGCAGCAGCCAGCCGTACACGCCGGGGCGGCGGCGCACGGCCGCGAGTCGGTCGAACTGCGTCCCGTCGCGCTGGGCCCTGGGCAAAATCTCCTCCTCCCGCAGCCCCGCGAACACGGCGGGACACGCGGGGGGCGGCGGCAGCACGGGCGGCGCGGCGGGCAGGCGGCCCAGCTCCGCGTCCAGAAGCTCCGTCTCGCGCGCCATAGCCGCGAGCGTCTCGCGCGGGGGCAGCGCCTCCGCCTTTTTCTGCAGGTCGCGCGCGCGCGTCTCGGCGGCCGTGAGGGCGTACTCCGCCTCCCGCTTCTGCGCAAGCCGCCGCGCGGCCTCCTGCGCCTTGAAGGCCGCCACCAGGGCGGTCAGCTCGAGCTGCTTTTTCTGCAGCTCGTCGCGCTCCGCCGCGAGGGCGAGGTCCTGCCTGTGCGCCTCGCGGATCTGCGCGAGGCGGCCGTCCAGCTCGCCGAGCTCCGCCTGCTTCTGCGGCAGAAGGCCCGTCTTGTTGTGCTGGCAGCGGTTTTTCCAGTCGCGCAGCCGCTGCGCGCTCTCGGAGAAGCTCACGCTCTCGTCGCCCGTCGTCACGAGCGAGGCCAGCCGCTTCTCGAGCGCCGCGTCCTGCGTCACCGCGAGATTGCGGCTGCCGAGAAACGCGCTGCGCTCGAAGACGCTGCGCTCGACGCCGAGCAGCACGAGCCCGCAGTTCTCGCCCGTGAGGCCGGGGACCGGCTCGTTCGTGTCCGTGTAGCGGGCGGAGAAGTCGCCCATCGGCACGCGGCCGCGGGAGGCGCGCTCGAGCGTGATGCGGCGGCCGCCCTGCTCGAGCTCGACTGCGCCCTCCATCGGCGCGCCGCTCCAGGGCTTGTATTTCGTTTTGACGGGCAGGTTCGTCTTCGACGCGCGCTCGGAGGAGTCGACGCCGTAGAGCATCGAGACGAGAAACGCCGCCCAGGTGGATTTCCCGGCCTCGTTCGGCGCGGTGAGCACGTTGAGCCCGCCGGCGAGCTCCAGCGTCTCGTGGTCGAGCCGCCCGAAGCTCGCGGTCATGCGGAGAATCTTCACAGCTCCGGCGCCTCCCTTCCGTCCATCGCGGCCGCGCCCAGCCGCGCGGCCAGCGCGATGCGCCGGCGCGTCGGCTCGTCCGCCGCGTCGTACTGCGCCCTGAGGCTCTGCAGATAGAGCCCGCGCAGCGTGTCCTCGCCCGCGCCCGCCCAGAGATCGACGCGGGGCGTCGTCTCGTCGCGCAGCGTGAGGCTATAGAACCGGCCCTCCAGCGCCTTGTAGAGCGCCGTGAGGTCGAGGGGCTCGGACTCGCCCGTGAAGACGAGGCGGCAGACGTCGTTCTCCGCGCCCGCCGGGACGGCCGCCAGCGCGGCCGCGAGCGGATCGTCCCCCGCCGGAACGGTCAGGATCTGATAGCGCCGGCCGGGCAGCGGACAGAACCGCAGGCGGCAGCCGGACTCGTCCAGCTCGCCCACGTAGACGCCCTTGTCGCCCGTCTCGTCGAAGCCGCGCCCCATCGCGCAGCCGGGCCAGGCATAGTACGTCTCTGCCGCGCGCAGCAGGCCGCTTTTTTCGTGGATATGCCCCAGAGCGAGATAGTCGAGGCCGGAGGCCTCGATCTGCGCGCGCGTCACGGGGTTGTAGGGGCTCGCCGGCGTGAGCGCGTCGCCGTGCAGCGCCATGAGGTTGCGCACGCCGTCCCGCGGGGCGGAAAAGCCCGCGAGCAGGGACGGCTCGTAGGGCTGCGTGAAGCCCGCGCCCCAGACGCGGCAGCCGAGCTCCGGGAACTCGAACGCGGAAATCTTCGCGTCGAGAAAGATGTGCACGTTCTCGGGCCATTTGGCCGAGCGGTAGGCCGAGCCCGCCACGGCGCAGTCGTGGTTGCCCGGGGCGATCACGATCTGCCCCTGGCAGGCGGAAAAGGCCCGCGCGAGGGCCTCCAGCGTGTCGGGATAGGCGTTGTCGCTGTCGAACAGATCGCCCGGCAGCAGCAGCAGGCGGCACTCGTTGGCGTTGGCGCAGTCGGCCAGCTCCTGCAGAAGCGCGCGCTGCTCCTTCCGGCGCTGCGCGGCCTTCTCCGGGCTGAGGCCGGAGAACGGCGAGTCGAGATGCAGGTCGGCCGCGTGGAGAAATTTAATCAAGAATCGTCACCCTTTCGACGTTGGTGCAGCGCCGCGAGGCCGAATCGACCGTGAACAGCGCGGCGCAGAGCTTGCAGCGGCCCGGCGCGACCTCGTAGCGCGAGGCCAGCTCGCCCCGGAACTTGGCGATCGACTGCTCGGGCCGGATGCCGATGACGGACTGAACGGGGCCCACCATGCCAAGATCGGTCTGGTAGCCCGTGCCCTTGGGCAGAATCTGCTCGTCGGCGGTCGGCACGTGCGTGTGCGTGCCCCAGACGGCGCAGGCGCGCCCGTCGAGATAATAGCCCATGGCGAGCTTTTCGCTCGTCGCCTCGGCATGGAAATCCACGAACACGGGCACCTCGCCCGCCTCCTTCAGGATCTTGTCCGCGATGAGAAACGGGTTGTCGGGCCCGAAGTCCATGGCGCAGCGGCCGATCAGATTCACGACGGCGACGGGGCCCAGCTTTGTTTCAAAGAGCCCCCAGCCGCGCCCCGGCAGGCTCGGCAGCAGGTTTGCCGGGCGCAGGATCTCGCGGCTGTCCTCGAGAAAGGGGACGATCTCGCGGCGGTTGAAGGTGTGGTTGCCGAGCGTCAGCACGTCGGCCCCGGCCGCCAGCATCGCCTCGGCCTGCGCGGGCGTGAGACCCACGCCGTTGGCGTTTTCGCCGTTCACGACGCAGAAATCCGCGCCGTACAGCTTTTTGAGCCCGCGCAGATGGCGCTCCAGGCAGGCGATCCCGGACGAGCCGACGACGTCGCCGACGGCCAAAAGACGAAATTCCATGACAGTTCCCGCTTCCATTTGATTTTTAATAAATTATAGCATTTCCCTGCGGGCATTGCCATGGTATACTGAAAAAAACAGCGCCGCGCCTGCAACGCGCGGCCGGATTTATCGTCAGGACAGATGAGAAGGAGGAAAGGCCGTGGAGGATTCCCAGATCGTCGACCTCTACTGGGCGAGAGAAGAGCGGGCCATCGGCGAGACGGAGCGGAAATACGGCAGCTACTGCCGCTCGATCGCCCGCAGCATTTTGAAAAATCCCGAGGACGAGGAGGAGTGCGTCAGCGACACCTGGCTGCGCGCGTGGAACGCGATGCCGGACGCGCGGCCCTCGATTCTGTCGTCCTTTCTCGGGCGCATCACGCGCAATCTGTCGTTCGACCGCTACAAGGCCGCGCACACGGACAAGCGGGGCGGCGGCAACCTGCCCGCCGCGCTCGACGAGCTGGCCGAGTGCGTCGCGGCGCCGGGCGGCGTCGAGCTGGAGCTCGAGGGCCGGGAGCTCTCCCGCGCCATCGACGCTTTTCTGCGCACGCTGCCCGAGCGCGAGTGCAGCATCTTCCTGCGGCGCTACTGGTTCGTCGACGGCGTGCAGGAGATCGCGCTGCGCTTCGGGATGAAGGAAAACAGCGTAAAATCCATTCTGTTCCGCACGCGCGAAAAGCTGCGGAAGTATCTTGAGAAGGAGGGGATCGCCGTATGAAAAAAGAGGACCTGTTCCGCGCCGTGGGCGACGTGGGCGACGATCTCATCGAGCGGGCCGACGAGCCTGTCCGGCCAGCCCGGCGCAAAAGCTACGGCTGGGTCAAGTGGACGGCGCTGGCCGCCTGCGCGGCCGTCATCCTCTATGCCGCAGCCGTGAGCCCGATCTTCCGGCCGAAGGGCTCCGCCGCGCCCTCGATGACCATGGCCGCCGCGGACAGCGCCTCGAGCGAAGCCAGCCTCCCGGACAAGACCAAGGAGGCCGCCGCGCCGCAGACCGCCGCCGCGGATAGCGAGGCCGCCGCCGCGGCCGCCGCGCCGGATGCAGCCTCGGGAAGCGCCGCGGGCAACAGTATGTCGGCGGAGAGCGCCGCCGAGCCGGCGCCCGTGCGCTTCGAGGGCAGGACCTACCGGGAGGCGCCAGCCGACGATCCGAACCGCCCGGCGGGCGAGCTAAAGGAGCTGGCGGGCGAGCTGCTGGGCACGCTGGAGGACTCGGGCGACCAGGTCTACGCCTACGGCACGTTCGACAAGACCGCGTATATCCTCGTTCTGCACGGGGAGACCTACACGCTCTACAAGGCGTTCTGACCCGCGTCTGCGGGAATCGCGGGCGGCTGAAGCCGCCCATCCCGCGCGCGCAAAAGCGCCCGGAAGGCATCTGCCTTCCGGGCGTTCAGCACGTCAAAAAGCCTCGCAGAGTTTGCGCCCGCAGGCGCAAATCCAGTGTAAATCCGCTTTTTCCGGCGGCGTGTACGTCGGAAAAAGCTCTTCTCAGGCGGCAGTAGTGAGAATTGCGCGTCCCACGCCGCGCAATTCTTGCGCGCGCAGGCTGCAACTCTTCTGTCGGAAAAGGCCTGCGGCCTTTTCCGACAGTTTCAGGCGCCCGGAAGGCATCTGCCTTCCGGGCGCCCGGTTTTTATGCGGTTTCGGATTAATACATGCCGCCCATGCCGCCGCCCTGGGCAGCCGCGGCCGCCATGGCTGCGTCGGCCTGGGGATCGGGCTTGTCGGCGACCAGGGACTCGGTCGTGAGCACGCACGCGGAGATGGACGCGGCGTTCTCAAGCGCAGCGCGCGCGACCTTCGTCGGATCGACGATGCCGGACGGGATCATGTCGCAGTAGGTCTCGGTGTAGGCGTTGTAGCCGTAGCCGAGCTTGCGGCTGTTGCGGATCTTGTCGTAGACGATGGATCCGTCGACGCCGGCGTTCTCGGCGATCTGGCGGATCGGGGACTGCAGCGCCTTGGCGATGATCTGGGCGCCGGTCTTCTCGTCGCCGCTCAGCTTCGCGATCAGCTTCTCGACCGCGGGGATCGCGTTCACATACGCGGTGCCGCCGCCGGCCACGATGCCTTCCTCCACGGCCGCGCGGGTCGCGTTGAGGGCGTCTTCGACGCGGAGCTTCTGTTCCTTCATGGCAACCTCGGTCTGCGCGCCGACGCGGATGACCGCGACGCCGCCGGACAGCTTGGCAAGGCGCTCCTGCAGCTTTTCCTTGTCGTAGTCGGAGGTGGTGACGGAGATGGTGTTCTTGATCTCAGCGACACGGGCCTTGATCTCATTGGCGTCGCCCGCGCCGTCGACGATGACGGTGTTGTCCTTGGAGACCTTGATCTGGCGCGCGCGGCCCAGATCGGAGACCTGCACATCGGGCAGGTTCATGTTGAGCTCGCCGGAGATATAGGTGCCGCCCGTCAGAATGGCGATATCCTTGAGCATTTCCTTGCGGCGGTCGCCGAAGCCGGGAGCCTTGACGCAGACGCAGGTGAAGTTGCCGCGCAGACGGTTCACAAGCAGGGTGGCCAGAGCGTCGCCCTCGACGTCCTCGGCGATGATGACCAGCTTCTTGCCGGCCTTCACGAGCTGCTCGAGGATCGGCAGGATCTCCTGGATGGAGGAGATCTTCTTGTCGGTGATGAGCAGATACGGATCGTCGATGACGGCTTCCATCTTGTCGGTGTCGGTGACCATATACGGGGAAATATAGCCGCGGTCGAACTGCATGCCCTCGACAACCTCGAGGCCGGTCTCGGCGGTCTTGGATTCCTCGATCGTGATGACGCCGGAGGAGCCGACCTTCTCCATGGCCTCGGCGATCAGCTTGCCGACGGCCTCGTCGCTGCTGGAGACGGCGCCGACTCTTGCGATGTCCTCGCTGCCCTTGATGGCTTCGGAGTTCGCCTTGATCGTATCGACGGCGACCTCAACGGCCTTCTCCATGCCCTTGCGCATGACCATAGGGTTCGCGCCGGCGGAGACGTTCTTGAGTCCCTCGTGGATGATGGACTGGGCGAGCAGGGTGGCGGTGGTGGTGCCGTCGCCGGCGACGTCGTTCGTCTTGGTGGCGACCTCGCGGACGAGCTGGGCGCCCATGTTCTGGAACGCGTCCTCAAGCTCGATGTCCTTGGCAATGGTCACGCCGTCGTTCGTGATGAGCGGAGCGCCGTACTTCTTGCCGAGCACAACATTGCGGCCCTTGGGGCCGAGGGTAACCTTCACGGTATTGGCGAGCTGGTCGATGCCGGACAGCAGCGCCTTGCGGGCGTCTTCGCCGTAAATAATCTGTTTAGCCATAATGAAAACTCTCCTTATAATGCGTTGTCAGTCAGTCAACGACTGCGAGAATGTCGGACAGCTTGCAGATCATATAATCCTGGCCGTCCAGCTTGATCTCCTGGCCGGCGAATTTGCCGGTGACGACCTTCTGGCCGGCTTTGACGGTCATCGGCTCGTCCTTGGTGCCGGGGCCGGCTGCGATCACTTCGGAGACGACGGACTTCTCCTTCGTCGCAGTGGAAAGAATGATGCCGGACGCGGTCTTCTCCTCGGCTTCAAAGCTCTTGAGCAGGACGTTGTCTGCCAGCGGAGTCAGTTTCATAACAAATTACCTCCTTGTGTATGTGAGGCGGCAGTGCCGCCGGGTCTATGGGTTTAGCACTCATTTCATTGGAGTGCTAACAGTTTATATAATAGCCGGATCGGCGGAAATGTCAAGAGGATTTTTACGGGAATTTGTGTCGAAAGTGTTAATTTTGGAATGGTAGGTCAGCCTCTTCGGGTAAAAGAAGCGGACGGCGCGCGGGACGACCTCGATTTTGGCGTCGTCCGTCCAGATCGCCTCGCCGTCGACGTTCACGACCGAGGGCTTTTCGCAGCGGATGCGCACGGCCCGGCAGCGGTGGTGCGTGATGATCCCGGGTAGCTCGCGCCAGAGGCCCTGCTTGTAGCGGCCGATGACGCTCGCGGCCTGCAGCACGCCGACCTTGCCGACCAGCAGCACGTCGAGCAGGCCGTCGTCGGGCTCGGCCTCGGGCACGGGGTTGAAGCCGCCGCCGTACCAGCGGCCGTTGCAGATGCAGATCATGGTCTCGTCCGCCTCGACGGGCTCGCCGCCGTCGATGGACACGGAGAACGGCGCGCTCAGCCCCTTGCAGAAATTCACGGCGGTCGAAATGAGATACGCGCCGTGGCCCGTCACAAGCGGGATGCGCTTGTAGCGGGAAATCTCGGTGCCGATGCGCGCGTCGAGGCCGATGGAGAGGATGTTGAGCGAATAGGTGTCGTTGCAGCGGATGAGATCGAACTCAGCCTCGTCCGGGTCCATCAGGCGCTCGAGATGGTGGAAGGGCTCGGTCTCGGAGAAGATCTTGATGAAGTCGTTGCCGGAGCCGCCCGGGAAATGCGTCACGGACGCGTTGGGGAAGCCCGCCGCGCCGTTCACAACCTCGTTGAGCGTGCCGTCGCCGCCGCAGGCGTAGAGGCGCACGTCCTCTCCCCCGGCGGCCGCGCGGTGCGCGAGGGACCTGCAGTCGCCGGGCGCGGCGGACTGGCGGATCTCATAGTCGAGACGGCGCTCGGCGCAGACGCGGTTGATGACCTCGGTGTATTCCTGCGTGTGGTCGTACTTGCCGGCCGCTGGGTTGACAATAAAAATATGTTTCACGACCCGGAACCTTCTTTCGGAAGAATCGTCTCAAGGATAAAGCGCTTGAAGTTCAGAAACAGCCGGTTAGTAATACATGTAGACGTTGCACTGCAGGCGTCCGTTGTAGAGCTTCCGCTTCTTGGTCGCCGCGGTGCCGAAGTAGTGCTCGAACTCCGGCTCGGAGGAAATGATGTATTTCTTCCACTTGTCGGCATAGCGCAGGTGGCGTCCGAGCTCCTGATAGAGCCGCTGGGCGCTGCGCTGCTCGAGCATCCGCTCGCCGTAGGGCGGGTTGCAGACGAGAACGCCCGACTCCGCCGGCAGCGGCAGCTTCGTGGCATCGCCCTCGCGGAACTCGATGAGCCGGCCGACGCCCGCCTTGCGGGCGTTCTCCCGCGCGATCTCCAACGACTCTGGGTCGGTGTCGGTGCCGAGAATGTGGTATTCCCCGTGGTACTCGCGGTCCATCGCCTCGGTGCGGGCCTGCTGCCAGACGGTCTCGGGCACGCAGCTCCACTTCTGAGATTCAAAATTCCGGCCGAGACCGGGCGCGCGGTTGATCGCGATGAGCGCGGCCTCGATGCAGATGGTGCCGGAGCCGCAGAACGGGTCCCAGAAGAAATCCCGCCCGCGGTAGCGGGAGAGATTCACCATCGCGGCGGCCATCGTCTCGTGCAGCGGCGCGAGGTTCGCCACCGCCCGGTAGCCCCGCTTGTGCAGGCTCACGCCGGAGGTGTCGAGGAAGACCTCGACCGCGTCCTTCATGATGGAAAAGCGCAGCTGGTAGGTCGCGCCGGTCTCCGGCATCCAGCCGAGGCCGTACTTCTCCTGCAGGCGCGTGACGGCGGCCTTCTTGATGATGGCCTGGCAGTCGGGCACCGAGTGCAGCTGGCTGTCGAGGCTGTAGCCCTTGACGGGGAAGGCCCCGTCCTTGGGGATAAACTGCTCGAGCGGGAGCGCCTTGACGCCCTGGAACAGCTCCTCGAAGCTGCGGGCCTCGAACTGGCCGAGCAGGATCATCACCCGCTCGCCCATGCGGCAGCAGAGATTGGCGCGGGCCATGTCGGCAAATTCGCCGTCAAAAAAGACGCGCCGGTCCTGGGCGCGGACGTTCTGAAGATTGAGCCGGCGCAGCTCGTCGGCCACCAGGCCCTCGAGACCGAACAGGCAGGGTACGCAAAAAGTCATATCGTTCCTCCGGATGTGTTCATCCCATACAAATTCGTCTTGTTCGCGTCTATTATACGGGCATGCGGGGCAAATAGCAAATCCTTTGTTGCGAATCCGGTCGGAATCCCCCGAAATGCCGGGTGACAAGCCGCCCGTTCTATCGTATAATATCCTTATAAGCTCACAGCGTTCCGAAAGGAGGAATTTCCCATGACAACGGCCATCTATTGCTGGATCGCGGCGGTCATCGCCTTCTCGGTGCTCGAGGGGCTGACGGTCGCGCTCGTGTCGGTGTGGTTCATCGGCGGGTCGATCGCGGGGCTCGTCGCGGCGGCCTGCGGCGCGTCCGTGGGGCTGCAGCTGGGCATCTTCGTGGCGGTGTCGGCGATTTTGCTGGCCCTGCTGCGGCCGCTGGCCAAAAAGTATATCTCCCCCCGCCGCGAGCACACGAACGCCGACCGGCTGGTCGGGCGCGAGGCGCTCGTGACCGAGCCGATCGACAACCTCAAGGAGCTCGGCGCAGTCAAGATCAACGGCGTCCTCTGGACGGCCAAGAGCGCGGGCGGCGAGCCGATCTCCCAGGGCACGCTCGTGAAGATCACCCGCATCGAGGGCGCCAGGCTCTACGTGACGCCCGCCCGGATTCCCGCGCAGCCGGAAACGTAAGAAAAGCAGAAAGAGAAAAGATTTTTAAGGAGGAAACAGAGTTATGGAATGGGTCCCGATCGTCATCATCGCAGCCGTCGTGCTCATCATTCTCGTCAGCAACATCCAGGTCGTGCAGCAGTCGAAGGCCTTCGTCATCGAGCGTCTGGGCGCGTTCTCCACGGTGTGGGAGGTCGGCCTGCATTTCAAGATCCCGTTCATTGAGAAGGTCGCCAAGCGCGTGAGCCTCAAGGAGCAGGTGCTCGACTATCCCCCGCAGCCCGTCATCACCAAGGATAACGTCACCATGCAGATCGACACCGTCGTCTACTACCAGATCACCGACCCGAAGCTCTACGCCTACGGCGTCGAGCATCCGATGGTCGCCATGGAGACGCTGACCGCCACCACCCTCCGCAACATCATCGGCGATCTCGAGCTCGACGAGACGCTCACCTCCCGCGACGTCATCAACACCAAGATGCGCGCCATCCTCGACGAGGCGACCGACCCCTGGGGCATCAAGGTCAACCGCGTGGAGCTCAAGAACATCCTCCCGCCGCAGGACATCCAGGCGTCCATGGAGAAGCAGATGAAGGCCGAGCGCGACCGCCGGCAGGCGATCCTGCAGGCCGAGGGCACCAAGCACTCCGCCATCCTCGTGGCCGAGGGCGAAAAGGAATCCGCCATTCTCCGCGCCGACGCCGCCAAGCAGGCCGCGATCCTCAAGGCCGAGGGCGACGCCCAGGCCATCATGGAGGTTCAGAAGGCCATGGCCGAATCGCTGCGCCTGCTGAACGACGCCGCCCCAAACGACCAGGTCATCAAGCTCAAGGCGCTCGAGACCATGCAGAAGATCGCCGACGGCAAGGCCACCAAGATCATCATTCCGAGCGAGCTGCAGGGTCTGGCCGGCATGGCCACGGGCCTCGTCGAGTCGCTGAAGGACCCGAAGGAGTAATATGGCGAAGGACAGCGGCCGCTTTGTGCGGATGCAGGCCGAGGGCAGCGACTTCGGGACCCGGCGTGAAATCTGGGTGGACAGCCGCACCGGCGTCAACTACCTTTGGATGTCGAGCGGCTACGCGGGCGGGCTCACCCCGCTGCTGGACGCCTCCGGACGTCCGGTCGTGAGCGCCCCTCCCATCCGGGACGAATAACATGAAAAGGCCGCGGTTCACTCTGAACCGCGGCCTTTCGCGCGCAAAAACGGCCGGGCGCTTTCGCGTCCGGCCGCTGCTCACTTTTTGCGGCTCTTCTTTTTCCCCGAGATCGCCGCGCCCACGCTCGCGGCCACCAAGGCCGCACCGGCCGCCGCCAGGGCGATCACAACATACAGCCACAGCCGCACGTTCTTTTTTCCGCTTGTTTCCGCCGGAGCGGACGTGGCCGCGCCGGCCGCCGCGCTCGTGACGGGCGCCGCCGGACGCTTCTGCGCGGCCTCAGCCGCGCTCTGCTGCGCGGCCTTCAGAGCCTCAGCCTGCGCCTCGGCCGCCGCCAGGCGCTTTTCCTCGCCGGCCTGGGCGGCCTTCTCCAGCCGCGCCGTCTCGGTCTTTTCGTACTGCCAGGTGTTGTATTCGTACAGGAGCCGCCCCGCCTCGGCGCAGATCTCCTCGCCGACGACGCCCTGCGTGTAGACCGCGAGCAGGAACGGCTCCCTCGTGTAGAAAATGCCGGTGTCGTTCTCCGCGCCCTCGAAGCTGCCGTACTTGTGCGCGATCTCGCAGTCCGTCACATAGCGTTTAAAATACGCGTCCGGCTCGGCCTGCTTGAGGTAGCCGATCATCTCCGGGAACTGATCCTGCCGCTCGTAGAGATACTGCAGGCAGTCGATCATCATGCGCGTGCAGTAGAGATTGTCCCCGTAGTAGCTGGGGTCGATCTCGCCGTCCGTCATGGTGAAATATTTCCGCATGAGCTGCTTGTAGGTGCTGAAATTGCCGAGATTGTAGAGCATCGCGATCGAGACCTCGTTGTCCGAGTTCACGAGGCTGCGCCGGTGGCACTCGTCGAGCGTCGTGCCGGAGTCGGGGATGCGGTCGGAGCCGCTGATCTTCCCGTCGGCCTGCAGCTCGTAATAATAGAGGTTGAGCGGCAGCTTGAAGGTGCTGGCCGCGACCATCATCTTGGTCTCGTTGTAGCGGTAGCTCTCGCCCGTCACGGTGTCATAGTAGCAGAGGGAAAAATTGCTCTTGTCCAGCCCGTTCTCCGCGCGGAATCCGTCCACGATCTGCTCCAGCGTCTTTCCCTCGAAATCCGGCGTCTGCTCCGCGCGCGCCGCCGGCGCGGCGCAGAAAAAAAGCGCAGCCGCCAGCAGGCCAGCGCCCAGCCGCCGCCATAACCGATTCATCCCGTTCCCTCCGTTTCGTTTTCCCATCATACCGCACGGACGGCTTTAAATCAACCCCGGCCGTCACATCGGGGCACGCGGGCGCATAGAGTATGACAGCGTCCACCAATATCCGTTCCAAGGAGTGATTCTATGCGTTCCAACTGTTATCCCTATGTCACGACCGGCAGCCCCGATCCCTGGGCCTGCCCGCCCGGATACCCGGACGGCACAGGCATGGCCGCGGCGCTGCAGCTGCTTCTGAGCCCGCAGCTGCAGACGCTCGTCAATCTCAGCGCGTGCGCGTTTCTGGCGCGCGGCTTCATCGCGGGCGCGCAGCTCACGGCTCCCGCCGCCGGCGCGGCGGCCTATGACAATCTGTCCGCCGCTCTGACGGGCGTGTTCTCCGGCTTCGGCCCCTCGGGCAGCGGCCGCGCCGAGATCGCCGCGCCCCTGTATTACCCCCGCGCGTCCGTCCGCCCCGCCGCGGCGGCAGCCGCCGCAGCCGATGCGGCCTCCCCGGCGCCGGAGTCTGCGTCCCAGACGCAGAAGGCCGTCGGCTTCGCGGCGTCCGAGGTGCAGCTCGAGGCGCTCGACGCCGTGGCCGTCGACGCCGCGTCCGGCGGCTATCCGGCGGCAAAGCAGCTGCTCATCGGCCTTTTGAACCCGAACGCCTGCTGGCCGCCCGCTCCGGAGCCCCGCTGCCCCGGCCTGAATCCCGGGGCCGGAATGCCCGGTCCGGTCGTTCCCTCGCCCGCTCCGCGCGCGGTCAGTCTCACGGCGGGCTCTCTGCTGCTCGGCGGCGCTGCCCCGCTCGGCGCCCTGGGCAGCATCCGGCTACTCGCGAACGACGCTGCTTCCCGGTTTTACCTTGTCCGCTCCGACCGCATCGAATTTCTGGGATAAAAAAAGGGCTGCCGGAAGGCAGCCCTTGAAACTGTCAAAAAAGGCCTGCGGCCTCTTTTGACAGAGGGATTGCAGTCTGCGCGCGCATATCGTCGAAGCAAGCTCCATATCCCTCGTCCCCGCGTGCGCGCGGGGCCTCGTCCATTCCGCTGCTTCTCCTCTTCCAACCTGACCCGCTGCGCTGGGCTCAGGTTGGAGCCTTTGGACGCGCAATTTCCACACTTGCAGCCTGATAAGAGCTTTTTCCGACGTACATGCCGCCGGAAAAAGCGGATTTATACTTGATTTGCGCCTGCGGGCGCAAACTCTGCGAGGCTTTTGACAAGCTGAGCGGCCGCGTCTTTCGACGCGGCCGCTTTTTTGCGCAAAAAACTACCATTATTGGTGGCGTAATTTTCGGTTACATCTTTTATGATGCAAATAGATGGTTGTATCTTCCAGATCACACAGGAAAGGCGGTGCGGCGTTGAAGGACATTTTACTGAGCCTGCAGAACTATCTGCTCTCCGACGCGATCAAGACGGCGCTCCAGTCCTCGACCGAGTTCCGCGTGCAGGTCATCGAGAAAGCCTCCGAGATCGCCGAGACCTGCCGGATCGTGCGGCCGGCGGTCCTGCTCATGGAGACGACCGGTTATCCGCCCTGCACCTTTTCCCAGCGCATGGACATCCGCCGCCAGGTGCGGGCGGTCTCCCCGGAGAGCAAGATCGTCCTGCTCTGCGACGAAAACGCCGAGAAAGACGTGGCCTACTCCGTGAAGGCGGCCAAGCAGGACGGACGGATCGACGCCTTCTTTTACGCCTCGGTCTCCACTTCCTATCTGATCGCGGCGCTGGATACCCTGTAAAATTTCAAACAAGAGAGGAGAAAAGAACATGGGTCTTATCAAAGCGGCACTCGGCGCGGCCGGCGGCGTGCTGGCCGACCAATGGAAGGAGTATTTCTACTGCGAGGCGTTGCCCGCCGACGTGCTGGCGGTCAAGGGCGTCAAAAAAGCGACGGGGCGCTCGTCCAACACCAGGGGCGACGCCAACATCATCTCCAACGGCTCCGTCATCGCGGTCGCGACGGGCCAGTGCATGCTCATCGTCGAGCAGGGCAAGGTCGTCGACCTCTGCGCCGAGCCGGGCGAGTACACCTACGACATGTCGACCGAGCCGTCCCTCTTCGCGGGCGGCGAGCTGGCCTCCAACCTGAAGGAGGTCTTCGGCAACATCGGCAAGCGCTTCACCTTCGGCGGCGAGGCCCCGAAGGACCAGCGCGTCTACTACGTCAACACCAAGGAGATCATCGGCAACAAGTACGGCACGCCCTCGCCGGTGCCGTTCAAGATGGTCGACCGGGACCTGGGTCTCAAGATGACGATGTCCATCCGCTGCTTCGGCGAGTACAGCTACCGCGTGACGAACCCGATCCTGTTCTACACGAACATCTGCGGCAACGTCACCGAGAGCTACACCCGCGATCAGATCGACAGCCAGCTCAAGACGGAGCTGCTCACGGCGCTGCAGCCCGCCTTCTCCAAGCTCAGCGACATGGGCATCGAGTACACGGCCCTGCCGGGCCACACGATGGAGATGTCGAGCGCGCTCAACGAGGTGCTCTCCCGGCAGTGGAAGGATCTGCGCGGCCTCGAGATCGTCTCCTTCGGCGTCTCGAGCGTGAAGGCCTCCGACGAGGACGAGGCCGAGCTCAAGCGGCTGCAGCGCGGTGCCATGTACCGCGACCCGACCATGGCGGCGGCGCAGCTGGCGCAGGCGCAGGCCAGCGCCATGCAGGACGCGGCGAAGAATACCGGCGCCGGTCCCGCGATGGCCTTCATGGGCATGAACATGGCGGGCGCCGCGGGCGGGATGAACGCCCAGAGCCTCTACCAGATGGGCGCGCAGCAGCCGCAGCAGCCGCCCGCCCAGCCGGCCGGCTGGACCTGCGCGTGCGGCCAGACCGGCAACACCGGCAGGTTCTGCGCCGCCTGCGGCCAGCCGAAGCCCGAGCCGAAGCCGGCCGGAGACACGTGGCGCTGCTCCTGCGGCGCGACGGTCACGGGCAAGTTCTGCCCGGAGTGCGGAAAGCCGCGCCCCGCGGCCGAGCCGGGCTGGACCTGCGCCAAATGCGGCGCCGTGAACAAGGGCAAGTTCTGCGCCGAGTGCGGCGCGCCGAAGCCCGCGGGCGTGCCGCAGTACAAGTGCGACAAGTGCGGCTGGGAGCCCGAGGACCCGGCGCACCCGCCGAAGTTCTGCCCGCAGTGCGGCGACCCGTTCGACGACGGCGACATTCGATAAGGAGGCTGGGATATGGGACTGTTCGATAAAAAATACTGCGACGTCTGCGGCGCGAAGATCGGGCTGCTGGGCAACCGGAAGCTGGAGGACGGCAATCTCTGCAAGAGCTGCGCGGCGAAGCTCTCCCCGTGGTTCAGCGAACGGCGGCACTCCTCCCTCGCGGAGATCAAGGAGCAGCTGGACTACCGCGAGGCCAACCGCGAGCGCGTGGCGGCCTTCCGCTGCACCAAGACGCTGGGGCTGAGCACCAAGGTGCTGCTCGACGAGGACGCGGGGAAGTTCCTCGTGACGACCACGGGCCGGCTGGACGACGAAAACCCGGACGTGCTGGACTTCTCCCAGGTCACGGGCTGCGATCTCGATGTGCGGGAAAACCGGCGCGAGCTGTACCGCGAGGACTCCGAGGGGCGGCAGGTCAGCTATTCCCCGCCCCGCTACCAGTACGAATACGATTTCTACGTCGTGATCCACGTCAACGCGCCCTACTTCGACGAGATCCGCTTCCGTCTCAACAGCAGTTCCATCGAGGTGCAGCCCCGCCCCGGCTTTCTCGCGGCGTCCATCGACGCGAAGCGGGACTTCGCCTACCAGCAGTGCGAGGCGCTCGGAAACGAGATCAAGGCCGAGCTGACCAAGGTGCGCCAGAGCGTCCGCGACAGCGCGGCCGCGGCCGGCGCGCCCAAAACCGCCGTCACCTGCCCGTACTGTGGCGCGACGACGGTCCCGGACGCGAACGGCTGCTGCGAATACTGCGGCGGCGCGCTCGGCGGTTAAGTTCATCATTCCGTCATCCACCGGACTAAGAAGAAGGAGGAACAAAAAATGGCAAGCTTGAAGGAAATGGCACAGGCGACGCTCCCGCGCGAATTCGATCTGCCGAATGAGACGACGCTCCAGGAGGTGTGCGACAAACTCCAGCCGCGCGCCGCGGCGTTCGAGATGCCGTTCGCGATCAAAAACGGCATCATGGGCGAGCACATCCACTTCGACAAGGAGAAGGAGCTCGACGTGGAGCTGCAGGTCTTCGTGAAGGGCGCGCACGTCAAGGTGCAGCCCGTCATCAAGGAGACGCAGACGCATGTCAGCGCGGGCGGCATGAGCCTCCGCACCGACAAGAACAGCGCCATGAAGCTCGGGATGCAGGGCGTGGCGGAGCTTCCGATCCGCCGCGGCGAGTACATCCAGAAGGTCACGGACACCATCCGGAAGATCCTGAACGGCGAGAGCGTGGAGGACTATGTCGCGCCCGTCGCCGAAACGCCCGAGCCCGCGCCCGGCAAGGCCGCGAAGCAGGCGGCCGACGTCCCGGAGAAGGACTGGCTCACGACGCTGCTGCTCGAAATCTTCCTCGGCTATCTGGGCGTTCACCGCTTCTACGTCGGCAAGATCGGCACCGGCATCCTCTTTATCCTCACGGGCGGTCTGTTCGGCATCGGCTGGCTCGTCGACCTCATCAAGATCCTGACGGGCAAGTTCACCGACAAGCAGGGCCGCGCCATCGTCAATAAAAAATAAAAGGCGGGATCAGCCATGGCCACACAGGTAACCAACTATCAGTGCCCGTCCTGCACGGGGCCGCTGCACTTTTCCGCTGAGACAGGGAAGCTGAAGTGCGAATACTGCGGCAGCTCCTTCGACCCGGCGGAGATCGAGCGGCTGTACCAGGAGAAAACGCAGGCGGCCGCCGAGGCTGACCGGCAGGAGGATGAGAAGCCCGCGGGCGCCGCGTCCGGCGCCCGCGCCGGCTCCGAGTGGGACGAGGCCGAGGCCGCCTCGCTGCGCGTCTACAACTGCCCTTCCTGCGGCGCGGAGATCCTCTGCGACGGGACGACCGCCGCGACCCGCTGCGTCTACTGCGGCAACCCGAGCGTCGTGCCGGGGCGGCTGAGCGGCAATCTCAAGCCGGACTATATCATCCCCTTCCAGCTCGACCGCCAGGCCGCCGTCGACGCGCTCAAAAAGCACTGCCGGGGCAAGCCGCTGCTGCCGCGGGCGTTCCGCAGCCAGAACCGCATCGAGCAGCTCCAGGGCGTCTACGTCCCCTTCTGGCTCTACGACTGCGAGACGAGCGGCCGCGTGGAGTACAGCGCCAACACCGTCCGCACCTGGGCGGAGGGCGACTGGGACGTCACGGAGCGCACGAACTATCTCGTCACGCGCGGCGGAACCGTCCGCTTCGAGCAGATCCCGGTCGACGGCTCGACGAAAATGCCGGACGACCACATGGACGCGATCGAGCCGTTCGACTACGCGGGGCTCGTGCCCTTCTCGCTCGCCTATCTGCCGGGCTATCTGGCCGACAAATACGACGTCGACCAGCAGGCCAGCGCGGAGCGCGCCCGGAAGCGCGCGGAGCAGAGCGCCTCGGAGCTGTTCCTCGCCTCCGTCTCCGGCTACGACTCGGTCACGGAAAAGGACCGGGCGCTCGACTTTGCGCAAAAGGACGTCAAATACGCGCTGCTGCCCGTCTGGCTTCTGAACACGAAGTGGAACGGCAAAGACTATCTCTTCGCCATGAACGGGCAGACGGGGAAGCTGATCGGCGATCTGCCCGTCTCCAGGGGGCTTGCCTGCGCATGGCTGTTCGGGATCTGGGCCGTCCTGTCCGCCCTAGCGATCCTCATTCAGGTCTTATAGGAGGGCGCGGCATGAAAAGACGGATGATCTGGTTCCTCTCGGCGCTGCTCGCCCTGCTCCTGCTCGGCGGCACGGCGCTCGCGGCCGGCAGCGGCCGGAAAATCGACCTCGTGACCGACGCGGCGGGCCTTTTGACGGACAGCCAGCGGGCCTTTCTCGAATCGCGCGCCGAAAAGCTGAGCGAGCAATACGAATGCGACGTCGCGATCGTCACGGTGGACTCTCTGGACGGCTACGCGGCCGCCGACTACAACGAGGCCGTCTACCGGCAGTACGGGCTGGGCTGGGGCGCGGAGAAAAGCGGCGTCTGCCTGCTGCTCGGCATGGAAAACCGGGACTACGACCTGATGGCGCAGGGCAGCGCGGCGTTCACCGACTACGGCAAGCGCGTTCTGAGCGGAAAATGCAGGGAGTACTTCCAGGACGACGACTGGTACGGCGGCTTTCTCTGCTACATTGACACCTGCGGGGAGTTCCTGCAGTACGCAGCCGACGGCAAGCCCGTGGACAAGGGCTCCGATCCCTACAACAAATTCACCTTCCTGGACGCCGTGATCACGCTGAGCGTATGCTTTCTGCCCGGTCTTGTCACGGTTCTCATCATGAAGCGACGGATGAAGACGGCGGTTCCGCAGACCGAGGCGAACGCCTACGTTGCTAAGGACGGCGTGCTCATCACCGAGACCAGCGACCTGTTCCTGAACACGACGCAAAACCGCGTCCGGCGCGCGCGGGAGAGCTCCGGCGGCGCGTCGGCCGACAGCTCCGGAAGCTCCCACGAAAGCGGAAAATTCTGAAAGCGAGGGCTATCATGAACCGAAAAATTTTTGCGCTTCTGTCCGCCTGTCTGCTGCTCGTCTCCCTTCTGGCAGGCTGCGGGAAAAAGATCGACAGCCCGTTCGTGGGCACCTGGAACGCGGCCAAGTACGCGATGAGCGGCACGGAGATGAGCGTGGACGAGCTGGGCGAGTCCTCGCTGGAGTTCAAGGACAGCGGCAAGGTCACCGTCACCTTCCTGGGCCAGCGCGGCAGCGGCACCTGGGAGCCGGGCGACGCGGGGCTGGTCATCCGGGACGGCAGCGACGAGTTCCCCTGCACGCTGCAGGGCACGACGCTCGTGATGGACTACTCCGGCGTGCAGATGTACTTTGAACGCGACGGCGGCTACGCCGGCACGCCCGGCCCGGAGCCGACCCCCGCGGAGGTGGGCTATTTCCGCATCACCGGCCTGTCTTCCGACGGGACGGAGCTCACCGAGGACGACCTCAAGAGCATGAGCCTCGACTATTTCTACGTGCTGTTCCGCGAGGACGGCACGGCCGACCTGCAGACCGACTCGCTTTCCGGCTGCACCTGGGCAGACGGCGTGCTGACGGCGGACGGGGACGGGACCGAGTACGCCTACACGCTCGACGGCGACACGCTGACCATGACCCTGGACGGCACTTCGATCACCTTCACGCGCGCCGAGCAGCCCGACGTACTGCCCGCCCCGCCGGAGGAGCCGTCCGAGGCGGACGCCTCCGGGGCCGCCGGTTCCTCCGGCGCCTCCAGCATCCCGCAGCTCGGCAGCGCGGACGACGCCTCGCTCACGCCCGGGCAGGTCTGGAGCGGCGAGTGGTACGGCTCGCTGTCCGTCACGAAGGGCTACGGCTCGTGGGAGGACAGCGCGGGCAACCTGCTCTCGGCCGACTGCGTCGTGAACATCGAGGAGGGCAACGACTTCTTCGAGGTCTATCTCCCCGACGCCGGCTACGACGAGAGCCCGTACATCTCCATGTACATCAAGGCCGACGCGGAGCACTTCGAGATCGACGACGCCGACGCCTGGGTCAGCGACATGACGATCCCCGAGGACGATTTCTCCGACTACTATGCGATCTTCGTACCCGGGCACGGGAACCTCGTCTCGATCTCCAGCCATTACGACGACCCCGAGGAGGCCGGGGCGGGCTTCGACTTCACGCTGGAGATGCGGCCCTACGGCTCCGTGTTCAACAAGGACTACGACACGCTGCCGCCCGATTACGACGACTACGAGGCCTACCTCTACTCGGACGACTATGACGGCGACGTCGTCGACGGCGAGACCGGCGAGGTGCTGGTCGACCGCGGCAGCCCCGTCTATGTGCCGGGCGCGGCCTCCCATTCGGGCGGCGGCAACAAGATCGGCGCCGCGGGCGGGAATTGAGCCATGGAGGAACAACCGATCTTTCGCTGCGCTCTCACGGTCACCGGCACCGAGCGCGGCGAATGGCAGGGCAGTCTGGAGACGGACGGCAAAACGGAGCGCTTTGGGAGCGTTCTGGAGCTGCTCCGCCTGATCTGGCTGCGCGCGGGCCCCGCGCCCGCTCCCTGGCCGGAGGAACAGGCCGGTAAAAAGGAGGAGACACCATGAAAACACGGACAAGACTTCTCAGCGTTCTGCTCTGCCTGGCGCTGCTGGCCTCCCTCTCGGCCGCGTTCAGCGCTCCCGCCCTGGCGGCAGGCAGCATCGATTTTGTTTCGGTCTCTGATCTGGCCATGCCCGCGTTCGGAGAAGCGTTCGGCAAAACGGCCTCCGTCGGCGGCGGCGGTTATTCCATTGAGGAAATCCGGTGGAGCAACGAGAACAACGACGGCAAAGCCGTGGCGAGCGGCGAGACCGCCGTCACGGGCGTGAAGTACCGCTACGACGTCTGGCTGAAGCCCGCGAGCGGCTATTTCTTCCCCCATGCAGACGGTACGGGCAATTACCCGCTCTACACGGGAACCGGCACGCTGAACGACGCGGCCTTCACCGGAGACCCCGCGACGGGCGCGAAGGCCGTCGTGGCCACGGGCAGCGGCATGGGCAGCTACGACGGATATCTCGAAATCTGGGGCTATTACTACGTGCCCGACATCTGCAAAATCACGATCGTCTTCGACAAGGGCGTCGAATCCGTGGAGATCAACAAGGTCTCCTATACCACAAACGGCGATCGGGTCGGCTGGTTCGGCAACACCGTCAAAACGGGCGGCGTCACCCTGAAGGCGGGCTTCGCGGTGGACGCGGTGACGCTGGACAACCAGGCGCTCACCGTGAACGCGGACAATTCCTTCACATTCCGGCTGGAAAAGGACTGTGTTCTGAGCGTGACCACGAAGCAGACCGGGACCGTGAGCCGGGCCGACGTCACGGGCGTGACGGCCCCTGCGGCCGGCGCGCTGCCGGGCGCGGCCTACGCGCTCAGCGCCTCCGGCTGCAAGATCACGGGCACGTCCTGGTACGACCAGACCGCGGGCGCGGCGCTCCCCGCCGGCAAGCCGTTCGAGGCGGGGCACAGCTACACCTTCCTCGCCGAGCTCGAGACCGAGAAGGGCTGGACGTTCCCCGCGGACTCCGGCAAGCTCGCCGCCACGGTGAACGGGCTGCCGGCCGTCGTCCGGTCCGGCAGCGGCGGGCAGTGCACCCTCTCCTATACCTGGCCGCAGCTGGCCGCGGTTCCCTTCCCCTTCACTGACGTGCCCGCCTCGGCGTGGTACTACGCGGACGTCAAAAGCGCCTGGGAAAAGGGTCTCGTGAACGGCAAGGGCGCCAGCACCTTCTGCCCGAACGACAACATGACCTGCGCCGAGGCGATCAAGCTCGCGGCCTGCATGCACCAGAAGTATCACACGGGCTCCGTGACGCTCAAATCCGGCAGCTCGATCTGGTACTCGACCTATCTCGACTACGCCAAGGCCAACGGCATCCCCTGGAGCTTCGCGAACTACAGCGCCCCCATCACGCGCGCGGACTATGTGCACATCTTCTACGCCGCGCTGCCGAAGGAGGAATATACCGCCAAGCACGCGGCGAGCGCCATCCCGGACGTGGACACCTCCACGCCCGCGGGCCGGGAGATCCTCGAATTCTACATGGCGGGCATCCTGACCGGCTACTCCGGCGGCTACTTTAAGCCCGCCAACACGATCGCCCGCAGCGAGGTCGCCGCGATTCTCTCCCGCATGATGGATGCGGACGCCAGAAAATAAGCCACCCCGGACAGAGAAAGGATGAGGGACATGAAACAGACGACAAGAAAAGGACTGGCGCTGCTGCTGGCGGCGCTGCTGCTGCTCGGGCTCTGCGCCTGCGGCAGCAAGGCGGAGGACGCGGGCTACTACACGGTCTATTCGATCCAGCAGGGCAGCGACGACACGATGGAGCTCGCGGATCTGAAGTCTGCCGGGCTAGACACGATCTATCTGTATCTGGACAAGGACGGGACGGGCCAGTTCGCCTACGACGAGAGCGACGTCACCGATCTCACCTGGAAGGCCGGGACGTTCACGATCGAGGGCGAGGACGTCCCCTACAGCCTGAAGGACGGAAAGCTCAGCTTCACGACGGACGATCTCACCATGGTGCTCCAGAAGAGCGGCGACAAGCTGCCCAGCGGCGGCAAATCCGCGATCTCGCTGCCCTCTGCGTCGTCCTCCTCGTCCGAAGCCGCGTCGGCCTCGGCCTCGGCTTCCGCGTCGTCCTCCGGCTCCGGGAAGATCAGCCTGAGCCAGAAAAGCGCGGAATTTGAGCCCGTCGACGGGACGGTCGGCGACTTCGGGATCTCGGTCCTGGGCGCGGAGGCCTTCACCGACGGCGACGGCAAGGACGCCATCCGCATCTACTACACGTTCACGAACAACTCCGACACCATGACGAGCGCCTGGTCCAGCCTGATGCTGGGCGCGGCGCAGGACGGCTACACGCTCGTGGAGACCTACGCCAGCTCCGAGGACGACGCGCCGGAGTACGGCAACAACAGCACGGACATCCGCCCGGGCGTGACGATCCCCTGCGAGGCCGAATTCCAGTACAAGCCCAGCGGCGGCAAGGTCGTCTTCACCGTCAGCGAGTACGACTCGGAGGAATCCATGGAGGCGGAGCTCGACCCGCAGGCGCTGACCGGCCGCCCGGCCGACATGCCGGAGCTCGAGAAGGTGCCGAATCCCAGCTGGGTCGCGGACTGCGAGACCGAGGGCACCTACCAGGACGACTTCTACATCAGCATCACGGGCTACGAGATCGTGGACGGCTATGACGGCAAGGTGCTGCGCGTATACCTGGATTTCACGAACAACTCCAAGGAGGCGACGAGCTTCCTCATGAGCGCGGCCTACCGCGCCGTGCAGGACGGCGCCGCGCTGCCGTACGACTTCCCGGAGGACGGCGTCGCGGAGGACGACAACAGCTCCGTGGACGTCGCGCCGGGCGACACGCTCACGATCGCCTTCTGCTTCGGCCTGCGCTCCGACAGCCCGGTGGAGTTCGAGGTCTACGACGGCATGACTGGCGTCCCCGCGATCGGCGGCATCATCACGCTCGACGACTGAACGCGATATCAAACCGATTGACATTTTTAGAACACATTGGCAATCATAAAGCGCGGGCTGCGGGAGAAACTACGGTTGTGAAAGTCAGTCAATGATTTTCAAGCAAATTTTGAAGGAGATGCAACGATATGACGAACCGTACCACTTCCGTTCCCGAGGCCCGCGAGGCTCTTGACAAGTTCAAAATGGAAGCCGCCTCCGAGGTTGGCGTCAGCCTCAAGCAGGGCTACAACGGCAACCTGACTGCCCGCGAAGCCGGCAGCGTCGGCGGCCAGATGGTCAAGAAGATGATCGAGTCCTACGAGCGCAGCATGAAGTAAGGTTTCCCCGCGGCGCCGGATTGCTTCCGGCGCCGCATTCTTTTTTACACTTTTGCCAGGATGTTCAATTTTTAAGCCAATGTTCACAATTCTTTTCGTTTTCGTTCACAATTCGTACATGATTTCGGGTTATCCTAACAATAGGATTTCTGATGAAGATTTCCTCTCTTTCTTCTCTTTTCCTCTTTTTCTTTTCTCTTTTCAACAGCAAAAGCCCGCAGCCTTCTCCCGGCTGCGGGCTTTTGCCGTATTTCCGGCGGGATGCGCCGGGCAGAAAACCGCCCCGCGCATTGTCCGAAGACAACGCGCGGGGGCGGCGTTTTCTATTTCGTGTACTCGAACTCGTAATCGTAGATGCTCACGGTGTCGCCGTCCTGGATGCCCTGCTCCTCGAGGCGGTCGAAGAGGCCGCTCTTGCGCAGCTGGCGGTCGAAGTACATGCGCGACTCGTAGTCCTCGAAGTTGATGTCGTTCAGCAGCTTCAGAAGCCACGGCCCGGAGACGATCCACACGTCGCCGTGCGGCTCGATCTGCAGATCCTCGGCGCTGCCGGCCTCGGCCAGCGGCTTCACGTAGTCGGGCTCGTAGACCGTCACGGGCGGCAGCTGGGAGAGCTTGCCCGCGATGACGCGCATGAGCTGCTTCGTGCCCGCGGTCGTGGCGGCGGAGATCTCATAGAACTCGTAGCCCTGCTGCGTCACGTACGTCCGCAGCCTCTCGAGATTGTCGCTGTCCGGGGGCAGGAGGTCGATCTTGTTCGCCGCGACGATCATCGGACGCTCGGCCAGGTCGGCCGAATACTGCCGGAGCTCCTCGTTGATCTTCTGGAAGTCCTCGATGGGGTCGCGGTCCTCGCTGCCGGAGACGTCCACGATGTGCACGAGCAGGCGGCAGCGGTCGATGTGGCGCAGAAAGTCGTGGCCCAGACCCGCGCCCTCCGCCGCGCCCTCGATGATGCCGGGGATATCGGCCATCACGAAGGAGACGCCCTCCTCGACGTAGATGACGCCGAGATTCGGGAACAGCGTGGTGAAGTGGTAGTTCGCGATCTTGGGGTGCGCGTTCGAGGTGACGGAGAGCAGCGTCGACTTGCCCACGTTCGGGAAGCCCACGAGGCCCACGTCCGCCAGCAGCTTGAGCTCGAGCACGACCTCGTGCTCCTCGCCCGGCATGCCGGCCTTGGCAAAGCGCGGCACCTGGCGCGTCGGCGTGGCGAAGTGCTGGTTGCCCCAGCCGCCGCGGCCGCCGCGGCAGAGCACATAGTCCTCCGACGAGGACATGTCCTGCATGATCTCGTTCGTCTCGGCGTCGCGCACGACCGTGCCGCGCGGCACGCGGATCACGAGATCCTCGCCCTTGCGGCCCTTGCAGCGCTTGCCCTGCCCGTCCTCGCCGGCGGGCGCCTGATACTTGCGTTTATAGCGGAAATCGAGCAGCGTGGACAGATTGTCGTCCACGCGCAGCACGATGCTGCCGCCGTTGCCGCCGTCGCCGCCGTCGGGGCCGCCCGCCGCGACGTATTTCTCCCGGTGGAAGGCAATGGCGCCGTTGCCGCCCGCGCCCGCGCGGACGGAAATCTTAACCTTGTCGATAAACATGGGAAATTCCTCCTTTCGGAATTCGCCCGGCAAAAAAACGGAGGTGCTGCGTTATGCAACACCTCCACTTCGCTGCAATTTACTGTTCCTCGTAGACGGAGCACATCTTGCGATCCTTGCCCATCCGCTCGAACTTGACCTTGCCGTCGATCTTCGCGAACAGCGTGTCGTCGCTGCCGATGCCGACGTTGTTGCCCGGATGGATATGCGTGCCTCTCTGGCGAACCAGAATGTTGCCGGCCAGCACGAACTGACCGTCGGCGCGCTTTGCGCCCAGTCTCTTGGATTCCGAATCACGGCCGTTCTTGGTGGAGCCGCCGCCCTTATGATGGGCGAAGAACTGGAAACTCATTTTCAGCATGGTATTACACCTCCATAACTTCGATATAATCAGGATATTGGTCCCGCAGGTCGCAGAGCGTCAGCATCATGCCGGCGAGAACCGCCTGGACGGCGTCCTCATTGTCGCACGCTGCGGGAAGGGTCAGGGTAATGCGGGCCTCGGCTTCGTCCACCTGCGTCTTGACGTGCTCGCCGAGAACGTCGTGAATGGTGGCCTCCGCAAATTTGACGGCGCTGGAGACGGCCGCACAGACGATGTCTGAGCCCTCTTCCCCGTAGCCGCTGTGGCCCGAACAGCAGAATCCGGTGATTCTGTCGTCCTGATCGTAAAACTGGACTGTCGTCATAGCTTACAGCGCGATCTTTTCAATCTGCACCTTGGTATACGGCTGTCTGTGGCCCTGAAGGCTCTTGCTGGCCTTCTTGGAGCGATACTTGAACACGCGGATCTTCTTGCCCTTGCCGTTCTTCACGACCTTGGCCTCGACCTTTGCGCCCGCGACAGTCGGCTTGCCGAACGTGGAGTTCGCGCCGTCCACAACCGCCAGTACCTGATCGAAGGTTACGGTTTCCTCAGCGGCAGCGTCGAGCTTCTCAATGAAAAGGACGTCGCCTTCCTTGACGTTGTACTGCTTACCGCCGGTAACGATAATTGCCTGCATACATTGCACCTACCTTTATTTGTAGACTCGCTCTGAAGGCGTGAGCGCATACTCATCTTAAGCCTCTTCGACGCGGCTTAATGATTATACCATCGGCCTTTGGGCTTGTCAAATACTATTTTGCGGTTTTTTGCGCTTTCCGGCGCGGTTTTGCAGGCAAAAACCGCCCGAATTCCGCATTCAGTCTCCGTCCAGACGGCAGACGCCCGCGCAGATGCCCTCGAGGCAGTCGGCGGCCTCCATCGAATAGTCGTCCAGCCGGGCGAGGTCGCCCAGACTGAGCACGCCCACGACGCGCCCGTCCTGCACGACGGGCAGCCGCCGCACCTGCTCGCGCGCCATGAGCGCCGCGGCCGCGGCCAGCTCCATGTCGGGCCGGGCCGTGACGACGCGGGACGTCATGATCTCCTCGACCGCCACGATGCGCGCGTCGCGGCCCGCCGCCGCGCAGCGGAGCGCGATGTCCCGGTCGGTCACGACGCCCGCCAGCAGGCCCATCGGCCCGCGCACGGGCAGCATCCCGACGTTGCGCCGCGACATAAGCCGCGCCGCGACGGCCGCGGACTCGCAGCGCGAGATCATGGCGACGTTTTTCGTCATGCAGGACTCCACCTTCATAGCACCCTCCATAAAGAAGGCCCCGGCAGGATTTCCTGCCGGGGCCTGAAATCTGAGGGAATTGTAGCCGGAAACGGGCCGGTTTATACCTTATTTGCCCTGCAGTCTGCGGTCGATGGCTTCGGCGGCCTTCTTGCCGGCGCCCATGGCCAGGATGACGGTCGCGGCGCCCGTGACGGCGTCGCCGCCGGCGAACACGTTCTCGCGGGTGGACATCTCGTTTTCATCGACGATGATGCCGCCCTTCTTGTTGGTGTCGAGGCCGGGGGTCGTGGAGCGGATCAGCGGGTTCGGCGTGGTGCCGAGCGCCATGATGACCATGTCGACGTCGAGCGTCAGCTCGGAGCCCTCGATGGGGATCGGGCGGCGGCGGCCGGAGGCGTCGGGCTCGCCCAGCTGCATCTTGATGCACTTCATGCCGCAGACGCGGCCGTCCTCGCCGCCGAGGATCTCGGTCGGGTTGGTGAGGGTGAGGAACTCGATGCCCTCCTCCTTGGCGTGATGCTGCTCCTCGAGTCTGGCGGGCATTTCGGCCTCGCCGCGGCGGTAGACGATATAGACCTTCTCGGTGCCCATGCGCTTGGCGCAGCGGGCGGCGTCCATCGCGACGTTGCCGCCGCCGACGATCGCGGCGGCCTTGCTGTGCAGGATCGGGGTGTCGGATTCCTCGAGATACGCCTTCATGAGGTTGATTCTCGTGAGGTATTCGTTGGCGGAGAGGACGCCCTTGAGCGCCTCGCCGGGGATGTGCATGAACATGGGCAGGCCGGCGCCGGAGCCGACGAACACCGCCTTGTAGCCCATCTCGAACAGCTCGTCGATGGAGAGCACCTTGCCGATGACCATGTCGGTCATGACCTCGACGCCCTGCGCCTTCAGCTTTTCGACCTCGTTGGCCACGATGGCCTTGGGCAGACGGAATTCGGGGATGCCGTAGACCAGCACGCCGCCGGCGGTGTGCAGCGCCTCGAAGATCGAGACGGCGTAGCCCTTCTTGGCGAGCTCGGACGCGCAGGTGAGGCCGGAGGGGCCGGAGCCCACGACGGCGACCTTCATGCCGTTCGGCTGGGCCTTTTCAGGCATCTTGTTGACGTTCTCGCGGTACCAGTCGGCGACGAAGCGCTCGAGACGGCCGATCGCGACCGGCTCGCCCTTGACGCCGCGCACGCACTTGGCCTCGCACTGGGTCTCCTGCGGGCAGACGCGGCCGGAGAGCGCGGGCAGCGCGTTCGTGGAATAGATGATCTGATCGGCGGCGGCGAAATCGCCCTCCGCGACCTTCGCGATAAACTCGGGGATACGGACGTTGACGGGGCAGCCCTCGACGCAGAGCGGCTTCTTGCAGTGCAGGCAGCGCTTGGCTTCGTTGATGGCCATCTCGGCGGTGTAGCCCAGGGTGACTTCCTTGAAATTCTTGTTGCGGACGTTCGGGTCCTGCTCCGGCATCGGAGTCTTTGTCATCGTCATGTTCGGCATATTCGTATCCTCCCCTTACTTGATGAGCTCTTCGCCCAGCTTCTGCAGACGGCAGGCGTGGGTGCTGCGCTCTTCCGCTTCGCGTTCCTTGTAAACGCCGTTGCGGTTCATGAGCTCGGCAAAGTCGACCTTGTGGCCGTCGAAGTCGGGGCCGTCGACGCAGGCAAACTTGACCTCGCCGTCCACCGTGACGCGGCAACCGCCGCACATGCCGGTGCCGTCGACCATGATCGGGTTCAGGCTGACGATGGTCTTGACGCCGAACGGCTCGGTGGTCTTGGCGACGAACTTCATCATCGGGATGGGTCCGATGGCGAGCACTTCGTCGTACTGCTTGCCGGACTCGAGCAGCTGCTGCAGCTTCACGGTGACAAAGCCGTGCTCGCCGTAGGAGCCGTCGTCGGTCATGAGATAGAGGTTGTCGCAGGCAGCCTTGAATTCGTCCTCGAGGATGACGATGTCCTTGTTGCGGAAGCCGATGATGACGTCGGTCTCGACGCCGGCCTCTTTAAAAGCCTTGGCGGACGGATACGCGATGGCGCAGCCGACGCCGCCGCCGACCACGCAGACGCGCTTCAGGCCCTCGGTCGCGGTGGGCTTGCCCAGCGGGCCGACGAAATCCTGGATGAAGTCGCCTTCGTTTTTGGCGCCCAGCAGCTCGGTCGAGAGGCCGACCTTCTGGAAGATGATCGAGACGGTGCCCTTTTCGCGGTCATAGCCCGCGATCGTGAGCGGCACGCGCTCCGACTTGTCGTCGACGCGGAAAATGATGAACTGGCCGGCCTTCGCCTTGCGGGCGACGAACGGAGCCTCGATGTCCATCATGGTCACCGCGGAGTTGAGTTCCTTCTTGCGAACGATTTTGTACATAGCTTTCATCCCTTCAAATCAACAAAATATTCCAATCTGAAATATCCCCAACGATTTTGTATTATACCATACGCTGGCCCCGTTTGTAAACCGATTCGATGCGGTTTTACGGATTTAAAATGACAAGATTCTCTTTCAAAATCCGGCTCCAGGAGAACTCGCGCGCGAGCTCCGCCGGCGAGACGGGGCTGCGGTCGGGCCGCAGGCCGCAGAGGCCCGCCAGCCAGCCGACGAGCTCCTCCGCCGTCCTGGTCTTCTGCAGCGCGCCGAGCTCCAGATCGCCGTCGCGCTTGGAAAGCCGCCTTCCGTCGGGCGCGACGAGCAGCGGGACGTGGTAATACCGCGGCGCGGGCAGGCCCAGCAGCCGCTGCAGATAGAGCTGTCTCGGCGTCGAGGAGAGCAGATCGCGCCCGCGCACGACCTGCGTGACGCCGCCCGCCGCGTCGTCCGTGACGACGGCCAGCTGGTAGGCGTACACGCCGTCCGAGCGGCGGACGATGAAGTCGCCGCAGTCCTTTGCAAGGTTTTCTTCGTACCGGCCCTGCAGGCCGTCCGTGAACGAGACCGTCTCGTCCGGAACGACAAGCCGCCAGGCGGGCGCGCGCGTTTTGGCCGCGCGCTCGGCCGCGGTCAGGCCCCGGCACGTCCCGGGGTAGACCGGCTGGCCGTCGGAGGCATGCGGGGCCGAGGCCGCGTGCAGCTCGCCCCGCGTGCAGTAGCACGGGTAGACGAGGCCCAGGCGCGCGAGCTTTTCAAACTGTTCTTCGTAAGCTTTCTCACGCAGGCTCTGGCACGTCTGCTCCCGGTCCCAGGTGAGGCCCAGCCACTCGAGATCGCGCCGCAGCGTGTCGGCGTACTCGGGCCGGCAGCGGTCGGGGTCGAGATCCTCGATGCGCAGCAGCAGTTCGCCGCCCGCGCTTCTGACCGACAGCCACGCCAGGAGCGCCGAAAACACGTTCCCCAGATGCATCCGCCCGCTCGGGCTGGGGGCAAAGCGCCCGATCTCCATGTCCCTCTCCCCTTTCCTTCGCATTCAAAAGGATTGTAGCACGCCCGCCGGTGTGATACAATGAATAAAACAAACTGGGAAGGCTTTTCTATGTTACTTTCGGCAGAACATCTCTCCTTCACCTACGGCACGAAGCCGCTTTTAACGGACGTGTCGCTCTATCTCAATGCCGGCGACAAGCTCGGCATCATCGGCATCAACGGCACGGGCAAGTCGACGCTCCTGCGCATCCTCGCGGGCCGGGCGCACGCGGACGCGGGCGTCCTCGCCCGCAATCCGAACGTGCAGGTCTCGTTTCTCGAGCAGAACCCCGTCATGCACGACGAAATGACCGTGCTCGAGCAGATCTTCGCGGAGTTTCCGCCCGAGTTCCGCACGCTCAGGGAATACGAGGCCGTGACCATGCTCACGCGGCTCGGCATCCCGGACGCGGGCGCGCGCATCGGCGCGCTCTCCGGCGGGCAGCGCAAGCGCGTGGCGCTCGCGGCGGCGCTCGTCCACCCGGCGGACATTCTGATCCTCGACGAGCCGACCAACCACCTCGACAGCGACATGATCCTCTGGCTCGAGCAGCGGCTCATCGCCTTCACGGGCGGGCTCATCATGGTCACGCACGACCGCTATTTCCTCGAGCGCGTCGTGACGGGCATCGCCGAGCTCACGCGCGGAAAGCTGCTGTTTTACGAGGCCAACTACTCGCACTATCTGGAATTGAAGGCGCAGGCCGCCGAGATGGCCGAGGCCTCGGAGCGCAAGCGCCAGGCCGTGCTGCGGCGCGAATACCAGTGGGTCATCCGCGGCTGCCAGGCCCGGACGACCAAGAGCAAGGAGCGGCTGGCGCGCTACGACGCGCTCAAAAACCAGCAGGGGCCGCAGTCCGACGGCGCCGTGCAGATGGCGGCCATGTCCTCGCGGCTGGGAAAGAAAATTCTCTCCATGGAAAACGTCTCGTTCTCCTACGGCGACAAGCCCGTCATGCGGCATGTCAGCTGCCGCATCGACCGCGGCAGCCGCATCGGCATCGTGGGCCGCAACGGCGCGGGCAAGTCGACGCTGCTCAACCTTTTGGCGGGGCGGCTGTTTCCCGCCGAGGGGCAGGTCGAGCTCGGCAGCACCGTCCAGATCGGCTACTTCACGCAGGAGGGCCGCGAGCTCGACCCCACGCTGCGCGTCTACGACTTCATCCGCGCGATCGCGTCCGAGGTGCAGACCGACGAGGGCACTTTCTCGGCGGGCCAGATGCTCGAGCGCTTTCTCTTCGATTCGGCGCTGCAGTACACGCCCATCGGCCGCCTCTCGGGCGGCGAAAAGCGGCGGCTGTATCTTCTGAGCATCCTCATGGCGGCTCCGAACCTGCTGCTGCTCGACGAGCCGACGAACGATCTCGACATCACGACGCTCTCGATCCTCGAGGACTATCTCGAGTCCTTCCCCGGCCCGGTCGTCGCGGTCGCGCACGACCGCTATTTCCTCGACCGCATGGCGGAGGAGATCTGGGAGGTCGGAGACGGAGGCGAACTCTCGTTCTACACGGGCAACTTCAGCGACTATCTCGCCAAGCGCCCCGCACGGGAGGCCCCGAAGCCGAAGGCGCCCCCGAAGGCCGCGCCCGCCCAGCCGAAGCCGCAGAAGCTCCGCTTCTCCTTCAACGAGCAGCGCGAGTACCAGACCATTGAGCAGGACATCGCGGCGCTCGAGCAGCAGGCCGCGCGCTGCGCGGACGAGATGGAGCGCGCGGGCAGCGACTATGTGCGCCTGCAGCAGCTCACAGAGGAAAAGCAGGCGCTCGAGCAGCAGCTCTCGGACAAGATGGACCGCTGGGTCTACCTCTCCGATCTGGCCGACCGCATTGAGCAGCAGAAATAAAGGAAAATGCCCCCGGGACCGGATGGTCCCGGGGGCATTTTGCGGGCAGACGCGGGCGCCCTTCAGCCGGGCAGGCGCACCTGGACGAAGCGCAGAAACGCACGCGCCGCGTTCGGGAGCGTGCGGTCGCTCTCGTACAGCAGCCCGATCGTACGGAAGACGGCCGGGCTGAGCGGCCGGACGGCCAGCCGGTACGGCACGCGCTCGAGCACCAGCCGCGGCAAAACCGACACGCCGAGCCCGCTCTCGGCCATCGACATGATCGTATACTCGTCCCGCACGTGGTACTGCACGTTGAGCGCCAGCCCCCGCTCGCGGAGCGGCTGCTCGTAGCAGGCCGTGTTGCCGCCGTCGAGCAGGATGAACGGCTCGGCCGCGAGCCTCTGCAGCGGCACCGCGGGCAGCGCCGCGAGCGGATGCCCCTCCGGCAGCACCGCCAGCATCTCGTCCCGCCGCAGCGTCAGCTGCGTCAGCTCCGAACCGCCGGCGAGATCGGAGAAGCCGAGGTCGGCGCGGCGCTCGCGCACCCAGCGCTCGACCTCCTCGCAGTGCCCCTGCGTCAGCTCGAAGACGACGCCGGGGTGTTGTTCTTTAAAATCCCGGATGAGCGGCGGCAGCAGGCAGCGGGAGACGCTCGAATACGTCCCGATGCGCACCGTGCCGCGGCTGAGGCCCTCGAGCTCGCGTGCCTTCTCGCCCAGCAGCTGCTGCGCGCCCGCCGCGCCGCGGATATACGGCAGCAGCGCCTCGCCCTCCGGCGTCAGCTCGATGCCGCTGCGCGAGCGGCGCAGCAGCACGCAGGCCAGCTCCTGCTCGAGCGCGCGGATCGACTGGCTGACCGCCGACTGCGTGTAGCCGAGCGTCTCCGCCGCCCTGGTGAAGCTCCCGCAGTCCACGGTGCGCACAAAGATCTCACAGCGATCCATTACATTAGTTCTCCTAATCTATATATTAAATTAATTATCTTTTCTAATTCATCAGTCTATCATATAATCAGGCTATCTGCAAGGGCCGGCTGTCGGCGGGAGGCGCACGCATGCGAAATATGACCGAGGGCAGCATCCCGCGCCACCTCTTGTCCTACGCCGTCCCGACCATCCTGGGGAACCTGCTGCAGCTGACCTACAACGCGGTCGACTCCATCGTGGTCGGCAAGTTCGCGGGCGAAAACGCGCTCGCGGCCGTCAGCGCCGCGAACCCCGTCATGTCGATCCTGATCCTCGGCGTGTCGGGGCTCAGCCTCGGGGCCTCGGTGCTCATGAGCCGCTTCTTCGGCGCGGGCGACGGGGCGCGGCTCAAGCGCGAGCTCGCGACCACGATTCTCTTCGGCGCGCTGCTCTCGCTTGGGCTCGCGATCCCCGGCTTTCTGCTCGCGCGGCCGCTGCTCGCGCTGCTGCGCGTGCCGGACGAGGCGCTCGGCATGGCCGCCGTCTACCTGCGCATCATCTTCCTCGGGTTTTTCTTCACCTTCCAGTACAACATCATGGCGGGCGCCCTGCGCAGCGTCGGCGACGCGCGCACGCCGGTCGTGTATCTCGGCATCGCGTCCGCGCTCAACGCGCTCTTTGACGTGCTGCTGATCGGCGGCTTTCATCTGGGCGTGGCCGGCGCGGCGCTGGCCACGGTGTTCGCCGAGGGCCTGGCCGCCGCGCTGTGCTTCCTCCGCGTCCGGCGCACGCAGCCCGGCCTGCGGCTCGGGCGGCGCGAGCTCGCGATCGACCGGGCGCTGCTCGCCCAGACGCTCAAAAGCGGCTCGCTGACCGCCCTGCAGCAGGCCGGCCAGCCGATCGGCAAGCTGCTCATCCAGAGCGTCATCAACGCGCAGGGCGTCGCGGCGATCGCGGCGTTCAACGCGGTCTGCCGGCTCGACGACTTCGCCTGCATCCCGGCGCAGAGCATCGGCCACAGCATCATGACCTGCACGGCGCAGAACCGCGGCGCGGGCAATCCGGCGCGCGTGCGCGAGAGCTTCCGCCGCGGGCTGACGCTGGGGCTCTGCTACTATCCCGTTATCCTCGCCGCCGTGCTTCTGCTCAAGAAGCCGTTCGTGCGGCTGCTCGCCCCGGACAAGAGCGAGGCGATCGTGCGGATGGGCGTCGCGTATCTGTCCGTGAAGGCGTGGTTCTATCTTCTGCCCTGCGTGCTGAACGCCATCCAGGGCTGGTACCGCGGCCTCGACCGCATGGCGCTCACGCTCGCGGCGACGCTGCTGCAGATCTCCGTGCGCACCGCGCTCGTGTATCTCTGGGTGCCCTCCCGCGGCATCACGGGCGAGGCCTGGGCGTGCCTGGCCGGCTGGCTCTGCCAGTTTGCCTTTGAATACGGGCTGTATTTCCGCGAGCGAAGGCGCGTCCTTCGCGGATAAAAAGATCCCGGACGCACGGTGCGTCCGGGATTTTATCTTGTTTTTCAGCTAGCCAGCTTGTAGATGTTGCTGTATTCCTCGTAATACTTCTCGAAGACCGCGCTCTTGAGCTCCTTGAGGCTGTTGAGGTATTCGTGCGTGTCGAAGGAGTCGGATTCGAGCTCGATCATGGCAACCGCGATGTTGGAGCAGTGGTCGGCGACGCGCTCGTAGTTCGTGAGCAGGTCGTTGAACACGAAGCCCTGGTTGAGCGTGCAGATGCCCTGCTGGACGCGGGCGACGTGGTGCAGCTTCATCTCCCGGCACAGATCGTCGATCAGCTGCTCGAGCGGCTCGACGTGGCTCGCCAGGGGCAGGTCGTTGTTGAGGAAGGCCTCGATGGAGATGTGGACGATCTCCTCCACGGCCGACTCGAGCACCTTCAGCTCGTTCTGCGCGGCCTCGGAGAAGCTCACGTTCTTGTCGCGGATCTCCTTGGCCGTCTCGGAGATGTTGACGGCGTGGTCGGAGATGCGCTCGAAATCGGAGATCGTGTGCAGGAACTTGGACACGTCCTCGTTCTGCTTCTCGGTGAGCTCGCGCGCGGTGATCTTGACGAGGTAGGTGCCGAGGTGATCCTCATAGAGGTCGATCTCGTTTTCGAGCTCGTCGACGTGCTTGAAGCCCGTGTCGGAATAGCTGTGCAGCAGGTTGATGGCCCCGGTGAGATTGTCGCGGGCCTTTTCGGCCATGGCGTCGATCGTGATGCGGCTCTGCTCGATGGCGAGCGCGGGGTGCTGGATGAAGCGCTCCTCGAGCTGCATGGTCTCCTCCTGGCGGGAGGCGGGCAGCGGCTTCTCCTTCACGAGCACGTCCACGACCGCCTCGATGACGTCGATGAACGGGGTGAGGATGAGCACCTTGGCCAGGCGGAACAGCGTGTTCATGAGGGCGATCGTGACCGTCGTCATGGTGATGGACATGAAGGTGAAGTGGAAGATTGCGTTTGCGATGTAGAACACGGCGGCCCAGAAGATGACGCCCGCGACCTCGACCACGAGGTAGACGTAGGCGGTGCGCTTGCCGTCGGTGTTGGCGCCGATTGCGGAGAGCAGCACCGGCACGGCCGCGCCGATTGCGATGCCCATGATGATCGGCAGCGCGACCGAGAAGCTGATGGCGCCGGTCGAGGCCAGGGCCTGCAGAATGCCGACCGCCGCGGAGGAGGACTGGATGATCGCGGTGAAGAGCATGCCGAACAGGATGCCCAGAAGCGGATTGGAGAATTTGGTGAGGATGTTGATGAATTCCTGGCTGTCGCGCAGCGGCGAGACGGCCGCGGACATGACGGTCATGCCGTACATGAGGATCGCGAAGCCGAGCAGGATGTCGCCGATGTGGTTCTTCGTCTGGTCGTGCGAGAACATGCGCAGGATGATGCCGGCCACGGAGATGACGCCCGTGAGCGTCGCGGTCGAGAAGATGTCGACCCAGCCGCCCGTGCCGCCGATGCTGGACAGGCAGATGACCCAGCCCGTGACGCTGGTGCCGAGGATGGCGCCCATCACGATGCCGATGGCCTGGTGCACCTTCATCATGCCGGAGTTGACGAAGCCGACCACCATGACCGACGTCGCGGACGACGACTGGATGACCGCCGTCACGCCCGTGCCGAGCAGGATGCCCTTGAGCGGGTTGCTGGTCAGCTTGTAGAGCACCAGCTCGAGCCGGCTGCCCGCGACCTTTTTGAGGCCGTCGCCCATGAGGGTCATGCCGAACAGGAACAGCGCGATGCCGCTCAGAAGAGAAATGACGTTTGTAATACTCATCTCCGCTATCCTCCCATGATATTGATTTAACCATACCGGCCCAACGTTAAATCTTTCGACAATGTTATCTTAAATCCATGTTAAATCTTGCATTCGTTCAGAATTTAACTTAGAATTAACATGAAAACGCTTCCCGATTTTACGATTTTGCAATAAGATGTATACAATCCTGCTCCCATAACCTGAAATTTGCCTTAAAGAAAGTGAGACGGCGACATGATCTATCTTCTCGAAGACGACGACAGCATCCGCAAGCTGGTGGTCTACGGGCTGGAAAGCCAGGGCTACGAGGCGAAGGGCTTCCCGCTGCCCTCGCTTTTCTGGAAAGCCATGGAGAAGGCCCAGCCGGAGCTCGTCCTGCTCGACATCATGCTGCCGGAGGAGGACGGGCTGAGCGTGCTGCAGAAGCTGCGCGCCTCGAGCGCCACCAAGAAGCTGCCCGTCATCATCCTGACCGCGAAAAACGCCGAATACGACCGCGTGATCGGGCTCGACAGCGGCGCGGACGACTTCATCTCCAAGCCCTTCGGCATGCTGGAGCTGGTCGCGCGCGTGCGCGCGGTGCTCCGCCGCTCGGAGACGAGCGCGGGCGCCACCGAGTACCGCATCGGCGGGCTCTACGTCTGCCCAGAAAAGCACGTCGTGCAGGCCGACGGGGCCGACGTCGCGCTCACCTACAAGGAGTTTGAGCTTCTGTGCCTGCTGCTCGAGAACCGCGGCATCGTGCTCACGCGCAACACGATCATGGACAAGGTCTGGGGCTTTGAATTCGAGCGCGAGAACCGCACGCTCGACGTGCACATCCGCACGCTGCGGGCCAAGCTGGGCGAGGCCGGCAACTGCATCGAAACCGTGCGCGGCGTCGGCTACAAAATCGGGGGCGGCGTATGACCGGGAAAATCTTCCGCAACTCGTTTCTCGTCGGCATCTCGGTGCTGCTCGTGTGCAGCGTGCTCTTCTTCGGCGTCATGTACAGCAACTACGAGGACCAGGCCTTCGACCGGCTGAAGGTCGAGGCGGACGAGATCTCCCACGCGCTCGAGCGCACGGACGAGTCGTATCTCAAGACGCTCACGGCGGCCGACCGCATCACCTGGGTCGCAGCCGACGGCACCGTGCTCTACGACAGCATCGCCGATCCCTCGACGATGGGCAACCATCTGCACCGCGAGGAGATCGCGGAGGCGCTCAAGACTGGCACCGGCGAGAGCTCCCGCTACTCCGAGACGCTGCTCGAGCGCAACCACTACTACGCCGTCCGCCTCTCGGACGGCACCGTGCTGCGCGTGGCCTGCACGCAGGACTCGATCGCGGCCATGCTGCTCATCTTGCTGACGCCGTTCCTCTGGGTCACGGCGCTGGTGCTCATTCTCTGCGGCGTGCTGGCCTACCGGCTCGCGCAGCAGATCACGAAGCCCATCAACGCGATCGACCTCGACAATCCGATCGCGGGCAAAAACTACGCCGAGCTCTCCCCGTTCCTCAACCGCATCCAGGAGCAGAACCGCACCATCCGCAAGCAGATGTCGGAGCTCAGCCTGCGGCAGCGCGAGTTCACCGCGATTACCGAGAACATGCGCGAGGGCTTTCTGATGGTCGACAGCAAGACCGCCGTGCTCTCGAGCAACCACAGCGCCGTGCAGCTGCTCTGCGCGTCGCCCCAGGAGGACGCCACACTGCGCCAGTCCGGCTGCCGGCCCGAGATCCTCGACGTCGTCGACACGGCGCTCACGGGCAGCCACGCGGAGCTCATCAAGACCATCGACGAGAGCACCTGGCAGATCATTGCGAACCCGGTCGTCTCGAGCGGGCAGGTCGTGGGCGCGGTCGTTCTGTTCATGGACGTGACGGAGCGCGAGCAGCGCGAGGCGCTGCGGCGCGAGTTCTCGGCGAACGTCTCGCACGAGCTCAAAACGCCGCTCACCTCGATCTCCGGCTTCGCCGAGCTCATGAAGGAGGGCTTCGTCCCCAAGGAAAAGATGCTCGAATTTTCGAGCGACATCTACCGCGAGTCCCAGCGGCTCATCAGTCTGGTCGACGACATCATCAAGCTCTCCCGGCTCGACGAGGACGAGAACGCCCCCACGCTCGAGCGCGAGCAGGTCGATCTGTACGAGCTGTCCGAAAAGACGCTCGCCTCGCTCCGGCCGCAGGCCGACGCGCATCGCGTCTCGCTCGCGCTGCGCGGCGAGCACCAGGCCGTCTGGGGCGTGCGGCAGATCCTGGGCGAGATGGTCTACAATCTCTGCGACAACGCGATCAAGTACAACGTGGAAAACGGCAGCGTGACCGTCACGGTCACGCGGACGGCCGCGGGCGTCCACCTCTCGGTCGCGGACACCGGCATCGGCATCCCCTACGCGCACCAGAGCCGCGTGTTCGAGCGGTTCTACCGCGTGGACAAGAGCCACTCGAAGGAGGTCGGCGGCACGGGCCTCGGCCTTTCCATCGTCAAGCACGCGGCGCAGTACCACGGCGCGCGGCTGGAGCTCACGAGCGAGGTCGGCAAGGGCACCACGATCCGTGTGGTCTTTCCGGAGCGGTAAAGTGAAAAAGATTGCGAGAGGCGCGCTGCATCCGCAGCGCGCCCCTCTTTTTGTTTTTCCGGCGGGGGAAGACAGAATGGTGCGCCCGTTGGGAACGGTCTTTTGGGCGGGTTTCGTTTTCCTCTGCCGGGGCGGCGGGCCGCCCGGGGTGCCCCGGCGGTGGTCGCTGGCTTGTCCGTCCCTCCGGGGGCCGATTCTTTCCGCTCGTGCGGAAAGAATCCGAAGAAAGGCACGCCAAAGGGAAGGGCTTTGCACAAAGCCGCCCTTCCCTTTGGAATCCCATCCTCCGAAATCCGGAGGCCGCGTTCGCCTTACTGATTACCGTGCGCGTTCCCGGCCTCCGGCCGTGCCGCGCAATCGTACTCGTCCGGGAATGTCGCTGTGTATATTTGATAGTGCATCCCGTATCTCGCGGGCGGATAATATCCGCCCCTACGATGCACCATCGAACATACGTCCCGTAGGGAACGGTCTTGACCGTTCCGCAAAAAAGGACGGGGTACGGCGGGCGGGTCAAGACCCGCCCCTACAAGGACGCGAGGACGGGGTTGCGGCAAGCGGGGCGGCGGGCCAATGTAAAATCTCCCGCTGAGAAAAACTAGAAATTTTACCCATATTTAACCTGGCTCTGGTCGCGGATTTAAGATGGCTTTTTTATGCTTTGCATAGAATCAGTCGAAAAACATAACGAGGTAAAATAGTATGACGATTTTTAACGGACTCACCCTGATCGGCGGGCTCTGCCTCTTCCTCTTCGGCATGAGCGTCATGGGCAGCGCCCTGGAAAAGGCCGCCGGCAGCCAGCTCAAGACCCTGCTCGGCAGACTCACCACCGGCAAGATGGCGGGCTTCCTCACGGGCCTCGGCGTCACCTCCGTCATCCAGTCCTCCTCCGCCACGACCGTCATGGTCGTCGGCTTCGTCAACTCCGGCGTCATGACCCTGCACCAGGCGATCAACGTCATCATGGGCGCGAACGTCGGCACGACCGTCACGGCCTGGATCCTCAGCCTCACGGGCATCACCAGCACCAACATCTGGGTGCAGCTGCTCAAGCCGACCTCCTTCACCCCGATCCTGGCGCTCGTCGGCATCGTCCTGTACATGATGGGCCGGACCAGCAAGAAAAAGGACACCGGCATGATCCTGCTGGGCTTCGCCACTCTGATGTTCGGCATGGACACCATGTCGAGCGCCGTCTCCGGGCTCAAGGACGTCCCGCAGTTCGCCAACATCCTGCTCATGTTCTCCAACCCCATCCTGGGCGTGCTCGCGGGCGCCGTGCTGACCGGCATCATCCAGTCGTCCTCCGCCTCCGTCGGCATCCTGCAGGCGCTCTCCGCCACCGGCCAGGTCACCTTCGGAACCGCCATCCCCATCATCATGGGCCAGAACATCGGCACCTGCGTCACGGCCCTCCTCTCCTCCGTGGGCACCAACAAAAACGCCCGCCGCGCGGCGGTCGTCCATCTGAGCTTCAACGTCATCGGCACCGTGATCTGGCTCTCGGTCTTCACGGGTCTCAACGCGATCTTCCGCTTCGCCTTCGTGGGCGAGACGACGAACCAGCTCGGCATCGCCATCGTGCACTCGACCTTCAACATCCTCTGCACGATGATCTTCCTGCCGGCCTCCGGCCTGCTTGAAAAGCTCTCCTACCGCATCATCCCCGAGTCGAAGATCGTCGAGGGCGACACCGAGCTCGACGAGCGCCTCATGGCGACGCCGCCCCTCGCGGTCGAGCGCTGCCGCGTCATGACCGAGGCCATGGCCACCACCTCCGCGCACGCGCTGCGCACCTCGGTCGCGATGCTCACGAAGTACGACACGAACTCCGCCGCCGCCATTCGCGACGAGGAAAATCTGACCGACCACTACGAGGACATCCTCGGCACCTACCTGGTCAAGCTCGGCTCGCATCCCCTGAGCGACGCCGACAGCGCCGAGTCGGCCAAGCTGCTGCACATGATCGGCGACTACGAGCGCATCTGCGACCACGCGGTCAATCTGCTCGAGTCCGCCGAGGAGATCCGGGACAAGGACATCCGCTTCTCCGAGCAGGCCATGCGCGAGCTGGGCGTGCTCACCTCCGCGGTCGAGGAGATCGTCGACCTCTCGCTGGGCGCGTTCCTGCAGAACGATTACAAGGCCGCCGTGCTGGTCGAGCCGCTCGAGCAGGTCGTGGACACGCTCAAGGATCAGCTCCGCAGCCGCCACATCCTGCGCCTGCAGAAGGGCGAGTGCTCGCTCGACGCCGGCTTCGTCTGGTCGGACCTGCTCACGAATCTCGAGCGCGTCTCCGACCACTGCTCCAACATCGCGGGCTGCGTGATCGAGCTGCGGCACGACAGCATGGATCTGCACGAATATCTCGACGGCATCAAGTCCGGCAAGCCGGAATTCACGGCACAGTTCGAGGCGTTCTCCCGCAAGTACGCGCTCGTTCCGGAAATCTGACCGTCATTCGGCACGTTTGGGGGAAGCCCAGGGAGGCATATCATGGTTTTATCGAAGTCGGCGGAGCTGTTTTTGAAGGATTACCGGGCGGTCAAGGCGCAGTTTTTCGACGACCGCACCGTGTTCCCCCGCGCGGGCGCCTATCTGCTCGCGGCGGCTAGCCGCGAGCCGTCGGGCTCGTCGCTCGCGGCGGCCCGGTCGCTGGCCGGGAGCGTGGACTCGCGCTTCGACGGGATGGCGGAGCAGTTTCTGCCCCTCATGACGGCGGCCGCCGCGGCCGCCCCGGAGCCGGAGCAGCAGCTTCTGCTGGCCGGCGAGGCCTATCGCGCCTGCCGCGCGTCGTTCCTCCCCTCTCCCCATCTCGTGCCCGCCGCGCTGCTGCTGGCGGGCAGCCGCCTGCGCGAGGACGCCTTCCCCGGGACCGCCCGGCGCGCGAAGGCGCTCTTCGACTCGCTCGGCGCGGAGCATCCGTTCATCACGGGCTATGAGGATCTGGGCGTGTGCATGCTGGCCGCGATGACGCTGCCGGAGCCCGGCGCCGTCGTGGCGGCGGCCGAGCTGTGCGAGCGCCGCCTGCGGCCCTACCGCCGCATGACGAACACGCTGCAGTCCGTCACGCACATTCTGGCCTTCGCGCAGGAGCCCGAGACCGCCTGCGCGCGCTTTCTGGAGCTCGCGGAGGCCGGGCGCGGCAGGCCCGCGCTGCCGCCCGCGGGGCTGGCGGCCCTGGCCGTCTGTCCCGGCGCGCCCGGGGAGCTCGCCCTCGAGACGCAGGCCGTCTCGCAGGCGCTGCGCGCGGAGCCGGGCCTGAGCTTCTTCGTGCTCGGCGCGTCGGAGCGCCGCCTCTGGGCGTGCCTGCTCACGGCGCTGGGCCGGCTGCGGGCGCTGCCGAACCTCTTCTCGAGCCGGGCGCTCACGGCGGCGTATCTGACCGTCGTCGGGGCCAACACGCTCGACTCGCTCGAGCGGCCGACCGTGTAATTTGCATCCGCAGGGAACGGCCCGGGGCCGTTCCCTTTTTCCGCGCCCGCCGCAGCGCGCAGAAAGCCCGCCGGAAGGTTTTGCATCTTCCGGCGGGCCTTTTTATTCTTTACTTCTGGTATTTCACCCAGTCGGGATTCGTGGTCAGCTTGGTCCACTTCTCGTACTCGGTCGTCTTGTCGGCGGCGGCGTACTTCTCGTAGTCGTGGCTGTTCGAGGCCTCCTGGATCGCCAGGTAATACCAGGCGGTCGTGTCGGCGTTGTCCGGCCACTTCACCATGTCGTCGAGCAGATCCTCGGTCTTGCCGGGGACGCGCTGCAGGACGCGGTTCACAAGCGTGACGGCCTCGGCGCGGGTGATGCTGCTGTCCGGGCGGAAGCTGCCGTCCGGGTAGCCCTCGACCCAGCCCAGGATCGCGGTGCGCTCGATGTCGGCCTTGGCCCAGCTGGTCGCGATGTCGGTGAACGTCGCGGTCTTGCCGGTGATGTCGGTCGAATCAAAGCGGGCGGCGATGGCCGCGAACTCGGCTCTCGTGATGGACGCGTCCGGGCGGAAAGTGCCGTCCGGGTAGCCCTTGAGGATGCCCATGTCCACGAGCGTGGAGACGGCGGTGTTGTACCAGCTGCCGGCCTTGACGTCCGTGAAGTCGTTCGTGCTCGTGAGGTGCGATTCGCGCATCTCGTCCGTCAGCAGACGGAAGAAGATGGCCGCGACTTCGGCGCGGGTGATCGTCGCGTTCGGGCGGGCATAGCCCTGACGGCCGATGATGTAGGCGATGTGGTCGATGCCGTTGAGACCGGTCGGGACGGTGGTGTTGATCTCGGTCGGCGTGGTCGGCTCGGTCGGCGTGGTCGGATAGGAAACATAATAGCTGACCGTCGGCTTTTCAAATGTTTCGCTGCCCGGCGTCCCGTCCGTGGACGTATAGTCAAGCGTTGCGCTCTCGTTCGTATATTCCGTGTGCCGGCCGGAAACAGCCGAACGGTTGACGAGATTCAGCTTATAGGACAACTGCGTTTTCTGGGCATTTTCAACCGGAACGTTGATCGTCCAGACGAACTGCTCAGCTGTGTTTTCTGCCTGAGGCTTGTACTCCACTGTGTAGGGATATACGCTGTCATTTTGCGTGCCGAAAGCCCATTTGTTTTCTCCGTCTGCGACAGCAGTTAATGTATCATCGCCGACCTTGAGCGTAAACGGGCATGTCGTTCCGCTCGTCGCAAGATCGAAATTGCTGCCGATCACGTCGGTGACGGTGCCGGAATTGAGCAGATAAATAACCTCGTCCTTAACGGAATCGAAATCGACCTTACTCTTACCGGCCAATTTATTCAATTCAGAAACAAACAGTCCTCCAAATGTCTTTGTATCACTATAACTCGGGTTGATAGAATAGCATTGATAGCCTTCACCGCACATTGCCTTGTAAGTTTCGGTTGACTCATAGACGGATCTGTCAACTCCGTATGCATGCTTGGATGCATTCGTATCGATGTTGCTTCTGTCGACTCCTTCACAGAACTTTATAACCTTGCCATTCTCGCCCACCACATACGAGTTAAAATCAGACTCTTTGTATTCAATAAACCGCCAGTCACTCGCGTCCGACGCCCTATCGCTGCTGGCAATATCATATTTGCCGGCATCTGATTTTACGTTCGCCTCAACGTCTTTGTAATATTCAGTCCAGGAAAAGTCACTGGGAAGTATGAAATCCTGCATCTTATGCAGGGTTTCCCACTCATAAAAAAGGCATTCATAGCCGCCGACGTATCCATTGTTGAAAATTCCGCAGGTTTCTCCGTTTGCATTGTTGAACAGATATGTCAGGCCATCCGTGACCGTGATGACATATTTGTGACTGCTGCTGACGGTGGTGTCCGCGTCGAGAATTGACTTGGCCAGCGCAAGACCCGCAGGCAGATTCGTTCCATGAAGATTCATGCCGGGAATTTTTTCCTTAAGATAGTTTTTTGCGTCATTTTCATTTTCCCACTGTGTGAAATAGCCCTTCGTTCCAGCCCAGGTTTTGACCGTGTCGCTGTTCAATGCAGACAGGTTAATCAGCTCAGCAGCGCTGCCCTTGAACGCAACGACGCCGAACTTGATCTGAGCATTGGTTTTCTGCTGGGAAGCATAGAGCTCAGACATAAGCAATGCAACTTCCGGCAGCACTTTCTCCGTGCAGTCTGACAGGTCGATCACCAATTCCACATCCGAAGCCCGCGTTACCTCCGCGCTCGGCAGGGACAGCGTCACGGTCGTCTGATTGTTGTTGGTCAGTGCGGTCGCGGTCTTCGACTTGGACACGTTCCAGGTATCCGTCGTTTCCGCCGCGGCGGCGGTCACGGGCAGCAGGGCGGCAGTCATGGCCAGCACCAGGATCACTGCCAGAATGCGAATGTTTCTCTTTGCCATTTTTCAATCTCTCCTTTTTTAGTTGGATCGAATCGTGGCGGCCGGGCTGCCCTGGCGCGCCGGACGGCGCGCTTTAGGTCCCTGGCTTTGCGTCCCGGCGTTTTCGCCGGTTTGCTGTTTTCACTTCCGGATCTGTGTGTTTGGGATTCCGTCCCATACAGGTTTATTATAGCACCGATTCAAGAAGCAGTTTGCATATTATTTTATTAATATATCTTAATTTTATATGCAATCATGCACAGAAGCCGAGGTTTCTGTGCATGATTTTTACATTATTCTGTTTCCGGATCCGGCAGATCCACGACCGTGTAACCGTGGCCGATCGCCGGCAGCAGCTTTTCAAACAGCTCGTGCGTGCGAATGGCGAGCGTCGAGGTGCTGATGCAGGGGTGGCAGCTGACCCACTCGCTGTCCGCGATGGGCCTGTCCAGGACGAGCTGCACCTCGTTCTGCCTGTCGTTCAGGAGCCCCAGCACGGTCACGGAGCCCGGCTTCAGCCCGAGCAGCCGCTCCATGTCGTCCGCGTCGGCAAACGAGAGCCGCGCGACGCCGAGCTGTCTGGAGAGATCCTTGGTCTTGAAGACCTTCTCGCCCTCCAGCATCAGAAGATAGAACTGCGTCTTCTGCCGGTTGCAGAGGAAGAGGTTCTTGCAGATCTTGTGCCCGAGCACCTTCTCGACCTGCTCGCAGACCTCGATGGTGTCGGCGTGGTCGTGGTCGACGCGCTCGTAGGCGATGCCGAGACCGTCGAGCAGGTCGTAGCAGGCCATTTCGCCCGGCAGGCGGCCCTCGGCGGAGGCGGGACGGCCCGCATATTTCGTTTCACTGATATACATGCTTTGCCTCAGCCCGCCCGGATGTAGAGATTCGAGGCGGAGATTTCCGTTTCATAGGGATTGCAGCTGTCGTTCACGGTCTGGGCGACGGCGTTCGCGTCGAGCACGTAGTACGAGCCGCCCGCGATGTAGGTGGCTGCGCCGGGCAGCGTCACGGTCGTGACGTTCGAGCGGTCGCAGAGCAGGGCCATCTCGGCCAGCCACACGTAGTTGCCGGAGGACATGTCGCTGTTCGTGTATTTGTTCAGCAGGCTCAGCGCGGCCGGGAGCTTGTAGACGTTCTTGACCGAGAGCCACTGCTTGAGCGCGGCGGTCACGAAGTCGCGCTGCACGGAGACGCGGCCGAGGTCGGCCGTGGCGTAGCCCGAGCGGAAGCGCACGACCTGCATGGCCTGCTTGCCGTCCAGGTGCTGCTCGCCCGCCTTGAGGCTGATGCTCAGATCCTGCGAGGGATCGGAATAGTTCATATCGACGGGGACGTTGAAGTCGACGCCGCCCATGAGGTCGACCAGCTGCTCGAAGCCGTCGAGATCCATGACGACGTAGCCGTCCGGCCGGAAGCCGATGATCTCGGCGACGCGCTTCATGAGCTCCTCCATGCCGGCCTCCCCGCCGCCGGCCCAGCCGTAGGCGGAGTTGATCTTCGGCACCGAGTACTCGCAGTAGACGAGCGTGTCGCGCGGGATGGAGACGAGGCTAAGCTTTCTCGCCGAGCGGTCGATGGACAGGAGCATCATGGTGTCCGTCCGGTAGCCGCCCTTGTCGGTGCCCGCGATCAGGATGGTCGAGCACCCGCTCTTCCGCGCGCCGAGACCGGAGGACGACTTGGGCTGCTTCGCGATCACGAAGGTCACGACCGCGAGGATCGCCAGCAGAATGAGGATCAGCGTCAGCAGGAACCTGCCGAAGCCGCCCTTTTTCTTCTTATTGGGGACCGGCTGGGGCTCCGGCTCGCCGCCGAGACCCTGGTAGCGGTCGGCCGCCTCGCGCTGGGCGCGGGTCTTCTCGCCGCTGCCCTGCTGATAGAGCCAGTCGGCATACTGCGCGTCGCCGGGCTTCAGGCGCGCGTCGGCGCGGCCCGCGGGCTTCTGCCTGTTCTGGAGCTCCTGCATCCTGCGCGCCTCCTCCTGTTCCCGCTCAAGCCGGCGGCGTTCCTTTTCCTGCTCGCGCTCGCGCTCGAACTGCGCGCGTTTGGCCTCCTGGTAGGCGGGCTTCGACTGCTCGTAGGCCGTGAGCGTCGGCTCGCTGAGGCCCGCGTCGTCCGGGACGGAACCGTCCGCCGGGTCCGGGGGCGTCTCGCCGTAGAATTTCGTGTAGTCGATCCTGATGTCGTCCGCGTTCATCGCGTGACCGTCCGCCTCCGGCGCGGCCGGACTGACGGGCTCGGGCTCCGGCTCGGGTTCGGGTTCCGGCTTGGGCTCCGGCCTGGCGGCCGGCTCTTCCTCGCCGCCCAGGATGCCACGCATCTCCGCCAGGAGGTCGTCCACTTCGGAGTCCAGTTTTTTCAGTTTGTCGTCTTCCATGTTTCCCATCCTTTCCGGGCGTCTGCGGCCGGGGCTGCCGGCGAATTTCGGAAATTGATTATACTATATCTTTTTCAAAATGTAAACAGCGCCGTTTTTTCCCCGCTCCGCGGCAGAAAATTTGAAATCCGCCCCGGGATATGGTATACTGGCAAATATTATAAAATTGTAGTTCTCATCCGTTTGGAGGATTCGCCATGGCGTTTGATGTCTCGCTCGCTCCCTGCACAAGCTATGAACCGGAGGAATGCGCCCGCGCGCTCGAGGCCGTGCTCGCGCCCCTGGGCGGACTCGGCTGGGTCTCGTCCGGCATGCGCGTCGTGATCAAGGTCAACCTGGTCTCGGCCATGAAGCCGGAGGAGGCCGCCACCACCCATCCCGCGCTTTTGTGCGCGCTCATCGGGATGCTCAAGAGCCGCGGCGCCTCGGTCGTGATCGGCGACAGCCCCGGCGGGCTCTACACCGCGGCGCACGTGAACCACGTCTACGAGGCCGCCGGGATGCGCGAGTGCGAGGCCTGCGGGGCCGAGCTCAACCGCGACTTCGGGCAGGCGGAGGCGCGCTATCCCGACGCCGTCATGGCGCGCACGTTCCAGTACACCTCCTATCTCGACAATGCCGACGCCATCATCGACTTCTGCAAGCTCAAGAGCCACGGCATGATGGGCATGTCGAACGCGGCCAAGAACCTGTTCGGCACGATCCCCGGCACGATGAAGCCGGAGTACCACTACCGCTTCCCCGACCCGGACAACTTCGCCGACATGCTGGTCGATCTGGACGAATACTTCATGCCCCGGCTCTCGATCTGCGACGCCGTCGTCGGCATGGAGGGCAACGGCCCCACCATGGGCACGCCGCGCAAGCTGGGGTTCGTGGGGGCGTCGCTCTCGCCGCACAAGCTCGATCTCGTCTGCGCCGGGATCCTGGGGCTCAAAAAGGACGACGTGCCGACGCTCCGCGCGGCCTTCCGGCGCGGGCTCATCCCCGAAAAGGCCGAGGCGCTGTCCGTCTCCGGCGACCCCGCGGCCTTCGCGGTGCCGGACTTCCGGGCGCCCGTCGCGCAGGGGCCCGTCACCTTCGCGGCCAAGTTCCACGGCCCGTTCGCGGAGCTCATGGGCTATGTCGCCAAGTCCGCTCTCACCTGCCGGCCGCAGGTCAAAAAGTCTCTCTGCGTGGGCTGCTCCAAGTGCGCCTCGATCTGCCCGGCCAAGGCGATCACGATGACCGACAGGCTGCCCGTCATCGACCGCAAAACGTGCATCCACTGCTTCTGCTGCCAGGAGTTCTGCCCGAAGGGCGCCATGCGGGTGCACCGCCCGCTCGCGGCGCGGCTGCTCAACAAACAATCTGTCAATCGGAAAGGATAAACGCTCATGGGAATTTCGTCATCCGCCCCCTGGCTCAAATACTACGGAGAAGTGCCCCACCACCTGCAATACCCGCAGAAGACCATCTATCAGATGGTCCGGGCGGCCGCGGACCGGAATCCGAAGCTGCCCGCCTACGAATTCATGGACAAGAAGACCTCCTTCGCCGAGTTCATCCGCCGCATCGACGAGACCGCGAGGGCCTTCGTCGCGCTCGGCATCGGCAAGGGCGACCGCGTCACGATCTGCATGCCGAACTGCCCGCAGGCGCTGTGCAGCTTCTACGCGCTCAACCGCATCGGCGCGGTGTCGAACATGATCCACCCGCTCTCCGCGCCGGGCGAGATCAAATTCTTCCTCAGCTTCTCGCACTCCAAGGCCGTGCTCACGATCGACCAGTTCTATGAGAAGGTCTCCTCCGTGCTGCCCGGGCTGGACGAGCCCTGCACGCTCATCGTGGCCAAAATTCAGGACGAGCTCTTCCCCTGGCTCGCGGTGGGCTATTCGCTCACGGCGGGGCGCAAGTACCCGGCGCCCCCCAAAAACGGCGCCTATATCTGGTGGAACGAGTTTCTGCGCGCGGGCCGCAGGCCCGGCGTCGCGCTCCCGCCGGACGACGGAAAGGCCGACGACGGCGCCTCCATCCTCTACTCCGGCGGCACGACCGGCACCACCAAGGGCATCCTGCTCAGCAACATGAACTTCAACGCCCTCGGCCTGCAGACCATCGCGGCCAGCGGCTTCGCCCCCATCACGGGGCTCAAGATGCTCTCCGTCATGCCCGTGTTCCACGGCTTCGGCCTCGGCATCGGCATCCACACCGCGCTCATCGGCGGCGCGTGCTGCATTCTCGTCCCGCGCTTCAACGTCAAGACCTACGCGAACCTGCTCATCAAAAAGCAGCCCAACATCATCCCCGGCGTGCCGACGCTCTTCGAGGCGCTGCTGCGCGCGGAGAAACTGGAGAACGCCGATCTCAGCTGCCTGAAGGGCGTGTTCTGCGGCGGCGACAGCCTCTCCATCGAGCTCAAGAAGAAGGTGGACGACTTTCTGCACGCGCACGGCGCGACCGTCCAGATCCGCCAGGGCTACGGCCTGACCGAGTGCGTGACGGCCAGCTGCCTCACGCCGAAGGACTACAACCGCGTGGGCTCCATCGGCGTCCCCTTCCCCGACACCTATTACAAGATCGTCAAGACCGGCACCGCGGAGGAGCTCGACCCCAACTTCGAGGGTGAGATCTGCATCAGCGGCCCCTCCGTCATGCTCCGCTACGTCGACAACGAGGCCGAGACGGCCAACACGCTCCGCCGCCACGACGACGGGCGCATCTGGCTGCACTCCGGCGATCTCGGCAAGATGGACGAGGACGGCTTCGTCTACTTCTCGCAGCGCATCAAGCGCATGATCGTCACCTCCGGCTACAACGTGTACCCCGGCCAGCTCGAGAACATCATCGACGGCCACAAGAAGGTGCTCTACTCCTGCGTCATCGGCGTCAAGGACCCGTACAAGATCCAGAAGGTCAAGGCGTTCGTCGTCCTGCGGCCCGGCTTCGAGCCGTCCGAGCAGACGAAGCGCGAGATCCTCGACTACTGCGGCGGCCAGATCGCCAAATACGCGATGCCCTACGACATCGAGTTCCGGCGCGAGCTGCCCAAGACGCTGGTCGGCAAGGTCGCCTACCGCGTGCTCGAGGAGGAAGAGGCAGAAAAGCAGTCCAAGCAGGGCGTTTGACCCTGAAGGAGGCCGTATGGCGGAGCTGCAAAAGAAACGGATCTGGGAGCTCGACGCGCTGCGCGGGTTCTGCATCCTCTGCATGATCGTCGTCCACTTTTTCTTCGATCTCAGCTATTTCATGGGCTTCCAGGCCCACTTCCCCGCGCTGTGCGTCTATATCCAGGAGTACGGCGGCACGATCTTCGTGCTGATCTCGGGCATCTGCGTGACGCTCGGCTCGCGCAGCGTAAAGCGCGGCGCGATCGTCTTCGGCTGCGGCATGGCCATCTCGCTCGTGACCTGGGGGATGTACCTCACGGGCCTCGCGGGCCGCGACATCATCGTCTGGTTCGGCGTGCTGCACCTGCTCGGCGTCTGCATGCTGCTCTATCCCCTCTACCGCCGCCTGCCGACGGTGTATCTGGCGGCGCTCGGGGCCGTGCTCGTCGTCGCGGGCTACACGCTCACGAACACCGTGGTGCAGTCGCACTATCTCTTCCCGCTCGGCTTCATGTACCCCGGCTTCGCCTCGAGCGACTACTTCCCGCTCCTGCCGCATCTCGGCTGGTACATGCTGGGCACGGTCGTCGGGCGCACCGTCTACCGGGACAAGACCACGCGGTTCCCGCGGGTGCCGGAGCAGAACGGCGCGGTGCGCTTTCTTAGCTTCTGCGGCCGCCAGTCGCTCTGGATCTACCTGCTCCACCAGCCGGTGCTCTACGGGGTGCTGGAGCTGATCGCGGCGATCCGAAAATAGTCCGTTTTAAAAAGCAGATCCCGGGGCCGCACAGGCCCCGGGATTTTCGTCTATTCCTTCGGCACGCCCTTCATCGTGAGGCTGATGCGCTTGCGCTTCTCGTCGACCTCCAGCACCGCGACCTTCACGACGTCGCCCACCGAAACGACCTCGGACGGGTGCCGGATATACCGGTTGCAGACCTGCGAGATGTGCACGAGCCCGTCCTGGTGGACGCCGATGTCCACGAAGACGCCGAAGTCGATCACGTTGCGCACCGTGCCGGTCAGGACCATGCCGGGCTTCAAATCCTTGATCTCCAGCACGTCCGTGCGCAAAATCGGCGCGGGCAGCTCGTCGCGCGGGTCGCGGCCCGGCTTTAAAAGCTCCTTCACAATGTCCTGCAGGGTCGGGACGCCCGCGCCGCAGGCCGCCGCGGCCTTCTCCCAGCCGAGCGCGCCCGCGCGCTCCGGCAGGGCCGCGAGCCTGTCCGTGCCGACGTCCGCGAGCGTGAGCCCGCAGAGCTGCAGCAGCTTTTCCGCCGCCTCGTAGGACTCGGGGTGGACGCCCGTGCGGTCGAGCACCAGCCGGCTCTCCGGCACGCGCAGGAAGCCCGCGCACTGCTCGTAGGCCTTGGGCCCGAGCTTCGGCACCTTGAGCAGCTGCCGCCGGGCCGAAAACGCGCCGTTTTCCTCGCGGAAGGCCACGATGTTTTTGGCCGTCGCGGCCGTCAGCCCGGACACCTGCCGCAGAAGCGGCGCGGAGGCCGTGTTGAGATCGACGCCGACCGCGTTCACGCAGTCCTCGACGACGCCGCCCAGCGTCTCGTCCAGCTGCTTTTCGGGCATGTCGTGCTGATACTGCCCCACGCCGATGGCCTTGGGGTCGATCTTCACGAGCTCCGCCAGCGGGTCCTGCAGGCGCCGCGCGATCGACACGGCCGAGCGCAGGTTGACGTCGTACTGCGGAAATTCCTCCGCCGCGAGCTTGGACGCCGAATACACGGAGGCGCCCGCCTCGTTCACGATCATGTACTGCACCCTGCCGCCGAGCGTCTTGATGAGCTCGACCGCCACGGCCTCCGTCTCGCGCGAGGCGGTGCCGTTGCCGATGGCGATGTGCGCGACCTGGTCCTTTCTGCAGAGCTTCGCGAGCGCTTCGACGGCCTCGCGCCGCTGGCGCTCGCCAAAGGTCGGGTAGACGACCGCGGTGTCGAGCACCTTGCCCGTCCCGTCCACGACGGCGACCTTGCAGCCGTGCGCGTAGCCGGGGTCGAGGCCCATCGTCACGCGGCCCCGCACGGGCGGCTGCATGAGAAGCGGCCTGAGGTTCAGGGCGAAGTTGTGGATGGCGCTGTCGTTGGCCGCGTCCGTCAGGGTGCTGCGCACCTCGCGCTCGAGGCTCGGCTGCAGGAGCCGGTCGTAGCTGTCCTCCGCCGCCGCGGCGACAAACGCCATGCAGGCGCTGCCCGGCGCCACGACGCGGCGGCGCAGCAGCTGCACCGCGATCTCGCGGTCGCAGTCGACGGTCACTTTCAAAAATTCCTCGCGCTCGCCGCGGTTGAGCGCCAGCACCTGGTGGCTCTGCAGGCGCGCGGCGGGCTGGGAAAAGTCGTAGTAGAGCCGGTAGACCGAGTCCTCGTCCGGCCTGGCGGCCTTCGACACCACCCTGGCCGCGCGCAGCATCCACTCGCGCAGCGCCTTGCGGTTCTCCGCATCGTCGGAAAAGCGCTCGGCCAGGATGTCGGAGGCGCCGGCCAGCGCGTCCTGCACGGTCTCGACGCCCTTCTCAGGGTTTACATAATCTTCCGCCAGGATCTCCGGCGCGGGGCTGTCCGGGCGCTGCGCGAGGATCTCGTCCGCCAGCGGCTCGAGCCCCTTCTCGCGCGCGACGGTCGCGCGCGTGCGGCGCTTCTGCTTGTAGGGGCGGTAGAGGTCCTCGACCTCGGCCAGCGTGGCGGCCTCGTCGATCGCGGCGGAGAGCGCGTCCGTCAGCTTCCCCTGCGCCTCGATCGCGCCTTTTACCTCGCCGCGGCGCGCGTCCAGATTGCGCAGGTACTGCAGGCGCTCTTCAAGCGTGCGCAGCGACGTGTCGTCCATCGCGCCGTGCGACTCCTTGCGGTAGCGCGCGATGAAGGGGATGGTGTTGCCCTCGTCCAGCAGGCGGACGACGTTTTCGACGTACTCCTCCCGGCAGCCGAGCTCCCGGGCGATGATCTGGGTAATGGTCTGCATGACAAAACTCCTTTGCAAAACTTTTGGTATTGTACCACAAATCCGCGCCGCTTTGTGGTACAATAGGAAAAATTCTTTCTCTGCGAGGTCTTCCATGAAGTACGATACCCTGCTGATGGACATCGACGACACCCTGTTCGACTTCCGCGCGAGCTCCTTCGACGCGCTCACCGGCGTCTTCGGGGAGCTCGGCGCGAGCTTTTCAAAAGAGGACATGCCGGTCTACGACGCGATCAACGACGAGCTCTGGCGCAGCTACGAGCGCGGCGAGATCGAGAAGGACTTCCTCTACCCCGAGCGCTTCCGGCAGTATCTTTCCGTGCGCGGGATCGAGGCCGACCCCGTTTCCGTGAACGACCGCTACATGAAGCTGCTGGCCGAGGGGCGGCACTTCATGCCGCACTGCGAGCAGCTGCTGCGCGCGCTGCACGGGAAATACGGCGTCTACATCGTCACGAACGGCGACACCTACGTGCAGGAGCGGCGCATCGCGCGCAGCGGCATGGGGCGGTATTTCGACGCCGTGTTCATCTCCGAGCAGATGGGCTGCAAGAAGCCCGAAAAGGCGTTTTTCGACCGGGTCTTCGAGACGATTGGTCCGGAAAAGCGCGAATCGTGCCTGCTGGTCGGCGACAGCCTGTCCTCCGACATGCAGGGCGGGCGCAACGCGGGCGTGCCCACCTGCTTCTACGGCAGGCCGGAGAACGCCGACGACCGCTGCGACTATGTGATCGGGGACCTGATGGATCTTTTGAAGCTGCTGTAAAAGAGGGGCGCTGCCGATGAACGGCAGCGCCCCTCTTTTCTATTTTTCCTTCCCCTTGTGCCGCAGCCACAGGCCCAGCGCGGCGCCGCCCAGCGTCACGAGAAAGACCGGCAGCATCGGCAGGCGGAAGGCATAGTACCACAGCTCCGGCCGGTAGGCCGTGCCCGCCGCGATGGCCGCCTGCACCGCGTAGGTGCGGACGAGCCCCAGGCAGAGGATCTCGACGAAAAACAGGATCATGCACACGATGGCCAGGATGCAGCCGAAGCCGCAGAGGCGGCGGCGCCGCCCGGCATTCGGATACTCCTGCGTGTGCGCGCTGCCCGAATTGGGCCGCAGCAGCTGCTTCACCGGCACCGAAAAGAGCGCCGCCAGCCGGTCGAGCTGCTGCAGGTCGGGCACGTCCTGCCCGCTCTCCCAGCGCGCGAGCTCCTCGGGCTCAATCTCCAGTCTGGCCGCGAGCTCCGCCTGCGACCAGTGTTTTTTCTCCCGCAGTCTGCGGATTCGTTCTCCCAGCTGCATGTTGATTGCTTCCTTTCTAGCCGATGAACGGTTCCAGAATCGTCAGAGTTTTCGCGTCCGCGTCGAGCGCCGCGCGGCAGCCCAGCGGCAGCGTGAGCATCGGATGCGTGTGGCAGCAGTCGAACTGCGCGAGCACGGGGAAGCTTGCGCCGTCCAGCAGCTCCGGGAGGATCTCCCACGGCTGCCTGCCGCAGCCCAGATCGCGGTAGCCCTCGTGCTTGCCGAGTACGAGGCCGCCGATGCGGTCAAAGACGCCCGCGAGCTTCAGATGCGCGAAGCTCCGCTCCTGGTCGGCCGCGTCCAGCAGGCTGTCCTCGAGAAATAAAATGTCGCCCTCGCGGATCTCCGGCATCCACGGCGTGCCCCAGATGCCGAGCAGCGTGTTGAGGTTGCCGCCGATCAGCCGGCCCTCGGCCCGGCCGGGTACGGCCGTCACGAGCGCGTTGGGCCGCGTCGTTTTGGCCCGCCGCTGGCTGTTCCAGTCGAGAAATTCGTCCGTCCAGCGCGCGGGCGTCGGCAGCGTGTACGGCGGCCGCGCCGCGCCGGAGACGACGGACTCGAAATACGAGAAGGTCTCCCCCGCCAGCGGCTCCCACTCGCCCAGCGAGGCCGCGGCGGCGGGCCCGTAGTACGTCACGAGGCCGGTCTGCGCGAAGACGCCCAGCAGCAGCGCCGTCACGTCGGAGTAGCCGACGAGGATCTTCGGATCGCGCCGGAGGGCGCCGCAGTCGAGGTACGGCAGCAGGCTGTTCGAGTTCATGCCGCCGATGACGGACATGACGCAGCGCACCTCGGGGTCGCGCAGCAGCGCATTCAGCTCGTCCGCCCGCTCCTGCACGGAGCCGGAGCGGTAGCCGTCGCGCTTTCCCGCGAGCGCGCCCTCGCGCACGCGGTAGCCGCGGCTTTTAAGAAACTCCACGCCGCGGCGGTAGCGCTCGGGCGCGAAGGCCGACGCGGGCGACGAGGGCGAAAAGAGGCCCACCGTGTCTCCGGGCCGCAGTTTTGGTGCCAGCATGTGAGGTCCCTCCCGCTCCGGCGTGCGCGCGCCGGTTTCTTCTCTGCGATTCTACCACGCTCCGGGGAAAAACTCAACGCCCTTCCGCGGCGAACATTCGTCCCGGCCCGGAACTCCCTCTTGATTTTCCGACGGTTTTTGACTATTCTAGCAGTAGGAAACACGAGCGGCGGCAGCCGCGGAAAGAGAGTAACGGCATGAGTGATGTCACGCAGTACGAATATTACGATATAACGGCCGTCGACACCGAGCTGGCGAACGCCGACGGCAGCAGCCGCCAGACCTATCTCCGGCAGCTGCTCGAGCAGGCGAAATCCGGCGACGGCAAGATGACCGTGGAGCTCCGCGGCGTCGACCGCGGGCCGGAGATCATCTACCAGGTGCAGATCAACGGCGTCGTCGTCGGCTGTCTGCCCGCGGATTTTTCGGAGTATCTCTACCACAACTGGTCGCGCTACAAGGGCGTCACCAACTGTAAGATCACGCAGAACGGCAGCGTCTGCGGCGCCGTCGTGTCGCTGAAGCTCGACCCGCAGCCGCTCGAGACCCCCGTGCACGAGGTGAACGAGAACAAGCCCGGCTACGTCCAGCGCAGCAAGCTGACGGCGCTGCTGCTGTGCCTGTTCCTCGGCACCGCGGGCGTCCACCGCTTCTACGTCGGCAAGATCGGCACCGGCGTCGTCTGGCTGCTCACGGCCGGGTGCTTCGGCATCGGCTGGATCATCGACATCGTGAACATCCTCTCGGACAACTTCACGGACGCGGCCGGCCACCCGCTCAAAAAAGACATGTAAAACCGCAGCCCTCCCGGAATCCGGGAGGGCTGCGTTCTCTATAAAGGCGCAGGCCTTCATACGCGGAAAAAGAGCCCCGGAATGTCGTCCATTCCGGGGCTTTTTCTGCGTAACAACATAGGCGTTGATACAAATTAACGATGCCCTTGCTGTTTTCACGTAGGAGGGGTGCAAAATAGGATGAGGGGTGCAAACCGCTAAAAGTGCCGACATTACGGGGTTTTTCGGAACTTTTCAACCGCTGAAACCTCGTCTAATATCGATTACCTCATCCGGCATCAGTGAAATTCGTATAAGGTAATTACAGTGGTGACTACCCGCATATCTGAAAGTGTGTCATTAAATATTGCCACTAAAAAGTGCGATATTGCTTATCAATTCTCGTGCCCAAAAGCCCCTAAAACGAAAAGTGTGTCTTTCTCAAAATGGCTACATAAACATAAAAAGCCTCACTACCAGTACGGCAGCGAGGCATCTTTATATAAGGGCTTAAACAGTAATCCGAATGCCCGATTGGAACAGGAAGGTCAGTTTTTCATCTGGGGTGGTTTCTACACGGTCGAGTGTTCTGAGCATGAGCGGATAATCGAACTCTGTGATTTTTCCGAGATCATCAAGCAATCGATGCATTTCACCCGCCCTGTATCTAATAAGAACATCCTCGGTAACATCTGCCGTTCTCTTGAGCGTGGCTTGATACCGAGCTTTTTTGGCAACAATCAGATTCCATACCTGCACAAACGCTTTCTGCGGCCGTTCAACTGGGATTTGAATATCCGAACAGAGCAGGGGGCGTGGTGGAACCTTTTTGCAGTACTTCTCTCGGTACTCGACCAGAGCATCTGTGGGGTTCTTGGTGTAGTTGGATTTGTGCGGAGGCGTATATGTCAATCCGGGTATTTCCACACTGCTGCTATCTTTACGGCTGATGCAGCGATAAGCCGATGTCAATTGCCGCCCTTCACGAGTGGTGTATTGTATGTTGACTGGTTTGCCACAGGTGCCGCAAAATATCATACCCCTGAAGGGATAATCTTCGCGTGGAGATGGTCTTCCGCTTCTATGACGCATTCGGATACTTTGAGCAACCGACCACATTTCTTTATCAATAATCACCGGCAAGCATTCCTCCACTAGAAATTGTGGTAGTTCGCCTCTGTTTATTACAGACTTATGTGACACAGGGTCCTGAATAAATGTCTTTTGAAATTTGCAGTTCCCACAGTACTTTTCGTTGGAGAGAAAGTTTTTGACAGTAGTGCTTGCCCACGAAGCGCCGTCGCGTCTTGTCGGAACATCGTCCGCAATCAGCCCAGCAGCAATATCGGCATAATTATAGCCATTGATAAATTCCGTGTAGATGCGTTTCAAAATGAGTGCTTCTTGCTCGGCAATTGCTAACTTACCATCCTTTTTGCAAAAACCATATACATTGGCGATGGCGAGGCTCTCAATTAGGCCCTTTTCATATCTGCGTCTTTTTCCCCATTTAATATTATCAGACATACTGACCGCTTCCGACTCCGCAAGCGCTGCCATCAACGTTAGAAGCAGTTCTCCCTCTGGCGAACAGGAATGAAGGTTTTCCTTCTCGAAAAACACATCGATGCCGAGGCTGCGCAATTCTCTGGTAAACACGAGTGTGTCGACCGTGTTACGCCCAAAACGTGATACGCTTTTTGTTATAATTCCGTCCACTCTCCCGGCGCGGCAATCCTCGATCAACTGCAGGAACTGTGCCCGGTTCTTTGTGCGTGTGCCAGAAATACCTGTATCAGCATATATTCCGGCAAATTCGCAGTCATCAGACCGAGAGAGCAGATTCTCGTAATAAGTTACCTGTGCCGCAAGACTGTGCAGCTGCTCGTCCTGCTGACTTGAAACGCGGCAGTATGCGGCGATGCGGTTACTCTTCTTGATTAGCGGTTTGGGCAGAAGTGTCATAATCTCCCTTCTTTCGTTTTGCATATTTTCTCACTCCGTTCTGTATCGTCCACGAAAGCTCGGTACCGTCTCTGAATACAAAGATGACCGTGCAGTCTGAATTAACCTTTATATAATTAACCGTAGCTTGAAATACCAACGGGTCAAATACCTTCATAAGACCGTCTAACTTATTCAGCTCCCTCAGAAAAGCAGTAATCTGAATACGCTTTGCGCCAAGGAGCCCTATCTGAGAGGACAGTTCCTTCCTTTTCTGCTGAAGAATTTCGTGGCGAGCAAGGTGTTCTTCATACCGCTTGTTGATTTCTTTTATGCCGTCTTTTTGCTTACTGCCCACTGTAAGTAGATTGTTAATCAGCGTGGAAATTTCACCGCATTCGCGGTTCACATCCTCAAGTTGAGCTTGAAGTGCGCTGTCGTCTGTAATTGCGTCAAGGCAGAGCGCATAATTAGCTTTGATTTCACTCTTGCGAGTGATGATGCTGTTTATGGCTGCAACGAAGGTTTCCTCTATGCTCTCTTCCTTTAGCGTCGGCGTATCGCAGTAATTTCGCTTCATGAACTTGTTGTTGCAATGCCAGTGCCATGAAGAGTATTTGCTACCGGCGTGCCATATCTTTCTGCCGTAATACCCGCCACAATCCGCGCAGATAATTCGGCCCGAGAAAATTGAGACACACTGAGCATGACCACCGGCCGCTTTACGCCTGCGGAACTCCTCCTGAACCATCTCAAACACCTCCGGCCGAATGATTGCCGGGTGATTTTGAGGTATATAGTACATCGGTAATTCGCCTTCGTTTTTCTTACTCGTTTTCGACAAAAAATCTGTTGTGAATTTTTTTTGTAAAATTGCGTCGCCCCTATATTTTTCGTTTTGAAGGATGCTTATTATAGTAGAAACCCGCCATAGCGTCTTTTTGCCAGGCGTCGGTATCTTTTCCTCGGTCAGTCGGGTTGCTATGTCGTAGGGCGTTTTCCCGGAAAGATACTCATCATATATACGCCGAACGATTACTGCCTCTTCTTCAACGATTTCCATCTCACCGTCCTCCGAGCCTTTCTTATAGCCGAGGAAATTTGAGTACGCAAGGCTCATCTTGCCATCGGCGAATCGCTTTCGTTGACCCCATGTGGTGTTTTCGCTAATGCTGCGTGACTCTTCCTGTGCCAGCGAAGACATGATGGTGATAAGCAGCTCGCCCTTTGAATCAAGCGTGTAAATATTTTCTTTTTGGAAATATACCTCCACGCCTTTTTCCTTTAGCTTGCGAACTGTTGTAAGACTGTCGACCGTGTTTCTGGCAAAGCGCGAAACGGACTTTGTAATGATAAGGTCAATCTTTCCGTCTAACGCATCGGCAATCATCTGATTAAAGCCATCGCGTTTTTTCATGCTGGTTCCCGTTATACCTTCGTCAGAATACACATCCACAAATATCCATTCCGGATTGCTTTGAATGTAGGTGGTATAATAATCCATCTGTGCTTCGTAGCTGTTTTGCTGTTCTTCTTTTTCCGTTGAAACACGCGCGTAGCCCGCAACTCTCCGCTTCTTTATCGCGCTATGCGATTGAGCGGAAACAATCGGGACAGTAGCTTGTATCACTTGTACTACTTTTTCTGCCATTGGATTATGACCTCCTCAAAGCGTTCTGGCGTGCAGCCTCACGCATTTCATCCGTCCAACTTTTACTGCGTGACCGATCTTGCCATCGACAAATAGCTGTATGGCCGTTTCTGAACACAAAGCGAAGTAAATTGTCCTCAAGCGCGTCGATATGCTCAATGTTCGCTGTAAAAGCCTCATCATCGAATGCGGTCAAGCTGAGCACTTCCGAGGCAGATGCTTTTAACGTAGCTTCAGGTATGGACTTTGAGGTGCAATACTTTTTACCTTTGGTGTTATATGTCGAACAGCACCAGACTACATTGTAAGGCGTTGTTTTCCGACGATAATTCTTGCCGCACATGTCGCAGTGAATCTTCCCTGTGAATGTGCTCTGAGTTGCTGGCTTGTCAGGCGCGGAAGGTCTGCGCCTCCGCAGTTCACGTTGGACTGCCTCAAACGCCTCTTTTTCAATGATTGCCTCGTGGTTTGCTTCCACATAAAATTGAGGTAGCTGACCGATATTCGGCACGTGCTTCTTCGTCAAGTGGTCTGTTACAAGCGTTTTTTGAAGCCGTAAATCGCCAATGTATTTTTCATTGGTCAGAATCCCGCGAATGGTATCGGTGTGCCATTCACATCCGAATCGCGTCATAGTGCCCTCGCCGTTCAGAATGTTACAGATTTTCTGTAGTCCGCAGCCGTCAATGTAGAGCCCGTAAATGCGCCTCACAAGGTCAGCCTCATCAGGAACCATTGTGATTTCACCATTGACAAGACGATAACCGAGCATGGTGCAGGTTGAAGCCTTACCTTCTTCAAACCCCTTTCTGATACGCCATTTTACATTGTCGCTGCAAGACAGGCTTTCGGCTTGCGCGAACGAGCCGAGCAAAGTCAGCATGACCTCGCCTTCGGCGCTTAATGTGTAAATACCTTGCTCCTCGAAAAAGACATCGATGCCGAGGCTTTTCAGCATTCGCACAGCGCGTAATAACGTAACTGTGTTTCGAGCAAACCGCGACACCGATTTTGTAACAACCATATCAATTTTTCCGGCTTTGCAATCTGCCAACATTAGCTGGAATTGCTCTCTTATATCACTTGTTCCGGTTTTGGCTTCGTCAGCGTAAATGCCCACGAACTCCCAGTCCGCATTGTTACAGATGAAACTGTGGTAGTAGTCAATCTGTGCCGCAAGAGAATGCAGCATTGCGTCCTTATCACAGGAAACCCGTGCATAGGCGGCGACCCTTTTCTTGTTCACACTAACCGCCGGAGCAGGCGTAATGTCAATTATTCTCTTTCCCATTTCAAGTCCTCCTTTGGTAGGTGACATATTAACTCTGACTTGGATACATAGCAAGTCATTCTGGAACAATACATTCAACGAATATTGGGCAGTATTTTTGGCGTAGAATTGTATCAATTTTCGAGTACTCCTCGAAAGAAATCACTTTATTTTCAAGCATTTTTTTAAACGGAGCGAGGCTAACATGATACATGATTTCCTTTTTCATCTGTGCTTCCGTCATACTGAAGCACCACCTTTGAAGCGACCAGCTATATAACAGTCGTGGGAGCAGTATTTTCTATGCTGATTTCCATACGCTGTAAAGCTATGACCGCAGGTTTCACAGGTAAAGGCGTATACCGCTTTTCGACTAACATGGTCTTGATGCGTATTCCACCATGCCACGCGGCATTCTGTTGAACAGAAGCGACGTGGCTTCATGCCGGGAATCTGCACAACTGGCTTACCACATTGTGGGCACAAGCCACCTGCGTTTTTTATGGTCGTATGAGCGGCTCGTTCACCTCTCAGTTTATTTCTCTGGCAGTAGCTTTTAATCGTGTCTTTGCCAATGCCAAGCAAATCTGCAATTGCTTTATATCCGCAGCCTTTACTGCGCAGTTCAGCTATTTTAGCTTTTTGCTCATTTGTCATGAGATTGTCCTCCAGTCCGAGAACTTTGCCTTCGCCGCTTAAAAAGACTCTCCAGTATCTCGCCGATACTTCTGTGAATTTCCAGACCTGACCCGTCCTCGAAATTCCTAATACATCCGTCCAGTCGGCATCGTTTGTTGAATACTGAATTTTAAGAGTATCGAGCCTTGCGGTCGGTACGGTCAGAATATCAATCTTCAGCGTATTGCAGGCCTTTGCCGTTCCGAAATCTATTTTAATCGGATTCACATCACTCACCGTGCAGGAGGATGGATATACCGTCGTGTCATAGCAACTCCACCAAGCAAGAGGGTCGCGGTAAGAATTGTTGCTGCTTGGCGTTTTTGATGCAAAGTCTCCAAAGGAGACTCCGGCGCTTTTGCAGGTCATCGCCGCCGTATGGTAGTTTTCATACCAGTCGCCGCAGTTGTTCTCCAAATCCACCGTATAGTCCGTTCCTTCTGTCATTTCCGTATCGTTTACAAAAATACGGACGGTCCCTGACTGAATCAGCGGACACTTCATACTGAACTCAGTTGTAGCTCCGTCACCCTCGCCGATGACAAGATGGTCGACCGCATAGGGTGGGAAAACCTCATGGTTCGGAAAGGTGAACGCGCCGACCCCTGCGACGCCGAGATGCTTGACCAGCCGATTATTGCACTCGCTGTCAAGGAAAGTGGTGACAGGCAGGTCGTACTGGTAGGTGGTGGTATTCCCAGTGCCGCCGCTGAAGGAATAGCTTTTACTGCCGTGATATTTCACGTTCATATCCGAGGAGTACTCCACTGGAAAGCGGGAAAAACGGACATAGCTGTCCGTGCTGCCGGTAAGCAGCCATCGGAACAGATAATTGTTATCAGCCGTGGGATAAACACCGTTTGTGCCGAAGCCGGAGGGGGTGCAGGTAGCGTAGAAGGTTGCGGTTATATACACCACATCCGTATCCGTCTTTGCAATGGCAATCTGATTTCCTTCGGAATCCTGCAGCATGGCATGGGACATGATGTAGTAGGTGTCTGACCATGTGCCGCTGTAATAACCCTCCAGAGCCACCTCGGTAATGGTTGAGCCGTTGCACTCTGTCGCTTCCAGCTTGATTTGCTTTGTAGTATACGAAGTCGGATATTCATAAACCGTTTCCAGCGTCGTCACAGCTTTGCGCGTAAGATGTGTAAAAAGGGCGGTATCCGTAACGGCGGGCGTCCCGGTTCCGGTGCCAACTGCAATGTATCTGAACAGGTCTGTCGTTTTACTAAGCGGAGAAGCGGTCAGCCTGCTGTTAAAATAGTAGTTTGTAATGACGTTGAAGCCGACCGCCGTCTGCTTGACCTTGCCGCTTGCGGCGTCGACCACCTTGACGTCGAAACGGTTGTGAAGAACGGCTCGTTCTTGTATCTTCATTTTGAAAACCTCCTAAATTGGTAATGTTGAAACAGGCTGCAGGCTTACAGACGAAGCCACAACCGTAATAACAGCCGTATGCGCGGGTTGGTAACAATTAATGAATACTGCTTCGTCAATCCAAGCTCCCGCCGATATTGTAGATATGGTCGCTGTCTCGTTTTCATAAGTGAAGTAGTCGACAGTTTCTGCGGCGGCGACAGCACTTAGAGCGGGTAGGAACCATCTTTGAGAACCCAACTTGTAATACCAGAGTGAGCGGTATTCCGGCATCGTTATGGTCACGGCTACCGTCCTGCGGATATCGGCGCTCGTATAAAGGACAAGCGCCTGTTCCTCGCAGTCATAGGCCGCAGAGGTAACGGTTACTCCGGAAACGGACAGGGCGCATTTCACCGAAAACCCTGCGTCAACACTTCCGTATAAAGGCTTTGTGAGATGGACCTTGAAGCCGTAACAAACGAAACCCGTCTCGCGGTTCAGCTTCTCTACCAAGGCTACGGAGATTTCTTCCGTGTCCGGCTCGTCCAGCAGAACATAGGGATAGGCAGTATTTCCGGAAGCGTATTCAGTGTTCAGCGTGTACAGTTCGGTTATATCGGAAATCCACATTTTCACGTTTGAAGCGTTGATGTGAACCGTTTCCGGCCGGACGCTCATCCCGGCATAGTTTCGGTGCGTCAGTGCCAGAAGCATTCGACCGTTATTCTGCGTCAGGAATCCAATACGGAAATCGTTGGTACGGATGACTGACAGCGTCGCGTTTCCCGTACCCAGGGTGGATACTTCATGCTCTGCTTCCCAGACATAAGAGCCGTTGTCCTGACAGCAGAGCGCCCGGTAATATACAGAGCCGCTCTTGAGGTAGCCGATAATGAGACCCTGATCAAGGTATTGTTCGACACTGGACTGCCAGCCCTTGCAAGCGGATATCTGCGAAACGCCAGATGCGAGAAGCGCAGCATTATCACTGTCACGCCAGACCTGAACATAGAGGTTTCCGTTCCGCACATAAAAAACATAAGGGTAGTCCTCGGTTTGAAGGTAATACCACTCCTTTTCGGCGTTCATTTTCCACACGCCGTTAAATTCAATCGCCACATCAGTCGCCGCGCCGAGCGTCCACTGGTACTCCCACGGGTACTCCATGCCAGCAGGAAACTTCCGTTTATACACATTCGCGATACTGTCATCCAAACAGATGGCATAGGCAAGAGACAAATCAGATTCTCCGGCCATCTGGCGTACGGCCACATCGCCGAGCGCGGAAGCGATATCCTCATGAATCGGTTCGGAGAGCAGCGAATTGACGGAGGTCTGTGTGGCTACCACACGGAGCTTTGCCATACTGTTCGTGTTTTCCACCTTGAAACGGTTTGCGAGTTTTTCTTTCAACGCCGTCGGTATGCTTCTCATGGGTCGCTCACCTCGCTTACCGCCGCAAGGGTGGCTGTCACCTTATACCAGCCCGCCGCTTTATAATCAAAGTCGCCAAGTTCAGTAATTCTCCCTGTGAAAACGCCCTGTTTAACAGAGCATTCAAGCAGCGGGACGCTGTCCTCGGCTTCCATCAGCGCGGCTTTCCCGGCTTCATTAACATAGAGAGTCAGCTCATAATGCACGGTCGGCGAACCGAAACGGGTCAGATATTCCGTCCCGTCAAGGGCGGTCTGCACCGTGCTTATGACCTCTTGCGTTTTTCGGAAGCTGACAAAGCGCGTAATAATTTCACTTGTCTCTGCATTTTTTAGATAACTCATACACGCACCTCCTGTCTGAGACTGTCAATGATAATATCTACGACAGAGGTCATTTCACCGGCGGAATTGACGCCCTCAACCCGGATAATGCCCGTATGTTCCACGGTTTTCCTCACATCAAGAGCGGTGTCGTTCATCACCCGGTTAATATCCGAGTCAATGTCCATCTTGAAATCCGTCGGCAGCGCGGTCTGCATATCGTCTGCGATCCCCTTTATAGCGCCGTCGATGTCCTTTGCCATATCGGTTACGGCAGACACGGCATCCTTGCCGTTGCTGTCGATAGATCCGGCGAGACCTTCGACCATCATCTTGCCAAGCCAGCCCATTTCCTTTGAGGGAGAGGCAATACCAAAGAAGTCACAGATACCGTCCCATATGGAAGAAATCCAGTCAGACACTTTATCCCAGAGCCACGAGGCCAGTGACTGTATGCCTTGCCACAGGCCTGAAACGATGTTCTTGCCGATTTCAAATACTGCGCCGACCGCCTGTCCGAGCCCCTGCACAATTGCTGCAATAATCTGCGGAAGGGCGGCTACGAGCTGCGGAATGGCTTGAATCAGTCCGGCAGCAAGCTGAACGGTGAGCTCGATGCCCATTTCAATAATCTCAGGCAGATTGTCTGTAATAAAATCTATTATGGTCGTTATGATTTCGGGCAGCGCATCGATCAGTTCGGGCAGGGCGTTCAGCAACCCCTCCGCCAGTCCTTTTATAATGGCAAAGGCGGCTTCGAGAATTTTGTCCATGTTGTCGAGGAGCACCTGAACAATCAGGAGGATTGCCTCGACGATGGAAGGAATCAATTCCGGCAGAGCCTCTGCAATACCCAACGCCAGCGTAACGATCATCTGAATCGCGGCTTCTATAATGGCTGGCAGATTGTCGATGATGCCTTGAACCAGTGTAAGGACAAGCTGCAGAGCGCCTTCCGTGATAGCGGGCAGAGCCTCAATCAAGCCTTCGAGCAGAGTCATGACGATAGAGGATGCGCACTCCACGATGGTTGGTAGATTTTCTACAATCGCATTTACAATAGCCATGACGATGTCCATGCCGACCTGTATGATTTTGGGGAGATGCTCCATAATCATGTCGGCAAGACCGCCGACTGTATTGCCGATGACCTCGCTTATCTTGTCAAAATCGTCTCCGGCCTCCACTAAGCCGGAAGTGAAGTCGCCGAGCAGTGTAGTACCCTCGTCAGCAAGCGTCTGTAGCTGCGGAAGAAGCACGGTACCCATCACACGTTTTGCGGCTTCCGAGCCTTGCTTCAGCCGCTGAACTGAATCATCAAACGCACCGAGTTTTTCGATGCTCTCCTCACTGAGAACAGCGCCCATGCGTTTTGCTTCCTCAGTTAGTGCGGCAATGCCCTCGCTGCCCTGTGCAATGAGGGGATTCAAGTCCTGTGCACTTTTTCCAAAGAGCTGCATGGCGAGCGCATCACGTTCTGTTTCATTGGACACTCCTCCGAGCGCATCAATGACCTCCCAGTAAACGTCCTCGCTGTCTCGAAGATTGCCGTTTGCATCGGTAACCGACACGCCAAGCCGCGCGTACGCGTCGGCATATTTTGCGGAGCCGTCCGCCGCGTTCGACATTGACTTGACGTTCTTCGCCATAGAGCCTGTCAGCGTGTCAAGTGACACATCCACGAGGTCTGCGGCATAACTGTATGCTTGTAAGCTCTCGACCGACATACCCGTCACGGTGGACTGGGTCAGCATTTCATCCGCATAGGCGGCGGCTTCCACGGTCATATCTACGAGTGCCTTACCTGCGCTTATTGCAGCCGCACCAATAGCAACAAAAGCCGCACCCATCGCAGCACCGATACCTTTGACAACCGAACCGAGCTTTTCAAACTTGCTGCCGGAGGAATCGGCTTCCTTGCCCGTTTTTTCAAGCTCGTCTCCGAATTGGTCGGCTTGCTTCTCGGCATCGTCAAAATTGTCGGCCACATTGTCCAGAGCCTTTTCGTTGTCCTTCAGTTCGCGCTCCATGCCATTGAGTTCCGCCTGCGCGTTATTCAGCTGCACCGCCCACTGCTGTGTGCGGCGGTCGTTCTCGCCAAAGGAGTCGGAGGCGTTTTCCAGCGCTTTGCGGAGCGTTTCGATTTTATCTTTCTGGGCGTCGATTTGTTTGGTCAGAACCTCATTTTTGGAGGTGAGGGACTGGACGCTGTTTTCGTTTTTGCCGAATTCGGACTCGACCAGCTTTATCTCCGAGCCGAGGACCTTAAACGATTGGTTGATGTCGGAGAGCGCCTTTTTAAACTCCTTTTCACCCTCGACTCCAATCTTCAAGCCGAAATTGTCTGCCATGCCGTCTCACCTCCTGAAAATGGGCATGAAAAAGGCACCCCTTTCGGAGTGCCAGTAAAATGGGCAAATATTAGGTTATATCATATGAAAATACTCAAACGCTTTACGTATAGCCGCTTGCTTTTCAACCGGGCATGGATGAGTACGGCTATCTGGCGAATAGCGGTTATTCGCCATTTTCACAGGTAATCCGCAAACCTCTTTCATGTGAGCTATCCAGCAGGTCTTCACGCAGTACCCATATTTTTTCTGAATGAACTCTTGGATTTCTTTATAGGTCGCCATATAGCTGTTTACCTCCTTAATCTTTTTCGGTACGCAAGCGGATAAAATTGCCTTTCATTGCCTCGAACATTTCAGGATAGTGACCACACCTTGCCCGCATCTGATTGTATTTTGCTTTTTCACCATTTTTTTGGACATACAATCGGCGTTCATAAACGGCATCAGCAAGTTCTGACGCATGCATTTGGTGCCCCTCGGCTTCACTTAAAACAATACGCATCGCTTCCTGCAGGGTGAGCGAAGTTGTGGTTGGAGTAATCGGATCTGGAATGGGATTCTCCTTGAGGGCATCCGCTTTCCTCTTCTCAGTCTCAACAGCCAACTGAGCCTGCATGATAACGTACAAGGGGGCGTTGTCTTTGAGCAGCACAACCTGTCCGTACTTATCCACCACTTTCAAAATCTCGTCTGGCGTCTGTTGGAGCTTCTCAAGTGGAAGCAAAGTTTCAATATTAATATTCATCGCAATCACCTCGTGAAATAAATGTATCACGATTCCGCACCTTTGTCAATACAATTGTACGAACTAATCATTATTTGTTCGTACAATTGTATGTCATATACCGTTTGGTATGATTTCATCAATGTAATACTCACGCTTTGGTTTAGCCAAACCGTTAAACTGCTTGTACACCTCCCACTGGTCGAGCAGATGTCCGATCGGCATCAGCCACACTTCGGACTCCGCCCGACCGAGCAGGGTTGTTCCATAAAAAATCAGCCGGGCAAACAATTCTTCATCGCTTACCCGACCGACACGTTTTTTGAGGGTTCATCCTCGCTTTCCACATTTCGCTTCGTTCCTTTATACATCGCGTCCATGATGGCATTTTTATAATCTGAAAGCTCAAAGGGCGAAGTGAGAAGTTCGACCGCTTCCTCCGTGAGCAGTTCGCGCTTTTTTGTGGGATTTTTCAGATTGTGTACCAGTACCGACTGATTGGCCAGCAGCGTAATGAGCCATACGATTTCATCGAGAGCCATCTCGAAATTCTCGCTTTTCATCAGCTTTTCGCCGAGATTGGATAGCCCGCCGTAGCGCCCAGCGATTTCCTTCGTCGCTTTTGTGGTTAAGAGCATCTCATACTCTGCACCGCCGATGGTAATTTTGGAGCTTCTTTCGTCAGCCATTAGGCTTCACCTCCAGCTTGCGCTGTGAACACAGGCTCGTAGACCTGTGTGTACCAGCCGGTGATAACGGAAGCCGGAACGCTCATATCGTCCTCGTTAACCTCCGCCTTCCACGGATGCTTGCCATTCCCGTCCAGTTTGTTGCGGCGGAACACCGTGCCCTCGATGGTCGGGGTGGAGAAGGTGATGCTGTCGCCCTTGGTGGCGAGGTTGGTCGCCGGGATACCGAATTTCACCCGGTAAAGCCAGAAATAGCGGTACTTTCCGTTTGCCTTTTTTGCCCGGAAGCCTACCGCAACGGGAGTGCCGCCGTCCTCGCTGCCGGACACTACAACGTTGTTATCGTCAAGTTTTGCGCCTGTCAGGTCCTCGGCTGCTGTCACGCCGATATCGTCGATACCAAGCGAGAGAGTGCCGCTTTTAAATTCCTTCACGACCTCTGCGGGACCGTCGTCAGCGTAGAGCGTCGCCTCTGCAAGCTCGACCGACAGATCCGCTTTCATTGCTTTAGCGAGAGAGATCGGAGTGCTGTAGGTTTCTGTTCCGTCCACAGCCTCCGTGATTTTTGAGTAATAAAGCTTATCAAGCCCGATTGTAGCCATTTGTTAATCCTCCAGTTCATAAATTTTCGCCACATCGATGGCGTAGTGGTGGAAGCCGGTATCGTCCTCATGACCCACATACCGGCGGTCGGTTATCGTGAAGTCCGCGTTTAGCAAGGAGCGGACAATTCGGTTTTTCATAGCTGTGTAGCTGCCCTTATCAAAAAGAGACAGACGCGCTTCTTGTGTTTCGTGACGGGGACTGTCATCGGTATACAAAGCGAAGGTATCCGCCAGCGGTGTAATCACAACGTATCTGTTCGGGGCGGACTCTGAAAATACGCCTGTCTCAACGGGTACAATCGGTGAGAGGAGCGTGTTTAGTTCTTGAATCAGGCTCATATGTTTTCAACCTCCTTCTCAAACGCTGCAATCATCGCATCAACACAAGCGCTTTTGCTTGCCGATTTTGCGGGTTTTAGAAAGGGCTTCGGAGACTGTCCGCTTTTGCCGTACTCCAAAACGCCTGCAATCATGGCGTTGCTTTTGCAGTCGGAACGAGGTTCTGAAAATCCTACTTTTACGTTGAAATTCCCGTCCTTATCCTGTCTTGCGGAGGAAACGCCGAGCGCCGAGATCAGCTCGCCCGTGGAACGGCTTTCTTCCTTTGTGCCGCTGCCGATAACAGACTGAAGGTTGGATTTAACTTTTGCTTCCACAACTTCGCCGCCCGCTTCCAGCATTTTTGGGATGATTTCATCAGTTTTTTCTCCAAGCCGTGAAAGCTTCAGAAGGAAGTCCTCCGGCATTTTAAATGCTGCTTTAGCCACTCGGTTTCACCTCCTTGGCGAGCACCTCGATATACATCCCGCGCCCTTTGACATCCTCAACTGAGGTGATTTCAAAACGACCTTCGTTGTTCACCACAACCATTGCAGTCGTAACGGTCACATTAGGAATTCGTCGAAAGCAGAAAAGGTCGGTGGCTTCGGAGAATTGAGCACGGTTTGCCCATTTTTCGTTGCCGTGCCGACCTTCCCGGTACGCTCTAACCGAGGCGACAATATTGTCAACCTCGGTTCGGAATCCTTCTGCATCTTTTATGGTCACTTTTTCGACAATGTCGATGAGGGTGTTCATCTTACCAAAGCTCATGCTCACACCTTCCAATCACGGTCAAGCCGAAGTAAGAGGTTGACCGTATTCCAGACTTGCTGCCCAGCATTGACATTGTCCGCAAAAAAGCCACCCGTGCTGCCGTCCCTTGATTCATAGAAATGAGACGACAGCATGATAATGGCTTGTTCTGTGGTAGGCGGCATCTGATGGTCGGTGTAGTAGAATTCAGTGAGATGCTGATAGCTCTCAGCATAGGATACAGAGGCGGATATGTACAACTGCAACAGTTCATCATCCGCCGTGTGTTCCAGGATAAGATTTGCTTTGACTTTCTCAAGCAGCGTCATACCGCCACCGTCCTTTCTTTATTCCTGCGCGTCCGGAGCCATAAGCCCGGCAGTTTTCAGTTTTTCGAGCAGAGCATTAAAATCGGCAAGGAGTGTAGTGATATCCTCAGCCGTACTTACCGCCTGGTTTACCGCAACGGGTACTTCCGGCACAGTTGGGTAAGTCGGAACATAGAGGTTTCCGTCCGTACCGATTTTCGCCGGGACGGTATCCGTTTCAGTTTTAGCAGTTGCCTTAACTCCGCCAAGTGTGGTTTCTGTAGCGGCGGGTACTTGAGAAGAAGGAAGCCCCGTTACCGAGGCTCCCTCCTTGATTTCCAATGTTCCGCCGATGACGGTTTTCTCACCACCCTGTTCGGTGTAGTTCTTCGCGTTATATTCGCTCATATCGCTACCTCCTTAAGCGTGCTGCTTGAGCAGCTTGATGCCTTCAGGCAGTACTGTCTTAGCGTCAACACGCTGGAAAGCGTAGAAGCCGGTCTGAAGGTTGGCGATGTGGAGCTCGTCTGCACGGCGAACAGTTCTGCCGGTACGGTCCGCAATCCAGTAGTTCTGGAAATCGCCGAAAGCGGCTGTGTAGGCACCTGCCGCGATGGTAGGAGCATACTGAGAAACATATACAGGGAAACCGAGCAGACGGTCAGGTTGACCAGCCTGCAGAGAGGGTTGCCACATATATGCACCGTTACCGTCCTTGAGCTTGCGGACGCTTGCGAGAGTGCCACTGCCAAGCACGAACACGGCGTTCTTCTTGTAGCCATCCTTGAGGGAGTAGGTCAGGTCGATAAGCTCGTCCGCCTTGATGTCTCCGGCAGTTGCGGTGGTCACGCCGAGATCTCCGCCGTTTGCGGTGAAGATGCCGGTAGGTTGACCGCTGCCGGTGCCGATGCAGAAAGCCTGTTCCTCTTTCGCCGCAAAAGCGCGGGCAAAGTTGTCGATGAGGTAGGCCTGAAGGTCGAACATAGAGTCCTCAAGCAGTTCCTCGGAGACCAGTGCTGCCGCACGAAGCGTGAATGCATCGAGAGAGAGCTGGTTGAAGGTAGGAGTGGAGGGCGTAAACACGCCGGACTCAGCTACCCAATCGGCAGAAACATCAGTAAGCGCCACATTAATTCTGTGAGGTGCGGCAGTTGTGATGACCTTTGCCAGAGAACGGATTACGTTCTCGCGGGCAAGTGCCTTAACGAGAGTGTCGTCGAACTCCAGCGGAACAAGATAACCACCGGTGGAAGAAGTGCCTTCCTCCATGACATTGTGGACAGGGCGCTTGCCGCGAATGAGATTATAGAAATCCTCACGGTATTCGGCGGTCGCTCTGGGAATGAGAGGCTTGCCGTTCTGTGCCACAGGCTTTTCGGTGATGGGAGAACTGGTCGGCTGCGCCATTGCGGCATCCCTTGCCACGCGGTCTTCCTCAATGGCAATCTGACGAGCCATTGCGTCAACGTCCGCGAGCATTTTGTCATAGGTAGCGTTGTCTTCTGCAGAAAGGACACCGTCCTTCGCACGAGTGTCGAGAAAAGCCTTTGCAGCGTCCCACGCCTTAGCGCGTTTTTCACGCATTTCGAGTACCTTTTTCATAATCAAAATACCTCCGTTAAATGTATTTACGGGCTTGCAGTTTCTGCATAGCCTCGGTGATGGAAACGCCAGTCGGCGCATCCGGCTTCTTTTGCTCCGCCTTCGGAGCGTGTTTCGTGATGAGCTTGTTGTATAGTGCGTTTGTAACTGCTCTGCGGCTGAAAGCAAAGACCACATCGTCGCTATGGTCGCGCTTGGCGTCTTCCAAGATGCCGTCCGCAAAACCAAGCTCCACCGCTTTGTTTGCGTTCATATAGGTTTCGCCGTCCATGAGATGAGAGATTTTTGCGCGGGACTGCCCGGTCTTGATTTCGTAGGCGTTGATAATGGACTCCTTGACTTCGTCCAGCATGGCAATGGCTTTTTGCATTTCCTCGGTGTCGCCGATTGCTACTGTGAGCGGATTGTGAATCATCATAAGTGCCGTAGGTGCCATGAGCACCTGCGTGCCCGCCATTGCGATGACTGATGCCGCCGAAGCAGCGATACCGTCAATCTTGACTGTAACTTCATGCGGGTAATCCATGAGCATAGCGTAGATTTGACTTGCCGCTACGCAGTCGCCGCCGGGTGAATTAATCCACACGACAATATCGCTGTCGCCAGACATCAGCTCGTCCTTGAACATTCGAGGCGTAATTTCATCATCCCACCAGCTTTCGTCCGCAATTGTGCCGTCGAGATACAGGGTGCGGACGCCCATATCCTCATCACTGTCCCAATTCCAGAAGTGCGTTTTTTCACGTGCTTTTGCGGGACTTCGTTTTGTTTTGTCCATCTGAGGTTCCCTCCGTTTCTGTTGTAGTTGTATTTGCAAACGCACCTGCGTCCTGCAGTTTGGTCATCGCACCATTTATTAGATATAGGTCGCCGCCGAGGTCGGCAGGGATTCGGTCGAGGTTTTCAAGCTCTCGTATGTCATTTGCCGACATCCAGCCGTTTTGTCGAGCGGTCGCGTAGCCTGTCATGCGCGATGCATAGTCGCCGCGAAGCAGTCCGTCCACGTTGAACTTTGTGAACACCGAGCGTTTTTCGCTGTCGAGCAGTAGCGCCTTGTTCATTGCTTGTTCCCAGCGGATCACCCACGGGTCAAGCGTGTATTTCACGAACTCCAGTGACTGCTGCTCAATATTAGAAAAGCTCGACTTTTCAAGGTCAGCCAGCATATGTGGCGGCACTCTGAAAATTCGAGCGATTTCATTGATCTGGAACTTGCGCGTTTCGAGGAACTGCGCCTGTTCCGGCGAGATGGCGATCGGCGTGTACTTGAGTCCTTCCTCCAGCACGGCAATTTTGTTGCTATTAGCACTGCCGCCGAAGGTGGACTGCCAGCTTTCCCGTATGCGCTCCGGGTCCTTAATCGTGCCGGGATGTTCGAGAACGCCGCTTGGTGCCGCACCATTGGCGAAAAACTTAGCGCCATATTCCTCGGCTGCAATCGCCAAGCCCACAGCGTTTTTCGCCATCGCTATCGGTGAGTAGCCGACCAGACCGTCGTAGCCAAGCCCCAGCACATGAAGAATGTCAGAGGGAGCGAAGATAATGTCGCTTTGCCTGTTTTTGCCGACTTCCGGTGCATCATCGCTATTTTTCCGATAACGGTAATACAGTCGTCCCTGCGAATCCCTGTCCACGGTTATGCGGTCTGGCATGAGCGGATAGAGCGCTATAACCTCGCCACGGGCGTTGCGGATAATCTGAGCATATGCGTTGCCGGTGAGAAGCAGGTGGTTCATCATAGTTTCTCTGAATACGAAACTCGTCATTTCAGGATTTGGCTCATCATGCAGGACCCGCCATAGCGGATGTTCGAGGCTCTTTTCCTTGCTGCCGTCATCACCGTACTTATAAACGAACAGCGGGAGTCCTGCGATTGCCTCTGAAAGAATTCGGACGCAAGAGTACACCGCTGTCATCTGCATGGCGGTCTTTTCATTTACCACCTTGCCGGAGGTCGAGCCTCCCCATAAAAAGCTGTTGCCGCTGCCGAGGTTTTTAGGCTTGTCGCGGGGTTTGAATATACCTTGTAATATGCCCATAGGCTTTTACCTCCTTACCAAATGAGCAAGCCGCGTTTATCATAAACACTCTCGCCCGAATCGTTACCGCACCGAATTGCACGGTCGAGCGCCATAATGGTGGCGACCGCGCCGTCTATCTTTTCTGTGGATTTCTCCTTGTCCGCCTTGATATTTCCTGCAGGGTCGGTGCGGATATATATGTTGTCCATCATCCAGCGTAGGACGGGGTGTCCGCCGTGAGCGATTTTCTCCTCCAGTGTTAGCTTCATGAGTTCCTTGGTCGGTGGAGACATATCCTTAAAGCCTTGACCGAACGGCACGACCGAGAAGCCGAGCGTTTCAAGATTCTGCGTCATTTGCACAGCGCCCCAGCGGTCGAAAGCAATCTCACGGATGTTGTATTTCTCACCGAGGGATTCAATGAACTGCTCGATATAGCCGTAATGCACCACATTGCCCTCGGTAGTTTGCAGAAAGCCCTGCTTTTTCCAAACATCATAATTTACATGGTCGCGCCGAACACGCAGGTCGATGTTATCCTCTGGTATCCAGAAGTACGGCAGAACGCAGTACTTATCTTCCTCGTCGGCAGGAGGAAACACCAGCACTAAAGCCGTGATGTCGGTGCTGCTGGAAAGGTCGAGTCCGCCGTAACAGACGCGACCTTCGAGAGCTTCCGCGTCAACGGCAAACGCGCATTTATCCCATTTGTCCATCGGCATCCAGCGCACCGCCTGTTTGACCCACTGGTTGAGGCGAAGCTGCCGGAAGCTGTTCTCTTCGGCTGGATTTTGCCGAGCTGATTCAAACGCCGCCTTAACCTTATCCATGCCAACTGTGATGCCGAGAGAGGGATTTGCCTTCTTCCACACCTTGGGGTCAGTCCAATCATCTTCTTGCGCTGCGCCGTAAATTACTGGGTAGAAGGTGGGGTCATGCTTTCTTCCATCAATAATATCCA
>Ga0183095_10362_pt1 | contig 171526 bp, 138 predicted proteins | sample BioMet4_FD_130346 | JGI IMG/M metagenome (GOLD analysis project Ga0183095, IMG submission 130346) | Microbial communities from bioreactor (seeded with sewage sludge) at LBNL, California, USA - Biofuel metagenome 4 (v2) (version 3) | ecosystem: Engineered > Bioreactor > Anaerobic > Unclassified ...
TGTTTTCGGTAAAATGAAAGTATCGCAAAAGGTCTCGAAAAAGTTAGCACCCCAAATGGCATAAAAAGTGAGCCATTGTCAGCACCTGAAATAACAGCTACCCTTAGAATTGTCAAGAGACTAAGGAGGTAGCAGAAAGGTGTTAAGAATGGCTCAAGTAAATAATATCAAGGATCTGTACGAAAATGAAGACCTGAGTTTGCGAGAAATTTCCCGTCAAACAGGTCACAGCTTCAAGACCGTCCAAAAGTACGCCTACCAGCTCGACTGGAGCGAGGACAATCTGCCGGATACCGAGCCAACGAGCTATCCGGTGTTGGGAGATTTCATTCCCGTAATTGATGAATGGCTGGAAGCCGACCGTAAGATCCCGCGCAAGCAGAGGCACACCGTTTGGAGGATTTTCTGCCGTTTGCGGGATGAGCACGGTTTCGGCGGCAGCTATTCCAGCGTAAAAAAGTACGTCCGCAAAAAGCGGTTTGTGATGAATTCCAAGAACAGTGGTTATTTGCCTCTGGAGCATACGCTGGGCAGTGGGCAAGTAGATTTCGGAAAGCATCTCTACTACGATGGTGCAGGGCAGGAGCAGGACGGCTATGCACTAACCATTTCCTTCCCGAATTCCAACAAAGGGTACACCCAAACTTTCCCCTCTCAGAACCAGGAATGCCTGCTTACCGGTATGAAACGTATCTTTGAGCATATTGGCGGCGTTCCGCCGGTGCTGCGCTTTGACAATATGTCCACCGCCGTTGTGCAGGTACTCAAGGGTACAGACCGAATTCTCACAGACGGCTTTACCCGCTTCATGATGCATTACCGTTTCCGCGCAGAATTCTGCAATCCAGCATCCGGCAACGAAAAAGGCAACGTGGAAAACAAGGTGGGTTACAGCCGCAGAAATGCCTTTGTGCCGGTTCCGACTATTGTTTCCTTTGACGGCTTCAATGAGTCCCTGTGGGAATGGTGCGAGAAGGATGCCCAGCGGCCTCATTACAAGAAGAAACTGCTGATTGCGGAGCTTTGGGAAGAGGACAAAGCCAGCCTTCTGTGCCTGCCGGAGTATCCATTCTCGGTGTTCCGCTATGCAGCACTGACGGTGAACAAAAGCGGCTTCGTGACCATTGAAACCAACAAATACGGCCTTTCTCCCATGCTGTCCGGCGAAACGGTGCAGGCCAAGATTTTCTATGACCATGTGGAGTTTTTTCATGACCACCACCCGGTTGGGCACTATCGCAGGAGCTACAAAACCAATGATGAGGTCTACGACTGGACGCAGTATGTGTCCGTGCTCTGCAAAAAGCCTGGTGCAATTGAACACACCCGCTTCTTCCACCAGATGCCGCAGCAGTGGCAGACATTTTTGGAACAGACCAGCGGCAGAGAGCGCAAAAATGCGCTTCAGCTACTCAGCGAAATTGTATCTGACGGCAATGCCGCCTTGTGCGCCGATGCACTGGAGCTCGCCGGCGAGAATGGCCGCACGGATGCGGACAGCCTCCGGCAGTGCTATTACATGATTGCAAAGAAGGAATACCGACCTGATCCGCTGAAGCTGCCCGGTTCTCCGGTGCTAAACTACAATCCCAACCTTTCCGCCTATGACGGCCTGACGGGAGGTGGCGCGAATGTCTGAGGAAATTGAGCTGATGATGCGACAGGTGAAGTTGGGCGGCATGGCCAAGGAATGGCGCTCCGTCCAGTTTGAAAGTACAGAGCAATATGTGACCGACCTGCTGAAGCTGGAGCTGAAAGAGCGTGAAGCCAACAGGATTAACCGCATGGTGAAAACCGCCGGTTTCCGTGTTCTGAAAACGCTGGATGACTTTGTGTGGACTCCCGCCATTGAGCTGCCCAGCGGCTTGACTGCCGAGTACATGGAGGAACTGCAATTTCTTACGCCCAAGGAGAATCTCATTTTTATGGGCACTGTTGGTACCGGCAAAACACATCTTGCCACAGCCATTGCCTTGAAAGCTTGCCAGGAAGGGCGGCGTGTCCGCTTTTATACGGCGGCGTCCCTTGCCAATATCCTGCTGGAGAAAAACAACAAAGGTACGCTGAACAACTATCTCAGCACACTGAAAAAAGTGGAGCTCATTGTGATTGACGAAATTGGTTTCGTGCCGCTGCACAAGGATGCCGCCGAGCTACTGTTTCAGGTAATCTCCGACTGCTACGAGCGAAAGAGCCTCATTATTACATCCAATCTGGAGTTCTCGCAGTGGAACACTGTCTTTGGCGACAACCGCCTGACGGCAGCGCTGGTTGACCGGCTGATCCACCATTCCCACATTGTAATCTTCTCCGGCGAGAGCTACCGGCTGACCCAGTCCATGCAACGCCAGCGTACCCACTGAAAAAGTGCTCCAAAAAGTGAGCATTGGGCCCCGACCTGTTTGGCCCCGTGGGTCTCCAAAATGTGAGCGTTGGGTCTCACCCTGTTTGGCCCCGAAAAAGGCCTCGATGCTACATGCACGAACAACAAATTAGGTGCTCCAAGGTGCTAACCTTTTTGGGGACCTTTTGCTAACATTTTTACTTGACGAACACAAGCAGACCTGCAACTCCATAAAAACTACATATTTAATACAAAGTAACTCCAAATTTCTTTGGTAACCTTTTCTTATAACACAAAGGAAAGGAAACCTTTAACTTATGAAAATATCCATTCAAAACCTCAGCATGACCTATCCAACAGGGAAAACGGCTTTGCAGAATTTATCGCTGGAGCTTGACAGCCCAAATTTGATTGGGCTTGTCGGCCCAAACGGCGCGGGCAAAACAACCCTGATGAAACTACTGGTTGCCGGACTTCTCCCATCCAAGGGAAACATACTAGTTGACGGTGCGCCGCTTGCTAAAAATGAAAAGGCGCTGAAAGCAAATCTAGGCTATCTGCCCCAATCCTTCGGACTTTATGATGAGCTGACCGTCCGACAGTTCCTGGACTACATAGCCGCGCTCAAAGGTATCAGAAACAGTAAAGATGCGATCAACAGTGTTATCAGCCGGACAAATCTGACTGAAAAGAAAAATGCTCATATCCGCACACTGTCCGGCGGGCAGAGACAGAGAGTCGGTATTGCTCAGGCGCTGCTCGGTAATCCGGAATTCCTCATATTTGACGAGCCGACCGTCGGACTCGACCCGGAAGAACGCATCAATTTTCGAAATCTGTTTTCCCAGACGGCGCAGAACAAGCTTGTTTTGCTTTCCACCCACATTATCGAAGATGTACAGTCCGTATGCAATCAGCTTATTGTCATAAATCAGGGCAGCCTTCTCTTTACAGGTTCACCTGAACAGCTTGTCTCTTCAGCGCAGGGCCATGTAGGCGTTTTTCAAAAGCAGCCCGGTGATAAAGAAAATTCACGGGATACTGAGTACCAGATAACGGCTCGTATAAACACGGCGCACGGCGTGAGCTGCCGCGTTGTGGCGGAGAAGCTCCCTGAGTTCGCGCAGGCGGTGGAACCGACGCTGGAGGACGCCTATATGTACCTGATCAAAGGGGAGAGTGAAAAAGAATGAATTTTCTCTCCTTTTTAAGGGTCGATACCACGAGGCTGTTCCGCGCGAAAACAACTTGGCTGGCAATATTGCTGGCTGCACTCAGTCCTCTGGCCGGATACCGCTTTTATCAGCCGGCCTCCGCCACCACAACTGCTAGCGCCGCACTGGCAAATCCAATTCTGGCAGGGGGACTGTGCGGAGCGATATTGTTTGCGTTCCTGACGTTTTATGAATTCAACCGTATTCATAAAGCGCATACCGATGTTCTGACGGACGCCATTATTTCACCGGTCACATTAAGTATCGTAAAGCTTAGCTCACTTCTGACAGCAGCACTGGTATCCGTACTGCTGACCGCGGCTATCTATCTGCCCTATACCGTTTACCGTATGGACACGGCGTTCAGCATGGGCGATTACGTACTCAGCTATTTCCTTTTTATGCTTTGTTCCATATGGCTTGCCATACTGGCGGCCTCGGCATTTTACCAGATCGTTCGCCGTGTCGATTTGAGCTTTATTCTCTTCGCGGCCTTTACGTTTTTCAGCCTCAGTACATGGTGTGAAAACGAATATCTTCTGCGGTGGATCAATCCTCTTGTGCCGATCTTTTCAAGTGATTTCAGCAACGGAATTGTATTCCGGACGTCCGGATACAGCCGCCTGTTCTGGTTCGCCGTCCTGATCGGCTTTTGGCTGATCTCTTTGCTGTGTGTGAGAAATCATGGGAAGGGATTGACCGGTTCATTTGCCAAAAACGCCCGTAAGGTTTTTGTTCCGATACTTGCGATACTCCTTGTATACGGAGGCATATTCCTGTATCGTTCGGAGCCTTTTATCGACCATTCGCCCCTGAAAACCTACAGCGCCGGTACAAGTACCAGTGAACTGTCCGTCTCCACGTCATCATCCGACAAGTACGCGCAGAATAATGAAAATCTGTCTTTGCTTGACACCGACGTGAAAGCTGCAATCGATACAAAACGCCACAGCCTGGCGGACACAGTAACCTATCAATTGCAGAATAACAGCGATGAGCCGCAGGACTGTATTCTCCAGCTCAAACCCGGCTTTACGATAAACAAAATAACCGCCAACGGAAATGCCGTTAATTTTATCGACAAGCAAAATGACCACGATAATTTGAAGGATGTTGTCTGTAAACTGCCGTCCGATAAGAATATAGAGTTGGAGGTTTCCTATTCCGGATGTCCGAAGATCTGGTCGGAAGCCCGCATGTTCTTTCTTGGTTCACAGATAGAAAGAAATTATGTGAATTTGGGCGGAACCGACCTGAGACCCGTCATTAATGCTGAACCAGCCAAGGGCGCGAAGGCTTCCGGAGAAATTACACTGCCGGATAATCTCGAGCTGGTTGCTATGGGACAAACCGCACAAGCGCTGCAGGAAAACGGTGATGGTACGAAAACATGGCAGGTCTCCAGCGTCGGCAGCATCTATGCCGGTGATTATGTCAAAACGGAAATCGAAGGCGGCGGAACGCCGATCTATTTCTACTACAGCCAAAAGCATCAAAAGCAGATGGCAGAATTGAAGGTCAGTCAGATGCTTGAAAATACCATATCTTACTGCACCAAGCATTACGGCCCGCTCCCATATACGAAGGATAAACCGCTTTGCATTATTCAATCCAGCGCCTATATGCAGGGAGGCGGCGCTTTCGGCAATATCAGCGTCATGGGAGAATCCAGTTTCAGCAAGGAAGGGCTTGCTGATCCGCAAAAAGGTGCAAACGGCGCGGAGGTCATGGCACACGAGATTGTCCATCAATGGTGGGGCATAAGCCGGATGTGCATGGATATGAAAAATCAGAACTGGACAGCCGAGGGCGTGACGGTCTATACGACTTACCGTCTGATGAAAGAGCTCTACGGCGATGATTACGCGCAAAAAAACTATCTGGATGTCTGGAATGCAGCATTAAAGGACGAGCAAGGCAATTTTTACAGCCGGCATCCGGAATATCTGGATATCTTGCCGAAGAAATATGTGAACAAACTGATGACTCAGTTTGCAAGTACCAATACTTACTGCGGCATGGCGTCCAAGATTTACAAGGCGGCCCAACTCGCGGGCGGAGAAAACAAAATGGACGCTATCCTGGCGGGACTTTATAAAAACGGCGGTACCGAAATACCGCGCATGGTAACATGGCACGATTTCCTGAATGCGTGCGGACTGACAGAGGAGGACTTGAATCATGCATAAGGTTTTCAGATATGAACTGCATAGGCTGCTGCTCAATAAATTCTTCATTGGGCTGCTGGCAGTTACCGTGCTTTACAGCTATCTTGTCATGGACAGTGAAATTGTGCTGGGGGTAGCCAACACCGCACCATTCTCGGGTTGGAGCTACGGGGCTTTCCTGGCGGATGTTCTGCCCCTGCTGCTTATTACCATGCTTTTCTTTATCACATTTCTATATTCACAAAATGAGAAAAAGGTACAGACGATCACAGACGCAACGCCAGTCAATCCTGCAAATTATAACCTTATCCGTTACGCATCAATTATGGTAGGCTTTCTTATTATCTCCTTGGCAGCCATTGCGGTCAGCTTTGTGTTTTATGCGGCCGTTTTTCACTTTACAGACTTTGGCGTATTTCTTGCTCAAATTCTTTTTGTGCTGATTCCGGCTATGCTGTTTACATTGGGGATCGGCATAGTTCTGGGGAATGTGCAACCGGTGTTTGTTTATGCGCTTATTCCTGTCGTCCTGCTTCTCACATTTTTACCTTTGCCGGATTCGTTTAACCTGCTAGGAGGCAGCTTCTTCTCCAGCTATCCAGCAACGCTGGGTATAGTCGAACCATCATTCTCAATTCCGTTTCACGTGTTGACTGCCAGAGTCCTCTTAGCGGTTATTGGAGCTGTACTGACAGTGACCGGGGTGAGGCATAAGCATATTAGACAATTGTAAAAAATATTTTCTGATTCTATTGACTTTTATTTTAGGCAAGCGCAAAATATCAATCATAGGCAATTGCCTAAAAAGGAGATGATAGAAATGAATATCTTGAAGAAACTGCCCGACACGGAATTTGAAATTATGAAGGTGGTATGGTCGAATGCACCGCCCATCACAACCAATACGGTTATGGAGCAACTAGGTAACGAGCGCGGATGGAAAGCGCCGACCGTGATCTCCCTGATGCTGAGGCTGGTGGAAAAGGGATTCTTAAAAACAGAGAAACACGGCAAAGAACGCACCTATTTCCCATTGGTGGCAAAGGAGGATTATCTTAAGTTCGAAACAGGAAACTTCATGAAACTTTACCATGAGGACTCATTCCTCAGTCTCGTTTCAGCCCTATACGATGGAAAACAGCTGAAAGACAATGACATTGATGAACTGATGGAATGGGTGAAAGAACGGAGGAAATGACATGCAGAGCTTTTTAACGGCATTGATAGAATGCTCCGTTGCAATGTCAGTGTTGACCCTCCTGTTTATTGCGATTACGCCGTCGCTGTCCAAGCGATATTCTGCAAAATGGCGATACTACGCATGGCTGGTAATTGTTATAGGATTGATAATCCCATTCAGGTTTCACCTTGAAACAGCCTTAATCAGGGTTGATGCGCCGGCGTCTCTGCAGGCCGCAACGCAAGCTTTTCCAATGAATGGTGGCAACGTCGTTGCGGCGAAAGTCAGCACAACTATTCCATGGTATCTGTTAGCAGGCTGCCTATGGCTTGCGGGAGTTTTCACAACGATTGCTTTTTATGGCTTAAAGCATCGTCGGTTTATCAGAATGGTAAAACGTTGGGGTGATGAGGTTGTTGATCAGAAACTGCTCGCAGTCTTACATTCACTTCAAGATGATATGGGAATATCCAAACAAGTAAAAATGATTGTATGTTCATGTATCACAAGCCCTATGATGATCGGCTTTTCAAACCCTGTAATCTTGTTACCACATATGGACTTTTCTGAAAGTGAATTATCACTTGTTCTCATGCATGAACTGGTTCACTTTAAGCGAAGGGACTTATGGTACAAAAGTCTGGTGCTTCTCGCCACATCAATTCACTGGTTTAATCCGGTGGTATATTTGATGGCAAGGGCAGTAGCTCAGCAGTGCGAGATTTCCTGTGACGAGGAAGTTGTTAAAGGCGGCGACGCGGATAGGCGGCAGCAGTATAGCGAAACAATCATCGGCGTAATCGAAAACAGTTCAAAAATGCAAACGGCATTTTCAACAAACTTATATGGAGGTAAAAAAGATATGAAAAACAGAATTAGTTCCATCATGGACACAAGTAAAAAGAAAGCCGGAGCTGTTGTTCTATGCCTGGCTTTAATAGGAACAATGTGCACTGGGGTGGCGTTTGCTGCTGATTCAAATACAGGCGATGCCAATAAATGCACGAGCTTTTCATCTAATTCAGGTGATGTGCAAAAAAGTACATATAGCGGGAAGATGGGTACCCCGGCCTATTCATGCCAGATAGGCGACAAGGAAATTCATGCCGATACTCAGGAAAAATTACTTGCCGCTGTAAAAACTTATCTTGATGATCAGGTATCAAGCGGAAAATTGACCCAGACTCTGGCGGACCAGATTTATAATGCTGCAGCCGGTAAATCGGCAGCGGGCACGGGGGTTGCCATAAATACGGTTACTGATAACTCTAAGGCAAAAATTGAGCGGTATGACGGAGATTTACCGACTTCGGTTCCCTATTCATTTAGTATAGGCGGCAGGAGCATCCATACATATGATAAAGCGGAGTATCTTTCCGCATTAAAAGCAGCTCTTGATGATCAGGTATCAAGCGGAAAAATGACTCAGGCGGATGCAGACCAAGTATATAGTACATCAGTTGGTAAGTAAGCAATAATACAAATGGGGAATTAGACGGCAATAAACCTTTCTACTTCCCCATTTCTATTGTGAGTAAGGCCTCATTTATACAATATTATTTCTAATTAAATATAGTTCAATTAAGAGCAAACTTGCCAAAAGGCAAGGACGCAAAGCAATAGGGTCTAAAATGCAAATGCATGATGACAGCCTGGCTGCCAAGTAAAGTTGCGTATTAAACCTGCCCTGCGGCAGGTTTTTTTTATAATCAATCCCCCAAAAGAAAGGTGTTACCCGCCAACAAAAAAAACGTGAGTTTGGCGGGTCTGTTTTCCATGCTTGAATAAGCAATAGCTTAACCCTCCAAGCTCGTTAGTTTGGAGGGCTTTTCTATGCGCGTTCGACATGCCTTGAGTTTCAGGCGGCCGCTCGGTAACAGCGGCCGAGCGTGATGAAGCGGACATCAATCTCCTACATACCGCTTTAATCGGTAGCCTGTCAAAAAAAGCCTGTACTTCTTATGGGAGAAGTGCGGTCGCGGGTACGAACCGCTAGAGCAGGTAAAACATGAAATAATGTTCGAGAGCGAACTAACGGGTAATTGTGCCCGAGAGTGCGCTCTTTTTTTGATGTGCGGCATTATCCCAAGATGCCGATCTCCTCCGCTTGTTCTTCATTTCCGAGTTTTAACAAATACGAAATGGAGGACAAGCCTTATGGCAAAGTATCATAAAAAGACAAATTACCGGGAAAAGTATCCCGATTTGAGCAAAGAAATCATTGAGGTTTTGGAGAAAAGCGACCGTCAGATGGAATATCTTCAGTATGACATCAAAGTCGAGCGATGCAGGATTGATTCCGTCAGCGGTGTCGTTACATATCTCCCCAGCCGGGAGGATTCCTACGAGCGGCTTCTGGAGGAAAACAGGCAGTTTGCCGCCGATGGTGAGAACGTGGACGATGCCGCGATTAAGGCCGTGATGATCGAAAAGATGTTGAGATGCCTTGATTTTCTGTCTCTGGAAGATCGTGAGCTGATTGTGGCATTGTTTTATAAAGATAAAAGCGAAGAGGAATATGCAAAACAAATAGGCATTTCACAGAAAGGAGTTAGCAAACGAAAATATAGGATTCTTAGTAAACTTAGTAAAATGATGAAAGTTTAAAGTTTTGGTTCTAAGCCCCCTCGCTCAACGTGGAAGTAAGTGAGGGGGTTTTTCTATTTCCTCGTTGTTCCTTGAAAATTTCATATCCGGCAGCATAAATACATGATCTGTCCGGCCGTGATGAGCGGCAGCGACAATGACGGGCGCGCCAAGACTACCTGCGGATGGGTGACAGACATCCGTCAAACCGATGGAATCGAAGGCGACGAGCGGCAAGGCTCGGTCATAAAACAGCCAGTGGTGGGCTGTTTCGCAATGAAACGGACAGTGCTAACGCTACTTCCGTCCAGCCACAGTCTCAAGCAATGGGGGCGGCTCGCAGAAATCCTGGGAGAGGTGAAATTCCTATGACGTTTGCTTAACCAGCAAACCGTTTATGCTGCCGCCCTTGCTTCGGGAAGCAGTGCCGAATAGAAGCGTCCAATCGATAAAATGAAGAACAAGCTTTATATAGATTTGAGGGACAGCCATGTCCAAATGGCTGTCCCTTGTTACATACAGTTGCGGAGGTGCTCGGTATGAATGTGAGCAGAGGCGATATTTTCTATGCGGATTTAACGCCGGTGATCGGGTGTGAGCAGGGCGGCCTACGTCCCGTGTTGATTGTTCAAAATGATATCGGAAACCGGTACAGCCCCACTGTGATCGTAGCGGCGGTCACCAGCCGCCTGGAAAAAAATCCTTTGCCCACCCATGTACCGCTGACGGGAGATCGAATCGGATTGCGGCAAAACTCCATCGTCATGCTGGAGCAGATTCGCACCATTGACCGCTCCCGCCTGCGTGAGTACTTGGGGCACGTTGGTGACGAGTACCTTTGTAATGTTGACAGGGCCTTGGGCGTCAGCCTGGGGCTTTTTATCAAGCAAGCTGAGAAAAAGGAGGAGCAGCATGAAACGAGCATGGCTTTATTGCCGCGTTGACGCTCCGGAGGATCGAAGTTGCGCGCTGAAGAAGCAGGAAAAACAGCTTTATGACTTTGCGGAACAGCTGGGATATCAAATTGCCGGAGCAAGCGCTGACCTTGACGGAAACGTGGAACTGGAGAAGTTGAAACAGGCAGTCAGTGTGAGGCATTTTGACGCTCTCCTTGTTACCAGCTTGTTTCATATTCATCATGACCACCGACAGGCGCTTGCCTGCGTGCGTGAATTTCAAAGCATTGGGATTGAAATTTTTTCTCCTTTGGAAGGTCATATCTCCGCAGGGGATGTGCTGCTATGATTGCCATTTCCGAACGGGTTTACCTTTCCATGTTCAAGGATGAGCCAGATGTTCTCACGGTTCCGGAAGCCGCAAAATTGCTGCGTATCGGTATCAATCAGGCCTATCGCTTGGCGCGGAACGGCCAATTGGGGAGCATCCGGGTGACCAATAAGGTTCTGGTCCCCAAGCTGTCCGTTGTGGCGTTTCTGGTCGAAAATAACCCGTGCAGGTTTGTACCGTTTGACACCTGGCTTTCTCCGTCTGAGTGTGGTAATGTGTGTACTGCCGACGGCAGTACCGGAGAAAATCACGCGAAAGGAGAACGGAAATGAAACGAATCACAGGCCGTTTGGCCACGAAAAATCAGAAATGGTACGCCGTGTTAAATTTGTATGACACAGAAGGAGTTCGCAAGCAAAGATGGGTCAGTCTCGATCTGGAGGACAAGCGCGGCACGAAAACGGAGGCCAACCACCGGCTCGCCGAGGTGTTGGCGCAGTACAACGTTGGGGATTTATACCTTCAGGAAAACATGACCCACGCGGAACGGGAACGCAACCGGATCGCCAATATGTTGGTGGAAAATTATCTTCCGGAATGGCTGGAGCAGCACAAGCCCAATATTTCAAGCTCCACCTACCTGAATTACAAGAGAATGATCAACGGCAGGATGACAGCTTTTTTCAAGCCGATGAAGCTCAAGGTAAAGGAGGTCACCGGCGACGAAATCAACGCCTACTACACGACGATTCGCTCCGACGGGCTGAAGGGCACGACGGCGCAGCGCCACCACGCCATGCTGCACAGGGCTTTCCAGCAGGCGGTAAAACGGCGCATCATCCCCACAAATCCCTGCCTGCAGGCCGACAGGCCCAAATCCGTGCCGTTCATTGGCAGCTACTACAACGCCGAGGAGCTGAAGGGGCTTCTGAACTGCGTCGAGGGGGACCCGATCCGACTGGTCATCATGCTGGCGGCCTACTACGGTCTGCGCCGCAGCGAGGTGCTGGGGCTGAAATGGTCGGCGGTGGATTTCACCGCCAAAACGGTCAGCATCCGGCACAAGATTCTGGAGGAGGAAACCAAGAGCGGCATCGTGCTCAAGGGCTACGACGTGATGAAAACAAAATCCTCCTACCGCACCCTGCCCTTGATCCCTCACATTGAGGAGGAGCTTCTGGCGGAGCAGGCGAGTCAGGAGGAAATGCAGAAGGTCATGCGCGGTGCTTACGACAAAAAATATTCGGAGTACATATGCGTGGACGCCTTGGGCGGCCTGATTACCCCACAGTATGTCAGCAGTCATTTTCAAGTCATTCTGAAAGAAAACGGGCTTCGAAAAATACGCTTTCACGATTTACGGCACCCCGATGTCAAGCTATCGACAAAAAATAAAAGGCTTGATTTTCGCTTAAAAACACCAACCCCAGACTACCAAACAGCAGTTTGATAATCTGGGGTTCTTGCTTTTATAGCTCATGTGCAGAAGTCTTTCAGCTTCCAACGCACCTCAATCTGGTTGTCGGGATAAACGGTCACTCGGTCAATCAGCGTGTCAGCCAACTCACGGGTCAAAGTGGACTGTGCCTGCACATCGGAGGCCAGCCGCCTTTGGGTGGTTTGCCGTTCACGGCTCATCTGTGCCTGCTGAACCTGCTGTGACAGGCGAGTGTAGCATCTGCGTAGCTGTGTTTCTTCATCGCTCTGTACAGCTTTCTCTGCCTGATACGTCTGCAAACTGATTTCCCGGCAGATATAGCGCTCGTATAGCCGACGCTTCTCCGCCTGCCGCGCCTGAATTTGGCGTTCATATTCTGCCATGCGTTCCGTCTGGATAGAAAGCTGCGACACATCCGTGATGGAATCCATATTCAAAATGATTTGAGCCTGCTTTGCAATCATAGCGAACAGCACTGCTTCCAGTTCAGCTTCATCAATTTGAATGCCGCCACGATGGGAATCCGGCAGTGTAATGGCGTGTCGGCAATAGAAGTTAGGAATCTTTTTCGCATTCCGACTGAGCGCATGGTCGCAGCAGCCGCAGAACACCTTGCCGCGCAAAGCGTAGCTCCGCTCTGCCTTTTTGGGACACTTAAAGCTGGGCAAAATTGCTTGCACTTGCTCGAATACAGCTTTTTCCACGATAGCTGGGTGGTGGTCAGGAATCTTGAACCACTCGCTTTCATCCTTCATCCGTACCCGTGAGCTGCCTACCTCACGCACCGTCCGCTTTCCGATGATGTAGGTGCCAATGTACCGCTCATCCCGCAGCATTGAGAGAAGTCGCGTTCTGTCCCACGCATAATTACAGCGGGAAATGTCGTAGGTTTGGAGGCCCTGCATGGCTTTGTATTCCCCCGGTGTGGGGACTTTTTCAGCATAGAGATATTGGATAATCTGAGTGATGGTGCGTCCCTGCGCCGCCAGCGCATAAATCTCCTTGACCATCTTTGCCGCTTCGGGATCAACCTCCATGCGCCCATCGCTCCCTTTGCGGTAGCCATAGCAGCAGATTTTGCTTTGATATTCACCCCGACGCATCTTGGCATACTTAGCGGATTTGGATTTCACAGAGAGGTCACGGCTGTAAAACTCGTTCATAAAATAGGTGAACGCAATCTCCATGCCGCCGGTATCTTCCTCGTACTGCCCGCTGTCAAACCTGTCATTGACGGCAATTAGCCGTGTTTGAAACAGCGGAAAGACCATTTCCACAAAGTATCGGGATTCGGTGCTGTTACGCCCAAAGCGAGACAAATCCTTCACCAAAATGCAGTTGATTTTTGATGCCTTGACCAGCTCCAGCAGTTCAGTCATGGCGGGGCGCTCAAAATTTGTTCCGCTGTACCCATCGTCAGAAAATGTGAGAATTTCCGCAGTTTCATATTCGGGCAGCGTCCGCACATAGTCTCGGAGACACGCAAGCTGGTTTTCAATGCTCATGCTGTCCTGCGTGGCTTCCTCCAGAGAGTACCGGGCATACAGTGCCAACGTTTTATGCTGTGATGCCGCCATGCCCGCACACCTCCTTTACCAGAGCAAACACATCCTCAAAGCGAAACCGAATCTCCACCGTCTGCGCGTCATAGACGGTAATCCGGTCAATAAACTGTTCTACCAGTGGGGCAGTCAGCTTGTCAGCCTGTGCAATCGCTTTGCCGGTGGAGGGAAGCTGGCGCACCTGCTGTAATTCCTGCTCCACCTGTGCAATGCGGCGCTCCAACGCGCGGGCGCTCACCGCCGCCTGTTTAATTTTTTCTTCGTATTCCGCCTTCATCGTTTTGTACTCTTGCGTGGTAATGATGCCGCTGACCATGCTTTCATAGAGGGTGCGAAAATACCCTTTGCCCGTATCGCTTGCACTCCGTGCCTGCGAAAGCCGGTACTGCAATTCTTTACGCTGTGAACACAACGCCGTTTCTGCCTGCCCGGTGAGAGGGCTTTTTCCTGCAATGGCTTCGCTCTCTTGATGGAGTATGGTCAAAATCATTTCAAACAGCGCCGTTTCCGGCAGATAAATCTTTCCGGCGCAGGCGTCCTTTGCAATTCGGTCATTGGAAATGCAGCGATATTGATATTTGTTGTTGCTTCGCTGGCGGTGAAGGCTTTTGCCGCAGTGCCCGCAAAAGATTTTACCTTTCAGAATATTATCTGTGAATGGCACCGCAGGCTTTTTCGTCCATTTTTGTGCGGTAGCAGCACGGACTGCCTGCACCGTATTAAAAATCTCATGGCTGATGATTGGCTCGTGGGTATTGGGCACACGCACCCAGTTTTCCGGGTCGTTGGGTCGCTGTTTGCGGTCAACGGATACTGATTTCCCCTGTACCATATCGCCGGTGTAAAGCTCTGTGGAGAGAATTTTACTCACGGTGCGGGTCTGCCAGCGATCACTCATCAGTTTTTCATGGGCAATAATGCCACGGCTGGCGGCATAGCGGGAGGGCGTCAAAATCTTTGCTTCATTGAGCCGCACAGCGATTTTATTCAGCGCCACGCCCTCAGCCGCCCATGCAAAAATCATCTGCACCACCGGCGCACTCTCCGGGTCCACCAACAGCCTGTGGCAGTTATCCGGTGATTTTCGGTAGCCGTAAGGCGCTCTGCCGCCAACGTAATCACCTGCTGTCATGCGCTGGTCGCAGGAGGCTTTTACCTTACGCCCAATGTCCCGTGAGAAGGCTTCGTTCAGCATATTGAGGATGGGCACCATCATGCCCGTGTCGCCGTCTGGATGCTCCGCTGTGTCAAAACCCTCGTTGATGGCAATGTACCGCACACCACGCATGAGAAAATATTTTTCAATGTAGTACCCAGTGTCAATGCAGTTGCGGCCCAGCCGGGACAGGTCTTTCGTGATGACACAATTCACACGTCCCAGTTCAATGTCATTTAGCATAGTTTGGAAGGAAGGTCTATCGAAATGCCGTCCGGTGAGGCCGTTATCAATATAGAGTTCATAGCCCACAATTTCAGGATGCCGGTCGATGTAATCCTCCATAATCATGCGCTGGCTGTCGATGGACACGCTGGCGGTGTTGGTATCCTCCACGGAAAGGCGGATATACAGTGCCGCGTAATACTCTGCCAAATGACAGGTTTGGATTATCGCCGGTTTTGCCGCTGCTCTTTTCTTTCGTGCCATTTAGACCGCCTCCTTTTGCTCTTGCACGAGCCGCATGATTTTGTCGTACTCTGCCTGATAGCGAAAAGTGATTTCAAGCTCCGTTTTAGAGAGAATACGAATGGATTGAATCAGCTGCACCACCGTTTTTCGGTCAAGCTGCGTCATATCGGTAAACTGCCGGAACACTTCCGTCCACTGAAAACGGGTGGATTTGTCACTTCTGATTTCCTCATATTCCTGTGCAAGCAACGCCTGCGCCTGTTCCAACCGCTGGACTTCTGCGTTGTATCCCGCCTTCATCTCTCTGTATTCATCCTTGTCGATGACGCCCTGCATGAAGCTCTCATACAGGCCGGTCTTGAAGCTGGTATATTGTCGCAACTGCCGGTCATTCGTCTGCATCTGCGTCTGACACTTTTTTGCCATTGCCCGGTTAATGCGCTCTGCGCTCAGATTGTCGAGTAGGGCATCCAGCGACGCCACGCTGTCCACATGAGCCTTGACCGTTTGAAATACGCAGTCAATCAAATCCTGTTCCCGCACCATTTTGCTGTCTGTACAGCCATTCTTTTTCCCTGTGGGGCAGTAATAATAATGGTACTTGCTGCCCTTGTAGGACACAATTTTGCGGGTCATACGGTTGCCGCAGCAGCCGCAAATTAGAAGTCCGGAGAATAGCTGTACCTTGTCCTCACCCTGCACCGTGCGAGCATCTAAATCCATAATCTGCTGCACAAGCTCAAAGTCCTGCTTACGGATAATGGCATCGTGGGCATTTTCCGTCCGTGCCCAATCCTCCGTGGGCCTGTCCTTCAGGACTTTCAATTTGTAGCTGTAAGTGGTCTGCTTGCCCTGAAGCAGAACGCCGGTATAGGTTTCGTCCTTCAAAATTCGTATGACCGTGGTAGCTGACCATTTGGCATTCTCCTTGTCCGCGTAACCGCCAACTGGAAAGGGCACACCCAGACTTTTCTTATACTCGATGGGAGATAGAACGCCCCGCAGATTCAGCTCCCCGGCGATTTTCAGAGAGCTGAGGCCGTTCAGCTTCATGCGAAAAATATCCCGCACAATTTCGGCGGCAAATTCGTCTATGACCAGATGATTTTTCTCCTGCGGGTCCTTTTGGTAGCCGTAAATCGTACAGGCTCCCACAAACTCTCCATTTTTTCGTTTGGTCTGTAAGGCACTGCGGGTCTTTTTTGAAATGTCCCGGCAGTAGGCGTCGTTTAGAATGCTCTTGATGGAAATGGAAATGTCTGCGTCGCCGTTGTCCCGCAGGGTGTCAATGCCGTCGTTGATGGCGATAAAACGAACGCCGTAGGATGGCAGCGTCTTTTGCAGATACTGCATGGTCTGGATGTACTCTCGACCAAAGCGGGACTGGTCTTTGACAATGACACAGTTGACGTTACCGTCCACAATCTCCTGCATCATTTCCTGAAAGGCTGGGCGTTCATAGATGATGCCGCTGTAATCGCTGTCAATTTTGAAATCTACCAGTTGAATATCCGGGTGGCTCTTTACAAAATCTTCAATAATGAGCCGCTGGTTTTTGACGCTGTTTCCTTCATCGGCTCGGTCGCCTGCGTCTGAAATGCGTCCATAGCCAATGGCCTGATAGGTTTTGGGCATAAAAATTCCTCCTTCGTTTCGGGCGGACAAATCCCCGCAACAAAAGAGTGTTCTGGCGCTATGCAATTCTTTTTCCGCCATGATTGTAACACACTTCCGGGAGATGTCCAAAAAATTAGGTGATGATGCCTTTCAAGCAGTCTTCCAAGGTAATGCCGTCCTTTGCATACTGGACGCGCACTGTGAATTTCCCACATTTGAAGTGATATGGGTCTTTAATCTGCCGCACAAATTCGGCAATCCGCTTCTCCCGGGGCAAGTCCTTATCCACGCTGACATCCTGAATGTCCACAAGCGGCACTGCGCCATGATGCTGAAATTCAGTTTTCATACAATTTCCTCCAGTCTGTTTTTGCTGCTTGGCAGCATCAGAGCGGTTCCGCCATGCAAAGCCGCTCTGATGCTGTCAAGAGATGCAGGGAGAGCCGCAAGCGGCCCTCCCGCATTTCTTGTTCTGTCGTTTTATCCGCATCCTGTTCCTGATGAACTGCCTTGTGTGACAGCACACCGTATTGGCTGCGCATTGGCAGGCTCGCCTCCAAACCCTCCTCTCCGGAAAGGTCGTGGCCTGCTTCCCCTGCGCAGTATCCCATACGGACGATCATGTGATTTTCAAGGTGCGGCGGCTTTTCAGCCGGTCAAAACGCTTGCCACGCAAACGCTTTGACCGAATGGAAAGTGCGGGGCCGCAGCCCGCAGAACAGGTCTGCGGCCCCAACAAGGCGGATAGAAATTACACCGGCTCAAAATCCTTCAGGATTGCCCATATCAGTTTGCTTTCTAATTCGTGTTGGCGTTCTTCATCCATGCAGCGGTACTTTCTGCCGCTGGCATCATAGAGATCAATCATGCTGAATGTCCTTATGTAGGGCCGATAAAAAGTCAAAATGCGTTGCATCGCATCCCAATCGCCCTTTTTGGCCTGCGTGATTGCAGTAAACGGAATCTTTTGCTGCTCCTCATAATTTTTTCTTTTTTTGTTGGTTTTCAAGAATTTCCCTCATTTCCTTTAGTGTCCGTGTGCGCGTATCTCGAATGGTTGTCCGTACAGAATGCAAGCATTCGCTGATTTCACGGTCATTCATATCCAAAAAATAGAACAGCAGGATAATCAATCGTTTTCTCTCGGACAGGGTGCGCATTGCTTCACTGAGCGCATCGCTTTCAATGTTAATCGGCAGGTGCATCGCAAAAAAACGATTTTCTCCAAAGGGGTCTGGTTCATTTGTGACCGCATTTGCCACTTCTGCGCACAGCACTTCATTTTCCCGATACGGCTTGTTCTTGCGGTCGAGATCATGCGCATGGTTCTTTACAACGGTTTTGCAAAAGGAATCGAACTCGCACTCAACTCTGTGTTGATTTTCCGGCGATAATGCCATTTCCTCACCTCCATTCCACCTCGCAGATTGGCGAGATGGGTGAAGGTGTTTCTTTTGCCTCTACTCACTATCACGTATCAAAACGTGAAAGTGGCGTGTTTTTGAAAAAGTTTTTGATATTTTTTTCAGTCTTGAAGCCTCCCATCTTGCCAGAATCGCGCCGGAGCAAGTGGTGGCGCACGACTTTGGGCAAAATTTGAGGGTTTTCGACACGCAAAAAGGGCGGCACAAACCCGACCATTGGTCAGGAGCGTGTCGCCCTTTTTAGGAATTATAAAATTGTGCTGGCGTGTCAGCCGGGAAGTGAATTTCTCGTTAGCTTTAAGCCAAGTAAGGCTTTAAAATCAAATCCTTACAAGACATCCGCATAAAATACACCTCTTTTTTCAAGTCTCGCCCTTATTCAAAACGATTCCTGCTTTGGCTTACTCTGCACACAGATACCGATAAAGGAAGGTTGCGATTTGTGCGCAGGTGCAGATGGCATTCGGTATAAAGCTCATGGTTATTGTGCCGCTGGTCACACCATCGTCAACCGCCCACTGCATCATAATAATAGCCGCTTGCTGATATGCCGATGAAGATGCTATTTACCGTTTTCTCAGAGACCAGCACATATAGGCTGAGTTGAAGTGAATCTGAAAGAACAGACGCTCCCATTTAGGTCGTGCTTCTCACATCCACCAGCTCTGCCTTTTGCAGCAGACGGAGGATGACCACCGCCGTTTCTGCGCGGGTAATTTCACTAAGCGGAGCAAGCGTACCATTGCTCTTGCCAACAATCAAACCGTTGCCGACACTGAATGACACTGCGTCCTTTGCCCATGCGCCCACTTCGTTTGCGTCGGAGAAGACGCTCAAACTACCAGATGTTCCGGTAAACTCCGCCACCTTTGCCGCCCGCTGCACCATGGCCATGGCCTCCTGCCGGGTGATGTTTTTGTTGGGACGGAATGTGCCGTCGGTGTAGCCGCAGATGATGCCGTATTCCGTTGCCGCACCGATAGCTCCCGCGCACCATGCGGTTTGAGAAACATCGCTGAAGTTGCTCGTACCGGTCTCCGGCAGTCCCAGCGCACGGACGATGATTGCCGCAAACTCCGCGCGGGTCACGTTGGCCTCGCCGTCAAAGCTGCCGTCGGTGCGTCCGAAAATCACACAGCGGGAGGCCATTTCATCTGCCGCCGCCTCGTACCACTTGCCGGAAGCGTCCGCAAAGTTCTGCTGATTATAAATCAGGGCATAGGTGGAGTTAGTCAGGGAGTTGATTTTTACGTAATACTTGCCGTCCTTTTGATAGACCTGAGTGGGGACGTGTTCGCCGTCATCGGTGCGAATGGCGGTGGTAATTTTGCTTGCATCGTAGCCGACGGGCAGCTCGATGATGCGCTGGACATAGCGGCTGAACCGCTCCACTTCCACAGTCTTGCCGCCGTAAGTGGCCGTGACGGTGAACTCCACGGGGTTTAGCACCACCGTGCCCTTATCCGTTGTGACGGAGCCTGCCTCGAGGTTCGTGATGGTGACGTTCACCGGCACCTTGGACGCGTCCGTTGCGCCGAGTGTGGTCATGAGTGTTTCCGTGTCCACCGCCGTGGTGGGCATCTGATAGGTCACGTCGCCGGTCTGCACAGAGAGGGTCATGCCCTTTTTCGCCATGTCTTCCACGTTCTTCACGACGAGCTGGGCAACGGCGGTATTCGTCTTGTCGCTGACCGGCACGAGAACGTCCGTGGTTGCCTTGTCGATTTGTTCGGTCAGCTTGGTCTGGTCAACCGTCACAGTGGTCTTGTCGCCGCTGACAGTCTGATTGCCGATGTCGTACTCCGTGCCGTCCACATAGATGGGGTCGGCCTTGGAGGTCGTGGTGGTGCTACCAGAGGAGCCATCGGAACCGGAGCCGGAACCGCCGCTTGCCGTCCAAATTGCCGTAATTGTTGTCGCGGCGGCGGGCATGGTGAAGGTGGTGCTGGCGCTGGATGTGCTGGCAAATGCGCCGCCGTTGGAACTCGTCCAGCCGGAGAACATATAGCCGGATTTTGTTCCAGCATTAATGGAAACACTTGCACCGTTGGCGTAGCTGCCACCAGTGGTACTGCCGCTGCCGCCGTTCAGATTGACGGTCAGCAGATAGGTCGGCGTAGACTGAACGGCAAACGTCGATTCGATGGTCTGCGCGGAGGTGATATTGCTGAACACATAGCCGCCCGCTGTCAGTGCGTCGGCGTTTTCAACGCTGTTTACCTTGATTTTTGAAAGCGTGTAGCCGGCATTTGCAGTGAAGTATACGCCAAGACTGGAGCCGTAGCTGACAGAAGTTGTGCTCTGGCTTGCCGTGCCGTTTGCGCCGGTGGTAACGGTAACCGTCACCTTGCCCAACTTCTGATAGGTTGTGCCGTCATCCTTGAATACGTTGGTGTCGTCGCCGGTATCGCTCCGCTCGTTAGAGTCGTTGCCAAAGCCTTTGGTATCATCGTCGGTCAAAGAGATGTTCCCGATATCCTTGCCGTCAATGGTCAGTTCGCCGTTGCTGTCATTGGGGAGGTCGTGAATGATGAAGCGACCTTCGTCATCGGTGGTCGTTGTATAGATGTCGTCACCGATGACAATTTTGATCTCCACATTGGGCTCTGGATTTCCATCTTCGTCCAAAACAATTCCGCCGTAGTCATATGTTTCATCAATGATCTGACCGTTGTCCGGGGTCACGATGGGTTTGTAATCGTTCCAGTCCAGCTCGCCCTCTACATTGCCATAGGGCAGAGGCTTGATGATATCGGTTTTCAGCGCCAGATGGGAACCGTATGCCGCCGGCTGGAAGGTGAAAAGTGTGCCCACGCCGGCGGAGGAAGCGTAGCTGCCGTCCAGAGCGGTGAAGAGGAAGCCGAAGCTCTCGTCCTCATACGCCCAGATCATGCCGGTGCCAAGCTCGCGGTTTACGGTGTCATTGGCATTATACAGCACTTCCTTGACATATGCCGCCTCGCCAATCTGCTGCTTGGTTGCGCCGGAATACCAGTGGACGGAATTGTAGAATGCGTCAGTTTTGCCCGCAGTTTCCACGCTGCTGATAAGCTCAAACTTGATGTACTGTCCGCTGGTCAGCGTTACGGTATGCAGGCTGTTGTCATAGGGTGTTTTCAGACCGAAGAAATTCATGATGCGTCCATTCTGGGGGAATGCCGCCCAGCGCTGGGTGTCAAAGAGGTTGCGGGTGGTGAATTTCACATTGCCGATGCCGTCTGTGGGCGTGATTGCCGAGAAGGTCACGGCAAATGTCTTGCTCTCTGTCACGGTTGCGAAATAAAAGCCGTCTTTTGCTTCAGACAGAACATCCGCGCCACCAAAAGTGGCGGCAGTAATCTCATATCCGTCGGCGGGAGTGATGGAGAACATGGCGGTATCGCCGCTGGTCAGCGTATAAGGACTTGCGCTGCCGGTGCCCGCACCGAGATACTTTACCGTGCCGCTGCCGGTTTTATTGACGGTGACGGTAACTTTCGCCTGCTGGCCGCCGCTTCCATCGCCAGTGGGATTGGTATAAACAAGCACCGCCTCGGGACTTGCAACGGTCGAGTAGGTCAGCGTTTTGTAGCTGCCGCTCTGGACAGTCGCCAAAGTGACCGCCTGCGCGGATAGCCCACTGAACTGAGCATAACCGTTTGCATTGGTCGTGCCGGTGTATATGGTGCTGCTTACGGTGATTTTCACTGTTGCGCCGGAAACCGCCGCACCACTGCCGTCAACCACGCGGATGAGTTCCTGATAGGTCACAGCGTTGGGTGCGGTTTTCTCGCCGTCTTCAGGCGCAAACTTGCTGCCGTCGCTGTCAAGCTGGTCTTTCGTGTACGGCTTATCCTGCTCGGTGGTATAAATCACGCTGTCGCCGGACTTGTGCGCCTTAAAGCTCACAAAGGTACCCACGCCGCCGCTGTATTTATATGCGCCGTCCATGGCGGTATAGAGGAAGCCTTCCTCGCCCAAACCCCAGACAAGACCGCGGGTGGAGAGTGTGGTTTCCGTCGCCTGACCAGAACCGGAGTGCAGGACTTCCTTTACCACAGCGCCTGCTCTGATTTCGGCCTCTGTCGCGCCCGTATAGCGCTTCACGGAGCTAACGATGCGGTTCTGAACATCGGTTGGAAGCTCAGAAACAGCGGAGACATACTCGAATGTCACATAGTCATCGCTGCTGGCAAAGCTGATTTTTCGCAGATTCTGGTCATAGGGCGCTTTCAGGCCGCTGATGCGAAAGCTGCGTCCCTCCACGGGGAACGCCGGGGAACGCTGGCAGTCCCAGAGCTGGGGTTCGTAGAATTTGGCTGAGAAAATCGATGCTTTTGTCTCAACCTGAACACTCTTGAAGCCGGGATAGGTTTTTGCATCCACCGAAGGCTGAACCCAAGCAGAATAATCTGTTGGTGTGCCCTGCGCGGCGCGCCAGCCGTTCAGTGCGGTCAAAAGGTTTGTGCTGCCGTAGGAGAGCGTCTGCGCACTGCCGCAGTTTTCACTTGTTCCGGCGCTCAAGGCTCCCATGGCGGAATCAAAGGTTCCGCAGCCGGTTACAGTACCCTCATCTGCAAGCTTCTTGCCTGCAATTCCATAGCAGTTTTCGATTGTGTCCTTGTTTCTATAAGCAATGCTTTCTCTGCCTTCCGCAACGCTTGCTGCGCTCCAACAGTTGGAGATGGTTCCCTCGTTTGTTTCGACAATGCCGCCGATGCATTCGCCGCCCTCGATGCTGCCGAGACTCCAGCAGTTTTGAATGACGGCTTCATCGGAGTTCGTGCTTGCAATCATGCCGCCGCTGGCGCCATCTGAGTCGGTGTTTACAATTTTCGCATTCACACCGCAGTTTTTGACCATGCGGGCATTCATAGCCGTGATTCCGCCAACATATGCGCGGCCAAAAACACGGGAGCTTGTGACCAGAATATCATCCAGTATACCCGCGTTTGCACCTGCAACGCCGGCAACATAAAGCCATGATGCAACGAGGCTGTTTTTCACAGTAAGAGATTTTATGGTGCCTTCGTTAACGGCAAACAGACCTGCGCCTGCATTTTCCATATCGCCTGTCAGGTCGTTTTGAAACAGACCGCTGATAGAGTGTCCCTGTCCATCAAAGGTACCCGAAAATACCTTTGAGTTTCCGTCGAGGACGGCAACGCCGATGGACGTCCATAGATAGCCGCTCATGTCAAGGTCTGCCGTGAGCTTGACCGTCTTTTCTGCAAAGTCCTTTCCAGAATTCACGGCGGCGGCAAAGGCGGCAAGCTGGGCGGGCGTGGAGATGCTCCACTCCGTCTGCGTGGCGTAGTTTGCGCCGAGCCATAACGTATCGTACATGGTCGACCAGTTCGTTGCCGTGACTGCTTTATTGCTGCCGTCAGCGGCAACAGGGAATTGGTCGCTGGTTTCGATGTCGATGACAACCGCGCCTGTGACTTGATTGAGCATAAAATAACCCAGCAGGTCAAGCGCGCCGGTCATATATTCATAGTAGCTTTCCTGACTGTCATCGTCTGAAAGCGGCGTGCCGCCCATAGTAGCAGATTTGAGTTGAACCAGTCGGCGGTTGATTGCCGGTGTGATTTGCAATCCCACATCTTGAATCAGGGGCGTAATCAAGGGCAGTGTCGTACCCATCAGGCTCAGATTGTTCGTGCTGTCCTTGATGTCCAGCGAGCAGTACGCAAGGGTGATGTTCTGCGTGTCGCTGCCCGCCTCAACCCCGACATTCATTGCGGTCTGTGCCTGCTTGGAAATGCTGTTGCTTGAAGTCGGCAACTGTATCTCAACTTTGTTTACCCCCACAGCGAGCTCGACGCCGTTGCCCATCTGCGCGGCGGTGATGGTTGTGTTGTCATGGTTGGCAGTCTCTCCGCTCTTGAAAACCTCAATTTGATAGCCGCTTGGCAGCGTATAGAGAGCGCCGTCCTTGGTGATGCTGAAGGTCACGGTGCGTGTCTTGTCCTTGACACGCAGTACATTTTCAGCATCCGAGACTTCATATTCATCGCCCAAATCGGTTTTAAAATAGTTTGCCGTTGTTCCGGCGGTCACGTTGTTGGATGTCACCTTGACCCGTGATTTCAACGTCGGCTTGGCTGTTGTGATGTGGATTTCCGCGCCGGTGGTCAGCGGCGTTGTGCCGCTGATGGAGCATTTGTTGCTCCAGGCCAGATTGCACGCAGCATCTTGATCATCAGTGTTGTCCTTGACCACCGCCGTGCCGCCAACGGTGATGGTTCCGGTTCCCTTTATCCCGGCTCCGTTTTTGTTGCCGGTCACGCTGCCACCCAGCAGATTGAGCGTACCTGAACTGTTGACGTTGATACCGCTGACATCGACATCGGAGGACCAACCGCCGGTGATTTTGCCGGTATCCGGGTTGCTGCTGTCGGTAACAGTCAATGTACCGTCAACGGAAATGACATAGCCCAACATGGTCTGCGTGGTGAGATTTCGGTTGATGGTCTTGCCGTTTAAGTCAAGAGAGACGGTCTTGCTCGAAGGGATGGAAATCGCGCTCGTCGTTGTCCAGCTATCGAGCAGCTTGACAGTAGCACCGGTCGTGTTGCTGCTACCTATCGCCGCTGCCCAGCCATCAGCAAAGCTCTCATAAAGGGTCGGGTCGCTTCCACCCTCGCCGTCAAAATCAACGGACATCACGTTAGATGCAGCGGCATTGACCGTAATTTTTGCAATATTCGAGGTGGTTGTTGCGGTCTTGGTACCGCCGTCGCCATTATCCGTGATGGTGTTCTTCACGACGCAGTAATAGTAAGTCGTACCGGTCGAGGTGGTCGGCGGGGTGTAGCTGTTGCTGTCTGTGCCGACTGTTGTGCCGCCCACGGTAGAATTGGTCGCGTTGGAATACCACTGATAGGAAAGCGTACCGCTGTCGGAAACGCTCGCCGCAATGGTCAGCGCGGTCGCGGACTCGTTTTGGGTATAAGGCACCTCTGTGGTGCTTAGGTTTGTGGTGATGCTGGGCGTAGCCGCATTGACGGTGGGCTTTTCCAGTTGCAGCTTCACGACCTGCGCGTCGCCGGAGCCGGTGTTTACAGAGTAACAGCCCGCGTCGCTGTGAAAATAGCTGCTGTAATCCGCGCTGTTGCTGCCCGTGATGGCAACAGGGGTTCCGCTCACAGGTGTTGCCGCCGTGGTCACGCCGATGGATGCGCCGGTGGTAAGCGACGGATCAGTGGAGCAGGTGATGGTCTCGTTGCCGTGCAGATAGACGTTGCTTGCCGAGCTGCTCTCGGTGCCGATTGTGCCGACAGAAGTACCGTCTGTTGCGGTATAGGCACATTTGGAGAGGTTGTCCTTAATTACTGCCGTGCCGCCGACGGTCATCGTAGATCCGTTGATGTAAACGCCGCCGTACCGATTTTGGCACGCATAGTTTCCGGAGATCTCGCCGCCGGTCATTGTAAAGGTGGCGAGGTAGCCAACGAATACACCGCCCGCGCCGCCGTCATTGTCGACATTCTGATAGTTTGCGAGGTTGCCGCTGATCTTGCCCCCGGTCATGTTGAAAAATCTGTTAGTACCGCCGCCAAGGTACACGCCGCCGCCCCATGTTATCGACTTGTTGCCTGTAATGTTGCCGCCCTCGAGGGTCAGATTTCCCAAAGCTCTGATTCCACCAGCGCCATCAGAGGTGGTCTTGTTGTAACCGCCGGTGATTTTGCCCTGCGCTGAGACATCTTCACTACTGCTGTCCTTAATCGTAAGCTTAGCAGTACCGCCGGTATCAAGAATTTTGATGACATAGCCATAGCCTGCTGCTGCGGTCAAAGCGCGGTCAATATTGTGTCCGTTTAGGTCGAGGGTAATATTCTTGCCACCGGGAACCAAAATCGCGCCACTGGTAAAGCCATCGCCCGTGCCGAAGCTGTTGTTTGAGCCGTCGCCGGTTGCAGTCCAGTCGGCAAGCAGTTTGACAACAGTATTTGCCGTGTTGCTGTCGCCAACCGCTGCTTTCCAGCCGGTGGCAAAGTCTGTATAAAGCGTCGGGGCGTTTTCGCCGTCACCGTCGAAATCGACGGACATCACGCTGGGGTCTGGCTCGATATGGAAATACTTGTAGGTTTTGAAGTCTGCGCTGCCATATGTCACAGCGTTTGTGCCATCTGCGTTTGTACTTGCAGTGGCGACACAGTTGGCGTAGCCGGAAAAGTCGGGACCCTTAATACCGCTAGTAACCGTATTATACGCATTAGTATTTCCTCTTGTGGTTACCGTGCCGCCGGAAATCTTAAAACTTGAGATACCATATGTATCACCCGTTACGTCAAGACTGCCGGTTCCATCAATGTAAAAAGAGTAGGACACATTTGCACTCAATCCCGTGCCGGCATGTGGCGCGTTAATGATATTTGTGCCTTCAAGCATAAGTTTTATTTTCGTTTTGCACATAAAAGCATCATTCGTGCCGGAGTAGTAAAGGCCAAAATTTTTGAATGTGACGATGTAGCCATAGGTTATGTTGTTGCTGTCGGTAAAGGTTTCTTTCTTCACCGACCAGTTCCAGCCGGATTCGGGCAGAGTTGCCGAATTGCTTTCGGTTTGTTCCGCCGTGGTTATATTGTCTGATGTTCTGCAGGTACCGTAGGCATAGTAACCGTCGGTTGTCGGCATGGTGATGTCGATAAAAGCACCACCGCTTTCACCGGTATAGTTGAAGCCTATGCCGCCATCGGTAACGCCACTCCATGTCTTCGCCAGCGCCGTGGTTGGCAGCAGGGTCAGCATCATGCAGACGCATAGGAAAATACTCAGCAGTTTCTTTTTCATGGATTACCCTCCTGATTTTTTGAGTGGTGGCAGGCGGTTGCTCCTGGCCGCCCGCTACCGCACGAAAACCCACCTGAGAGGCGGACACAAAGTCCGCCTCTCAGTGAGCTTTTAGTTTGTTGCAATGTCATAGTAATTTCTCACGACCGCCGAGCCGTCCGCAAGGATCGTCACAGGCGTCACCTCTTGCGAGGTATAGCCCTCCAGCATTTTTGTGAAGGTATCAGCCGTTGCACCGACGCGGCCGTTATAGGTTTCCGTCTCGCCTGCGTGGATTTCGTAGTCACTGCTTCCAGCGGCAGTCTGGTAGTAATGCTCGATGGTGTAGTCCGCCCACTGCTCCTTCCAGATGGCGGTATACGTGCAGTCGTAGTTCGGCATGGTGATGGTAGACGTCAGGGTTTTGCCGGTATTGTCGTTCCAATAGAGGAAATCATAGGTGTCCTTGACCGGCGTGGACAGGGTGATCGTATCGCCCCAGACCGCCGTGATGGAGTCTACATTGCTGCCGCCGTCCGTGTCGAAGGTCAGGGTGTACGAGCGCTTCGTCCACTTGGCGTAGATCGTCAGGTCGTGGGCAGGCATGACCATGCTGGTGTTTGGCTGCGTACGCGCGGCATCCAGATACCAGCCCACAAACTCGTAGCCCTGATCCGGTATGACGCCAGTAGGATATTCAAAGCTGGAGAGATACTCATAGGTATAGGTATATGTCACCGTGTTGTTATACGTCTCATTGTCATATGCTACAACACTCAACGTGTACGAATCGCGGCGGTAGACGAGCTTCAGCACCAGACTGCCGTCCTCCAGAACCGTGCCGGAGGGCACATTGCTTTCCGTGTTGCCGTTTTTCAGATAACCGGTGATGGCAATTTCCTCCGCTGTGACCGTCTCGCCGATGGTTCCGTTGAGGGAAACCGTCTTGATTACAGTGCCGTCTGTGTCAAGATACTGCACGGTGTACGCGCCGCTGGTTGCGCGCCAGCCCGCATAGACCGTCATGCCGCCGATGGGCATGGTCGCAGTCCCAAAGTCGAAGGTCTCGGTCAGCGCATCGCTGGTAAACCAGCCGGTAAAGGCATAGTCGGTCTTGGTCGGTGCGGTCGGCGCGGCGAGGGTCTGCCCATATTGGTAGGAGATGAGCGTGTCTGCCGCATCGTTGTTGTTTTTGAGGGTCAGGTCATAGCGGTTGCGGGTGTAATAGAGCTTGAGGGTCAGGGTCTCACCCTCGGCGAGCTTGCCGGAGGCAACGGTTCCCTCAACCGTTTTGTCGCAGGTAAAGCCGTCGTAGCTCTTTGCGGCTGCCTTTACGACAGTTCCGGATGGGGCGGTGGAGTGCTCCGTGTCCGCGCTGACCAGCTTGTAGCTGCCGTCGAGCGCCTGCTGATAATGCTCCACGGTGTAATCCGTGTCAACCATCCACTTGGCAAAGAGGATGATGTTTTTACACGGCATTTTTGCGCCGTCCCAGACCATGGGCGAGGCGAAGGCGTTGTCCATGTACCAGCCGCCGAAGGTGTAGCCGCTGCGGGTGGGGGTGGAGGGTGCGTAGACGGCGCTGCCGTAATCCTGCGTGACGTCGGAAACCGTGCTGCCGCCGTTTTCCTCGAAGCGGATGGTGTACTGGTTTATCGTCCATGTTGCGCCAACATTGAGGTCTGCGTCCTGCATCGTCTCGGTGGCGTCATTCCAGCCGGTAAAGGTATAGCCTTCGCGGGCGAGGATGGGATAGGAGATCGTGGCGCCGTAGGCGACGGTGCGGACGATGTTCTTTGCGCCGCTGTAGTCCGGGAAGAAGGTCAGGGTGCGGGTGTTGCGGGTGTAGTAGAGCTTCAGCGTCAGACTGCCGTCTGCAAGCGCAACGCCGCTTGGCGTGGACAGGGCGGCGGAATAGGTGAAGCCGTAGAAGGAGCTCGGCGTGGCGGTCGCGGTGCTGCCGGTGTAGACCGCCATTTTTGCGGTATTGTCCAGGGAGTAAGTTCCGTCCAAATTCTGTGTGTAATGCTCCACCTTGACGCGAACCGGCGCGGGCGACCACTTGGCATAGACCGTGGTGTTTTCAGCGGGGATGGTGGCGCGGTTCGTGTATGTGTGCTCGCCGCCGTTTTCGTCGGCGTAATACCATCCGGCAAAGCTGTACCCCTGCATCGTGGGGTTGGCGGGCCATTCTTCAATTTCTGCGCCGCCTGCGCCGGAGATCATGGCCACCGCGCTGCCGCCCTTGGAGTCGAACTGGAGATAGCGCGCGTTGGCGGGATTTGTCCAGTGGATCGTAATGGTGCGGGAGATAGGCTTGGATGTGAACGCCAGCGGTGCGCCCGCCCAGGTAACGGTCAGCTCGCAGTCCTCCGCAAGGGTGGACGTGCCGTTTATGTGGATCGTGTCGGTCAATGGGTCGTAGGTAAAGCGGTCGTTGGAGCTTTCAATGTAGAAGTAATCCTCATCGTCCGCATCGGCGGGAGTTTTGTCATCGTCATCGAAGTCGTAGTTCTTGGCGGCAAGCTCCTCGCCGTTCTCGTCCTCGTTGCCGTCCTCGTCCTCCTCTTTCTTCCAGTTCCCATCGCTGTCCTTTTCACCATAAATTTTGCCGGACTTCATCTCCATGTACTTCATGTCAAAAAGTGAGGCGGGAAGGGTCAGGGATTCGGCGGCGACAATGTTGTAGGTGAGGCTGTCGTCGTCGTCCTTGATTACAAAATCGAAGACGTTTTCGTTGTCGCCGACGGACCACAAGGGCCACTGGTTCTCGTACAGCGTCGGTTCATAGGTCAGCTTGTCGTTGTTTGCGAGCTGCGCCTTAAAGGTGATCTCAAGATAGATGCCCACTTCAATGAACATGGCGCCGGAGTATTTACTGTCCCAGCTATCCTTTGCCGTCCACGACAGGCTGTAGTAGAAATAGCCCCAGAGCTGGGCGTAGGCGCCCACCTCGGCGGTAATGCCGATGCTGTCCAGATCGGTGGAAAACAGCCCCACCGCAATTTCCAATTCAATGCCTGCGCGCACGCCGATGGTACCCATGACGTAGAACACAAATTCAAACTTCGTCTCCTCCAAATCCACCGTCTCGCTGGTGCAGTCCCGGGCGAACAGGAGCAAAGAGAAGTTGTACCGCTTGGCGGTGGAAAATTCCAGCGTCATGCCGATGGTGACATAAAGGTTTGCGGAAACCACAAAATCGGCGGAGATGCCGTAGGCGAGAATGCACAGCGGGTCGATTGTGCCCTTCTGGGAGAAAAGCTCCTTCCGGACAATCTCAATCCAGCTATCGTCGGCGTTTTTAATCATGTCGGCGTATTTTTCAGCGAGGTCGTTGTCGTCGTCATCCTCTTTCTCTGCGTCCTCGCCAAAGAATTTGCCGTCTTGCTCCATCAGCTCTTTGATCTGGTCGCCGATGTTGATGATGGAGGAATCGGCGTCATTGTCGTCTTTCTTGTCATCGTCGTCTCCGGCGAGGACGCTTTTCCACGTGAAGCCGCCGCCGTCCTTGTCGTCATCGTCATCGTCGTCGCCGTTGGTGGTTTTTGCCGTAGCGGTGACGCCAATGCCGGTGAAAGAGCCGACGTCAAAGTTTGCGTTGATCCGGTAATCATCAATATAGGGGAAGATGAGCGCCCATTTCACGATGGCCTTGCCGCTGAGGTTCATGTCCAGCAGAACCTCCTGCGCAAAAACGGCCTCCAGGCTGATTTCAATTTTATTTTCGGAATCCTTTTTTGGCGTGACCTCAATGGTCAGTTCCAGCTTCAGTTCGGCACGCACGCCATTTTTGTCCTTAAAATGCTCCATCTTGCTGGAATCCGTAGAAACAGAGGCGGTCACCGCCTTTTTTGTGACATTCACTTTGCTTCCGCTGTCGGCAAGCAGAAGCTGTGCGCTTCGGGACAGCTTGCCGTCGTCCGACATGGCGAGCGACACGTCCTCCGCCGCCATGTCCGCCGACAGGTGCTGGAAACCGTCGGTCTGAACGGCGAGGTTTGCGAGATAGGTCGCGGCTTCGTCCGCAAAGCCGCTGTCGATTGCCTGCTGCTCGATCGATTGTTCGATGGCGACGATCTGACTGTCTGTCAGATCGATGGCCTCCGTGTGGTTGCTGTAAAGATCCATGGAGGAGAGAACGTATGCGTCCGTGACGTTGGCGTATGTGAGGGAATAATTATCCCCATCGGACGAGACCGCGTCAATTACCGCGTACTGCGCGACCTCGCCGGTGCTTAAATCCCCGGCATAGAACGCCAGAAAATCGCCCGCATCCACGGTCGTTGCGGCGCTCAATCCAAGCTGGGCGTATGTGCTGCCGGAATAGTCCATGTCCGTCAGCGGAATATCCGCGCTGCCGTTCGCATCATAATAAGCATTGCTGACGGGCAGAATGTCCGGGGTGAACACCACATCATCCATCTCGGCAGTGGTATAGGTATAGTTTGTTCCATCCACTGCGGTGATCGTCACATAGGAGATGTCGCCGTCGTTTGTGTCTACGCCGCGCTCATCCGGGCGGGTGCCGGCGTAGATGGCGACCGTATCGCCGACCGCGAGAGCTTCTTCACCGGAATAGGTGAAGCTGCCGACATCGCTGGTCTTTGACGCTTTGCCGTTTGAGACGTTGAGGTGATACAGTCCAGTTACCAATGAATCCTGCAAACCGACGCTGTCTGCGGGAATGTACTTGATGCCGCCATTCAGAGAGAGGTTTTTTACCTCGCTCATCGCGGTGATGAAATTCAGCACGCGAATGGAGGTCGGCTACGCCTCGCCCTCGTATACGAATACCGCCGCGGAATCGTCCGGGAGCGTCGCCTTATAGGTCTGTCCCGCTTCCAGATTGGCGCTGACCGTATATGTACTGCCGCTGCCGGAGAGTTCATATTCCAGCTCCGCGTTTCCGTCGGTCACGTTCTGTAGGGTGAGGGCGGCGCGAACGGCAGCATCGCTCTGTGCCTTCACCCCGAAGGTGAAGGTTGTGGGTGCATCTGTTTTGGTGATGTAGTTTACCGTCTGTGTTTCGCTGAGCAGTGCGGCGCTTTCTGCCATCTTGGCGTACAGCGTCAAATTTCGGTTGACTGTATCGCCTGTGGAAACGCTCTGCGTCATATCTGCGTCATAATACCATCCCAGCAGGATAGAGCCTTTTTTGTACGGCGTGGGCAGGCTTGTGATGGCGGTTCCCCCGGCGTAGGTGCTCGTCTCCGGCAGGGTGACGCCGGTTTCGCTCTGCCCAGAGCCAAGAGCGAACGCCACCTCATAATACGTTGTGCTGCCGCTTCCGGAGCTTCCAGACCCGCCGGAGCTGCTGCCGCCGCTGGTCCCGCCGGAGATCGTTGTTCCGCCCGTCGCGGGCTGAGCTGTCTCCTGCGCCGGGTCCACGCTGACCCGTGTGGACGCAACGCCCGGCTCCTGATACCACGTCTCCACCGCTTCATCCGTCCGCTGGCAGAGAACCGCCGCCTGCGCGCGGGTGGCGCTGCCGCCGGGATTAAAACTCACGCCGTCGCCGTTCAAAAGCCCCTTGCTCCAAAGCTTCAGCACCGCGTCCTTTGCGTAGGCAGGGACGCTGTCGATGTCCGCAGGCGTGGTGGTGATGCTCTTGCCGGTATCGTAGTTCACGTCGAACTTTTCAAAATACCGGACATAAAACGCCGCCATCTGGGCGCGGTTGATTTTGGCGTCGGGCGAGAATTTCCCGCCGCCGGTGCCGGTGGTAATGCCGTATTTGGCGGCCCACGCCACGTAGGGCGCATAGTACAGCTTCTCCGGCACGTCGGAAAATTCGGAGCTGCCCGCATACGCGGCGGTATCCACGCCCGCCATCCGCCCCAGCACCGTGACGAACATTCCGCGGGTCATGGAGCCATTGGGCGAAAACGTGGAGTCGCTGGTGCCGCTGAAAAAGCCGTTGACCCGGGCGTACTGCACCGCGTCGTAGCACCAGTCGGTTTCTTTCACGTCGTTGTATGGATTCAAGACCGTCACCTTGATGTTGGTCTTGCTCTCCGTGCTGTCCGTTCCCGCCGTCTCAGCGGCAAACGCCTCCACCGGCAGCATGGTTATCACCATGCAGACCAGCAGAAGCAGGGCCAGAATTCGCTTCTTCATGTTCTTTCCTCCCAGATTTTTTCTCATTTCCTTCACACCTTTGGGGATGGCGGCAATTTCCGATATGCCGGTATTCGTCAAGGTCGTCCCGGAAGTCCGACCATTTGCAAAACCAGCACTCCTTGAGCATCGCCACGCCGGGCTGTTCGCTTTTTTCCCACAGCGGGCAGACCCCATTTTCCTGCACCGGGCTACCCCGGATTTCCTGCCGCTCCATACCGTCACTCCCTTGGTTTTTCTCAGTTTGGAGCATAGCACAAAGAGACGAAAAGTGTTCATCGAGAGGACGAAATGTCGTTTTTTCAGGACGAATTGCAGTTTGGAAGGGTTGCGTACCTCCGTTTGACCCACTATAATAAAAGTGGAAGGAAGGTGGGACGATGAAAATTGCGGCTTGCGACGATGATGCGCAGGTGCTTGCTCAGGTATCTGCGGTGCTGAAAGCAGAAAGCAGCAAATATGGGGGCATATCCGTCACCGCCTTCCAAAGCAGTATGGTGCTGTCCTCTGCCTTGGAGGACAGCGCACGATTTGATTTGTATCTTCTGGACATTCTTATGCCGGGTAGAAATGGCATGGAGCTTGCTGCCGACATTCGAAAACACGATGAATCCGCGATGCTTGTCTTTCTTACCTCCTCGCCGGAGTTCGCCGTGGATTCCTACGAGGTGGAGGCGATGGGTTATCTGCTAAAACCCGTTGTACCGGAAAAGCTCTCCGCAATTTTGCAAAAGGCACGGCAGAGACTGGGAAATCGCAAGCGGGACGAGCTGCTGCTCTCCTGCGGCGGGACGCTGCGCTCCGTGCCGCTGGGGACGGTCATGTGCGTGGAATCCTTTCACAATAAGCTGCTCTATCATCTATCCGGCGGTGAAACGCTGGAGACTTACGGCACCATTGCGGAGGCATTGGAACGGCTTTCCACCGACCCACGATTCATCCAGCCTCACCGGTCATATCTTGTGAATATGGAATACATTCGGGAATTTGGAAACAAAGACATCGTGCTTGCGGGAGATTTGCCCGCTGTGCCGGTATCCCGAGCTAGTGCCCCAACGCTGAAAGCACAGTACATCGAATATATGGTTCATATGGCGGGAGGTGCGCAGCTTGATTCTTGATATGATAAGCTGGGTCGCGGTCTATCTCTATGGTCTTGCGCTCACCGCCGCTTTTTTAAGTCTGCCCCTTACGAAAAAGGGGATCCTGATTGCCGCCGTGCAGACCGCTCTTTGTGTGGCGCTGCAATTCTGGATACTGGACGCCTTTGGCTCCCATGCTGTGGAGATGGCATATCCGCTCATCTGCCATCTACCCATTTTGCTGTCGTCCGTGTTGCTCTACAGGCGTTCCCTGTCCTCCTCGGCGGTGGCGCTGCTGGCGGCGTATCTGCTGACTATCCCACGCAATCTCTGCGGCGAGTTGGTTGCACTTGTCTGGACGGCGTCCTGTGCGAAAGATATCACGAAAATCATCGTCACGATTCCGCTGCTGTTTCTTTTCCTAAAGCTGTTAACGCCTGTCATGCGCAAGATACTGCTGCGCTCAAGCCGCGAAAAATGGCTGTTTCTCGTTCCGGCGCTTGTCTACTATGTGATGATTTACGTCACCTCGGTCTACACCCAAGCCGCCTATCATGGCAGCTTCGCCGTGATGAGTCTGCTCGGAACACTGCTGTGCCTGTGTACCTTTATCTATGTGTTTATGGATTACCGCCAGCTTGCCGAGGTCAGTGAGCTGCGGCAAAAGCAGGAGATTATGGACTTGCAAGCGTCCGAAACAGCGCTGCGCATGGAGGAAATCCGCTACACCCAGCAGAAGACGAAAACCATGCGCCACGACCTGCGACACTATCTCCAAATCATTTACGACTACGCCGCCGAGGGTAACGCCGCCGCCATTGAGTGCTACATTCACAGCATTCAGGGCGAGATTGAGGATACGGTGGTGCAGGAATACTGCAAAAATGAGTCGGTGAATTTGATTTTGTCCTCCTATCACGGCAAGGCGAAGCGGCAGGGCGTGGAGCTGTCGGTTTCTGCCGGTGTGCCGCAGGAACTGGACGGCGAGCTGGACGTGTGTGTGCTGCTGGCAAACGGCATTGAAAACGCCCTCCATGCAAGCTATGGCATAGAGGACGCGAAAATCACTGTGGAGTGTAACCGATACGCAGGAAAAACCGTCATCCAAATCAAAAACGCCTATCAGGGCGAAATCAAATTTGCCGACGGTCTGCCGGTGAGCGGGCGAGAAGGTCACGGCTTTGGAACTAAGAGCATCGCGGCACTTGCCGAAAGTCACGGTGGCGCGGCGGATTTCTCCGCAAAAGACGGTACGTTTACGCTGAGAGCGGTAATGTGAGAGTCTGCCTGCATCGGACGGTTCAGACATCAAGGAAAACGCAGGCATGTTCCGCGAACCGGATTCCTTTTTTATTTACTGCCCCGCAGTTTTGAGCCGAGACAATGAGTTTGGTAAGTAGTCAAACACCGAGCAGAAAGCGTACTAAAGACTTGGACAGCGCCAGACTATTGATAACGCACACGTTCGTTATCTGGAAAAGGAAATCAGTCTGAGTAAATGTCCGGCCTGCCGATGGAGGTAAAACCCTGCAATCCCGTCAGCACCACATTATTCTGACTGCTGGCGCAGTGGATGATGAGCGGATTGCCACTTGCATCTGTGCCGACGAACACGCCCACATGACTGTCGCCGGGATAAAACACCAAATCGCCGGGAAGGGCATCGCTCCATGCGATGGGAGTGCAGTAAGTATGCTGCATGGCTGCTCCGCCGCCGTGCCCAATGACATAGCCGAGGGCGTTATTGAATACCCAATCCACAAAACCGGAGCAATCCAGTCCATACGGGCGGATTGTTCCGGTTGTTCTGCTGCCTGCGGCAGTGACTTTGGTGGGCGTTCCCCAGCGGCTGTCCCAGCCAATGGCGCTGCTTTTGCCGCCCCAAAAATAATTCACTCTGCCGAGAAGTGAATAGGCGGTTTCTACCACGGCCTTACGGTCAGCAGGCAAGTCCTCCGGTATATGAGCAAGCATCTGGCGGATTTGCTCGTCTGTCAAGGTCAGTTCCCCGCCGTAGGTGCCCACCAGCTCCGCTAGCATTTGTGCGTACTCCGGTTCGAGCATTTCATCAAGCGCCTGCCGCTGGCTCTTGTTGAAGTGGTAGATGTCCGGCATTTCCTGCGCCGTTTTGCTGGTGATGGTGATATGCAGAATGGTTTCGGTGCTGTCCTCGTACTGAATCGTCTGCACATAGTAAGTGACCGCGTTCATATCCCAGAAAATCTTGCGTAACAGGTCAATGCGCTCGTCATCCATCGTCACTACATCGGTGGCATCCGCATCGGCTCCTGCTGTTTTCACCGCGAATACAGCTACAATGTCTGTCCAGTTGGTGATGGAAAGGTCATTGCCGCCACCGGGGACGCAGTGGATTGCAACGCTGTCGGCGGGATGATCCGTCTGAATTTGGTTAATTTTTGCCACAAACTCCGCATTGATGGTCGCCACGGCCTGCGGTACAGATTGTGCGTCAGCATCCTGCCCTGACCAGAACACGCCAAATGGCGTCCCAACCACCGCAGCCGCTCCGCCGATGACCAGTACCAGCGCAATCAAGCCGCCTGCGCCGCCCAGCAGTCCCACCGCCGCCCGAACGATGGCCTTGCCTGCGCGGACGACGGCATTTTTCAGCCGGGACAGACCCTTGGCGGAGGTTTTTGCGGTCTGGGTGGATTTTTGCGCAGCTTCCTTTGCAATTTGACGCTGCATTTTGCGTGTGGCGTATGCTTTCGCCCTCGCCGCAGAGGGTACGCCTGTGTTCTTGGGCGTATCCGTCACGACCTTGCCGCGTTTTGTGAATAGCCGTGTTTTGCCGCCTTGGGGCGGCATTTTTTCTTTCGGGACAGTGGGTGTTTTTCCGCCGCTCCGCCCAAACGCAGCAACGGTGCGGTGTTCCGAGGTTGGAACCATTTTGCTGGAGGACACATCGCTCTGGTGCAGGGCATCGGTCACTCGGCGGCTCTCGCCCTGCTCCGCCCGCACTTTCATTTCACGCCGGTTTTCCTGTTGCTGCTTTGCCTTGGACTTGCGGTATTCCTGCTTGGCTCTGGCAGTCTGCGGCGTATCCTGCCCGAAAAAATTGGCAGGCTGACCAGCCCCGGAGGATTGGTCAGCCTGCTTTGTAGTTTTGGATTTATCTGCTCTGAATTGTTCATCGTACCGCTTTTGTGCCAGTGTTTTTCCGGCCTGATACGCCTTGCGGGAGCCGTAGGCGGCGATGCCCTTGGCATCGCCCTCAAATTCACCTGTCGCATTCCATACAGCGACACTGTCCGCTGCGTCAACCTCCTGCGTGGTATCGTGGGAGCGCAGCTTCGCCGTGACACTGTCCTTCATCAGCTTGGAAAGCTCCTTGGGGGCAAATGCTGCAACGTCCCGCACCTTGATGTCGCGGGTTTTGGGTCTCATTTTAATATCCTTCATGGTACTCTCCCGGTTTTGTAGACATCAAGCGATAGAGGTTCGTATTGGTCGGGAAACGATTGACAAAAGGCACCAACGCACCGCCAACCTTGATGAGTCCACAGCCGGGTTCCGGGTTGCGGACGCAGTTGGCCTGCTCCTGCGAGATGCCCAGCAGCGACGTCAGCAAGTCGAGGTCTGCGGGCGACTGCTTCAAAATCATTAGAAACTCGCTGTTGCCGAACAGAAACCGAGCGGTTTCGTTGGTGAGGCACTTTTCTGCATTCTGAATCAGGCCGGTGGGCAGTCCGCCGTATTTGCGGAAGTTGAGCCACGACCGCTCCAAAAAGCTGCTGGCGTACTCGCTGCCAAAGAACACACGAATTTCATCAATTAAAATCCATGTGCGCCGCCCCTTCTGCCGGTTGGAAGTAACGCGGTTGACGATGGCGTCCAGCACCACGGACATTCCCACAGGCTTCAGCTGCTTGCCCAGCTTCAAAATATCAAAGCAGAGGATGCGGTTCGAGAGGTCTACATTGGTCTGGTGGGCAAAAATATTGAGGTTGCCGGTGGAAAACAGCTCCAGAGCCAATGCCAGATTTTTCGCCTGCTCCTCCGGCTGTTCCAACAGCGTTTTATGCAGGTCAATCAGCGTGGGCGGCAGTCCCTCCGGGTTTTGCAGATACTTGCCGCAGGTCTGGGACACGCAGCGGTCGATGATAGACTTCTCCTGCGGTCCCAATGTGCTTTTGCCCATCATCTGGTCGTAAAGGGACATGATAAACTCGCTTTTCAGCAAAATTGGGTCATCACCACCGGCATAATCGGCGTTGATGTCCATGGCGTTTAGATGATTTTTGCCGCCTGCGGAGAAGTCCAGCACCGCGCCGCCCAACGCTTCAATCAGCGGCGCATACTCTCCGTCTGGGTCCACGGCGATGATGTCATCGTCCGTGGAAAGAGCGATGGACACCAGCTCCCCCTTGGCGGACATGGACTTGCCGGAACCGGACACGCCCACAATAAACCCGCCGCCGTTCATCAGACTTTTGCGGTCACAGACGATGAGGTTGTGGCTGGTGGCGTTCACGCCGTAATACACGCCGCCCCGGTGGCGAATCTCCTGCGAGGAAAAGGGCACCAGCGCAGCGGCGCTCTCCGTGGTCAGTGTCCGCAGGGTGTCAATTTTGCACAAGCCGTAGGGCAGGACGGTGTTCAAGCCGTCCTCCTGCTGATAGGTCAGCACGGACAAATCGCAGTTGCGCCCACCGGCGATGCTCTGGATGGTGTCGGTATCTGCGTCCAACTGTTCCTTGCTGTCGGCAATGTGGACGAGGGTCATCACGCACAGCGTCATGCGCTGGTCGCGGGTGGTGAGGTCATCCAAAAACTCCCGCATATTGTTTCGGGCCTCGGTGAGCTGCATGGGCGGGATGGCGGAAAAGTTGTTGTTCTGGTTCTGCTTATTCTGCCAGCGGGTAATGTCCGTTTCCACGGCGAGAGAACGGTTTTGAATATCCTTCAGCGCTGCGTCCGTTGGCACCGGCTGAATGTCGATGGATACCACCAGATTGCGGGAGAGGTCAGTCAGTTCCTTCAAAAAACCGTCCTCCAGATAGGACGGGTACTCCTTCAGGAACAGGACGCGCCCCACCTTGGAATCGCCCAGCTCAAAATAATTGGAACGAAATTGAATGCTGTCTGGGCAGATGCCATCCTTAAAATCCTGCCCACGCCGTGCCAGCGTGTCAAAATCAAAGGTGTAGTTACCCTCCTCGCCAATGCGGAAGAAATCATGCAGCACAGTGAGCCGTTCCCCGTTGTCCATGGGGTAAATATTTGAGGTCAGCCGCTTGAAATTGAGAGACAAGTCGTTTTCCACACGGATGAAAAAGGTGCGGGCCTCCTCAATGCTGCGCCGCTCCACCGACACGGTGACGTAGCGCTCTTGAATGATGCTGTTGCCCTCGGAGGCCTTGTCCATCATCATGCAGTTGTATTCGCCCCGGTAGCCGTCCCGCCCGTCCATTTTGGCAGGCAGCAGCATTTCCTTTTGAAACTCCTTGGGGTTCAGCCGTTTGTTGACAACGGAAATTTTAGTGATGGCATCCGTGGGCAGCGCCTTTTCCAGCGCACAATAGGCAATCAGTATTTCACGCTTATCATCCTCGTCGGCCACGCAATAGTTAATATCCGTAAAGCGCCATGTACGGCTGTATTTGCCGCCCACCTCCCAGATGCCGTCCCGGTGGATGCGCTGAATGGGGATGGACTGTTGTGCCGTTTTCGGCAGGCGCACCATAGTACGCTCTTTTTTTCGGGTGGGTGCGTTAATCTTTGGCAGCTTCATGTTTTGTTCCTCTCTTTCTTTTGGCCGGTGTTTTAAGTAGTTGGTCGTACAGGTTTTCGCTCCGATAGAGCCGTCTACCGCCGCCAAGCAGGGCGGTTTTTACTACCGCCAGCAGAAACTTTTCCAGCGGCAGGCCGTTGTAGCGGAAAAATCCCGCAGCTGCCAGCGGCGCGGCGCAGACCATGCAAAGCCAGCTGGTGGTTTCCTTACCCAAGGTGTCTTTGAGCAAAAAATAAGCTCCCACGGCAACGCCAACGGCACCGAGGGAGCAGAAGAATTGTCGGGCGGACAGCCCGAAAAAAATGGTTTCGTGGTATGTCCGCACCTCGCGGTTGATTTTAATTTCCATAGAGAATCCTTTCAAAAAGCAAAAGAGGAACGCATTACACGTTCCTCTTGGCGTTAGTATTTTACGATGGGTACGCCATCCACGGCGTGAATGCGGATATTTTCCGGCGCAATGCCGTCTGCATGAGCCGCCCGGAGCTGCGCCGCCAATAGTTGTTCCTGCCGACGAGCCGCACGGGAGAAGCCAAAGTGGTCGCCTGCTTTGCGGTACAGGGTCACAATCCAGCTCAACGCCGTCAGGCCGAGAATGCTGAACAGAATGCCGTTGGAGAGGGTCACGTTGGCGGTTGCCCAGTCGAACAATAGCGTATTGGCCAGTACTGCATAGGCAATGGCAATGCCCAACCGCAGCTTTATCAGTAACTTCAAAATCAGCGGCAGCAGCGCAATCAGCAGGATGGGGAATACGATTTGTTTGAACATGGTGGGCACCGTCCTTTCCGTTGTCCCCATTATTGCATAGATTAAGAAGATGCGCAAAAATAAAATGCTGACTTTTTTACCAGCTACGCTTATCGCTCATAGTCGTCTTTTTCTTTGCATTTGCCAGAGCGTTTGGGCCTGTTCTGCCGGAGAGCAGGAAAGTATAAATCGTCATCAACAAACATCCCATCAACGCTCAGTTCAGCAACCCTCTCCATGCTGCCACCGCGATGCAAATATTCGGCTGCTTTTTGCATTTCTCCCGGATAAAGGGTATGGTATCCAGATAAATTACAGATTTTGATAGCAGGCTCCGCTCCAAATTTCTGTACAACCAGATACAAACCCGCATAAATTGTGTCTAACTGTGTTCGTCAAGTAGAAAGTGCATAAAAAGGGCCCCGAGAAGTACATAGTCTGGTCAGCACCAGCATGGTTGGTTGCCGAGCCCTTTTTGGGGCCCAACGCTGTACTTTTGGCGCGCCTTTTACGAGGCCCGGTTTTGCATTTTTGGGGACCTTTTTGGAGACCCAATTCTGCATTTTTGGAGCGCCTTTTGGGGACCTTTTCAGAGGCCCACCATGTGCTCTGCTTGCAAGCTGAGCATATCACGCCATGCGGTAATGAAATCCAACGGCCTGCCATCCTCTCCAGACATGAGCCACGGATTGTCGGCAGGGTCATTTCCGTCAGCAATCCATTTGTGGAGGCGGCACTTTTCTTCGGCGGTCAAAGCAGTATTCATCGGGAAGCTCCTTTCTTGGATTTCTGGCGGAGCATGGACTGCGTAAGCCTGTAGCTCTCACCAGAGAAAATGCAAATATGAGAATGGTGGATGAGCCGGTCAATCAGTGCTGCGGTCAAGCGGTTGTCCCCAAAGACCGTGTTCCACTGAGAGAACTCCAGATTGGATGTAATAATCAGGCTTTTGCGCTCGTAGCAATCCGAGACCACTTGAAACAGCAGCTCGGCAGCGTCCTTGTGCAGCGGTACGAAGCCAATCTCGTCAAGCACAATCAGCTCCACCTTTTTCAGCGTCCCCAAGAAATTGTTCAGCGTACCACGGCTGTTCTTTTCCAGCAGGATGTTAGCGAGGGCTGCGGCGGTAAAGAACCGTACCCGCCGTCCCTCTTGGCAGGCTTTCAAGGCGAGGGCAGTTGCCAAATGTGTCTTGCCGGTGCCAACAGCACCCATAAAAACGAGGTTTTCTTTTGGCGCAAGGAACTGTAAATCTTCCATGTACTCCCGCGTCAGACCAACAGGAAGCTCAAGATCAGATTTCCACTCAAAGTCATCCAACGTTTTCAGCACTTGGAATCCGGCTGTCTTCACCATGCGGTTAATGCGGTTGGCTTCTCGCTCTCGCATCTCCACCATCAGAAGGTCGGTCACATACTGTTCGGGGTTCATGTACTCCACGGAGCGCCATTCTTTTGCCAAACCACCGAGTTTCAGAGTCCGCATCATCTGCTCAATCTGTTCATCCATGAGCCTCACCTCCCGCCGTCAAGCCATCGTAGGCCGAGAGGTTGGGGTTGTAGTTCAGCGCAGGGGCATTGGAAATCATCTTTAGCGGTTCAGGCCGGTATTCTTTCTTGGCAATCATGTAATAGCACTGCCGCATACTGTCGGCATCGGTGCGGCCATTCATTCCAGCAAGTTCCAAAACATCGTCGCAGAGGGCGGCGTTGCCATCACGAACAATCTCACTCAGAAGCTGCAACGCATTCTTTCGGTCTTTGCCGTGGCTCTGCTCCAAGTGCTGCTGCCACGGCTGCGGCATCTGGTGGAAAAACCGAGTATGCTCAATGGCTCCCGGCTTTTTGCACAGGGTAGCCACATACTGAGTCCAATCATAGATTTCTTCGTTGGAGCCATAGCAACGCCGGTACTTCCCAATGGGCTGGTGGTCATGGAAGAACTCCACATGGTCATAGAAAATCTTTGCCTGCACGGTTTCTCCGTACAGAGAAGGAGCGAGGCCGTACTTGTTGGTGTCAATCACAGCGAAGCCGTATTTGTTCACCGCCATGCTCTCGTAGCGGAACACCGGAAACGGGTACTGCGGTAGTGCCAGAAGGCTGTCCTGCTCCTCAAGCCACAACTCCTGTATGGAGACCTTGTACTTGTAGTGGGTGCGCTTGGCGTCCTTCTCGCACCAATCCCAAAGGCTTTCGTTGAAGTCCTCAAAAGAGGTAATGGTCGGCACCGGCACAAAAGCATTTCTCCGGCTGTATCCAACCTTGTTCTCAACATTGCCTTTCTCGTTTCCTGAGCGAGGATTGCAGAAATCCGCCTGAAAGCGGTAATGCAGCTTGAAGCGCATAAAACCGTCTGCCAGAACACGCTCTGTACCTTCTAAGACCTGTGCCACAGCGGTCGTCATATTGTCAAACCGCAGCCGGGGAGGAACGCCACCAATATGCTCAAAGATGCGCTGCATCCCCGTCAGCAGGCACTCCTGGTTCTGCGAGGGGAACGCCTGCGTGTAGCCCTTGTTGGAATTGGGAAATGAGATTGTGAGGGCATAGGCGTTGTGTTCCTCCTGCTTGGCGTCGTAATAGATAAACTCGCCAAAGTCCACCTGTCCGCAGCCGTCAGGGTGTGCAAGCGGTAAATATCCTTCGGTGGCCGCTTTCATCACGAACTTTTTCTTGCGGACATATTTCTTCACGCTGGAGTAGCTGCCAGGAAAGCCACATTCGTCCCGCAGCCTGTCGTAGATCCGCTTCACGGTATGGCGCTGCTTCCGTGGAATCTTGCGGTCAGCCTCCAGCCACGCATCAATCGTAGGAATGTAAGACTCCAAAACCGGATAGCTTGTTGGCTCAATATTCGGCAGGTCGTCGTTGCTCCAGTCCTCCTGATACGCATACTTCCGGACTGTGCGGTAATTAAAGCCTGTGGTATTTGCAATTTCAAGCACACTTTTATCTTCCACTTCGTAGAGATGCTTGATATACTCTTTCTGAGCCATTTTCAACACCTTCCTGTTACCTCCTTAGTCTTTCACAAACTAAGGGTAACTTTTATTTGAGGTGCTGACAATGGCGCCTCTTTTTGCCATCATCCGCTATGCACTTTTGGAGACCTTTTTCTGCATTCCTATTTTACCGAAAACAGTCTAACCACTTTTCAACTGCGGTAGCCTGATTATGTTCTGTCCGGAAATTGACATATTGATTTCTGCTTACACAATCCACAGAAAAATTGATCCAGTTTTGCGCTGTTGCTGTTCCGTAGCCGGGAAGCAACGCATCGAGGTGTTCCCTAAATTGTTCTTTTTTCATAACTTAATCTCATTTCTCCACTATATACTGGCACAAAGAAAAACTGTGTGTCAAACAGTGCCATTTTATTTTACAGCGCCAGCATCTCTTTGATGATTTTATCAGCTCCTTTCACCAGTCCCACCAGCACCAGCATGTTAAAAATCGTCTCCGCCAGATAGCTCCATACCATCGTCACGGCGGATGCGTCCGGGTTCACGATGCCCGGTGCGCCGCTGGATGTGAATGCGGCAAAAATCATGCAGGACAGCACAATCACCGCGCCCTCCAGACACACGCCGAGGTAGCTTTTGAGGAATGCTTTTCCGGTGTTCGCGGTGCTTTCGCCCGCAAATGAGGAAAGTGGAATGGGAGCCAGCGCCGTATACATATACAGGCGAAAAAAACGGGCATATACGGTCAAAATCATCACGAAGGACAGCACCGTGATGAACACGCTGCCCAGGATGGTCACGAGCCACAGCGGGATGCTGGCGAGAAACCCCACCTCCCCAATGGCAGTCTTAATTTCCTCCGGCAGCGTCACAGCCGCACCAGTAAGTGTGCCGAGGTTTCCCGCCACCGTGGCGATGATGCCTGCGCAGATGTTAAACAGCGTGGTCATAATGTCCATTCCATAGGTCACGGCGGTTTTTGCCGCCACAAACCGGATAAAATACCGCAGTGCCTGTTCCGGTCTGCGAAAGTCCCGAAAGTTGGCGGTACTCTTAAAAATGCTGATGGCAAAGAACAAAATCAGCAATCCATAGCCAATGGCCTGTAATGCACCATTAATATTTTGCGCCAAATCCCACATGGCTCCGCCCTTAAAGTTCTGGGGTGTTTCGCTGACCAATGACCAGATTTCCGTCAGCTTGCTGTTCCATGTCTCAAATGCGCCCTCCAGATTTTCTACAATCCAGTTATCATCCAAAATCGTTTCACCTCCTTGACCGCCCCTCTGCGTGAGGGGCGGTCTGGTTATTTTAAGCAAGAATTAGGTCAAGGATTTCCTTTGCAAAAGCAATCATCAGTCCGCCGAAGAAGGTCAAAAAGCCGGTGGAGCGCTGGGACGGGTCGTGGGATTGCAGGCTCATGCCAATCTGCACCACGCCCCAGCCAAGCAGGATAATGCCGATGGCCTTGATTGCCGCAAAGACGAAGGTGGACAGATTGTTGATAGCGTTCAGCGGGTCATCGCCTGCCGCCAAAGCGGGCGTGGCAAAAACGCAGCAGACGGCCAAGCAAGCTGCCGCCGTGAAGTAGCGGCGTTTTGCCCGCTTTGTCTGCGCCTTTGGGTCGAGAATGGGTTTCTTTTTCATATTCGTTGTCCTCCGCAAATTCAAGTATTTCAATGTCTTTGGCATCCACCGCATTCGGCAAATCCAGCCGTTCATAATGCGGAATGTCATAGCGTTTTTGATAGGGTTTCTTGCCGCCATCCGCCGTGCGGCGGAAGTTGCGGTGCTTTTGAATTGGGTATTTGTCATCCATGATAGGGCGCTCCCCACGAATGAATATCAGCGCCTTGCGGTTAGAGAGCATCCGCACCTCGTCGGGCATGAGTAGTTCACGGCCCGCGTTCTGGTAATTGGTGTTGCTGGAGCCGCTGCGCCCCTTGGTGACGCCCCGCGTCCGTGTGTCAATGGTTTCCTTGCCAAGCGCTTTGGAGATATACTCGTGTGTACTGGCTTCATTGCCGCCGAGGTAGAGCAGCGTGTCGCAGTTGCCGGTAACATTCTCCCAGCTGTCTTTAAAGAGTGCCTTCAGCTGCGCCATGTTCTGCACCACAATATTGATGGAGATCTCCCGGCTGCGGCAGGTGGAGAGGATGCGCTCAAAATCATCCGGCAAAGCGGTGTTCGCAAACTCGTCCATCATCACCCGCACCGGCATGGGGAGTCTGCCGCCGTATTGGTTGTCGGCGGCAAAGTATAGTTCTTGAAACGCCTGCGAATAAAGCATTCCCACAAGGTAGTTAAAACTGGTGTCGTTGTCCGGTATCACGGCGAAAATGGCGCGCTTGCGGTCGCCCATGGTGCCAAGCTGCAAATCGTCCCGGCTGGTGATGTTCGCCATTGCAGGCAGATTGAACGCCGCGAGACGCACAGCGGCCTGTACCAAAATAGACTTTGCGGTCTTGCCGCTGGCTTGCTTGAACACCTTATATTCCTTGACGGCGATATGCTCCGGGTCTACACGCTCCAAATCATCAAAGAGCAAATCCACCGGGCTTTTATAGCTGTCATCGTTCTCCATCACTGCGGCGTTTTCAATCATATACATGACTGTGGCAAAGTTTTGTTCGCTCTCGGTTGCTTCGTGCATGAGATACAAAATGATAGCTGTGAGCAGCGCCGTTTCGGACTTCTCCCAGAAGGGGTCCGTTGTCTGGGACTTCTTTGGCGTGGTGTTCTGGATGAGATTTGTCACCAGCTTGATGGCATCGGTGTCCGAGTGCAGGTACATAAAAGGGTTGTAGCAGTCCGAGTGCGCCATATCCACCAAATTGAATACAATCACCTCGTAACCCTCCGCTTCCAGCAGTCCGCCCACGGCGCGGTAGGTTTCGCCCTTGGGGTCGCAGACGATGTAGGAACAATTCGCCTGCATCAGATTTGGCTTGATAAAAAACCTTGTCTTGCCGCTGCCGGAGCCGCCCACTACCAGAATATTAAAGTTGATTTGATGCTCCGGTGGCAGCGCCCGGACATTCATACTGATGCGGATGTGCTTGGTGCCAATGAGATAACGGTCGGTCTTTTTCGTCTGAAAGTGGGCGCAGGCTTCCTTGGCTCGCCCCCACTGGGCGCTGCCATGCTCCTCACCGGGACGGCGATTGCCCTTTTCTGCATAGTACCACGCGATGGCAAAGCCGTAGGCGGCAAGGGCAATCAGAACCGCCTTTTTCGTGTATGGTGTCAGGTGCAGGGACAGGGGCGTTTGCATGGCAAGATTCATGGCGGTGAGCCACTCGAACAGCCCCACGCCCTCGCCGCAGCATTGCGCCGCCAGCACTGCCAGCCAGAGAACAGGAACGGCAAGAGCCGCCCAAATGAGGGCGGCTCCTTTGCCATTGCTGCGCTTCATGGATTAGTACCCGGTTTTGGGCAGCGTCGTGGTGGCCTTGCCGTAAACAGTCGTGACCCAGCGGTCAGCAGCCATCACCCACTGACCGTTCCACAGCCCACCCACATCGGTTTTATTGGTGAATTGATAGCCGCTTCTTAGCCAACTGACCACCGTGCAGAAGTTGTAGGGCGCATCCACCTGTGCAAAGCCGGATTTCACCGTGCCGAATACGAACATATACTCTGTGACATATTCGTTGGAGGCCAGTCCCAACGCCGCCGCAGATGCGTCCAGTACGTTGTTTTTATAGGTGGAGAGATTGTCTGCCAGTGTGCGATAATCATGCAGATTGGTCTTAAACACCACCTTGTAGGATAGCTTTTGATTCCATGTGCCGGTGACGATTTTATTGAGCCGCACGGCGTCCGTGGGCAACGTGTCTCTCCAATAGAAGCTGCTCAGACTGACCGTGGAATTGTTGGCGATGTTCTTAAAATCGTAGCGGATCTGTTGTCCCGGCACTACCTGCGTGTAACCACGCTTGGTGACGGACACATTGGTGTAAATGCTGCTGTTCAGCACCTCCAGTCGGACAATCTGGCCGGAAAATTCGATTTCCGCATCAATGGTCTGGGCGGTAGCGCTGTAATAGGTCGGTGCCTTGGTTTCCCGAATGGTGTAGCGTCCCAGCGGCAGCGTGTCCGAGATTGCCACGCCGTTGGAGCCGGTGACAACAGTGTCCACCAGATTGCCCGCACGGTTGTAAATCTCAAAGGTCGCATCGGGCAGCAGCGCGCCTGCGGGCAGGCCGTTGATGGGGTTATCATCGGCAGATTTTTTGGTAATCTGAATCTGCCCCATCACCGGCGTGTTCTTCCATGTAATGGTGGAGGTTGAACCATATTCCACGTAGAAGGTGCGCACGGTGGTGTCCAACACATAGCCGTCCGCTGCTTCAATCTCCCGCACCAGATATTTGCCATCCGTCAGTTCCTTGTCGATGTAGACATAGCCGTTCTGGTCGGAAGTATACTGCCCAACGGGATTACCGTAGCGGTCGGACACAAGGAAAGTTACACCGTAGATGCCCTTGCCGGTTTCGCTGTCGATTTTATGGATGAGAATAGAACTGGCCTTGGTATTTTCAATGGTCAGCGAGGTTGTTTTACCTGCCTTCACCTCGAAATGATGGGGCGTGGCATCCAGCATGTAGCCGTTTGCCGCCTTTAATTCAGTGGCGGTGTACCAGCCGTCCGCCAACTGCGGCAATGTAATCACGCCGGTGGAATCGGTGGTATAGGTGCCGATGCGTTCACCGTTCATTTTTGCAATTTCAAACTGAACGCCCTTGATGCGCTTGCCGCTGTCAGCATCCACCTTGATGATCTGCCCGCCGCCAATGGGCGTATTGGTAAAGGTCAGCGTCTGGGTATCGTTCTGGTTGACCGCCACAGTTTGAGATGCGGTGTCCAAAACATATCCGTCCGGGGCTTTCGTTTCTGTCACCACATAGGTGCCGGGTTTCAGGTTGACCAGACGGACTTGGCCGTTGCTGTCCGTGGTGTAAATGCCGTTAGAGGAAACCGCGCCGCCGTAGTTGTCCACAAAGGCTCCGCTTGATGTTGTAATCTGGAACTGCGCGCCGGATAGCGGCTGCTTGGTCACGCTGTCAATTTTCTGCACAATCAAGCCGCCGTGCTTTCCGTTGGAAAACTCCACCGTCACCACGTCCTGATCCTTGCCCGAGAGATAGACCGTCTGGGGCGTTTCGTCGATCTCATAGCCAGCGGGCGCTTTGGTTTCTTCCACGATATAGGTGCCTGCCGCAAGGCCGGTAATGACGATGGTGCCATTGACGCTGGTGGTGTACTCCCCGATAATCGTTCCACCTGTGCCGGATGTACCACCGAGATAGCGCACCCGGAACTTTGCTCCTTGCAGCACATCGCCGCTGTTAGCATCCACTTTTTTGATGACCAGCGCCGAGAGGGGAACATTCTCAAAGGTCAGCACTTTTCCTGTTCCTGCCTGAATGTAGCACTCCTGCGTGGTGGGGCCTTTCATGGCATAGCCGTCTGCCGGCTCCACCTCGGTGACGCGATACCAGCCGTCCGTCAACTTGGAAAGCTGAATTTGGCCGTTTTCATCCGTAAAATAGGTGCCAAGGTCGTTGATTTCGCCGCTAAAAGTGTTATTGCTGGCGTAGGTGATATGGAACTTTGCGCCCTTGATGGGGTCTTTTGTAATACTGTCCACCTTGTTCACGGTCAGCGTGGGTTTCGGGTAATTCTGAAAGTGCACCGTGCCGGTGGTGTTGGGCACAAGGGTAATCATCTGGGGCGTGGTGTCCAGCAGATAACCGCTGGGCACGGATTTCTCCGTGACCACATACACACCGGGGTCAAGGGCGGTCAGCAGTGCTTCACCGTTGGCGTCGGTTTTGACGGTGGTGAGGGTGCTGGAATCCGCCTTGTTGACGGTAAAGGTGACACCTGCAATGGGGTTGCCTGTGGTGGCATCGGTCTTGACAATCTTCAAATCCGGCTTCTTTTCGTTGTTGACCACCAGTGTGCTGTCCTTGCCGGGGAATAGCTGCACATGGTATTCGGTGTCATTTAGCACATAGCCGCCCGGTGCCGCAATTTCCTGCACAGAATACACACCCGGCTCCAAATCCGCAATGGAAATGCGCCCATTGGTGTCGGTCACGCGGTCAAGGTAATGGGAACCGTCCTCAATCTTGGCAATGCGGAAGGTGGCTCCTGCCAGATATTTGTTGTTTTCCGCATCGTATTTCACCACCGACAGCACTGGCTTCGGGGTGTTGGTAAACACAAACCGTGCGTTTTCGCCGGCGTTGATCTGAATCACCCGGCTGGCTTCGTCGATGAGATAGCCGGTGGGGGCGGTAATTTCCTCCACGGTGTAGGCTCCCGGTGTCAGCGCCGTCAGGTCAATTTCGCCGTTTTGGTCGGTGACATATTCCTTGGCGAATGTGCCGCCCACAAGGGACACCTTAAACTTTGCGTTTGCCAGCGGCTGCATGGTGACGCTGTTCACTTTGGTGATGTGGATACCCGGCTTGACGGTGTTGAAGAAAGTGAGATTCTTGATGCCGTCGCCTGCGGTCAATTCAATCTGCTGCGGGGTGCTGTCCAGCACATAGCCTGCGTTGGTAGCAACCTCCTTGACCAAATAGGTTCCCGGCTGGAGGTTAGTCAGTCGGATTTGCCCCAATTCATCGGTGGCAAAGGAGCCAATCAGCACAGTGTCCCGATAGATTTCAAAGGTCACGCCCGTCAGCAGTGCCTTGGTTTGCTCATCGTACTTGGTGATGGTCAGTCCCGGCTTTGCCTGATTTTCCAGAGTGTAGCTGACCTCCGTGCCGGATACCACATTGACGGTGTAGGTCTGGTCGTCCTTCACCCAGCCGGAGGGCGCAGCCAGCTCCCGAATCTGATAGGCTCCCGGAAGAAGCTGGTCGAAATAGGCGCTACCCGCCAAATCCGTGGTGCCGGTGTAGGTGGCTCCGCTCTCAATGTGCTTAATTTCCACCTGTGCGCCCGCCAAATGCTCACCGCTGTCCGCGTCAATTTTATCCACCCGGAGATTGCCGTAAGGGGCGTTTTCAAAGGTCACGGTGGCGGTGTTGCCGTAGGTCACAGTAACGGTTTTGGTGGTTTCGCTGCCCAGAAGATGCCATTTGGGGGCAGCTTTTTCCGTAATGACATACTGCCCGGAGAGGGTTAGCGGAACGGTGATTTTGCCACTGTTGTCAGTTGCAAAACTGCCCAGCACCGTGCCGTCCGGGGCCTTCACTTCAAATAGCGCACCGGAAAGGGCTGTGCTGGTGCCGGTTTCCACCTTTTTAATAATGAGGGTGGTTTCGGTGGGCGTGTCCGGCTCGTCCGGGGTTTCGGTAGGTGTTGCGGAATAGCGGCTGAAGGTGGACTGCCGCATTTCCGTGGTGGGGTCGGTGTCGCACATATACCGCTGCAAGGTGCCATACTTGCTGGTTTCCGCGCACAAGGCGTAATAGATGGCGTATTTGTAAACATTGGCGCGGAGGGAAAGCTGCACGGAGCCGGATTGCCCGTTTACGGCATCGGCGGGGTACAGCACCTTGAATTGTCCCGCGTATCCGCTGCCGGTGGCGCTGGTGGTGATTTTGGTAATATCTTCGTTTGCCATGTTCACGATGCGGGTGCCCTCCGGCACTTCATCCGGCAGTGTGAAGCCGATAGAAATGTCGTAATCGCAGACCCATGTTTCGCTATGGGCGGTAAAAATCTGCTGCTTGTATTCTTTTCCGTCGATGGTGACAGAGTAGGCAGAGTCTTTGTCCGGCGTCACGGTGATGGTGGGCTGGGGCACGGAAGTCCACCAGATACCACGCTGGTAAATGTCCTTGGCTGCGGCAAGAATTTTTTCTGCGCGGGTAAGCTCCGTTCCGGACAGGGACGGGTTGACGGTCAGGCGGCTGATGTCCCAGTTGTCCAGCAGATAGCACCAGAGCGCCATTTTGGTGGCGTAATATGCCTGATATTTGTTGTCCAGCTTTAGTTCGGACAGCCCACGATGGGGATAGCCGTTGGCGATGATGCCCACAATTTTCGGGTCATTGCTGGCTTCGTTGGCAATATACTTGATGCTTTCCCCCTCGGCTACGCTTTGGGGTACACCTGCCGTATTGGGGTTGATGCAATAGGCGGGAATTTCCTTCACCGCACCGCTGGCAGCGGTGTAATTAAAATAGGTATAGCTTTGGGTTCTGGCAATGCCGTTCATGCTGAGATAGGTCAGCTTGTAGCCGCCGTTGAAAATGTTGACCTCACCCAGTGCGCCTTCAATGGTGCTGCTGGCGGCAGAGGCAAAGCCAGTGCAAAGGGAGAGCAGTGTGGCAACACAGAGGAGCATTGCCAGTAATCGTTTCTTCATAAAAACCTCCTGAAATGACGAAAGCGCAAGCCATATTGCAGGCTTGCGCTTTCAAAAATTGATTGAATTATAATGCGTAAATGAGATATTCGGTGTACTGGAACACACCGTTCAGGTACACATCCCATGCCTCCATTTGGTACGTCCCGATGGGGCAGGAATTGAATTGGTTCACCAGTTCGCTTTCCTTCCACGGCCAGAAGGACTGGGCGGTTTTCTCCGCGTCGATGGAAAGCTGGATGCGGACATAGGGCGTACCCTTGGAGCCGTATTTTAGCTTGCCGTTCTCGCTTGTCTGCGGGTCGTTGCCAGCGAGGTTTTGGATGGTGTACTGCATCCGGCGGCTCTCGTAGAGATTACGGACAAACAGATAGTCCCCGGCGCTGTTTTGGATGTGCCGTGCTTCGGCACGGGGCAGCTCCACCGTGGGAAAGCTGCTAAAGTCGCAGGTGGCGATGGGCAGCGCCCCCAAGGGGCCGGAAGAAAAGGCGCTCTTGTCGTAGCGGCTCATGTCCGTAATGGCGTAGGTGCTGCCGTCGTCACACCGCACGGTGTCGCCCGCCTTCAGCGTCAGCTTGGCATCCGTCTGCGGGATGGTAACAGCGGCGGCGGACTGCGCCGGAGCAACGCCGGTGTAGGTGGCGTCACTGTCAATCTGGACGCCGTTGTCCCAGTAGACATTGAAACCAACCTTTTCACCGATGTCTCGCAGTTTGACGTAATTGCTGCCATTGATGTTATACGCCGTCATGGATACCTGCTGTCCATCCACATAAATAGGCTGGGTGGACAGCTCGGCCACGATGCCTGCGGCGTAGGCGGTGGTGCCGCCGAAAATAAGTGCGCCGCACAATAGTCCTGCGAAAAAGCCTTTGTTTTTCATAATCCGTTCCTCCTTCGGTCTGTCTCGGCTGTGTAGCATAAGCGTATCACCCTCCTTAATTTCTGTCAAAAAACCGCCCTGAAATGAATCAGGGCGGTGGATAGATGTGGTCAACCGGGGGAGTAAATGTCCCCCAGTTGGTTCCAATTAGAAGCTCTTATTTCAACAATTTTGGGTAGTCTGTTGCGCCATTGACGATTCGGTAAATATAAACCGTTCCGTCAATAACCTTGTAAATGGCAACGTAGGTTTTTGTCAGCACCAGCTTGCGATAATTATCCGCTGCCAACAGAGGGTCCGGGTGTGTTTGCCCCATGAGAGGAAAATCCCGCAGTTTGTCAATGGAATCTTTCATTGTCCGATAAATCTTGCGGGCAGATGCCGCACCGACTTCGGTAATATGATATTTAACAATGCTTTCAAAGTCCTGCGTCGCCGGGGTCAGATAGACCAGTTTAGTTTTCGTAGGCACGGAACAGCTCCTCCATTCTCGCATCTACTTCCTCTGCCGTGTAGGTGGGTTCGCCGTTCAGCCTGCTAATCTCGGCAGCATAAATCATATCGCGGTGGCGGAACATTTTTTCCCGTTCCTCATAGGCTTCCATGCTGAGAACAACTACATCGGCTTCGCCCTTGTTGGTAATGAAAATAGGCTCGCCAGATGCTTTTGCAAGCTCTGAAATCTGTGGGTACTCATTGCGTAATGCCGTAGATGGTTTGATTGTCATAACGCCGCCTCCTTTCACTGATAGTATTATATCAGAAGTGCGATAGTTATGCAATCGGGCATCAGAATTTTTACAATTCATTATTTTTCCCTCGCCTGTACACACCAGCGATAATTCGGCTGATTCATCATGCAGGTGACGAGGGTGACGATGTCCTCGCCGGTGGAATCCAGTACCGATACATCATTGACGGACACCTTGCGGACAGAGTAGACGGAATAGCTCCGCGTCCCCAGCTTGGTGGTCAGCTTGATGGTATCGCCGTTTTCCAGCGTATGGATTTTACCAAAATTATTGTTCACGCCGCGATTATGTCCTGCGAACGCTACGTTGCCGTCCCAGATGGAGGTACTTTCAAAATGGCCTGCACCGTTTTTGAGTGCGGCGCTGTCCGTCCCCTGATACACCTTGACGCTCAGTCCGATAGCTGGTGCCGACAGCGTTCCCAGATAGCCGCCGCTGTAATAGAGGTCACTGGTCACGGCGGTGTAGCCGGTGGAAACAGTGCTGCCGGTCGTGCCGCCCGATGTGCTGGGTGGGATGATTGTAACCGTGCCGCCACCTGTCAGCGTGCCGGTGGTGCTGCCTGTCAGATTGGGTGTCAGCAATTCACCGCTGCCGGGTAAATCCGACATGGGCGAGCCAAAGGCGGGCGGAATATAAGCTGCATTTTTGCTCACGTCCGTTTCATAGGCATTACTGCCGCCAATGACCGTCACCGGCTCCACGCTGGTTGGTTTGCCAAAGCTGCCTGCCGCTGCGTCCGCCTCGGTGTATTCAAGTGCTGACGCCGGGGTAGCTGTGAGAATCATCGCCGCCAGCAGCGTCAGGCTGCACATCTGCGCCATTTTCGGAAATCTGCTCATAGTCTGCGTCCTGAATTTCTTCATGTTGTTTGGTCCCTTTCTTTTTCAATTTGGATACCGCAAAGCCAGCACCAATCAGCGCCAGCAGTCCTGCGGGAATCGCCAGATACCGCCAGTCCATGGGCTGCTGCTCCGGCTGAATGGGTGTTCCGTGGAAAATTGCCACATACCGCACCTTATCCAACGAGATTTTCTCTACCGTGCCGCTGTACTGCGCCGTGACGGTGTAGCCGGTGACACTCTTGCCGGATGCCGTGCTGGAGTAGGTCACCACGGCGGTGTAGCGGTCGCCAATGGCGTAATCGTCCACGTTCATGGTGTTGTCCGTCTGCCAATCTACGCTGGCAAAACTCAGCGTCCGCCCATTTTCCGTGGTGGTTTTGGGGATGTACTGCATATCCATATCGCTAAGATTGGGATAGGTACGGATGGCCGTCACTGTCCACGAATTGGTTTTGTATCCGGCAGGCTCCACCGCGATGGTGGACGCATCCAGCGTCAGCGTCCCAGTGAAGCCGTCCTCGGTGGTGGCGGTTTTGGTATCCGCCAGAAGGGACATCACATCGGACAGTTCCTTGCTTGCACTGTCCAGCGTGACAGTTTCGGCATAGTCCCGACTCTGCTGCTGCGGCAGCTCCTGCCGCAGCAGATCGATAAGGACATAGGAAAAGCCGTCCTGTTGGAAATCCTTTTTAACCTCCTCAGACGGCTCTTGGCCTACAGGCAGTTCATAGGTTTTACGGATCTCATAAATGCCGTTGTCGGCGGTAGAGCTGAACTCGGTAGGATACTCAGCCGCCAGCGCGGTGGTGGTACTTAGCAGCAACAATACCGCCAAAATGGTGATGATTTTCTTCATCTACTCTTTTCCTTCCCCGGCAGGACCGGCTCCACCGGCATCTGCTCCCGCCTAATTTTAATTTGCTGAATTTTCGCCCGCACGGATCGCGGGTCACTCTGGGTCTCTTGCGTCAAGCCAATCCCGCGCTCGGCGGATCTGCTCTCTTGCGGAGCACGGGGGTCTGCTTTTTTTGGCTCGGAATCCTCCTGCGCCTGTTCCGGGACGGCGTACTGCATTTTCTCAAAAATGCGGTTCAGCTTGGACACGTCCTCCGCCTTGGCGAGAACATCCACATGACCATTTTCATCTTTGCTGTTTTTGATGATGGTAAACAGCACACCGTATCGCTTGGCGGCTTGGGCAAACGCAGGCATATCCGACTGCTGCAAATCAAAAGTCCGCAGTTCTTTCCCGCTTCTCAGCAGTCGGGTCATTTTGGTTTTTCCCGCCAGTTTCTCGTTGTCTTTTGCCAGTGCCAGACACAGGGCGGCTAAATTCTTCGCCCCCAGTGCCGCTAATTTCACTACCGCCTCTGAGATTTGGATGCCCTCGCGGGTCATCTGCTCGGCGGCTTCGCTGCCTTGGCTCATGGGTCAATTCCTCCTTTACAATGATTTTTTGTGCATCGTGAATGCGGTCGCGCACACGTTCTGCATCCGTTTCAATCTGCTGGCACAGCCGGAAATCGTGCCGCAGGGACTTGATGTGGGAGGTGTGCGCGGCAATCTGCTGGGATAACGCTTCTTTTTGCGGCTCATCTGCCATTCTCCTCTCGTCGTAAAGTGGCTTTCGCTCCGCCACCGCAGTGTCTATTTTCGCCTGCAAAGCGGTCTTGACCGTCAGCAGGTCAGCGGTGGTGTCAATATGGTTCTCATATAAAAATCTGTGCTGGGCGAGGTAACGGTCAAACTTGACGGTGTCCTCCAGCAGAAATTGGCTAACCTTTTTCCGTCCTGTGCCCTTGACTGCGCCACGCAGGAGATAGACATAGTGGAAATACAGGCCGGTGAAGCCGGTATGCCGTTTTGCTTTGTGAATGCTGCCCTTGCAGCGGAAATGGCGTTTTGGTTGGGGCAGCGGTTTCCTGCTCCATGTGCGCTGCTGCAAAATGCGCTGCTCGATGGCGGTGTCGGTATACCGCTCGCCCAGACTGTCCAGCCGGATAAACCGCTTGGAATAGGGCGGGCGCACAGCAGTGTGCTTATAATTTCCGTGCTTGACCTCGTACCCAGACTTCTTCAGCGCATCCAAAAATGTGGTGAAGTTGAGGGATGTGGCAATGAGGCCGTCAATGTCGGCGCGGATTTGGCTGCGAATCGTGGGTTTGCCGTCCTTCTTCGCCTGCCATTCCTGATGGGTTAGACCCTTGCCCTTGGGAGTAATGACAGAGAGGCTATGCTCCCGGCACAGATCGTCGGAAATTTTTTGCACCTGATTGAAATAGGTGTCCATGTTGCACCGCAGCTTTTTGCCGTTCTGAAAGGAAACAGAATTGACCACAATGTGGTTGTGCAGGTGGTGTTTATCCAGATGGGTGCCCACCACCACTTGAAATTGGTCACCAAAGAGCCGCTTGGCAAACTCTTTTCCGATGGCGTGGGTTTGCTCCGGCGTCAGTTCACCGGGCTTGAAGGACTGAATGAAATGGTAGCCGAGAATGCCGCCGTTTTTGTTGAAGCGCTGCTTTGTCCGCTCCATATCCGCATAGGCCGTCGCCACGCTGTCGCAGTTGAGACAGCTCTCAAATAATCGCTGTTCGGTTTTATCCGGATTTACCGCATAGTCGATGACACCGTCCAGCGTGGCCTTTTTTTCGTTGGCGGCGTACTGCACGGTTTTCTCCAACTGCTCCCGGATGACACAAATCTTTGTGACTGCCATCGCTAAAACTCCTGCAACTTATTCCAGATTTGTTTTTGCATATCCAGCACCAGCCGCAGTGCCTCCGCTGTGGCGGGGTCGCCGCTGTTGACCTTCCGGGCAATCTGATTGACGTTATTGGAAACGCCGGAGGTCTGCCGCAGCAGCTCCGCCCATTCCTCTTTCGGGCGGGGTTTCATCCGAATGCCTAAAATGGTGTTGCGGATAAATGGCTCAATGCCCAAGCCAACCAATTCCGCCTGCTCCTGTAAGTGGTCACGCTCCGCATCCGTCAGGCGCACCGTAATTTTTCTTTCCCGCAGCTTCAAATTGATCGCTCCTTCCGTGCGCCTGTGCGCGGGGGTCTTAGGGGGACACTCCCCCTAACAAGCAGCGCCCAGTCGGTCACGACTGGACGCCAAACCGCAAAATGCCGTCATTTTGCTATGCTTGCCAGAATATTCGGAGCGGTTGGAGCCGCTCCGAAGCTGAGCCGCCTGCGGCTCACCGTTCCGGCTCATCCTGCGCCCTTTGCCGAGGTGAAATGCCCTTTTGGAGCATGAGCCACTCGTTGTAGTCCTTGCCCTTTTTGGGGTACTCGATGGTAACGGTCAAGGTTTCGATGGTCACGCGGATGGCCTGCGCTGCGCTCCGGCCAATGGGGTCATTGTCCAGCCGCAGCACAATTTCCTGCACCTCCCGGTGGGCGGCGAGATAGCCTTTGAGCGCCACCGGCATGGTGGGCGCTTCATGCTTTTTCGGTTGGTACACGCCGCCGAGAGAAAGAACGCTTTGGCTGTGCCAGTCCTGTCCCTGCATCTTCATCTGGGTCAGATAGGAGAGGGCATCAATGGCGCACTCAAACACATTCAGCACCGCGCCCGATTCCGATGCCGGGATGGAAAAGCAATAATTCTTGCTGCTGCCGGCAATCTCACGCTTGTAAATGCTGCCGGTGGTCGCACCCCGCAGGGTGGCATATTTGGGCGTCTGCCCATCATAGCCAACGAACACGGCGTTATGGTGGTCGGCGTCCTCATAGAGAAGCCCCTGCTGAAAGCAGTAGTCCAAAATCTCCATGTCAATGCCGCGTGAGAGAAGGTATGCCGTGATACGCCGGTTGTTCTGACAGCGTACTGGCAACAGAAATTCCTTTTTTTCTTTCGGCACAGTGGCTTTCAGCGTAGGCCTGTTGGCGGAAATAGCAGGTGTGGAATGCGAAAAGCCGCACTGCTCATTGATGAGCTGCACGGCTTCGGGAAACTTCTTATTTTCAACCTTGATGAGATATTCCAGTGCATTCACGCCGCCCAGCTTATCGTGGCTCCACCAACACCATTTGCCGTTGGAGATTTTCAAACTGTCGTGGCTTTTGAGCTTATACGCGCCAGAGCCGGTGGGCACCAGATCGTCGGGGTTGTACCGCTGGAGAAAGGTCAGCAAATCCGGCTGACGGGCAGATTCAATTTGTCTGGCTGATACATAGGGCATAAATTTTCCTCCTTAAACGCAAAAATGCCCGCTGCATTTTAACAGCGGGCATCTCAATTAAAAATCATCGTTCTGGTTCTCTGGGCGGCTTTTGCTTCTGGCGGGACAGCTCCAGCAGCTGATGTACCCGGTTTTGTACTTGACGCTCCGTGGCTTGCAATCGTTCCTCCGGCCAGTTCAGCTTGGAATGGCGAGTAAAGCGGAAGCCAATCAGCCTGTGCAGCTGCGATAGCTGTACCTTGCCCAACGCAGTTTCGCAGATGGTTTCAAAGGTCAGATTGCCGTAGGGCGGCGTCCGGGTCTTGGCGTACACATCTAACTCGTCCCAAAGCGTTTTGGGAGCCATCGCAAAGAGGGACAAGCCGTTATCAAAGATGGGGGCGGGGCCGGTCACTTCGCCAGTGCGGTTATCCCGCAGCACACCAAAATTGCCAAAATGCCGATCCTCATTATAAATCACGGCATCGAACACCAGCATACTCTTGACCTGCTCCAGCGCATCCGGGGATAGTTTCTTGTAGTAGTCCAAGCAAGCAGCCAAACCGCCGCTTTTCACAATACGGCTAATGGGAACAAAGGAAACCTCCGGCGAGGTAAATAGCTTGCACTTAGATGCCAGAATCCCTTTCCAGTTTTCCAAATCGTACTGCACTGCTGCCAGTCCCATGGCCTTGGCAATCTGGCAGGCGTAAAACTCGCTATACGGCTCATTGCCAGTATTGGATGCGCCGGTGGTGCCGCCCTTGTAAAGATAAATCCCATAGGGGTCGATGAACCGCCACGCCTTGGGCAGCATTCCGTTGGTGGTCAACTCCGGGGAGGTGCTGAACGCTCCCGCGCTTTGCCCCACGCCGGTGTAGGCCACCAGCGAAAGGATCTCCGAAAAGCGGTTGTCATAGAGGTTGTATTCCGCAAAGGTACCGGCAAAATCCTTGGGCACAATCCAGTAGCTATCGTTCAGGGAAAGCCCTTTGCACACGTCGATGATGCCCTTGGTATCATTTTGCCGCAGGCCGAGGGTTTGCAGAATTTCCTCCACAAAGGTGCGGTTTTTGGGGATGACCCGGCGCTCCAGCCAGTGAACCAGGCCCGCGCTGCTCAGCTCCAAATCCAACGGGAACCGATGTTTCTCATCTTCGTTGATCCATTCAATCTGCGCCACAAGACCCTCAATGCCGCGTCCCTCCAGCGTAAAGTGCAGCAAATCGGTATCAAACAGGCGCAGTGTATATGCGGTCATCATCCAAAAACCTCCTCTCGACCAAACATTACTATGTTTTTTATACATTATACCCGATTTCCTTTCTGAAAACAATCACCGTTCCATCTCATTTTTCTGCGGTACTTGCTTTTGCTTGCCACGCTCCTGCTCCATCAGCAGTTCATAGGCGCAGTTGACCAGGCAGGGATGGGCATTGGTACAAAGGTTACCGTGGGGATCGTGGTCTTTCGTAATATGATAGTCGTATTTCTCCGCGTCATGTCTCGCCTTTGTGGAATACCGCTTGTCCCAATCCGCCCGCTGCACGGAGTAGCCGAGAATAAATTTGCAGCGATCGTGACCGTAATCCTGCGTCCATTTTTGAATAAATGGGCGCATCGTCTGGCTGGCATTGGCATCGCTGATACCTTTGTCAAAGGCTTTCAGACACGCCTGGTCCCGGCTGCGGCTGGCGCGAAACAGGCAAACCTCACCGTTTTTGACGGCATCACGGTATGAGCCTTCATAGCGGGGCGTTTTCGGGTCGGCGTGAAGCTGTTCCGCCCGATCTTGCAGCTTTTGCACCGCATGATGTTCAAAGGTGTTGGTCAGTTCCTCCATGCGGCTGTCATCCCGCGCCAGCCAGTCCTGATAAATCACTTCCAGCGGATGCTCCAGCGCCGCCAGCACCTCCAGCTCCTGCGGCGGAAAATCATGCTCCTCCAAAATCATGACCATGTCCTGTTTCACCGACACCTCGTAGCAGCGGTCAATGATCTGCTCCGGCGTCTGGGTTTTTAGTTCCGTAATGTAATCGTTCAACTCCTGCGCCGCCCGGTCATAAAGCTGCTGCGCCATTCGCTCTTTTTGTTCTTCCGTCATAATCTCACCTTTCCATTTCTTCGCGGCTGTGCATCCGCTGCGTGTAATTTTGAAAGCTATCCCGGCGTAAATAGGCATTTTCAGATGATTTGCTGTCTGCGTCCAACTTGATACCGTGCAGCTTCACGTCGCTGTCGCAGGAGAAAAGCCGCTCTGCGGGGATAACATTCAACCGGTACAATCCCACTGTTTTCAATCTGCCGTTCAAAATTCCTGTTTCATTGTGAAAACCCCTGTCGCCGCACACCCACAACAGCTTCGTTCCGGGTGGCATCCCGCCCAGCGGCTGCTTGAGAGTGATGACGGACTCCGGCTCTGCACCCAGTGATTGATAGTAGCCGTCCCGGAATGCCTGCTCACATTTTCGCACCATGGCATCAAACATCCGCTGCGGGCGGATGCACACCAAACTTTCCTGATAGCCCATGATGAACACCTCCTGAAATAGCAAAACGCCCGTTTCCTTTTTCAGAAACGGGCGTTTATAATATGATATTCACTTATTCGTCCAAATCCATGCCAGTAGAATCCTCGTATGGCTGTAATCCCATTTCCTCCCATGTAACGCCATAGGGCGCTCCGCCAGAGGTATATCCGGCAATATAATAGAAATAGTCGTTCTGATCTGGATTGTCTTGAAGCTGTGCAAGAGCTGCCGCTTTCTTCTTTTTGCGATTCTGCCTTTGCAGGCGCTTTATGGCAGACTTTTCAGCCTCGGTCTTTTTCTGCTTGGGAGCCTTGGGGATAGGCAATCCGTTTGTTTCGATCCTTTCAGAAAATCGGGCCTGCTTTTTATGGAACACACGCAGTATATCCTCATACGAGACTACGATTGCCGTCCCTTGAACCTTTGCATACACAGTGCGGGCAAGGCTATCTATTTTCTCGTCATCCGGCATAATCCCATGCTCACCATAGTAATCGCACACCACCTGAAACATCCAGTCAGAAATCTTACTTTTCTGTTTCTGCCGCAAGTCTCCATACGGTTTATAGGGTCGCAGTTTTTTCTTATCTGTCAATGGCATCTCCATTCACGCATCTCAGCACAATTATCGTTCTGGCTGGTCTTTCACCGGCGTCGGCAGCTTGATATGAAACATACGGCAGTAGTCACGCTGCGCTTCCAGCTCGCATTCGCAAATCAGTCGCACAAATGCTTCATCGGTCGGTGCCTTTTCTCTTTGCGCCTGCTGGAGTGCGGTAATATAGTCGTGCCGAAGAACGGGCGGGATGGACACGATGCAGTAGCCCCGATTGACTAAAATCAAGTTCATCAGTAGGCGGGCAGTGCGTCCATTGCCGTCTTGGAAGGGATGAATATCCACCAGCCGACGATGAGCATACGCTGCCAGTTCTACCGGGTGTAAACGATCCCGCTTTTGATGCAGCTCCGCAATAAACGCCTGCATCAAATTGGGAACATCCTCGGCAGCAGGTGGAATGTATTCTGTGCCGGTGATAAATACCTGCCCATTACGATATTTTCCTGCGCGCTCTGCGTCAATTCCGCTGTAAAACAGGTAGTGCAGCCGCAGAATCATTTCTTCCGTAATATCCAGCTTATCGCCACGGGCTAAGCTCAACATATAGTCGTAAGCCTTGGCATGGCCGGTGGCCTCATAGCAGTCACGGATAGGCTTGCCGCCCACGGTAATGCCGTCCTCCAACAGCACCTTCGTTTCCGAAAGTGTGAGGGAATTGCCTTCCAGCGCATTGGAGCTATATGTGACGCCGATACGGAAATATGCGTCCAGTTCCTTGACCTCATCCACACTCAGTGGACGGCGGTCTCGAATCATCTCAGCGTATCGGTCAATCTTATCAAAAAGGTCCTTGTTTTTCACGGAATCACCATCCTTGTATTATATAATTATACCATTTTACTGTGCTTCCTGCAACGCAATTCTTGTCGTTTCAGCCATCATCGTTCCATCTCCTGTTCTTTTGTTTTTTCTGCCTGCTCCGGTTCCGCAGGCGCTTTATTGTCCATGTTAAGCAAAGCGTTCAATTCCTCCAATCTGGCTGTTTTGGCCTTTAATTCTTCCTCGCGGGCGAAGGGAGCCTGTACCTCAACTTTGGCGGTTTCCATCTGCGTTTGCAGCTCGCCCAGCCGTTCCCGGCAGGTCTGCTCCTTCACCGGCAGCGATTCCAACAAATTGTCCATACGCTGCAAATTACCGAACACATCGGTGCCCAGCGTCACCGGGTGGCGCAGCTGCCCAAGCATGGTCAGGCGGTATTCCTGCGCAAAACTGTCAAAGGACAGTTCCAGCGTCAAACCCCGGTAGGAGCCAATCTGCACCGGATCGGGGGATACCATCGTCTGGCACAGCGCCAGCAGCGCCCCGCCTGCTTCTTTCTTTTCGACATAGGTCGTTCCGGCCAGCGTCATAGGCGAAAAGCCGTCCGCATCGGGGTGGGTATGCGCCTTAACCGTGGCAATATCTGCACCGTAGCCGATGAGCCGGTTCTGTTGCTCCGCAATATCCTTGGGAAAGGTTTTGGCAATGGCATCCTCTAGTGCGTACCGTTGGCTCAAATGACTGGATTTCAGCAGCTTCAGCTTGGAAACCTCAATGTCCAAATCCATCTTCTGCTTTATCATCGGGTTGCCGCTGGCCAGCGCCTTGATTTCCGCATAGGACAGGGCGGTTTCGTCCACATCCTCGGCGGAGCGCACCGGCGATTTGCTGGTCATAATTTGAGAAATAAACTTCTGTTTTGATTCCACCAGCTGATACAAATAGGCGTCAAAGGTTCCCTCGGTAACGTAGGAGAAAATGTCCACCTCTGGGTTTTCGTTGCCTTGCCGGATGATACGGCCTTCCCGCTGCTGCAAATCTGACGGTCGCCACGGGCAGTCCACATGATGTAATGCCACTAATTTTTGCTGCACGTTGGTGCCGGCTCCCATACGCTGGGTGCTGCCCAGCAGGACACGCACCTGGCCGTTGCGCACCTTGGCAAACAGGTCTTTCTTCTGGGTTTCGCTCTTGGCGCTGTGAATGTAGGCAATCTCATTTTCAGGAACACCCAGCGCCAATAATTTCGCGTGAATGTCGTCATAGACGCTGAATGTACCGTCACCCTTGGGCGTAGACAGGTCGCAAAAAATCATTTGGGTGGAACGGCTTTCTGCGGTGCGCCGCCAGATTTCAAATACATTTTCGGCGCATTTGGCGGCTTTGCTGTTGTCGTCGCTGGGGAGCATGGGATTGACCAACCGCTGATCCAGCGCCAGCTTGCGCCCATCGTTGGTAATCAGCAGCATATTGTCCACGCTGCTGTCCACCTCACGGTTGCGTACCTTTTCCGCGCGCTCTGCCAGCGCCGCCACCATGTCCTTCTGGTATTCTGACGGCTTCAAGGCAACATTATGATAGTGCGCTTCCGGCACAGGCAGCTTCAGCATATCCGCCGTTTGAATGTCCGCCACGTTCTTGAACATACTCATCAATTCCGGCAGATTGTAGAACTTGGCAAATCGTGTTTTTGCCCGGTAGCCGGTACCCTCTGGGGATAGCTCAATGGCGGTGACGGTTTCACCGTAGTTTGCCGCCCAGCTGTCAAAATGCTGCAAGCCCTGCTCCTGCAAGGCATTCATCTGTAAGTACCGCTGGATCGTGTAAAGCTCCACCATTGAGTTGCTTATCGGGGTTCCGGTGGCAAAGACAATGCCGCGACCTCCCGTAATTTCGTCGAGGTAGCGGCATTTCATAAATAAGTCAGAACTTTTCTGTGCTTCTGTCTGAGCAATACCGCCCACATTCCGCATTTTTGTGTATAGAAAGAGGTTTTTGAAAAAATGGCTTTCGTCTATAAACAGCCTGTCACAGCCCAATTCTTCAAAGGTGACAACGTCGTCCTTGCGGCTCTGGTCGTTGAGTTTGTCGATTTTCAACTGCAAGCCCTTGCGGGTTTTTTCCATCTGCTTGACCGTGAAATTCTCGGCGTGTTCGCTCTTGGCTTCTCGGATACCCAGTAGAATTTCGTCCATCTGCTGCTCTAAAATTGCTCGTTGGCGCTCCACGCTCACCGGGATTTTCTCAAATTGGGAGTGCCCGATGATAACGGCGTCATATTCGCCGGTGGCAATGCGCCCGCAGAAGCGCTTGCGGTTTTTGGTTTCAAAATCCTTCTTGGTGGCCACCAGCACATTGGCGGCAGGATAGAGCTGCAAAAACTCGGTGGCCCACTGTTCCGTGAGGTGGTTGGGAACCACAAAAAGGCTCTTTTGGCACAGTCCCAACCGCTTGGATTCCATTGCCGCCGCAACCATCTCGAAGGTCTTGCCGGCACCCACAACGTGTGCCAGCAGGGTATTTCCGCCATACATCACATGAGCGATGGCGTTGACTTGATGCTTGCGGAGGGTAATTTCCGGGTTCATGCCTGAAAAAGAAATATGACTGCCGTCGTACTCACGGGGGCGGTTGGAATTAAAGAGAATATTGTAGGCTTTACAGAGGGTTTCCCTGCGTTCCGGGTTCTTCCAGAGCCATTCCGAAAAGGCTTCCTTCAACAGCTCCTGCTTGCTTTGGGCGATGGCCGTTTCCTTTTTGTTCAGCACCGCCGTTTTACTGCCATTGGTGTCGTAGACGTAATCAAAAATACGAACGTCTTTCAGATTCAGGCTGTCCTCGATGATTTCGTAGGCGTTGACGCGCTTTGTGCCGTAGGTGCTGATCGCTTTCACATTGCCATAGTCCTTGTTCTTGCCCTCAATGCGCCACTCGCCGGTGAGCTTGGAATAATGGACTTTGATGCTCCATTGGGCGCTGCGGGGTGTGCCCAGTGTTTCAAAGATAAACTGCCGGTAATAGTCCGGGTTGAGCCATGTTGCGCCCAAACGCACGGAGATCTCGCTTGCGGTCAGATCGGTGGGCTGCACCTGCGCCAGCGCGTCAGCGTTGACCTTGAAGTGCGGATTATTCGCCGCCAGTTCCGTTGCCTGTGCCAGCTTGGAGCGTACATTGCCGGAAAGGTACTCATCGGCAGGCAGATACTTTTCGTTCACGCCTTCGGCATAGTCCGGGTTCAGGAACACCACACCGGCGAGGTCTGCAAAAAGCTGTTCCTCGGTTTTGCCGGTGAGCTGTCCCATGTACTCCATATCCACCTGTGCTTTTTCCCCGATGGACAGCGCCAGCGCTTCCACGGCAGTGTCTACCTTCTCGGCAGGGCGGTGACAGCGGATGGTGCGCTTGGTAAACAGGTCTGCTTTGCGAATCAGCTCACCGTTTTCACCCACAATTTCCAGAGAACACAGCAGGAAATAGGAACTGTCCTCCGAAAATGCAATGGAGTTGCCACGGGAATTGATGAGGCCGTATTCCTTGGTAAAGCGGTCATAGAGCGTGTTTAGCTTTGCCTGCTGTGTCTTAATTTCTTCCTCGGGATAGTCCTCGGTTTGGTATTCCAGCAGGGTACGGACACAGTCGCGCAGTTGGATCATGCCCCGGATGCGGCTCTCGGCGGTCTTGGACACCTCCACTGGATTCATGCGACTGTTTTCCCGGTAATAGATCTTCCCGTCCACAAGGGTATAGGAGAAATTGCGGACGCTGGGGTCGGCTTCAATGGAATTATCCTCACCGTCCAGCTCCTCGCCGCGCTCATAATCGCTGATCTCGGCATGGATATTTTGAATGGCGTTGGACAGCAGATCTTCCAAACGCTGCCCCTCATAGGGCGCGCAGGTCGGCTCCGGGCCATAGGGACCGGAAACCATCTTCATCTCACCCAAAATCATATCCGGGTGGCCTGCAAAATAGCTGTTCATTGTGATGCCATTATCGTCCGTGGCGAGATGTACCCATTCCGGTTCAATATCCACCATGCGGTCGCGTTTCTGCAAAAACAGAATATCCGAAACCACCTCCGTGCCTGCCGCCGCTTTGAAGGCGGTATTGGGCAGGCGAATGGCTCCAAGCAGTTCCGCCCGCTGTGCAATGTACTTGCGGGTGTTGGAGGTTTTCTTGTCCATGGTGAAGTTGGAGGTAACGAAGGCCACCACGCCGCCCGGTCGCACCTTATCCAGCGTCTTTGCGATGAAATACTCATGGATGGGCAGGTTCAGCCGGTCATAGCGCCGGTCTGCCACCTTGAATTGACCGAAAGGCACATTGCCGATGGCGACATCAAAAAAGTTGTCCGAAAATTCCGCCTTTTCGTAGCCCTGCACGGCGATGCTGGAACGCTGGTACAGCTGGCGGGCGATTCTGCCCGAAACATTGTCCAGCTCCACGCCGTACAGCTTGCTGCCCGCCATGCTCCCCGGCAGGAGGCCGAGGAAATTGCCCGTGCCGCAGGCAGGCTCCAACACATTGCCCTGGGCAAAGCCCATGCCGGCGAGCGCCTGATAGATGGAACGCACCACAACAGGCGGCGTGTAAAATGCCGTCAGGGTGGATTCACGGGCGGCGGCGTATTCGGCGTCAGACAACAGCGCTTTTAGCTCACCGTATTTGCTGTGCTTTTCATCAAAGCAGTCCGCCAGACCGCCCCAGCCAACGTATTGGGCAAGGACGCTCTGCTCGTTCGCTGTGGCGCTGCGGTTTTCCGACTCGATTTCGTGCAAGAGCCGAATGGCGGCAACATTGTTGGTGTAACGTTCGCTGGGGGTACCTGCGCCAAGGTCGTTATCCGTGATGCGGTAATTGATGCCGTCCGGAGAGAGAGGCACGGCGGCATCTGTGCGCTCTTTTTTTCGCGGCACAGGTGGTAAAGAAATTTCCTGTGTGGGCGTTTGCTCTTGCTGCTCTACCAAAGCCCGCACAAAAGCGATGGATTCCGTGCGAAAGATGGGAAAGCCTGCATTCTGCACAAAGGTGATGTCCTGAAAATTGACCGTGCCATGTTCCAGATTGACCCGGTCTACCAGAAAGCTCCTGCCGTCAATCTCAAAGGTTGTTTCACCGGGGATGAGATTTTCTTCGGCAAATTGCTCATCGGTTTGCACAGGCTGCGGCTCTGTGGGTGCATTTTTTGCCTGCTCCACATAGAGCCATTCCGCCGATTCCTTGTCGCTGACGGTCTTTTTCACCTGCTCCAGATAGGCTTCTGCCTGCCATTCGCTGTCAAAATCTTCGGTGACGCCCTCTGCGTCCACATACATTTCCTCGCGAATATCATCCCAAACACCATAGCCGGTATCCGTTTCAACGACATGAAAGCGCTCATAGGGTGCAGGCTCATCAGCAGCGATAGCCGCTGCATCGGCTTCCACCTGACGGACAAAATCGCTTTCAACCTCCGGCTGGAGCCGCAGGCCGTCATGGCGGTGATTGAATAGGCTGAAGGAGCCATCGGCGTATTCGGACAGCAGGTTTTTTGCGTGTTCCACGCTGTCATAATAGCGGTCACTCTCGCCCATGCCGTCCAGTGCGCCAGTGAGATTATTCAGCATTTCCTGCACTCTGTCCGGGGATGCAAGCTGCGCTTGAATGGCGGGCACGGCCTTGTAGTAATCTGCGCCATCTTCATAGGGATGGGGAATAGAGGATGACAAGCCGGTGAAACCGAAATATACTTGCCGTGCCAGTTGCTCGGCTTCGTATTCCGAGATATGGGCGATGGCATCCTCGCCGGGGAAACGCTTCTGGGCAATCAGGCGCTCATATACCTTGACCACATTGGAAATTGTGAGTTGCACGGAATCATATTTTTTGCGCCCGTATTCCCGTTCATAGGTAAATCCCTTATGGGTTTTGGCAGTGCTATATCCATCGCCGCCATAACCGCTCAATTCCCCGAAACCCCGTTTAATGAATTTCTGGTGTTCTTCCGGTGTATGCGGGTAGCAGAAATGGGAATAGACATCTAACCGGCTATCTATGTGTTCAGAGAGGAAATAGTGGTCGATTTCGTCCTGTATGATGAACATTTTACATTGCCGCAGGAAGTCCGGCTGGGCGGTAAAATTGCGTTTGGGGTATTCCACGCCATCCAGCACCACGCCGATGCGATGGGTGTTGTAATCCGATAGCCGCCAGCGCATAATGCTCCGGTCGCTTGCGTAGGCATCCAGAAATGTGTGGTACTCCTGCGCCAAAGCATTGAAAAAGGCTTCACCCTGCGCCTGCTCCACCAATTCCTTTGTGCAGTCTGGGAAGCCAATCAGCCTGTCGTAAATCTCTCGCACCAACGGGAAATAGCCCTGTGCGCGGCCTTCGTCGGATAGGTCGCGGGCAGTCAGAATGATGGCGTCCGCCATATCGTGCATTGCCTTGTTCTGCGCCTGCTCCAGTTCGGAGAGGGACAGGTAGGTGCCAGTATTCAGCAGTTCCAAAATCTGTGCCGATGCCTGCTCCCATGAAACGGTGGTGCGATTGTATCCGCTGCGGACGCTGTTGCCGCAGGCGAGGTGGATGCCATCGTCCATAAACCAGACCGCGTATTTCCGCCCCTCATGCTCGATGCCGCGCCCGTTTTCCGTGCCAAACTCTCGGCGCAGGAACGCCACATTTTCTTTTTCGGGACGTTCCCGCATATAAAATACTGCCACGCGGTAGGCACTGCCATATTCATTGCCAGCGGTGTAGAGCGCCTTGTCGATGACAGCCTGCGGCACCTCTTGCGGTGCAAACAAGGGCGGCTGGCTGACCTCCGGCTCAAAAAGCGGCATCTGCTCACCGCCCATGCCGAACAGGGTCATTTGCTCCGCCATGACCGGCGCATTTTGCAGCCCCAGCTTGATTTTATACTCGCCGCGCTCCATGAGATTTTCGGTCATTTCGGTAATGACGCCCCATGAAAAAACGGACTCCGATGTACGGGAAAGGTAGCTGCCCTCCCACATCAAAAGTCCCTCGGCCTGTTTATGGTAGCCCACACGCACACCATCCACCAAAACCTCCACAAAGGTGTCGGTGTAGGCATTTTCGAGAAATGCGCGGCGCTCTTCATAGCTCTTATGATTCTGAAAATAATTGAAAATCTCCTGCCGCTTGACCCTCCTGCCGCCCTCATCCAGCGCAATGGCTTCCATCAGGTGGGCATCAAGAAAAGCCGGAAGTTCATCACTCCCGGCTTCCTCTATGTCGTCATTTAGCTGTAAATCAAATCCGTCAGCACCATTTCCTCCGCTGAGTGCCGGAAGTTGTTCATCAGTCCCGTCCAGCGCATCGGATCGGTCGCTTTCAATTCCTCCGTCACGCCCTCGGCCTGCACCATCTTCTGCACGGTCTGCTCCACCATCGTCTTGGCGCTCTGCTCGATCTCCGCCAGATGCTCCGCTAGGCGGCAACTGGTTTTCAAATTGGTGTAAAGCACTCTGCGGTGCTTCATCAGATATTGCCGGCGCAGCTCCGCGTACTTGCCCAGATGTACCTCCGGCGTCTGCGGCAGCAGCAGGTTCGGAATCTGAAAGCCCTCCTGCGTCCTGTAAGTAATCTCCATTGTCAGCGCTCCTTTCTTCCTCAGCACGGTTTGTTTCCTTGGCTGTATCATATGGGATTTTGCCGTCATTTGCAAAAAACTGCTCTCTGTGCGCCTGCATCACCGTGCGGCTCACTTCTCGCAGTCCCATTTCCGCAATGTCACTGGTGGCAATGCCCAAAGCGTTAATGGTGGCAGGGGTGTTAAATTCATAGACAGCGGTAAAATCCTCCGGCATGAGGACGGTGTCTGCGGGGATGCCCAACCGGGTCAGGAGCATATAGGCGATGCTGCTCTCCAGCGCGTGTCGGTAGGACATTTCCACATTGAGGTCGTCCAATTCTTCTAAAAGGCTATCCTCCCGGCAGTCCCTCAAATCCCGCAGATAGTCCGGCAGATTGTCTGCCACGGCGTTGTGACTGGCGGAGAAAACAGCTTCGGTCAGCGTTTCCTTTTCTGACAGCGCGCCAAAGGTGTTCTCCAAGGTTTCGATTACCCGGTCGGTGAATGCCGCATCCATTTCCCAGATGGGAACCGGGCGGGAACGCTGGGTTGCGTGGGTGTCCGCCACATCGAAATAGTATTTGAGTCGCCCCTTGCCGTGAGCATCGTCCAGAATAGCAATGCCGCTGGCACCCTTGTTGACCCAGCGGCCAAACTGGTTGTTCCACTTGTCCAACTCCAGCACGGCGGTAGCGTTGGGGCGCTGGGCGTAGATTAAAATTTGCTCGTCGAATGGGCATTTGTAGTTATAGCAGGCGGCGCGGAGAAAGCCCACCCACCGCTCATGGTTGCCGGTGACGCGCAGCAGGGTCGTGTTATATAGCTCAGTGATGAGCTGATATTTGCTTGCCAAATGGATACCTCCTCCCCGAATTTCCTAAAATCATTGTTCCAACTCCTCGCGTTTTTTCTGGATTTGCTCCTGCACCTGCGGCTTGGCGGCAGGCACGTCCCAGCCGTGTATGGAACCAGCCAGCATTGCTTCCTCCTGCGCCTTGGTGATTCCGCGCTTGCCGTTGTGAGAACCAGCTATGTTTCTGTTTTCGATGGTATCATCCGTACTCCAGTCGCTAGGGTAATAGCCGCGCTCACCGCGTTTGATGACGATGAGCTGACCGGTGCTTGGCAGCGTGGATAGGCAGGCTTCCGGCAGCTGTATTTCTCGCGCATTGTTGTCGGCGCAAAAAATGTAATAGTTATAATCGTTTTTCTGCGGAATCATGCGGGTGTAATAATCAAACCGCCCGGTGCTGAGCTTCAGCAGATATTCCGGTGTGCTGCGGTATTTATCCGGTATCCGCGCCTGCGGGTTGGCGCGGCAGAAGGTCAGCATGGTTTCAAAGCTGTGCAGCGGCCCCGCGTGAAGGCTATCCACCACCTTGTTAAACTCCGACTTGAACGGTTGCGCATTCAGTTCCTGGCGATGGTCAAACCAACTGTGAAAAAACTCACGGCCTGTTCCGAAATCGCCTCTCAAATGGCCGATGACTCCCATCGTTTTGTCCAGAGTTTTATTGCTGAAGCACATGGAAAAGTCTGCGTCCGTCAGCGGCTGCGCCCGCAGTTGCATGGTGGGCTGTTGCGCAAGATAGTCTTTCAGCTCCACCGTACCGCTGTCCAAATAGCTGATCGCTTCAGCATTCAAGTCCAGAAAGCCGTCGGCGTTCAATTCCACCGGTTCCCGGCTGAGGACGGTGCCGTAAAAGTTGACCAAAACGCCCTTGCCGATCTGCACCGGGTCACACCAGTCCTCGTCAGCATGGCGCAGCTCATACAGGTACAGCCCCTCCGGGACGCTGGCGCGGTCGATACGAGCCATGGTCAGCAGCATTTTCGTGCCGAACAGCTCAATCTCCTCATAGGTATCTCTGTTTGCATCTCTGCGGCTCATAAAATCCTCCTATCGCTCCAGCTGGGGAGCCGGTTTCTCTTTTTTCTCCTGAAAGCTCTTGAGATACTGCGCTTCCTGTGAAATGCGGTCGCCGTAATCCGCCATTGCGGTATTTTTGTCGCCGTAGTAATGACCCCAAAAGAAATTGCTTGGATCGTTCTTCATGTTGGCCTGCCATGTGACATAGGGCGTGATCGGATTGTTGAGATTTTCGCCCACCACAAACTTGGCATTGCCAACAACCGTACTTTCGATAATGCTGTAACCTTCCACTTTGTCGCCAATCATCGTTCTAACTCCTCACGTGACTTTTTTCGTTGTAGCTTGTGGGCGGCAGTCTGTGCCCATTGGGGCAGCTTTGTCATATCCGCCACACCCTGCACGTCATACCGTTCCCAGCGGCCACGCTTGCCGGTGTAGAGATTGGTGCAGAACACCGCGTTCCCACGGGCATCCGGCTGACACCCGTTGCCGCCGCTGGCAAGCAACAACTGGTGGTCGGGGGTGGCATACTCGGGCCGAAGGGAAGAAGCCTTGATGACAATGACCTTGCCCTCCAGATTTTCTTTCATGCCGCCCGGTACGCAATGCTGGTTGGTCAGGGGCTCGGGGTCGATGCCGCGCTTGGTGCGTTCGTCCCGCACCTGCTGAATCTGCCGGTCGATGCGCTGGGTGAACGCCTCCATTTGCTCCAGATAGTCGTCGCCGGCGATGGCGTTTTCGTAGCGCAGCAGACCAAACCCGCCCAAATCGGTGCAGTCGCTGACCAGATACGGCATGGTCGCATCCTTGTCAACAGCGAACAGGATTTCCCTGTCGCCCAAAAGTACGCTGTACCGCACCTCGTAATTTTCAATCATCCGTTTTTCTTCATCCACGGTAAAACCCTCCTGACTCGCTTACTGTGCCGAAAAGAAAATCTTCTTTCTCGGCTAAGTAAGTTCTTTCTTCTCTTTCGGCTTAGTAGGAAAGGGAATTGTAAAGGGGGAAACCCACGGCGAAAGGGCGCACCGGTCCCTTGCCGCCAAACGCCCCTTGTCAATGCCGTCACCGCTCTGGCTCCTGCTGGCGTATCTGCCGCTTGTGCCAGTCTGCCAGCAGCTTCAAAATGGTCTGCTGTTTCTGCATCGGCGTGTAGTTTTTTGGAAAATACGGTGACAGCAGTTCATCCTTCAGTACCAGCTTATTGTCCAGTGGTTTTTCCTCGGTCATGATGGCGTCCATCACATTTTCGTCCAGTTTGCCGTCCAAGCTGTACTTTTTAAGCCGCTGCGCCTGATTGAGCGTGGGCGTGGCCTCCTGCCGCGCAATGGCATCAATCAGCATGACTTGCTCACTTTCGGACAAGAAGGACACCTCCACGGCGGCGTTGACTGCAATGGTTTTATTGTCAACACGGTCTAACAGCTCCGGATCGAGGTTGGTCAGACGGATAAAGCGTTGAATTGTTCTGGCGCTTTCGTTCAATTCTTTTGCCATAATTTGATCCGAACGTTGCCCAATTAAATCTGTGCCAACTTGGCACAGATTATCTTTTGGCCTGCCTGCTTGCCGTTTCATCGCATCCAGCTTCATTTTGTAGGCAAAGGCTTTCTCACTGGGAAGAATGGTTTCACGCTGCAAATTGCTGTCCACCATAACCAGAATGGCAGCATCATCGTCCATGTCCCGCACGATTGCCGGTATCCCCGTTTTGCCTGCCAGCACGCTGGCATGATGACGGCGGTGCCCGGATACGATTTCATAAGTGCCGTCATCTTTCGGTCGCACCAGAATGGGAACCAACACGCCGTATTCCTTGATGCTATCCACGGTTTCCTGCATTTTCTCATCGTCCAGCACCTTGAATGGATGATTGGGGAAGGGAACCAGCTTGTCTAACGGCAGCTCGGCAATCCGTTCCTGCGTATCTGCCAAACGCTCCGCATCGGTTTTGAATAAATCATCGTAACTGGCAATCTGAATGTTTTTCGCGGCACTTTTCATGCTGTAAAACCTCCTTGGTGAATTTTTCATAAGCTGCCGCCACATTGCTGCGCGGCTCAAAGGCAAAAATGCTGGCACCCTCGGCACTCATTTCTGCGGCCTTGATACCGCGCGGAATTTCCGTGTCAAACACATGGATACCCTTGCCGTATGCCTGCCGCACCAGTGCGCTAATGTCCTTGGAGAAGTTGGTGCGGTTCTCCACCATCGTAATGAGGATGCCGGAGATTTGGAGATTGGCGTTCAGCTGGCGCTGTACCTTGCCAACAGTCTTTAACAGCTGTTCCAAGCCCTTGACGGGCAGGTAATGGGACTGCACCGGGATAATGACCTTATTCGCCGCTGTGAGGGCGTTGAGGGTCAACATCCCCAGAGAGGGACTGCAATCTATTAAGATGTAGTCGTAGCTGCGCTTGACCTCGCTGAGATAGGTGCGAAGAACCGTTTCCCGGCTCATGGTATTCACCAAGGACACCTCCAAGCCGGACAGTTCAATGTTGGCGGGCATTAAATCCATGCCCTCCTTGTGGTGCAGGATGCCGTCCTGCGGGGAGATGGGGCGGTCTGCAATGATTTGCTCCAACAGGGTAGACAGGGTGGGCGATAGCTCATCTGGCTGCTGCCAGCCCAGCATTTCGGTCAAATTGGCCTGACCGTCTGCGTCGATCAGCAGCACCTTCTTGCCCTGCCGGGTCAGACCGGCTCCCAAATTCACGGCAGTAGTACTCTTGCCCACACCGCCCTTTTGGTTGACGATTGCGATTGTCTGCATAGGGGAACACTCCATTTCTGATTTTGGATACAAAAACCTGCTAAGAAAAGTCAAGAACAAATCTTAGCAGGCTGGATAAAAATATGATTGTAGTTTGGGTATAGCAAAGCAGACCACCGGCAAGCCGCTGGCCTATGGAATAATGGCTTATTTAGCCTGCGTACACCTCGCTTACACGGGCGTAATAGATGCGCAGGAACTTGTTGAGAGCAGCAATCTTTGCAACCTTCTTGGGCTTGCCTTCGGACTCCTTTTTCAGCATATACAAGTAAACTGCGTTGTCTTGGGCCGGCTTTACTGTTTTAAGGCATTTCATTACCTCGTACCCGGTTTTCCGAAGCAATGAAGATCCACGTTTGGAGATTTTTCGGCGTGTACCTGTAAAGCTTCCTGATTGAAACGGCGGCGAGTCAATTCCCGCGAATGCAATCAGTGCGCTGCCGCTATGAAAACGGCGCACATCGCCAATCTCCGCAATGAGCCTTGGTGCTAAGATGTTGCCCACACCGTTCATGGCGCGAACAGTGTCATATTCAGGCAAAGTGATTGCAAGCTCCTGCATTTGTGTTAAAATGGTTTCCAGAGTCTTGTTTACTTCTTTCAGGACTCGCACAGCTTCCAGTGTTAACATTTTGGTCGATGCGGCACTGGAGGGCAAAGTGGGGATACCATTGCAAGCCAGAGCGTAAATAGCTTTCGCCTTGGATTCATTTGCATGGTATCCTTTCTTTTTCGCCCAAGTGCAATAACAGCGAATGAACTGAGTCTCGCTTTTTTTAGTAATGCTGTCAAAATGCCAGTATTCTTCTACAAAATCGCTGAGTTTATCCTTTGTTGGTTCTTCCGAGCGCTTACCGCTGAGCAACGTTTTTATCCCCGGCATCGTTCTATCCAGCAGATCGGTCAAGGCAAGCTTGCTCTCGATGCGAATGGTGATGTAATGGGCATATTGACGCCCGAGGAGCCTGAGCTGAGCGTATAACTCATCCGGCAGGGTGTAGTCTACCAGCTTGAACCAGTTGTCAATTCCATAATTCGCGATGCGCACAGAATCTAATTTGTCGGTTTTGCCTTTGCGTATTGCTGTTGAAGCATACTTTTTCATCGCCAACGGATTGATGACGCTCACGAAAAGTCCTGCCTCCTTGAAACTGGACAGCAGCGGCAAATGGTACGCTCCGGTAGCCTCCATTACGATTCTGACTTCGCCTTTTATGGATTGGATATTGGATACCAATGCACGAAGTTCCTGTTCGATGTGCTGTATTTCATACGGGGAAGCAACCACCTCGCCGTATGGTCTGAGAATGCAGACTGTGCTTTTCCCTTTGGATACGTCGATTCCTACGCTTGTCATGTTGAACCCTCCTGAATGAATTGTGTAATTGTAATCCCATCTGCACTTATTGCGATTCAATTTGGTTCGTTACACGAAAGCCCATGTGGGTTTCAACCTGCTTAATCGAATGTTTACAACAAGGGATGGCTGGCTGTTTTTGTATCGGAGGCTTCGCTCCAAAAAGCGCCACGCCAGACCAATTACTTCCCTTATTGTAAAAGAATAAGCGCAAATGCGAAACACCCGTCGGCGTCCTACACTTACGCTTTTTATAGTACCAAAAAGCGGAGCATAATCGCTCCGCTTTCCTTGATGATTTTTGTCTTTAGTAAATCATCCTCCTTTTTCAGCCCTGCGCTCAGAGCCTATTTTTGCTGTGTTTTTAGGGTGGAAAAAGAATAGCGACAAGCCAGAAACCCTTGCGTTGCAAGGATTTTCCGATTTGTCGCTATTATACTATAAGGGCACAGCTGCGCCTCGCTCCTGCTGGCAAACAATATTCCCATGAAGATGATTCAGGATTGGCTGGGGCATTCCGATATGGCGACCACCGCCAACATTTACTCGCACATCGACAGCTCCAGCAAGCTGGCCAGCGCCAACATGATTGAAGAAGTGCTTGGAGTGACCGATGACGAGGATAATCCGGAGAACGACAAGGACGAAAAACCGGAATAAACTCTCCGAAGGTTCGAACCCACGCAATGTCGCAGACGACTTTCCCATCTTGCAGTTTTCTTGCAGAAAAAGCCTAGAAAAGCCGCAAATCCACTTACCTCGATTTCTACGAAAGTGGGGGAAGCAATGTGAAAACAGGCATAAAAATGTCCTAAAAGCCCGTAAAGTTCGGACTTTTAGGACAATTATGGCGGAGAGGATGGGATTCGAACCCATGTGACGTTGCCGTCAAACTGATTTCGAGTCAGCCCCGTTATGACCACTTCGATACCTCTCCATGTATTTTCAACCGATTGCTCGGTGAAAAGGTGATATTAAATTGATTGCAAAATTGCAAGAAAACTGCAAGATGAAAATTAAAACCACTGTAAAACCAGAGCCGCAAACCCGCATGAATACAGGCTTTGTCGAACCTGCCCCATCGCTGACCACACGCGATTTCGAGTGCGGACCCTTCGACCACTTGGGTACCTCTCCATATTGAGTTTTTCAGCCCTGAAAATGCTTCGAAAAACAGGGCATTGCTAGCAATTGAATGCAGTATTTTCGGAATAGCGGTTTTGAAAAAGCCCGGAAAGCCTTGGAAACAAAGGAATTCTGATTTCACAGCTCACCAATGCAGCGTGCTCTTTCGAGCTGAGCTCGTTATGGCCACTTCGAAACTTCTCCATGTATGTTCACCTGAGTTTCTCGCCTGCAAAGCAAAAAATCAAAGCTCTTCAAAAAGACAGAACTACAGGGCAGAACAGCAAAATATTCAGTTATTTAAACTCGCAAAAACCCTGATCAATCAAAGAAATCTTGTGAACGAAAATACCGCTGCTTTAAGAAATTCCAAGTCAGCTCTGTCATAATCGCTTCGATGCCGCTCGGGATGCTGGTTGACTGCGGGGACGGCCTCGCCTGATTATTATGCCACACCACGGGAAAGATTGCAAGGGAAAAATCACGCGCTCCCTCAGAAAGAACAGGAACGGGGAGTACTCCAAGGCGTGAGCGCAGCGGCTTTTCATGCACGGGAAGAAACGGAAAGCTCTGCGGTGGAAGCACTTCCTGTTTTCTTAAAAATATTCCAAATCTGGATTGAACTATTATTAAAATAGACAAGACAGCATTCAAGTAATCGATAAACAAAAACGAATGGCCGGTCAGACCACAATTCGAAGTTCAGCAGACCGGCCGTGAGACGGGGGCGTAAAGCGAAAGAGTTTTTTTGAAGCCAACCAGCTGCTTCCGGTATAATACGCCGGGGACGACCGGGTTGTAGACAAGGCTGTTTTGCGCCCAGAGGTGATGAAGCCGGAATCACTGTGAAATCCAAAACCTCATTATTATGACAGGAGAGAGGAGTAATGAAAATGTGAAAGAGACTATTGACGGGAACAGGCGGTTTGGCAGGAAGCGCGGCGTGTACGTGGGACAGTGAGGGAACGGCCCCAGAGAAAAAGCGAAAGGACAGAGTGTATCGCCCCGTGAAAAGCAGACAATAGACAAAAGCCCCCTGACGTAGGAAAATTTGACTATGTCAGGGGGTATCGCCATGACAGGAAAGAAAGGCATGAACAAGTATCCGGCAGGGATACGTTGGAGCGCTGTGGAGCGAATCAGGGACGGAGAGAGCCAGTGCGCGCTGAGCCGGGAGTATGGCGTCAGCCCTTACGCAATCCGAACCCTCGTCCCTGATACGATCCGCCTCGCCCTGAAATGGCAGAAAAAAAGTCGCCGCAGAGTTGCAGCTCCACAGCGACCAAGGGTTTCAATACACTTCCACGGAGGATTTCAACCTGACCAAAGCATATGGCATTTCACCATCCATGTCAAGACGAGAAAACAGCTATAAAACGCAATGGCGGTAAACTTTTTCCCGATTCTGAAGACGGAGTGCATTTACCGGCACAAGCCCGCGTTCTTCAATGAGGCGAAGCAGATGATCGACAGTTACATCCAATTTTACAACCATGAGCCATCCGGCCAAAGACCGGACCGGCGCAGCTCGCGCTGTGCCGGTCCGTTAAAACTCAATATTTCCCTACTCAGGTGCATTTGTGCTGCCTGCACAATCTGGCGCTGTACAGAGCTGTACACAGAGTCCGAGTTGCTTATTCTCGGGAATTGCCTGATTTCAGCGCAGGCGGAACAGGCCGACCTTGCGGATCTGAAGCTCGTCGCTGCCGGTATAGGTCTTGCCGTCGATCACGCTGGTGACCTGTATGGTGAGCGCGACGTACTTTTTCTCCAGATCGTCAGCGGTTTCCCCGTCCGTGCGGGTGCACAGGGCGGCTGTCACCTCATCGGGGAGAGTGAAGCGGTAGACCAGGCCGCCGGAGATGTTGGAGGGATCCGCCGCACGGGTCGGGTCGTCCGCGTAGTCCACCGTCAGGCCCGTGAGCGCAACGGGATCGTGTGCGACTGAGGTGCCCGCCGCCTGATAGCGCAGAGAGACGGAGATCTTTTTCTCGGCGTTCAGGTTGGGATCGGAAATTTTGAAAAAGACGGTTCTCGCGTCGGCATCCTGTGCCTGCTGGGAGAGCAATACATCTGCACCGCCTGTTCCGGCGTCTGCGGCGAGGAAGAGATAGTCCCGCTTGGCGGCGCCGTCGGAGGACTGGGTGAAACTGACGGTGGGGCTTTCATTCGCGGTGCGGTAGGCGGCGATCATGGTATTGACAAAAAGCTTTGCCTCGTTGATGTAGCAGTCGGCGACATTGCCGGCGCTGTCGGGGCAGTAACGGGAGGCATTGTTACCGGAATCGCTGTGGCCGGCGCCGGAGTAGGTGACGTTGCCCTTACTGAAAATGTAATAGGCATTTGTCGCGTCGTTGGGGAGATTTGAATAGTAGCCGTGCGTGGAGGTAGAGGACGTTACACCGTAGTTTGCCATGCAGTACCAGACTACGATGTCGTCGGAATTGAGGTTGATCTGATAGTATTGATCATGCGTCAGGCCTACGTTCATGAAATCTGCGCCAGCTGAGGTCACGGCACTGTCACTGCCGCTGAAATCAGCGGTGTTGACATCGTAAGGATAGGTCGTGATCTGGCCCTCGTTGAGCTGCGAGACGTAGCTGGTGGTGCGGCCCTGATCCTGAGAAGTGAGATACCCCGACGGGATCACCGCGAGGTTGCCCGAGGAGGAGCCGCCGTAGCGGTAGAGAGTGCAATTTGTGTAGCCCTGCGTTTCGGCTGCGGTTTTGGCGCGGGCGGTGCCGGGCTGATAGGCCACGGTATAGTCGTGATCGGTCAGCGTCTTCACGGCATCCTGGGAGAGCGTGGAGGCGGCGGTGGCGGATTGGAGCAGGCTGCGGTAGGGGGAACGGATGCCATATCGGTCGAGTCCGACCGCGTTGCGCAGAATCGTGTTGAAATAATAGCCCCAGTAGGCGAGGTTGCTGCCGAAGCCGAGGAGGGTGCCGTCCGACTTTAGATAGCTGGAGAAGGGCACGTTGGCCTGAGAGGTCGTATCGTGCGTAAAGAGTACGGATTTCCCGGTTTGGATGTAGCTCACGATCGCGTCGGCAGCAGCGCTGCCGAGTTCCTGATACATATCGTCAAAACCGATAATGAGCATATCATAGTTCGAGTTGAGGTAGGAGAGGATCGCGTCGCTCGTGCCGCTGAGGCTGGAGTCGTCGGCGTGGACGGTGGTGACGGTTACCTGAAAATCCGGTACGCTCGCGAGGAGAGCGCCGTAGATGCCCTGGTAGCTTTTTCCGGTGGCCGGGCTGTAACAGTCGGAGCCGGGGATGGCGGTGGCGGCAGGCTGCTGCTGGTCGTGCAGGTTCACGCCGTAGTTCAGATAGGACGAGCCGCTCTTCCGGCTGGAGGTGATTTGAAGAATGTTGAGGTTTTTCCGGACGGTCTGGCCGCTCGCGTCGGTGCGGCCGATGCGCGTATAGCCGTGCGCGGAGGCGTGGATGCTGGACGCGCCGTTCTTTACGATCCTGAGATTCCAGGAGAGAAAGCCGGAGAAGTCCGTCGGCATCTGACGGGTGAGGGTATAGGTGGTGTCGGCGGAGAGGGAGTAGACACCGCCCACCGGGGCAACCAGCCCGCCGCCGCTCTTGATGACGACATCCGTCACCTCCTCGGCCGGGCTGTACCTGCCATCGGCGTTGAGATCGAGGCTAAGCTGACAGTCGTACCGGGTGGAGCCGGGCGTCGCGTCGGTCTCGTTCTCGATGCGGAAGGTGTAGCTGAGATAATACTTTCCATCGGAGTAGGGCGTCATGCCGGTCGGGCCGGAAGCGGTCATGCGGTAGGGCGTGGGCGAGGCCGAGAGAGTGATGCGCGGTTTCGAGAGGTTCAGGTAGCGCAGGACCGTCGTGTTGTTGACTTTTGCGGCGGCGGCGCTCATCACGTTGGGCTTGCCGATGATGGAGGACAGGGCGCCGTACAGGCAGGAACTGTTGTCGATGCGCGCGGCATTGGGACGATAGACGAGGCCGATGCTCCGCTTGATCGAGCCGGGGGCGTCGCCGGAGCCGGTGTCGATGACGCTGGTCGTACCGCCGGCGCTGATGGTGATATTGTTGCTGCGCGCGGCGACGGAATCGTACGGGTAGGGCGTCAGCATGCAGTAATAGGTCTTAGTGGGATCGCTGACGGTGATGGAGCTGGAGTAGCCGATCGGGCTGGAGGGTGCGTCGGTGCAGTACCAGGCGTAATACACATAGGTGTCATAGTCGATGCGCGGTGTTGGCGCGGCCTGAAGTGTGATGCCGGAGAAGGTGGAGGAGGTGGACGTCACAGAGATGGTGAAGGGTATGCTTCTGGAGGGGAGCACAACATAGACCCAGTCAGGGGAGGAACCGTTGGTGTAATAGACCGAGTTACCGTTGTTGCGGCGGAAGGTGATCGTCTGTGTATAGACGGTCGTGGCTCCCAGAGTGAGCTTGCAGCGGAACTGGTCGGCGGCGGAACCGCTCAGCGATTTTGTGGTGTAAGCGTTGCCGGTGTAATTGCTCCAGGCGGACCAGCTGCCGGAATAGCTCCGCTTCTGCCACTGATACTGAAAGTTTATGCCGGTCAGAGAGGAGCCATAGTAAGCCGTCGGAGAGGCGGTCAGCGTGAGGGAGGTTCCGAGCGCGATGGCGCGGTTCGCGCCTACCGCTGCGCCTGAGTCGGTCTGCACGCCGGCTGTGGCGGCGAGATAATCGTCTGAAGCGTCCAGGGGGAGGCTGCCGGCGCTGCCGCCAGAGCCGGTGTCAGCCATGCTCATGTTGTTGGCCGAGACGATCCAGCTGCTGCTTTGGGCGGTGCCGGAGGTGTCCACACCCGCGCCGCTGATGGTGAGCGAGCAGACGTAAGTACCCGCTCCCGCGATCTGGCAGGCGGTGCCGCTGCTGAAATAGCTGCCGTTGAGCGTCCAGACGTAATGATAGAGAGACGGGTCGGAAGGCAGCGTGCCGGTCACGGCAGCGGCAGAGGCAGTAAGGACGGTCTGCCCGCCCTGCGTGGAGCTTGTTACGTTGACACGGAACGTTGTCTCATCGTAGAGCGTTTCCGCGGCCATGAGCGAATCCTCGAGGATGACGGGATAGCCGGCCCCGGCAAACTCGACGAGTTCCTGCGCCTTCGACTCGGTGAGGTCGTTGCCGGAGAAGCGGAATGTCCGGCTGAGGGAGGAGGTGCTGATGTAGGGATAGCCGTTGAAAGTATTCGAGGTGTAGTCCCGGTCGAGCAGGCCCGACATGCGAATATCGCTCAGATAGGTATCGCCGATGTTCGTATAGAGCATCCCATCCATGGTATTGTCGTTAAAATCGGTTGTTCCGTCGGATTTCAGATTGAAACCGGTCGCATCCGAGCCAAGATAGATGAGATCGTATGTCTCGTTCAGACTGCCGAGCTTGCCGACAAATTCCGAGGTGGACATCGTGGTGATGTTTACGGCGATCGAGCTGTCGCCGAGCCAGCTGCGCACCTTGTCCGCGGTGAGGGAAGAGCCGCGCCCGGGCTGGAGCTCGAGTACCTGAATGGAGGTCTTGACGCTTGTGGTACGCTGGCCTCCATAGTTGATGACGTAGCGCACGGCGGTGGCCATCGTAACGCGGGAGGGGAGCATCTGGGAATCCGTCAGTCCCTGCTGACGGCGGAGAAAATTCTCGTTGGAGATCTCGGCGAGCAGCTCGCTGAAACCGGTCTCATCGGTGTAGGCTGCGTCGAAATCGGGCGTAGCGAGATCGCGGTTGAAACAGAAAACGTTGCCCGCGACGAAGCTGAAGTCCGCGTCATTCGGGGCACTCCAGGTGAATTCGTTGGAGAGGCCGGAGAAGGTGGAGTTGCCCGAGGCGGAATAGGTGCCCGCGGCAGAGCGCGAAACGATCATGCGGGAGAGCTGCTGGAGCACCGTGGGCGTGTCGGAGGAGGCCGCCGCGGCGCGGTAATCCACGAGGATGGGCTTTTTGCTGTCCATGGAACCCGCGTTGTAAAGCCGGAGCGCCGCTGCCGGGTCGAGCGCGCCGGACACGGCGGTGATCACGATCATGTCCGCGCTGTCCACCATTTCCTCCGTCACCTTGTCCGGTGTGACGGTGCGGACACGCAGGGCAAGACCGCTCAGATCGGCGTCCGTCCGGTCGAAGACCTTTTTCAGGAACCAGTTGTTATTGAGATAGCCGCCGGAGATATAGACCGTACGGTAAGTGATGTCCGCGCTCACCGTACCGGTGCCGGTGCCGGGGGTGAAGACGGTGTCACCGGATGTGCCGCCGACATAGGAATAGCCGCTCAGCTCGCGGCTGAAATAGCCGCTGCCGCTCCCAACGCTGAGATAGCCGGACGAAACGGCGGCGTAGGCGCCGGTTGAAGTGGGCGCGTTGGTGGCGGAGACGGTGAAATACGGCGTGCCGATGTTCAGGGCGAGGCCCTGCCCCTGCGTGCCGACCCAGGTATAGGTGCCGTCGTCGTTCTTCTGATAGACGGCCGTACCGTCCGGAATCTCCACGGGCACTTCGCTTGAGGGGTCGTTGACCGGGATGAAGGTGGGGTCGTAGGCGTAATCGCCCGAGCCGCCGGAGGCGACGGGGACAAAGTGGTCAATGTTCTGCGCATAGCCGCCGCCGTCGGCGCGGCGGTAGGCCCAGACCGACTGATAAGGTCCGGCCGAGGCGGTGAACGTGCCCTGCGCGGAGGCGGTCTCGGCGTTGCTGAGCGTCAGGGGGGTCATACCGTCGTGCTCCTCCCAGACGGATTGTTCCGCGTAGTCCGACCAGGTCAGCGGGGCGCTGTCCGACGTGCCGAGAAGGCCTCTGGCCGACAGAGAATCGCGGAGAGAATCCATATACGCCTGCCGGGCGGCGGGACTTGTGCAGGCGGCGAGCTGGACGCGCCAGGTGGCGGTGGGTTCCTGCCCGCCGATGTAATAGCCGATGTCGCCGCCGTCAGAGGAAATCTCCAGGATGGTAAAGCTGCCGCTGCCGGAGCGGAGCGAATTGACGACCTCCTCAATATGGGGCAGAGAGGCATAGGCTGCCGCTGCGGCCGGGAGCGCCGACGCCACGGCCGCAGCGGCAGCGGCAGCGCACACGAGCAGCGCGGCGGCACGTTTAAGCCAGCGCATTTTTTTCATACCACTTTACCCCCCTCTGTTACGGATTTAAACACGCGGCGAGCAGCTCACCGTAGGATGCGGCGGCAGCCGGGTGATTACGGAGCGCGACACGCTCCGCAGCGTTGAGAGTCTGGCCCCGGAACGCAAAATTCAGCGTCACATCCGCCGAATCCACGGTCGTCCCGTCTGCGAATGCCACGCTGAAACCGGTCAGATTCCGGGTCATCATGTCGGCAGCTTCCGGCGGCTCGGAAGCCGCGTCGGTGATTGCGGCGCGGCTTCCGAAATAAAGCGCCTGCGCGCTCTCGTCGTAGCGGAAGACATAGACGGTACAGGAGCCGTCGTCGGCGCGGTTGACCGCATAGAGCGTGCTGCCGGACAGGCACACGCCGCCGTTGCAGTCGATCAGATAGGATTCCAGCTGGCCGAGAGCCTGCTGGGAGAGCGTCTGGAGCGTGACGTCGGCGGACACGGTGCGGTAAGACTGCGCGCCTGTCGCGACAAAGCCCATAATCGCGAGGATCAGCACGGCCAGGATCGCGATCGAGACGATCAGCTCGACCAAGGTAAAGCCCTTTGTGTTTCTGCGCACGGCTAACCTCCCGCCGAATGGCTTCCGGTGGAGGGCACGAGCGTGACACAGCCGGTGCTGGCGCCGGAGGAGATGCGGATGGAGGTGCAGCTTCCGGTGGCGGTGTTTCCGTCCACCTCGGACAGAGGCATGAATGCGCCCGTGTCGCGCACGAAGGAGAGACAGAGCGGTCGGCTCACGTCGATGGCTGCGCCCGGGTCGGCGTCGGTGAAATATTCCACGGTAATCCGGGAGGGGAGGTCGGCCGAATCCTCTGCCGCGCCGTCGCAAAGGAGGTCGCAGCGGACACGGCCGTCGCCGTCCCGGTAGAGCTTGAGCACGGAGGAGCCGGTACGGCTCATGGAGCTGATCTTGCAGGCGCTGAGCAAAGCGTCGATCTCGCCGACGGCCTTTCGGGTCTGGGCGGAGCTGATACTCGAGAGGGACAGGCCGGCTATCGTGCCGACGATCGCCAAAATGGCGATTATGACGATCAGCTCCACCAGCGTAAAGCCCTTGCGGCTGCGCATACCCGTCCCTCCTTTGTCAGTCTTTTGTCCAGTTTTCGTAGGATACCATGGCGTCCGGCGCCCAGGATGTCACGCCGCCCGCTGTCGAGCCGCCGCTGCCGACGTCGGCGTTGATGTTCAGGTAATCCAGCAGCATTTTCCCCTCGGCGTTCTTCGCGCTGAAAGCAGTCTTGACGTCCTCGGGAGAGACGTAGACGGACTGGTTCATCTCCACCGTGCCCCCGGCGATCAGGAGACCGTGGTATTCGCGGTCGACCAGGATGTCGCCGGTGCAGAGGATGACGTGCGCGGTGTCGGGTGTGCCGGCATCCACCACATACCGGCCCGAGTGGACGATCAGCGCGGCAACGCTGCCGGTGCCGTCGAGAAACTCGGTTGTGTCGGGGAGCGCGTTCACCGCGTCTGTCTTCACCACATAGTCGAAGGGAGAGGCGGCGGTGGTCGAGGCGGCGCTGCGGTTGGCGGAGAGCGTCGCGCAGAGATTTGCATACATTTGGGCAAGCCGCCCGGCGGAGATGTGCAGCACGCTCTGGGACGCGCCGCTCAGCAGCGTCAGGGGATTGGCGGCGTCCGACGTGACCGCGTAAGCGTTGCCGTCGGTCTGGACGGAGCGGGCCGAGCCGCTCAGGGTGACGTAGGAGCTGAGATAGTCGTTCACCCGGTCGGTGTTCTGGGAAAAGTAGTCGCGGAAATATTCGTTGGCCTTATCCTTGGTGCGGAACTGCATGAAGAAGTACAGGAGCCGCTGGCCGCTGTTGCCGCGCAGGGGAACGTAGACCGTTTTGACGCCGCCCGCGCTGTCGACATAGTCGCCGAGCGTCTTCTTCACGCCGCCGATCGTCCAGAGGACGGTGTTCAGGTCAACGTCGTAGAGCGGCGCGGTGTCGCCGCTGAAGAGATAGGGGTTGGCCTTAAGCGAGATGCTCTCGGCGGGGATGAGATAGGCGCGCTGGTCACTCTTTACGGAGATGGACTGGCCCATGAGAACGTCGCCGCCGGAGGCGGTGTCGTCGCCCTTGGAGATGTAGCTGTTGCCCGCGAGCATCAGATCGTTCAGACCGGTCAGGTCGAGCTTCGTATTCATGCCGTTGACCAGGATGGAGCTGCTCGCGGCAGCGGCGCCGGCGCCGTAGAGTTCGCTGTCGGAGAGATAGCCGAAGCCGTAGTACCGGCCGCCGAGGGAGACGTTCGCCGAGTTCCCGGCGAGCTCTAGGTCGTCGGCGAGATAGGTGTCGCCGAGAAGGGCGGCGGAGCTGCCGCCGTTGACCTCCACGCGTTTTGCCCAGAGAGCGGCGCTGCCGTCGATCTGAAGGCGGGGCGTACCGCCCGCTGCCGCGTCGCTGACGGAGACGACGCCGGTGCGTCCGTCCGCCGCGTTTCCGCCGCAGATGAGCGTGCCGCCCGTGATGCGGAAGGTGTTGTTTGCGTATTGTAGCGTGACTTTGCCGGCGTAGGCGTTGCCTTTGAGTACGAGTTCGACGTTGCCGCCGGAGGTCTGCGAGAGACCTTTGTCGGCGATGACGGCGAACTCGGGCACGCCGTTGAGGGAGTATTCCGAAAGCGTATAGCTGAAGGCGGGCATAGATACGGCGATGTCTGCCGAGACGGTGTTCTCATAGCCTCCGGAGGAGTAATCCACGCGGATGCCGCGGAGGACAAGACTCTGCATCTGGCCGGAGGCATCCCGGCGGAGCAGCACCTCGCCCGCACCGGACACGGCTGCGGCGGTGTCGGAGGGGAAGGCGGCAAGGACGGCGGGATCGTATGTGTAGCTGCCGCCCGGACCCGGGTTGAACAGGTGCTCGCTGCCGGACGTCCAGGCGGTGAGCGCGGAGAGAAAGGCCGCGCGGAACGCGGTGTCGGTATTTTCCGAGCTCTGGCCATAGGTCTCGAGCACCTCGGTGTAGGCCGAGGCGACGGATTCCGTCACCGCTTTCTGAAGGCCCGAGCGGATTTCACTCATGGCGCTCTCGGCGGTGTAGAAGTTCTGGCGGCTGCCGCGTTCGATGAGCTTGATGCGGTAGGCGGTGTAGGAGGTATAGAGCAGAGCCGTGCCCAGAGCGGCGATGAACAGCATGCCGATCAGCACGGATATGAGACCCGCGCCGCGGCTGCCGCGCAGCGCGCGGGCCGTCCGGGAATGTCGCATACGGTTCCCTCCTCTCTGCCGGGGTCAGTCCAGCTTGGACGCGTCGAGCGTATAAAGCGGCGTGCCGCCGGTGAAGCCGTCGCCCGCGGGATAGACCGCGACCTTCATGCCGTACATTCGGTCGGCGCGCGAGGCGGCGACGAGATCGCCGGAGAGCACGCCGTTTTTGTACCAGGTCTCGCCGCGGTAGATACGGTAGGAAATGCCGGTAAGCGCGTGGCCGTCGGCCAGACTTTTGCCGAGGTTTGAGTAGACGGAGGCGTTGACGGAGCGCGCGTTGATCGACTCGCGCAGCTCGAGCAGCGCGCTGTACGAGGGCTCGTAGTCCTCGCAATGTTCCGAGCGTTCCTTGACGAGGAAAAAGGAGAAAGGCAGATCGTCCGGGTTGCGGATGATGATCGTGTCGTCATAGCCGGTGCCGGAGCGGAGATAGGTGGGGTAAAAGAAAAAGTACATGGCCTTCAGGCCCGGATCGGTGTCCGTATAGCCGCCGCGGTAAAATTCATAGGTCAGCGTTTTCTGGAGCGTGCGGAGCTCGGTCTGCACGGAGCCGTCCTCGGCGACGGTGTCGTGCGGCAGCAGGTAGCTGTACGCGTACTCGGCGGTGGCCACCAGCTCGGAGCGCTCGACGTTTTTGGTGAGCTGCACCGTGATGACGCGGGGAATCCTGCCGAGAAAATCCCCGGCTGTGTAGTTGCGCCCGTTGAGTGTGGTGGCCTGGTTGGCGAAGTCGTTCGCGGCAATGACGTCGGGATTTTCATTCTCGCCCTCGGGCTGGGAGAACACGGCGTCCATGGGTGTGTACTTCGTGACAAGCGTCTCGTTGGTCAGCGCGTAGCGGCTCGCGTCCAGCGTGAGCATGACGTCGAAGGAGTCACCGCCGGCCCGCACGCCGCTCAGCCCGAGGCAGTATGTCCGCGTGCTCGCCGGCACGGCGGACAGCGCGGTGTAGCCGCTGCCGTCGGGCGTATAGAACGCGGACGACTGCGCGCCGAAGCGCTGCGCCAGCAGGTCGTTCGTGCTGCCGGTGAGAACGCTCAGGTGCGTGGCCTCCATGGTCTCGGCGGTGTTATGGGCGGCGAGCGTCGCGTTTCCGGCGTGCAGGCTCCTGGCTGCCGTGCGGGTCGAGGTCACAAAGGCGTGCAGGAGCGGCACGACAATGATGCCGAGAACCGCCAGCGCGACGATCAGCTCCACGAGGGAGAAGCCGCCGGTGTTCCAGGAATTTCGAAGCCGTTTCAAGCGCGTCTCTCCCTTCGGATGAGGTTTACGGGGTCTGCGCGGTCTGTGCCCCGCCGGACGCGGTTGTCGTGTCCTTTTTGGCGGCCGGCTTGAGCGTACCGAACGGATCGGGCGCGCCAAGATTGACGCTGGGTACGGCGGCAGGCACATAAGGGTCGTCTGCGGCGCTGACTGAGTACTGCCGGATGGTGACTGCGCCGGACAGCGAACCGGTCTCGGCATCGTAGCTGACGCTCAGGGAGTCCAGCGCGGTGCACTCGGGTGTCGCGTAGAGGGTATCCACCAGCTTTTTCATCTGCTGGTAGGTGAAGGTACAGTTGATAGTCATACCGCTCTCATAGGCGCTGAGCGGGACGAAGGTGCTTTTGCCGTTCACGTCGCGAATGCCGGTGAGCTCCATGACGGGCGCCGTCCCGGAAAAAGAGACGTTGCCTACCTTGGCGCCGACCTGATCGCGCAGGGCGATGGCGTAGAGAAGCTGATTTTCCGGCCGGACGGCGGTGGGGTAGCGGGCGGACTGGGCGAGGACGTAATCCTGAGCCTTCTGGATACCCGCCTCAAACTCGGCGCGGCGGCTGTCGTACTCCTGCAGCTCGCTCAGCTGGGGCTTGAGCGTGTTGATCTCCGCCTGCAGCGCGTCGGCCTTGGCGATGTAGCGGTTGTGCACGCCGAGGTAGCCCGCGAGGAAGATCAGAATGCCCAGCAGCACAAGAAGAAGTTTGGTGTCGCGTTTTGTCAGCTTCATTGCTCATTCCCCCTGTGCGGTCTCGGCCGCCTGTGTTTCGGCGGACTGTGTTTCGCCGGACTGTGTTTCGGCGGACTGTGTTTTGCCGGCTTCGGTCTTGCTCGCCTGCGGCTTGCCCGAGGCCGCCGTCTCTTCGGGCGGGACGGGGTAGAGGCAGTTAACGGAGAACGAGACGTAGGGGAATCCCGCCTCATCGAGCTCCTGGGAGAGGTCGCTGACCTGAAGCTGGTCGATGCTTTTAAACGAGCGGAGCTGCACCAGAACCACCGAGGCTTCCTCGAGGCTGGGCACGGTGATGTTCATGCTGACGCCCTCGCGGGTACAGACGGCGGACATCAGGCGGATCTCGGAGGGCATCTTCTGCTCCAGTTCGCCGAAAAACGCGGTCAGCTGCGCGTTGTGCGAATCGACGGCATTGGAAAGCGCCTGATAATCGGCCTGGCTGCCGGTATATTTGAGGTAAAGATCGTAGGTGTCCTTGGCGTAGGAGAGCTCCGCGACGCTTTGCTCGATGCTGCTTTTCTCCGTGCGGAGCTGGAGATAGTTCAGCACGGCGGTCGCGGAGAGGGCAAGCGTCAGCACGGCGCTCGCAATGCAGAACACCAGTCCGACGGTGATGGAGTCCGGGTTCGCGGCGTGGCGGGTGCGCTTGCTGCGCGTGCGGAATTCCTCGGGCAGGAGATCGACCGGCGCGATGGAGCTGCCAATACAGGAGATAAAGCGGGACGCATCCTCCGCTGAGTTGGAGAGGGAGGAGACCCCCTCGACCTCGCCGAGGCAGACGGTTTCCACCTCGGTCTTTTGTGCCACCCGCTCTTGCAGGCTCACAAGACGGCCGCACGGGCCCATCAGCACGACCTTCTCGGCCGGGGAATCCCAGTGATTGGTATTGAAGAAGTCGGTGGTGCGCGCGATGCTGCCGACCAGGCGGCTCAGGCAATCGTCCACCTCCTCGGGACTCAGGATGCCAGAGTCGAAAAACTGCCCGGACGGGACGCTGCACGCCTCGAGCGCGGCGACATAATCCGGGCAGGCCTCCCCTGCGGCGCTGAAATACGCGGAGATCAGCTCGTCGCCCCCAAAGGTAAAAGAACGCTGCAACAGAAGCTCGTCCCCTCGGATAAAGGTTACGAAAGAACTGTTGCAGTCGACATTGACATACATAACAACGCCCTGAGCGTTCAGATTCTTCAGAGCCTGATACTGGCTGTTGCCGCTGTAATCGAGAGCCTGCAGTTCCAGCCCGGCTTTCTGGGCGAGCCGGTCGTAGCCCTCGAGAAGAGACATCGGGGCGGCGACCACGGAGACCTGGCAGCCCGCGTCGTCCCCGTGGTCCACGCGGCGGAGCAGCCTGGCGGCCAGATGGTATTTGCTGATGTCCACGGGGAAATAGTCGGAGGCGTTGGCCTGCACGACCTGGAGGATGCGCGAATCCTTGACCGGCGGGATTGTGACGTCCCGCGTGGCCACCTTGCCGGAGCTGATGGGGAAGACGACATTTTTCACGTCGGAAAGGCCGTGCCCGGCGAGCTGCTCCTTCAGCGCGGCGGCCAGGCTTTCGGGGTCGTCAATGGCGCCGTCGGATACGGCTCCCTCGGGCGTATGGAAGAGAAAGCTGGTCTTGATCTGGTAGGTCTTGCCGTGCCGCACGGTCAGGCAGACCTTGGTCAGCCGGTCACCGGCCTCGATGTTCAGTAGCTTCGACGCCATATGTGTGATTCCTTTCTCTTCTCTCGTTGATCTGTTCCGGAGGAAAATGATGAACGTCCCGAAGGACGGAAAATGCGGCGTCAGGCCGGCGCGGCGCCGGCTCGCGGGGAGGGAGGGAGACAAAATGGAGCGTCCGGGCGCGGAGTCAGCTCCGCGCCCGGAACCCCCGAAAGGGGCCCGAACCGGGTCCGGGGATCTGCGGCACAGCCGCTATTGATGCAAAGCCTGCGCCGCGATCAGGGGGAGAATCGGGCGGGGAATTTATATGGAATTGATAATTAGTCAGTCCAGCCTTTTGTTGCATCTGTTGCGGTTACGTTAATTGTAAAAGACTTAGTCGATTTTGATTTAGTCATATCGCTAGTATCACCAATCATCGTTTCAGTGAAGCTACCATCGGCCGTAGATGAAACCGCAACACCTGTTGTTCCGCTTTCAGCCCACTCGGCAGTTCCGCCAATTCCAGTGCTACTTACTGTAATCGTACCAGCTTTTGTAAAGTGCCCCAAAGCCGCTTCTGTCTTGGCAATCGTTAAAACATCGTTCGCTGCGGACTCCAGAGCAGCATCGCGGGATTTATCAAGATACTTGATGTACTGCGGGGCGAGGACAGCTACGAGGGCGGCGATGATGGCGATGACAATGATGAGTTCGACCAGAGTGAAGCCTTTCTTTCCAAGCTTCCGTGCCGCGTTGCGGCGGGCGACCAGTTTTTGCATGGCGTTCATACTTTTTACCTCTCTTTTTTCTTTAGAATAGATGGACTGCGGCGCCTGCGCGCCTGTATCTGCGCGGTCCGCTCCCCCGGGCGGGCCGGTCGCATACGCTACATGGAATCGATGGCCGAGTACATGCCGCCCATGGCCATCACAACGGAGAGCACGATCGTACCGACGATCAGGGCCATGATAACGATGATGAGCGGCTCGAGCATGGTGGTGAGCTGCTGCGTGGCGGTCTGTACCTCGTCCTCGTAGTAGTCGGCGAGCTTGCCGAGCATCTTCTCCACGTTGCCGGTCTCCTCGCCGATCTTCTGCATGTGGCAGACCATCGGGGGGAACAGGCCGGAACGCCGGAGCGGCTCGGAGAGGGCGGAGCCCATGGCGACGTCGTCCTTGGCGTCGGAGAGAGCCTCGCGGAAAAAGACGTTTTTCAGGGTGCTGGCGGTGATCTCCAGCGCGTCGATGAGCGGGATGCCCGCGGCGAGCAGGGTGGAGAGCGTGCGGGCCATGTTGGCGCAGGCGGATTTGACCGTGAGCTTTTTCACCCCGGGGAGTTTCAGCGCGAGACGGCTGAACGTCCGCGCGCCCCTCGGCGTTTTGGCGAAGGAGCGAAACGAGAGCACCACCGCAAGCACAATGCCGATGATGAGATACCAGCGGTGCTGGACAAAGCGGCTCGCGGTGATGACGGCTTTCGTGAGCGCGGGGAGCTGGGCGCCCATGTCCTCGAACATGCTCTCGAAGGTGGGAACCACGAACATCAGCAGCACAAACATGACGATCACGCACACGGAGGCCAGAATGATGGGGTAGGCGGTGGCCTTTTTGATGATCGACTTGAGCTTGGCCGACTTTTCAAACTGCTCGGCCATGCGGGTGAAAGAGACGTCCAGCGAGCCGGAGGCCTCGCCCGCGTCCACCATGGTGATGAAGAGCTCGCTGAACACTTCGGTATGCTGCCGCATGGCATTGGCGAGGGATTCGCCCTTCTCGATGGAGCGCTTGCTGTCGTAGATGGCGGCGCGAAGGCGGGCGTTCTCGGTCTGCTCGCCGAGCATCTCGAACGCGCTGACGACACTGACACCTGCGTTGATGATGCTCACAAACTGCTGGCAGAACACGGCCATGTCGCGCGCGCTCGGTTTTTTCATTAAAAAGGAGGTGCTGAGGTCCTTGCTCAGCGCGCCGGCCTCGTCCAGACTGGCGATGGTGCGGCCGCCCTCTCGCAGCAGCTTGACGGCCTGCTCGCGGCTGTCGGCCTCCAGCGTTCCTTTTTTTTCCCTGCCGGCGGCGTCCACCGTCAGGTAACTGAAGCTAGGCAACGATATTCCTCCCCATCGGTCAGATGCCGTCGATCCGCTTGCTCAGATACTGGAGGTTCTGCGAGAAGCGGAGCGCGATCTCCCGGGTGATGTCGCCCCGGACATAAAGCTCATAGATCGCGTCGTCCATGGTGATCATGCCGGCGCGGCGGTTGGTCTGGAGGACGGACGGAATCTGGAAGGTTTTGGCGTCGCGGATGTGGCTGCGGATGGCGCTGTTGGCGATCATTACCTCCATGGCCGCCACACGGCCCGAGCCGCTCTTGCGCGGCATCAGCTGCTGGGAGACAACGCACTCGAGCACGTCGGCCAGCTGCGTGCGGATCTGCTGCTGCTGATAGGGCGGGAAGACGTCGATGATGCGGTCGATGGTGTTGGCCGCGCCGATGGTGTGCAGGGTGGAGAAGACCAGGTGGCCGGTCTCCGCCGCCGTCACGGCGATGGAGATGGTCTCGAGGTCGCGCATCTCGCCCACAAGGATCACGTCCGGGTCCTGCCGCAGCGCGGCGCGGAGACTCGCGGCGTAGCTCAGGGAGTCGCTGCCGATTTCACGCTGGTTCACAATGGATTTTTCATGCCGGTGCAGGTACTCCACCGGGTCTTCCAGCGTGAGAATATGGTAAGAATAATTATGGTTGATGATGTTGATGAGGGAGGCGAGCGTGGTGGATTTGCCGCTGCCGGTCGCGCCGGTGACGAGCACGAGTCCGCGCTTTTTGCGCGTCATCTCCACGACGCTGTCCGGGATACCGAGTTTGGCCGGTTCGGGGATGGAGGAGTTGAGGATTCGCGCGGCCATCGCCAGCGTGCCGCGCTGACGGAAAACGTTGACGCGAAAGCGGCCGAGGCCATGGACCGAGTAGGCGAAGTCCACTTCGCCCTTCTCGTCGAGCGTGGTCTGCTGCTGATGACCGATGATGGCCCCCACGATGGCCTCAATATCGTCCGGCGTGAGCTTCTGATCATCCATGGGGACGATCTTGCCGTCCACGCGGCAGGAGGCCGGGCGGCCGCTGCTCAGGTGCAGGTCGGACGCATTCATCTGTATGGCCTGCGTGATCAGTTCGGAAAATTGGTGCATGGGGACGCCTCCAGTGTCGGCTGCTCGCCGTTATTGCTCAAAGGACACCTTGACCATCTCGGAAAGTGAGGTCATGCCGCTGAGCACATAGTCCGTTGCGCGCATACGCAGCGTCTTCATGCCGCCCGAAAGGGCGGTCTCCTTGATCTGCTCGGTAGTGCCGTGGGATGAGATCACCTGCCGCAGAGGCGGCGTGATTTCCATGATTTCATAGACGCCGATGCGTCCGTAATAACCCGTGTCGCCGCAGAGATCGCAGCCGCAGGGCTCGTAGATCGTCACATCCTGCTCATGGGGCAGGCCGAGAATGTCTTTTTCAAAGTCAGCGGCCTTTTTGGGCTTGCGGCAGGCGGTGCAGAGGCGGCGCACCAGGCGCTGCGCGATGACGCCCACCACGGAATCCGCCAGCAGGAAGCTCTCCACGCCCATATCGATCAGGCGCGTGAGCGTGGCCGAGGCGCTGTTGGTGTGGATGGTGCTGACCACAAGGTGGCCGGTGATGGAGGCCTGCACGGCGATGGAGGCCGTCTCGTAGTCGCGGATCTCGCCGATCATGATGATATCCGGGTCCTGACGGAGGATGGAGCGCAGCGCGCTCGCGAAGGTCAGCTCCGCCTTGGGATTGACCTGGATCTGGTTGATGCCGGGAATGTTGGCCTCGACCGGGTCTTCGACAGTGATGATATTGACCTGCTCGCTGTTGAGCTCGGAGAGAGCGGTATAGAGCGTGGTGGATTTGCCGCTGCCGGTAGGGCCGGTGACGAGAATGATGCCGTTTGGGTTGGCAAGAATGTGGTCGAAGAGCTTCATCTCCCAGCCGTTCAGGCCGAGGTCGGCCTTGCTGCGGGTCAGGGCCACGGCGGAGGTCAGACGCATGACGATCTTCTCACCGTAGGAAGTGGGAAGAATGGACACGCGGATGTCGTACTCCGCGTGATCGACGTTCATGGTCATTCGGCCGTCCTGCGGTTTGCGCTTTTCGGAGATATCCATGCCGGCGAGGATCTTAACGCGCGTGACGATGGCGGGCAGGAGGGTGATGTCGTAGAGCATCTTCTCCGTGAGAACGCCGTCGATGCGGTAGCGGACGCGGATCTGCTTTTCAAGCGCGTCGAAGTGGATGTCGGAGGCGCGCTGGCGGACCGCCTGCTCCACAATGGACTTGACGAGCTGCACGATCGGGGCGTTGGAGATTTCGGACTCGTCCTGAAGCGCGGCGGCCTCGAGCTGCTGCTGGCTCTCGCGCTCGCGGGCGTACTGCTCCGCGGCGGACATGGCCTCGTCCGTTCCGAAATAGCGGTCGAGCACCGCGTTGATCGCGCCGGAGGTGGAGACAAGAGGCTCCACGGCGCAGTTGGTGATGATGGAAATATCGTCCTGCGCGATCATGTCCAGCGGGTCGGCCATGGCCAGCAAAAGAAAGTTGGAGTTGTGCTCATCGAAGCCGATGGGCAGCACACTGTGCTTGCGGAGCACCGAGCCGCTCACGAGGCCGATGATCTCCGGCGGGACCTTGATGCCGCGCAGATCGATCATTGGGAGACCGAGCTGGAGGTGCAGCGCCATGGCGATGTCGTCGTCTGTCGTCACGCCGGATTCCACCAGAATGTCGCCGAGGCGGTGCTTGCCGCGCTGCTGGACTTCCAGAGCTGTTTTCAACTGTTCCTCCGTGACGAGGCCGTGCTGAAGAAGAATCTCACCAAGACGGTTTTTCCGTTTATCGTAGCCCACAGCGACCTCCCCAGAAAAGTTACAAAACAATAAAAAAACATGATTGGAATAATATTAATGCTACCAGCGCCGCCGGACGTTGTCAATTATTTTTTAAAAAAATGTCGATATTTGGACACGAGAGGAAGAAAATCTTGTGCGGGAGCGCTGTTCTATGCTATAATAAATAATATCATTATTCTGGGGGAGCCGGCGCACGGCGACCCGCGATCCATGCTGGGAGGTTCCGGTTCATGCTCAGACGCATTGGCGCAGCGCTGCTTGTCCTGACGGCACTGCTCGCCTCACTCGCTTCTTCGGCGCTGGCCGTCGCTGTGGAGCAGGTTCAGACGCAGTTCCCGAAAATTGATGTCTATGTCTACGAAGACGGCACGGATTTTTCCGCGCTCGCCGCATCCGACGTTTCCGCCGCACTCGATGGGAAATCTGTCACCGTTGAGAGCTTCGCACCCTCCGATGAGGGAATTTTCTATATCTTCCTGTTGGATATTTCCGGCTCCATCCCCGCGGCGCATTTCAACGCGGTCAAACAGGCAATTCTGACCATGCGCGGCGGGATGCGCGCGCAGGACCGTTTGGCCGTCATCGCCTTCGGCGATAAGGTGCGCACGCTGCTGACCGGCGGCGAGAGCCTCAAGGCGGTCAGCGCCGCGCTCGATCCCCTCGTGTGCACGGACAAGACCACCGCGTTTTATGACGCGATGAACGCCGCCGCAGACCTCGTCCTGAAGACCGGAAACGAGCGATGCGTCGCCGTGGTCGTCTCGGACGGCATCAATACCGCGAGCGGCGGCATGACCCAGGAGCAGTTGGAGACGAAGCTCCGCCAGAACGGCGTGGCCGTCAACGCGCTGTGCGTCGATACGGCGAAACCCGCCGACGTGCAGAAATTCACCGACTTTATCCATGCCTCCGGCGGCGAGCTCTATTCGTTCGGCGGGAACAACGCCGGAACGGTTCTGAGCGATCTGACCGGCCGTCTCAACGAGGGATGGGTGCTGGGCCTGGACGCCTCCGGCTGCACGGGGACGGGAACCGCGCAGCTCCATGTGAACTTCGGCAAGCTCGCGTCCGTGGATGCCGATGTGAGCCTGCCTGCCGCGCAAACCGCGACCGCGGCGACGGCGGCTTCCGTGACGGAGCCCCCCGCGGCGCAGCTTTCTCAGCCGGCGCAGACTTCCGCGCCGGCCACCGAGCCGGAGGTCTCTCTGCCGATGCCTGAGACGGAGACCGTCAGGGAAGAGCCGCCGTCCCTGCTGGCGGATTTTTCCGTCATCCTTATTATGGGTGCGGTTTTGATCGTGCTCCTCACTGCGGTATTCCTGATTCTGTACAGAATCCGCCGGAAATCGGCTGAGCCGAAGCATGAAAAGGTGAAAAAGGAAAAGAAAGAGAAGAAAAAGCCGCCGAAGGGCCCCAAGGGCGGACCCGGCGTGCATTTCATTTTCACAGATCCCTCCTGAGCACCGAAGCGGCCGCATCTGAAAGGATGCGGCCGCTTCTTGCGCCCAGGGGGACTGTTCGCAGAAATTTCAAACTTTCTTCAGAGTATGGACACAGGGTGTCGCTATGCTGGAACCATCTGATTCAGGCAAATGAAAACACGAGGTGCTGAACATGAAATTCGCCGCATGGAGACGAATTGCCGCGATCGCGATGATTCTGGCCCTTATCCTGACGACCTTCGCTACGCTCATGGCCAGCGCGGCCGACACAACGGCGGCCTCCCGGTCCGAGTCCCGGCCCGGGAGGCCGCCCTCCGGCCAGTCCGACGCTCAGCCCGGTACGCCGCCCTCCGGCGGTGGCGGCGCGGATACTATGACCTATGATTATTCCGGCACGCTCTCCGGCGCGCTGACGGCGGACGGCAAGGAGAAGACCTCCGATGGGAAGACGGCCGCCGCCACCGAGGCCGACCAGAACGCGGCGCTCGCGGAAAACGGAGGCACGCTCACCATCACGAACGGCAAGCTCACCAAATCCGGCGGCGGCACCAACGGCGACAACTGCAACTTCTATGGTATCAACTCCATTCTCCTCGCCCTGAACGACGGTTCCGCCGCCTACGTCTCCGGCAGCTCCCTGAACGCCGACAGCGAGGGCAGCAACGGCATCTTTGCCACCGACAACGGTACGGTCTTTGCCAACAACGACACCATCGCCACCGCCGCCGGCAACTCCCGCGGTCTCGACGCGACCTACGGCGGCACGATCCTCGCCAACAAAATGGACATTTCCACCCAGGGCGACCACAGCGCGTCCATCGCGACCGATCGCGGCGGCGGCTCCGTCTCCGTGACGAACAGTACCCTTTCCACCGCGGGTTCCGGCTCGCCGCTCCTCTACTCGACGGGCGACATCGAGGTGGACAACGTCACCGGAACCGCCGCCGGCAGCCAGATTGCCGGCATGGAGGGACGCAACACCATCCTGATCTCCAACTCCAAACTCGAGAGCACGATCACCAAGGCCACGGCCAGCGACCCCATGGCGGACGGCGTCATCATCTACCAGTCAACCTCCGGTGACGCCGAGTCCGCCACCGGCGAGGCGGCGCGCTTTGAGGCCTCCGACTCCACGCTCAAGAGCGCCATCGAGAGCGGCGCGATGTTCTACTTCACCAACACGAAGGCCAACGTCGTACTCAGCAACACCACGCTCGACTTCGATTCCGAAAAGGCCAACCTCATTAGCGTCCGGGGCAATGACGCCAACAGCTGGGGTACCCCCGGCAGCAACGGCGCAAACGTCACCTTTACCGGCCTGGGCGAAACGCTCAGCGGCAGCATTGACGCGGACACCATCAGCTCTCTGAATCTCTTCCTGCTCAGGAACACCGTCTATACCGGCGCGACGGGCATCTCCACCAACGCGGTGAACACCTCCGCGACCGAGGCGCCGATCACCGTCAGTCTTGACGGCACCTCCAAGTGGGTCGTGACGGGTGATTCCGCCGTCACCAACCTCAACGCCGCCGACGGCGCGTCCATCGTGGACGCGAACGGCAGGACCGTCACCATTGCGGCGGGAGGGAAGACCGTTGTCACCGGCGAGAGCAGCGTCACCGTCACCGTCACAGGCACATATTCCAACACTGTGACCACCGGCGAAAACAACGCGCTCAGCGCGGCGAACACCGACCGCACCGCGTTCGACAAGTATTACGGCGTGACCACCTCCTTCGGCACGAACGGCGCCGCGGCCGCGGCGACCACGGTTTCCGGGACGAACGCAGCGGCGGCTTCGAGCGGGACGGCGGCCGCGCAGACAACCGTCGACGCGGCCGAGACCGAAGCGGAGAAGACCTCCGGCCACACGGCAGCGTACGTCATTGCGCTCACGGTTATCGTGCTTGGCGGCGCGGGAGCGTTCGCATACAGCCGCCGGAAAAAACGAAAATAAACAGAGACAAAGAAAAGGCGCGCTGCAAAGGCTGCAGAGCGTCTTTTGAATGCGTTCAGATCAGATGGAACAGCTTCACGAGCTGCGGGCGGAGGCGGCGCCGATAGAGCACCGTCAGGCGGCCTAGGGCCAGATCGAAGATCAGGAACGTCAGGTTTCCGAGCCCGAGGAGAACGGAAAGCATCACGCGGGAATAGGAGGCGAATTCCGCCGTCAGCGTGCCGAAGCGGAACACCGAGAGCAGCAGTGCGTACATCGCGAACGTGGCGAGATTGAACACCGCGAGCTTTGCAAAAACGCGGAGCACGCGCGGGCGAATCCGCCCGAGCACGGGCCGCAGCACGGGATAATACCCGAGAAAGACGAAAAGAAACGCGCTCTCCTTGTCCGGCGCAATCAGCAGACTGAGCGTGCCGATTACCGCGTAGAGGCCGACGGAGGAGGGCGGGTCGCAGAGGTCGTGCGCGGGAATGAGCACGAGGCTGGCGAGAACGGGGCAGCAGAAGGTAGCAAGCGGGATCAGCCCTCCGAGCAGCATCACGCTCACGGCCAGCGCGGCCAGCACGCCGCAGAGCGCAATTTCGCGCGTTTTCCGGCTGCGGCGAAATCGTTCGGTCATGGGGTTCCTTTCTCACAAAAACCGCCGCTTCCGCGCGGAAGCGGCGGTTTTTGTTCAGCTGTTTTTCTTGAGCAGGTCGTATTTGATGTCCCAGAGCTTTTTGGAGAGATCCACATAGTAGTTATGCGGGTTGTCGAAGCGCTTGACCTCATCCCAGAGCTTGTCCACCTGCCCGCGGCAGTAAGCCTGAATCTCTTTGAGCGTGGGCTTCTGGTACACCAGCTCGCCGTTTTGGAAGATGGGCACCTGGAGCTCTTTTACGGTAAAGTTGTAAACCTTCTTCTGTTTCCAGGTGGCGTCGGGATCGAAGATCAGAAGATCCTTTTTGTCGTCCACCGCCTCGTCGTGCACACAGAGGTAGTCGGCGATCGCCTTGCCCGTGTCGTTGCCGAAGAGACGGTAGAGCTTTTTGAAGTGGGGGTTCGTGATCTTGCCGATGTTCTCGCTGATCTTGATCTTGGGGATGATGTTCCCCTCGTCGTCCTCGATGGCCGCCAGCTTGTAGACGCCGCCGAACACGGGCTCGGAGCGCGCGGTGATGAGCCGCTCGCCGACGCCGAACATATCGATGCATGCGCCCTGCCGGAGAAGATCCTGAATCAGGTACTCGTCGAGCGCGTTGGAAACGGAGATCTTGCAGGAGGCCCACCCCGCATCGTCGAGCATTTTGCGCGCGTGCTGCGTGAGATAGGCCATGTCGCCCGAGTCCAGACGGATGCCGCAGTCCGTGATGCCCATGGGGCGGAGCACATCGTTGAAGGCGCGGATGGCGTCGGGAATACCGCGCTTGAGCGTGTTGTAGGTGTCCACCAGCAGCACGGCGTTGTTCGGATACGCCTTGCAGTAGGCACAGAACGCCTCGTACTGCGTGTCGAACATCTGTACCCATGCGTGGGCCATCGTGCCGCCGGCGTAGACGCCGTAGAGCTGGTCGGAGATGGTACAGGCGGTTCCGGCGCAGCCGCCGATGTAGGCCGCGCGCGCGCCGAGGATGGCGCCGTCCGCGCCCTGCGCACGGCGGGAGCCGAACTCGAGGATCGTGCGCCCCTGTGCGGCGCGCACCATGCGGTTGGCCTTGGTTGCAATGAGACTCTGATGATTGAGCGTCAGGAGAAGGAAGGTCTCGACGAGCTGCGCCTGGATGGCCGGCGCGCGGACGGTTAGCAGCGGCTCCCGCGGAAAGACCGGCGTGCCCTCGGGCACGGCGTAGATGTCGCCCGTGAAATGGAAATCCCGCAGGTAGGCGAGGAATTCCTCGTCGAAGAGTTTACGCCCGCGCAGATAGGCGATGTCCTCGTCGGTGAAATGAAGATCCTGAATGTAGTCGATCACCTGCTCGAGGCCTGCCGCGATGGCGAAGCCGCCGTTGTCCGGCACGTTGCGGAAGAAGACGTCAAAATAGGTGATACGGTCCTTGAACCCGTTCTGAAAATATCCGTTGCCCATGGTCAGCTCGTAAAAGTCGCAGAGCATCGTCAAATTCAGATTTCCCTTGTTGGTATTCATGGCACACCTCATGTGTTGCTCCGACAGGAGCCATAATAAATCTATTATATTCCCTTTTCTGTGTTTTGCAACTATTTCAGGCAGACAAAACGCCGGGCGGCCGCTGGGCCGTCCGGCGCGGGGTTATTTTTGCCGGCCGAGATAAGCTTCCTTGATGGTCTCGTTTTCGTAGAGCTCGCGGCCGGTGCCCTGCAGGGTGATGCGGCCCGTTTCCATGACGTAGCCCCAGTCGGCCGTTTTCAGAGCCATGTTGGCGTTCTGCTCGATCAGGAGGACGGTGATGCCCTGCTGGTTGATCGTGCGGATGATGCTGAAAATGTCCTTCACGACGAGGGGCGCGAGACCGAGCGACGGCTCATCCATCATGATGAGCTTGGGCCGGGCCATCAGCGCGCGGCCGACGGCCAGCATCTGCTGCTCACCGCCGGAGAGCGTTCCGGCGAGCTGCCACTGGCGTTCCTTCAGGCGCGGAAAGAGCTCGTAGACGCGGGCAAGATCGGCGCTGAGACTGTCCTTGCGGAGGTATGCGCCGATTTTCAGATTCTCCAGCACCGTCATGTTGCCGAATACACGCCGCCCCTCCGGGACGAGCGTGACCCCGCGTGAGACAATGTAATCCGTGGACTTCCCCATGAGCTCCTCGCCGCTGAAGACGATGGAGGCGCTGACCGGCTTCACTACGCCCGCGATGGTCTTGAGGGTCGTGGACTTGCCGGCGCCGTTCGCTCCGATCAGAGTGACGATTTTGCCCTCCGGCACGCTCAGGCTGATGCCTTTGACGGCCTCGATTCCGCCGTAGGAGACGACGAGGTCCTTGATTTCCAACAGTTCAGGCATCTTCGTCCACCCCCAGATACGCGTCGATGACGCGCGGATTGTTCTGTACCTCGGACGGTACGCCGGAGGCGATCTGCTTGCCGAAGTCGATGACATAGATCCGGTCGGAGATGTCCATGACAAGATTCATGTGGTGTTCGATGAGAAACACGGTCAGGTTAAATTTTTCGCAGATCTCGCGAATAAAGGCAGTCAGCTCGTTGGTCTCCTGCGGGTTCATACCCGCGGCCGGCTCGTCGAGCAGGAGCAGCTTCGGCTTGGTGGCAAGGGCGCGGGCGATCTCGAGGCGGCGCTGCTTGCCGTAGGGCAGGGAGGTGGCCAGGTCATCCTTCACATCGGTAAGACCGACCGTGTCGAGCAGTGTGAGCGCGTCGGCGCGCATGGTCTGCTCTTCCTTCCCGTTGAGGCGGAACGTCGCGGAGAACAGGCCGTTCGAGCGGCGCAGATGCATGGCGGTCAACACGTTTTCAAACACCGTCATGGACTTGAACAGGCGGATGTTCTGAAAGGTGCGCGCGATGCCGAGGCCGGTGATATAGTCAGGCGTGTGCGTGACGGCGTCGCCGGGATAGGCTTCGGCGTTCTCGCCCGAATAGAGCTTTTTCATTCTGCCACGCGGATGGTTGCGCGCGATGGGCTCGCCCATAAACTCCACGAGGCCGTTAGTCGGCTCGTAGACGCCGGTGATACAGTTGAACGCGGTGGTTTTTCCGGCCCCGTTCGGGCCGATGAGGGCGACGATCTCTCCCTCATACACATCCATGGTGAGGTTGTTCACGGCGATGACGCCGCCGAACTGCATGGTCACGTTTTCCACGTGCAGTACACAGTTGCTCATCGCTGGGCCTCCTTTTTCCGAAAGAGCTTTTTCAGTCGGCCGGGAAGCGTTCGGAAGAAGCGTCCGACGGCGTCAAACGAGAGCTCGCGGTCGCCCATGATGCCCTTGCGGTAGAACAGCACGATCGCCATGATGATGACCGCGAAAACGACCTTACGGAAGCCGCCCCGGAAGAGCGGGATGCCGAGCGAATCATCGTCGAGGAAACGGAGCCACCATTCGTTGCAGGCGGTGAACAGGAAGCTCGCGAGCACCGAGCCCGTGATCGAGCCGATGCCGCCGATGACGACGATCAGCAGGATCTCATAAGTCATGTTCGCCTTGAAGTTGCTGGCCTGCGCCATACATTGATACATGGCGAGCAGACCGCCGCCTATGCCGGCGAAGAAAGAGCTTGTGACGAAAGAGATCATCTTGTGCTTTGCAAGGTTGATGCCCATGGCCTCGGCGGCAACCTCGTCGTCGCGGATGGCGCGGAAGGCCCGGCCGTAGGTCGATCGCAGCATCAGCACGACAATCGCGATGCACGTGCCTGAGACCAGCCAGAAGGAAATGACGGACGAGAAGTATGGGAAGCCGTTGAGCACGTTTGCACCGTTCGTGAGCGGGCCGAGCTTGTCCCACTGGAAAAAGGCGCGGATGATCTCGGCAAAGCCGAGCGTGGCGATGGCGAGATAGTCGCTCTTGAGACGGAGCACGGGCAGGCCGATCAGCCACGCGAACAGCGCCGCGACGAGGCCGCCCAGAATCAGCGCGATCACCATTCCGACCGCCGCGCCTGCGCCGGTTGCACCGAAGATGTCGGTCAGGGAAAAGGTGATCCAATGGCTGCCCTGGAACATGCGGTAGACCGTCTGGCGGGAGGCTTCGGGCACCATGAAGATGGCGTAGGTGTACGCGCCGAGCAGCATGAAGCCCGCCTGGCCGAGGGAGAACAGGCCCGTGAAGCCGTTGAGCAGGTTCATTGACACGGCCACGAGCGCGTAGACCGCGGTCTTTTTCAGGACCGGGAAGAGCACGGAGTAGGAGGGGACTACCTTCTCCAGTACGAACAGCAGGATGTAGAACGCGAGGATGGCTGCCATGGTGCGGAGGGTTTTTGCCTTTTGTGTTTTCATGTCGTCTCCCTCCTCAGACCTTGTCGGTGACTTTTTCACCGAACAGGCCGGTGGGCTTGACGCACAGCACGATAATCAGCAGCGCGAAGGTAAAGGCGTCGGAGAAGGTCGTCCAGCCGAGGCCCTTGATGATATTCTCGCAGATGCCGATGATGAACGCGCCGATTACCGCGCCGGGGATCGAGCCGATGCCGCCGAACACCGCTGCCACGAAGGCCTTCAGGCCCGGCATGGCGCCGGACGTGGGCACGACGGACTGATAGTTCGTGAAATACAGAAGCGAGCCGACCGCAGCGAGGAACGAGCCGATCACAAAGGTCAGGCTGATGACCTGGTTGATTTTGATGCCCATGAGCTGGCTCGTCTCGAAGTCGCGCGAGACGGCGCGCATGGCCATGCCGACCTTGGTGCGCTGGATGAGCTGGGTCAGAATCAGCACCAGAACCAGCGTCAGGATCGGGGTGATGACCGTCACCATTTTGGTGGATGCGCTCGCGATCGTGATGTTCCGCGACAGGAAGGGAATGTCCGGGTAGACCTTGGCGAGACCGCCGGTGATGTACAGCGCGAGGTTCTGGAGCAGATAGCTCACGCCAATGGCGGAGATCATGACGGACATACGCGGCGCGCTGCGCAGCGGCCGGTAGGCCACGCGCTCCACCAGCATACCCAGCAGGACCGTGACCAGGATGACCAGCGGCATGGAGAGCCACATTGGCAGCCAGCTCGTCATGTAGATCATCATAAGGCCACCCACCATGAACACGTCGCCGTGTGCGAAGTTGATGAGCCGGAGAATGCCGTAGACCATGGTATAGCCGATGGCAATCAGCGCGTATTGTCCGCCCACGGAGATGCCGGCCAGCAGATATGGCAGGTTTTGCTGCAAAAAGTGCATATTTTTCCTCCTAAGAGAAGTGATACCGGGGGTAGCGGCCTCCGGGGAGGACGTTGTACGGCGGGGGCCGGAACGACCCCCGCCGCGTCGGCCAGCGTCGGATTTACTGATTGATGGTGACGGAGCCGCCGCCCACCCAGGCGCCGGTCGTGGCGTCCGCGGTCTTGACAAAGGCGGTCTTGACCTTGGCATCGCCGTTCTGGTCAAATTCGATGTGGCCGGTCACACCATCGTAGGAGAGCTTCGGAAGCGCGGCCATGACGGCCTTGGGGTCGGTGGAGCCGGCATCCTTGATGGCCTGCAGGGCGGCCATATAGGCGTCGTAGCCCATGACCGAGACGGCCGCCAGCGTGTCGTCGCCGCCGTTGTTCTTGAGGTTGGTGGCATTGCCGCTGATCCACTTTTTGATGCCTGCCTCAAAGGTGGGGTCGGTGCCGTCGGAATAGAAGGTGGTGACGGTCACGTTGACCTTCGTGCCCTTGACGGCATCAAGAATGACGTTGGAGTCCCAGGTGTCGCCCGCCAGCAGCGGCATGGTCATGTTCTGCGAGGCGGCCTGCTTGATGATGAGCTGCGCGGCCTCGGTGGAGGTCGGGGAGAAGAAAACGCCGCATCCCTCGTTCATCGCGCTGGTGATATAGGAGGTGAAGTCGGAGTTGCCGTCGGGGAATTCTGCCTTGACGACTTCGCCGCCGAGCTTCTGGAACGCGTCGGAGAAGTAGCCCACAAGGCCGCCGGAATAGTCATCGCCGAGCTTGCTCAGGCAATAGGCCTTCTTGACGCCGAGCTTCTGGAATGCGTAGTTTGCAAGAACGGTACCCTGGAACGGGTCGAGGAAACAGACACGGAAGTAATGCGTGTTGCCCGCGGTGACGGCCGGGTTCGTGCAGGTGACGCCGATAGCCGGAACGCCTGCGTTTTTAAAGGTGTCTGAAGCCGCAATGGAGACGCCGGAGCCGTAAGAGCCGAGGACGACGGAGACGCCCTTGGAGATCAGCTGGCTCGCCGCGCTGACGGCTTTGTCGTTGGAGCTTTCGTTATCAACGATTTCGAGCTTGACATTGTAAGTCTTGCCGCCGATATCGACGGTGGGGGCGACGGAGTTGGCGTACTGCATACCGAGAATTTCCTGCTTGCCGCCGGCACCGTTGTCGCCGGACTGAGGCTCGTAGACGCCGATCTTGACCTCGTTGGATTTTTTCGAGCCGCAGCCTGCCAGCATGGAGCAGATCAGAACGGCCGCCAGAACCATTGCGAGTACCTTTTTCATTCTCTTTTCCTCCCATTTACCCTTGCGGGCTTACTCTACAGCCTGCGCCGCGTCCGTGAGACAGCGAAAAAACCAGACGAAGTGTCCACAAAGAGCGGACGGGTGTACGCGATGCAGACTATATTATAAATAAACATTATAAAATAGAACAGCCTAAAAAGCAATCCCCAAAATCGCAAGAATTTAAAGCGGCGGCAGATTGCCGAAGGAAGCGCGCAAAGCCTTTCCTCTTCCTCCGGCCGACGGGAAAAACCGCGGTAAAAGGAGCGTTCGCAGGAGAAAATGGTGATAATTCACAAAAGGCTTTTTGAGATTCTCTGCAATCAGACGGCGGCGTGGGGACAAAAAACGCCTCTTTTTCGCAATAAAACGATGATGAAGCAAAGTAATTTTGAAGAATAACCGCAGTGGAAATACAACTGTATGCAGATGAAGGAATGAGGAGGGAAAACTGCAAGTAAAATATATGATAAAACGTAATATATCCATAAAATCATGAAATGGAACGGCCCAACGGGCATTGTGCAAATTGACAAATCGGTTTTCGGGAACGGCAAAAACTATATTTATTATTGCGAATTGACAGTTGAAAGCGAAAAGAATATGATAAAGCCAATAGTTAAAAACGGCCGTAAGCCGCAGGAAGGAGCGTATCGTGATGAAACAGTTTTTTAAAGCCAGTCAAATGAATCATCGGGGTACCGCTGCCGCATCCTGCACAGCGGCTGCTTCTGCCTGCGCGGAACAGACTTCTTTCGCGCCCTCTATCTTGCTTGTTCTGGATACTGCGATTTTCGCAGTATCCATTTTTCTTATTCTCGGCCTTGTGAGAATCCTCAGCGTAGAGCCGATCGTGATTACGGCCTGCTTCCTTTTGATTTGCGGCGTCCTTGCGGCGCTTTGTCTGCGAAGAACGATTCACGTGCGCTGATTTATGGTCAGTCAGCCGGTTTCGTCTTCCCGACGGAACCGGCTTTTTTATAGCTGACACCTGAAAACGTCAATTTTTTATTTAAAGGAGAAAATGAACATGAAAAAAGTCATCTGCCTCGTTCTGGCATGTGCGATGATGCTCTGCTGCTTCGCCGCATGCGGTTCGAAATCCTCCGGGTCCGAGACCACAGCGGCTGCCGCGACCACTGCTGCCGCTGAAACTACCACCGCCGCCGCCTCCGGCGACACCACTACCGCGGCTGCCTCCGGCGCTGCCTCCACCGCCTCCGGCACCTTCAAGCTCGGCGGAACCGGCCCGCTGACCGGCCCGGCCGCCATTTACGGCAACGCTGCCAAGCAGGGCGCCGAGATCGCCGTTCAGGAGATCAACGCCATGGGCGGCATCCAGTTCGACCTCAAGTATGAGGACGATACCCACGATGCCGAGAAGGCTGTCAACGCCTACAACGCACTCAAGGACTGGGGCATGCAGATCTCCCTCGGCTCTGTTACCTCCAAGCCCTGCGAGGCTACCGCGGCCAAGACCTTTGCGGACCGTGTCTTCGCGCTGACTCCGTCCGCCTCCTCCACCGCCGTCACCGATGGCAAGGATAACATGTTCCAGATGTGCTTCGCCGATCCCAACCAGGGCTCCGCCTCCGCGCAGTATATCTTCGATCAGAAGCTCGGCACCAAGATCGCCGTCATCTACAAGAACGACGACGTCTATTCCTCCGGCATCTACGATACCTTCAAGACCCAGGCTGAGAAGCTCGGCCTTCAGATCGTTTCCGCCACGACCTTTGCCGACGGCAACGACACCGACTTCAACGTGCAGCTCTCCGAGGCCAAAAAAGCCGGTGCCGATCTGCTCTTCCTCCCGATGTACTACACCCCCGCTTCTCTGATCCTCGCGCAGGCAAAGGCCATGAGCTATGCCCCGAAGTTCTTCGGCGTGGACGGCATGGACGGCATCCTGACCATGGAGGGCTTTGACAAGAGCCTGGCCGAGGGCGTCATGCTTCTGACCCCGTTCAACGCGGACGCCACCGACGAGAAGACCGTCAACTTTGTCAAGAAATACAAGGACGCCTACGGCGATGTCCCCAACCAGTTCGCGGCCGACGGCTATGACTGCGTCTACGCCTACAAGCAGGCTCTCGAGGCTGCGGGCGCAACCGGCGACATGGATGCCAAGACCCTCTGCGACCTGATGATCAAGCAGTTCACCACCATGAAGTTTGACGGCCTGACCGGTGCGGGCATGACCTGGGACAAGACCGGCGCCGTCTCCAAGAGCCCGAAGGGCATGGTCATCAAAAACGGCACTTACGCCGGTATGTAATCCCACTTCCTGAAAAGCTATTCCAACCGGTGCGGTCGGAGAGCGCCCCACGGCGCTCTCCGACTTACCCGTATTCCGGAATTCCGACGGAATGGTTGTTGAGCGGAGAGTTTGGTCAAAATCGGCCGAAACTTTCCGCTCAGCGACTATCCGAAACGGACGAGATATGATATAATTCATTACATTGCTTCGTTTATGAGTGAGAAAAATGGAGAATGAGGTGTTTGTATGTCCTTCCTTTCCTACCTGATCAACGGCATCAGTCTGGGAAGCATCTACGCAATCATCGCCTTGGGCTACACGATGGTCTACGGAATCGCGAAGATGCTGAATTTTGCCCACGGCGACATCATCATGGTGGGGGCCTATGTGGTCTTCTACATAGTGGCGAGCTTCCACCTGCCCTACGTGCTGGGCATCATGCTTGCGATTGTGGCGTGCACGGTGCTTGGCGTCGTGATCGAGCGGCTGGCCTACAAGCCGCTGCGCCAGGCTCCGTCCCTCGCCGTGCTCATCACGGCCATCGGCGTGAGCTACTTTCTCGAAAACGCCGCGCAGCTGCTCTGGACCTCCAACCCCAAGGTGTTTCCGTCCGTCGCGGGCGGCTCCATCCAGCTGTTTGGCGACCAGCTGAACATTTCCTATGTCACGATCATCACGATCGTCTGCTGCGTCGTCATCATGCTGGCGCTGACCTGGTTCACCGGGAAGACCAAAATGGGCAAGGCCATGCGCGCCTGCTCCGAGGATAAGGCCGCCGCGCAGCTCATGGGCATCAATGTGAATTTGACGATCTCCGTGACCTTCGCCATCGGTTCGGCTCTCGCGGCCATCGCGGGCTTCCTGCTCTGCTCGGCCTATCCCACGCTCGTGCCGACCACCGGCGCGATGCCCGGCATCAAGGCGTTCACCGCGGCTGTCTTCGGCGGCATCGGTTCCATCCCCGGCGCGCTGCTGGGCGGCCTGCTGCTGGGCGTGATCGAAATTTTCGGCAAGGTTGTTATCCCGCAGCTTGCCGACGCGCTGGTCTTCGCTGTCCTGATCGTCGTCCTTCTGGTGAAACCCGCCGGTCTGCTGGGCAAGCAGATCCGCGAGAAAGTCTGAGGTGGCCGAAATGACAAAGAGCAGAAGACTGACAAAAACAACCCGCAGCAGCATCTTTACCTACGGTCTCGTCATCACCGCCTATGTCATCCTGCAGATCATGATTCTCACCGGCGCGCTCAGCTCCTCAATGCAGGGCCTGCTGGTGCCGATCTGCGCCTACGTCGTCATGGCCATCTCCCTGAACCTGACCGTCGGCATCCTGGGCGAGCTGAGCCTCGGCCACGCGGGCTTTATGAGTGTTGGCGCGTTCTCCGGCGTCGTCGCGGCTGTGGGCCTTGCGAACGCCGTGCCGGGCGCGGGGCTTCGCCTCGCGCTGGCCATGCTGATCGGCGCGCTCTGCGCGGCGGTTATGGGCTTCCTCATCGGCATTCCCGTCCTTCGCCTGAAGGGCGATTACCTCGCCATCGTCACGCTGGCCTTCGGCGAGATCATCAAGAGCATCCTCAATAATCTCTACGTCGGCATCGACGGCTCCGGCCTTCACTTCGGCATGCTGCTGACCGGCGCCGACCAGCTGGGCCTGCAGAACGGCGGCAAGGTCGTCATCGGCGGTGCGATGGGAATTTCGAACATTCCGCAGCTCTCATCCTTCACGGCGGGATTTCTTCTGATCCTTGTTACGCTGTTCATCGTGCTGAACCTGATCCACAGCCGCTCCGGCCGCGCGATCATGGCGCAGCGCGACAACCGCATTGCCGCTGAGTCCGTCGGCATCAACGTGACCAAGTACAAGATGATGGCGTTTGTCGTCTCCGCCGCGCTGGCCGGCGCGGCAGGCACGCTTTTCGCAATGAACTTTTCCACGATCGTCGCCAATAAGTTTGATTTCAACACATCCATCCTGATCCTGGTGTTTGTGGTGCTGGGCGGCCTGGGAAACATGTGGGGATCCATCCTGTCGGCTGCGGCGCTGACCATCCTGCCCGAGCTTCTTCGTAAATTCAGCAATTACCGTATGCTGGTCTACGCCATTGTGCTGATCCTGGTCATGCTGGCGACCAACAGCCCGAGCGTCAGGCTGTTTTTCATGCGGCTGCGCGGCCGCAAAAAGGCAGAGGAGGGTGCGAAAAATGAGTAATATGATTCCGGTCAAAAGCGACGCGATCATTCCCGAGCGCGATGCGGACAAGACCCCGATTCTCGAATGCATCGGCCTCGGCATCGACTTCGGCGGACTCACCGCCGTGGATAATTTCAATCTCACCATCGGCCGCACGGAGATCGCCGGCCTGATCGGACCGAACGGGGCGGGCAAGACGACCGTCTTCAACCTGCTTACCAAGGTCTACCAGCCGACCCGCGGCACCATCCTGCTCAACGGGATCGACACGCACGGCATGTCCACAGTCAAGGTGAATCAGGCGGGCATAGCGCGTACCTTCCAGAACATCCGCCTGTTTTCCACGCTGAGCGTGGAGGACAACGTGAAGATCGGTCTGCACAACCAAATGCCCTACTCCATGTGGAGCGGCATCTTCCGCCTGCCGAAATACTGGAAGACGGAGAAGATGGCGCATGAGAAAGCGCTGGAGCTGCTCTCCATCTTCGACATGCAGGATCTCGCGGGGCATCAGGCGGGCAGCCTTCCCTACGGCGCGCAGCGCCGTCTGGAGATCGTCCGCGCCCTTGCGACGAACCCCGGCATCCTGCTGCTGGACGAACCCGCCGCCGGCATGAACCCCTCGGAGACTGCCGAGCTGATGGACAACATCCGTAAGATTCGCGACATGTTCCACATTGCTGTCATGCTCATTGAGCATGACATGAACCTGGTTATGGGCATCTGCGAAGGCATCTGCGTGCTGAATTACGGCAGGATCATCGCCAAGGGCACGCCGGAGGAGATCCAGACCAATCCGGCGGTTATCGAGGCCTACCTCGGCAAGAAGAAGGAGGCGTAATGCGATGGAAATGCTCCATGTAGAGGATATCAACGTATATTACGGCAGCATCCATGCCATCAAGGGCGTTTCCTTCGACGTTCAGGAGGGCGAGATTGTCACCCTGATCGGCGCGAACGGTGCGGGTAAGTCCACCATCCTGAACACCATCTCCGGCCTGCTGCGCAGCAAGACGGGCGGTATCCGGTTTATGGATCAGCCGGTCGACCGTGTGCCGGCCGACAAGATTGTGGGCATGGGCCTCGCTCAGTGCCCCGAGGGCCGGCGGATGTTTTTGCAGATGACCGTCGAGGAGAACCTCGACATGGGCGCGTACACGCGGCCCAACTCGACCATCGCGAAAAACATGGCGATGGTCTATGAGAAATTTCCCCGCCTGAAGGAGCGCCGCAGACAGATCGCCGGTACGCTTTCGGGCGGCGAGCAGCAAATGCTGGCCATGGGCCGAGCGATCATGAGCGAACCCAAGCTGCTCATGCTCGACGAGCCGTCAATGGGTCTCGCGCCGATTCTGGTGGACGAGATCTTCGGCATCATCCGTGAGCTGCACGCGGCGGGCACGACCATCCTGCTCGTGGAGCAGAACGCGAGCATGGCGCTGGATGTGGCCGACCGGGCCTATGTGCTCGAGACCGGCAAGATCACCGCCACCGGCACCGGCGTGGAGCTCGCCAGCTCCCCCAAAATCAAAAAAGCCTATCTTGGCGGATAACAAAAGCCCTCCGGCAGCAGCCGGAGGGCTTTTTTGTATGAGGGTCGGCGTGGCGGACAGAAGCGCGGGGCGCGGCGTGATGAGAATGATTTCGGAGCGCATCATTTCCATTCACGGCGCTTTCTGCCGCCGGGGCTATGCCGGACGGCAGAATTTCGTGATTCCCGCGGAGTATCGTCGCGGCTTCCGTTTCCGGCGGGGAAAGACGGCGCTTCAGGGCCTTCCCCCGGGCGGACAGGCCGACTCCGTGCGCGACAGACACAGCGACAAGAGTCGGGCGACGCTTTGCAGAGTGGCAATCTGTTCAGCGCTCCACTGCTGCTCTTTCGGATCGTTGTCGAAGCCGATGACGCCGCGGAAGATACCCTGCTCCATCACGGCGAACTGCAAAAAGGAGCGGATGCCCTGCGCACGCATGAAATCGCGCGGAATGGACGGGAGCGTATCGGTGTCTCGGCAGAAGAAAATCCCGTTCTCATCGAAATTCCGGGGATGGAAGGTTCGGCCGCCCATCAGGTCGTAGCAAACCTCGCGCAGACGGTCGCGCAGGTACGCGACGCCCTCGGCGCACCACTCAAAGGTCTGGAGGCAATCCTGCCCATCGCCGGCTTCGCGGAAAATGTAGGCACGGTGCGCGTGATAATAGGCGCCTGCCGTCTTCAGCACCTGTTCGATCGCAGCCGCGGCGTCCGACGCGCAGCAAAGCAGGCCAAGCGCGCATTCCGGGAGCATCGAGTCATGCAGAGAAAGACTGTCATGCCAGCCAAGCGATGCGGCGATCCGGCGGTCGAATTCCTCCCGTTCGCGCTCTTTGCGGATATCCTCCACCTGACCGATGCAGCGGTAAATGCGGCCCGTCATGTCGGGAATGCTGGAATAGCGCGTCCGGCACCAGCCTATGCCGGTGTCCCACAGATCGGCCCGGAACTCGAGAATACCCTGACCGGGCGAATGAGAGGCGCTCTCGATGGCGCGCAGCAGGATAACGAGACTGTCCGGTGGAATCCGGCTGCTTTCGCGCATTCTGAGCGTAAACGCGGGAATTATACGGCGAACGGTCCCTTTTCCGGGAAGCTTCGTCTGATAGATCAGATAGTTGTTCTGAAAATCATAGTCGAAAAGGCAGGCACCGTCCTGCTCGAGCAGCAGGTGATTGCGCTGGCTTTCCGCCTCGCGCTCGGCCTGCGCCGTCACATCCTCCACGGAGATCACGGCTCGCACCGGATCTCCGGCGCCGTCACGGATGATCGCGGCTTCGTGGCGCTCCCAGAGGAAACCAGCGTCATCCGACACCAGCCGTACCAGGACGCTCGAGCCGTCCTTTCCGTCGATTACGTCGTAGTAGAACGCGCGGTAGCGCTCATAGTCCTTGGGCAGCAGGGGCACCAGATCAAAGCGATCGGGGACGTTTGTGAGCTGGGTGGAAAGATGGTGCTTGCGTGCATACTCCTCGGGCAGCGTGAGCGTGCGGGAGGGAATGTCGTAGCGGCAGATCAGCTTGCCCATCCGGGAGACGGCAAGCTGCAGCTCCTCACGGCTGAGGCGGAGCTGTTCCTCCAGCTCCTTTCGGGCGGTGATGTTTTCCAACGACAGATAGAAGAGACAGCCATCCGCGTTTGTCGCAAGAAGGCGCACGCGGTTATGTGTCCAGAAAGGGGTTCCTCCGCTCTCAAACGGCTCGCTCCAAAGGTCGCATTCGGCTTCGCCGTTGCTGCGGATGGCTTCCTCCAGCATGGCGATGTACAGGCTTCGGTTTTTCGCGTCGAAGCGGTCGAGCGTGTGCTTCAGGTAAGGCATGTAGTTCTCGCGTGTCGTGCCGATCTGGGAATAGAATTTGTCGTTTGCGCGAAGAATCTCCAGGTTGCCGCCGGAGTATTCGAGAATGGCCGCGCCGCCCACCAGACTGTTGAACAGCAGCGCGTCCTGTGCCGACGGAGTCCAGAAGGCGGCGATGCCCTTGAGGTCGGAAGGGTTGAAGCGGTTTGCGGTGTCAACGACGGACAGCGCGAGGCTTTCCTCGAACTCGCCGGCGGGCATGGGCTTTCCAAAGTAATAGCCCTGCATATAGAAACAGTTCAGGCTCTTGAGATAGTCGGCCTGCGCCTTGGTCTCCACGCCCTCCGCAATGACCGGCATATCGAGCCAGTGAGCCATGCGGATGACGGAGGAGAGAATGCTGCCGCCGCGCGCGTCGTCGCTGCCGTCGGAGAGAAAGCGGATGTCCAGCTTGAGCGCGCTGACCGGTACGTCCTTGAGTGTGTTGAGCGAGGAGTAGCCCGCGCCGAAGTCATCCATCTCTACGGTAAAGCCCACGTCGCGCAGCTTGCGGACGACGGTGATGAGCTGCTCGGGGTCCTGCATATACGCGCTTTCCGTGATCTCGAGGCGGAGATAGGAGGCAGGGAGGTCGTAGCGCTGCATCAGGCTGAGCAGATGCTCGCACAGAAGCGGGTTATAGATGTCCACGCGTGAGATGTTTACTGAAATTGAAACCGGAAGCAGGTTGTCCTGCCGGTCGAGCCATTTGCGCATATAACGGCAGCTCTGCTCCCAGATATACTCATCGAGCGTGGAGATAAAGCCGTTGCGCTCAAAGAGGGGGATGAATTTACCGGGTGAAATGAGGCCGCGGGTCGGGTGCTGCCAGCGTACCAGTGCCTCCGCGCCGATCAGCGCACCGCTTTCATAGTTGATCTGCGGCTGAAAATACAGCACGAATTGGCCGCTCTCGAGCGCGCTGACCATTTCACTGGAGAGCTGCTGCTCCTCGAGAATATGGCTGCGGAGAGATTCGTCATACCAGCCGATGCGCCGGGTGAAGCTGCCCTTGACCGACTTGAGGGCCAGCAGCGCGCGGTCGCACATGATGCTGACTTCCACGGCCGGGTCGTCGATATGATAGACACCCATGTGAATGGCAAGGTGGAAGTTAAAGGGATATGTCCGAAACCACTCCGTGATGTGCGCGAGGACGTCCTCGGGCAGCGCGGCATCGTTCGGCAAAAAGATCACAAAATGGTCAGCCTCCAGCCGGGCGACAAGATGATCCCGGCCGATCGACTTGCGCAGCGCCGAACCCAGGTTCCGCAGCAGGCGGTCGCCCGCTTCCATGCCCATGGTATCATTTACAATCTTGAAGTTGTCCAGATCGAACCGGATGAGGCAGAAGAGCGTGGCCGGCGACGCATCCAGCTTTTCTCGTACATGCCGGGAAAAGCCCTGCTTGTTATAGAGCCCGGTCAGTTCGTCGAACTCCGAGAGCCGCAGCAGACAGGCTTGCTCCTGGAACCGAAGTTCATAGAGGCTGTTGCGTTCAATGGCCTCGGCGGCCTCCCGGCGGCCGATGATGTTGCGTGCGCGGCTTATCAGCACCTCGGGCACGACGGGCTTGACGATAATGTCCGACGCGCCCAGATTCAGCGCGCGGACTTCGTCGCCCTGCGTGTCGTCCGCAGTAACCATGATGACCGGCGTGCGGAGAAGTTCATCTTCGGCCCGCAAGGCCTCCATGACTTCCCAGCCGCTTTTTTTTGGCATCCGGATGCCGCAAAGCAGGAGAGAGTAGTGCTTTTTCTGCAGCTTGTCCAGCACCTGCTCGCCATCCGCCGCCTCGTCCACGGCGTACTCGCGCTCCAGAATGGCGCGCAGCACAGAGCGCGAGGGCATGTCGTCATCTGCAACCAGGACAGTGCGCCGATCCTCCGCCGTGCGGGGTACGGCAGCCTGACCCTGAGCATAGAGATTGCTGTTCGGGTTGGTGTATTCTTCCACCGGCCTGCCGGGCCGTGCCTGCGCGATTCGGCAGGCCAGCGAGGCTTGATGAAGCAGATCGTCGAAGCGGAATGCGGATTTTTCCGCTACGGAGAAGCCGCAGGCGATGTTCAGGTCGCTGTCCGACCAGGCCCGTGCGAGCAGCCGACGCGCACGGCTGCGGGAGCGCAGGATTTCCCGCCGCTGCTGCTCCCCGGAGACGACACCGGCCCGGAAGACAGCAAACTGCGTCTCGGACAGGCGGCCGATGACGACGTTGCCGTCAATCATCAGACGGCTGAGGTAGCCGAAGGTGGAGAGCATCTTCTGCGGCTCGGGAGAATCCGCTCGCTCCGTGAAGCGGTCAAGCCCGGTGATCTCGAAGACAGTGACCGCGCAGGAAGCACCCTCCTCCATCTGCGAGGCGGCGATACGGGAGAGCTCGGCCATTGTGTTTTTGGTGTACAGCAGCGTAGCCGCGTCGAGCTCGGGACTGCCGCCCATGGCGGCAGTCCACCTGTGGCACGAGTCGATGTCCCGGCAATAGCCGAAGACGATTACGTCTCTGCTGACCGGATGCCGAAGCAGGTGGACGGCCAGCATCATCCAGCGCGCGTCGCCGCCGGGGACAAGGCGGCGAAACTCTAAAACGAGCCAGCCGCTGCCGTTCTCACAGGCTTTGAGCAGCGTCTTTCGGCGGGTGAACCGGAAGAAACGCGCGAGGTCGTCCGCATGGATCAGCGGCGGCGCCATCGCGAAAAGATCGGCAAAAGTTTCCGGCTGACGGGGCAGGGAGAAAGAGCTCTTTTCCACCGCGTCGGTTGTCAGGTTGATGCGGATGGTGTGCAGCAGGGGAGATACGATGTCGTCGGCGAACCGAATTTCGTCCTCGTAGGCGCGCATGGCACGGCCGACACCGGGCATTTTCTCCACGATGCCGATGGCGCGCACAGGTGCATTCGTCTCGTTCCGAACGATTCGGAATGTCACCCGCAGCCAGACATAGCTCTCCGCAGAACCATCCCGAGCGAGGATATGGTATTCACCGCTGTCGTTCCCGGCGTAGAGCTTGGCAAACATCCGGCGGGAAATGTCGGTGCAGGAAGGATGAATGGCGCCGGTGGCGATCAGCCCGTCGGGTACGTTGTGAAAGACGCTGCTGCCGTGCCCCAATGTGCGGGTCATTTCCGCGGACTGATAGAGCGTGCGCGAGGCAATGTCGACCTCCCAGATCAGGGTGTGGGAGAGCTCATCGGCGATGCGGTAGCGCTCCTCCGACTGGCGGAGCTTTTCCTCGGAGCGCTTGAACTCCGTCATGTCCGTCAGGATGCCGATAACCGAGGCGGTTCCGTCGGTCATCAGTGTGAGGCGGGAGATGCGCAGACGCTGCCAGCCCGTGCCGGATGGGCCGCAGCGGCAGGTAAGCTCTGACGCCTCGCCGCTCTCCGCCGTTCTGCGAAGCGCTGCCTCGAGACGGGGCTGATCCTTGGGGCAGAACGGCGGAAAGATGCCTTCCGGCAGCTCGCCGCCCGGCGCGCAGCAAAGATTGGGGCTGGCGTAGGTGAGACGAATCTGCTCACCGACGTCGGCAAGGAAGACGCCGCCGCTGATCGACTCAAGCAGAGCCTGATGCTGGACGGCGGCGGAGCGGGGCGACGCGGCCGCGCTGCCAAACCGACAATCGCCGGTGGAATTAATGACGGCGTAACACCGTTTCCCGCCGGACTGCGCCTGCCAAAGCGCGGTCTCCGCGACGGAAAAGAGCTTTCCCAGCGTCAGGTGTTCGGCGCGCAGGTGCGCAATGCCGACGCAGGCTGTCAGAGCAACAGCCCCGTTTACGGTGAGTTCCAGTGAGTCGAGTACGGCGTTCGTTTTCTCTGAGATCAGACGCTTCTGGACATGCTCCGGCAGAAATGCCGCAAACCGGCCGTCTTCCAGGCGGCCGACGATGTCGCCGGCACGGAAGACGCCGGCAATCGCCGCGGCAGCGCTGCGGAGCAGCCGGTCGCTGACAGCGCGGCTCTCCTGCTCCTGGAGACGGGCAAAACCGTCCAGTTCAATCAAAAAAAGGGCGACATGACCCCCCACAGAGACCAGAGCTTCGCGGATGCGGCGCTCTGTGCCGCTGCGGTTGAGAATGCCGGTCAGATAATCCAGTTCAGATTGCTCCTGCATCGGCCCGAGCGGGCCGGCATGGTGCAGCTGGGGAAACTTCTCTTTCTCCATCGCCATGTTCCTCGTCCGTTAAAATGCGGCTGCCGAAAGCCGTGCAACGGGTAGAGCGCGGCACGGGAGCCTGCCGCATCGGTACGGGTGTTCTAAACCCTTTTATCATACCGCATTTCGACACACTTTTCAAGTCGGGACGATATAAAGTGGAAATTTCGGGGCGAGCGAACGCCGCCGGTATTAGAAAAACATGCTCTCGGAATTTGAAGAATTTAGAATTTTATCAGGAATTTCTCTCGCAAAGTGTGACGAAAAACGGTATAATTATGCCGAAAGCTCAGAAAGACAGAGCCGCATACCCGGCGGCGGAGGGGGAGCGTCTGATATGGGAAGAGTAAAAACGCGGTTCCTGATTGCGACGGACTCATTCAAGGGGACAATGGGATCGGGTGAGGTCGCCGGGATCATCGCGCGCGCGATCCGCGCGCATGTGCCGGAGGCGGTCATCCATACCGTGCCGATGGCGGACGGAGGAGAAGGGCTTGTCGGGGCACTTTTGTGCGCATGCGGCGGCCGGGAGCTCTCCGCGACCGTGTGCGGCCCGTTTGGCGAGCCGGTCACGGCGAAATACGGCCTGCTCGACAGCGGTGCGGCCGTGATCGAGATGGCCGCCTGCGCGGGACTGCCGCTGGCGGAGGGCAGACTCGACCCGATGCGTGCCACGACCCGGGGCGTCGGCGAGCTGATCGCGCTGGCCGCGGCCAGTGGGGCGAAGAAGATTATCCTTGGACTCGGCGGCAGCGCCACGAACGACGGCGGCGTGGGCATGGCGGCAGCGCTCGGCTACCGGTTTTTCGATGAGAAAGGAAACGCAGTTGAGCCTCTGGCCTGCCGGATGGAGGAAATCCGATCGATCCGGAGGCCGGAACAGCTGCTGGAGATGCGTGTGACCGCCGCGTGCGACGTTTCCAATCCGCTTTGCGGCCCGCTGGGTGCGACGGCTGTGTTTGGGCCGCAGAAGGGCGTGACGGATGAGACGCACGGGAGGCTGGAGCGCGGCCTTTGCGCGCTGGCGGACGCCATGCAGCGTTCGCTGGGCCGAAGCGTGCTCAGCCTGCCAGGCGGCGGTGCGGCGGGCGGACTTGGGGCGGCGGTAGCCGGCTTTCTGGACGGAGAACTTCGCCCGGGCATCGAGCTGGTACTCGATGCGGCAAACGTGGACGCGCTGCTGGGGGAAACGGATGTGGTGTTCACCGGAGAGGGCCGCATCGACGGGCAGAGCGTGTTCGGAAAAGTGCCCGTGGGCGTGGCGCGCCGGGCGAGAGCGAAGGGAGTGCCCTGTTTCGCGCTCTGCGGCTCGGTCGGCGAGGGGGCGGAGGCGGTCTACCGCGAGGGGATTACCGCCGTCTATTCGGCGGTGCGCCGCGCGGCGGATTTCGACGGAATCCGAAAGACCTGCCGCGAGGATATGGCTTTTCTGGCAGATGCTGTCGTTCGGACGCTCCTGCTGGATTGAAAAGCACCCGTGCCGCAGCTGCGGCACGCGGCTCGCAGTCAGACGACTTCGTACGGCCGGGCCCAGCCGCACGCGCGCCCAACGGCGCGGTGCCAGCCGCCCAGCCGTTCGCGGCGCAGCTCGTCGGTGCAGTCGGGCACAAAGGTGCGGGAGAGCGTCCAGCTCCGCCGAACGTCCTCACGTCCGGACCAGTAACCCACGGCCAGGCCCGCGAGGAACGCCGCACCCATGGCGGTCGTCTCAATGCAGGCCGGGCGGAGGACCGGCGCGCCGATCATGTCCGCCTGAAACTGCATGAGAAAGTTGTTCGCACATGCGCCTCCGTCCACGCGGAGCGCAGAGAGCGTGATGCCGGAGTCTTCCTGCATGGCGTGCAGCACGTCGCAGGTCTGGTAGGCCAGCGATTCCAGCACGGCACGCGCGAGATGGTCGCGCCCGACGCCCCGCGTGAGGCCGAAGATCGCGCCGCGGGCATAGGCGTCCCAGTAGGGTGCGCCGAGGCCGGTGAACGCGGGCACGACGTAGCACCCGGCGGTGTCGGGGACGCGGAGGGCCATCTCCTCGGTCTCGGCGGCGGTTTTGATGAGACCCAGCTCGTCGCGGAGCCACTGGATCGCCGCGCCGGCGACAAAGACGGAACCCTCCAGCGCGTACTCCACGCGTCCGTCCATGCCCCAGGCGATTGTGCTGACCAGACCGTGGCGGGAATCGACCGGCACCGCGCCGGTGTTCATGAGCAGAAAACAGCCGGTGCCGTAGGTGTTTTTGGCCTGTCCGGGCTCGAAGCAGGTCTGGCCGAACAGGGCAGCCTGCTGGTCGCCCGCCGCGCCGGCGATGGGGATGGGCGCGCCGAACCACGCCGGATCGGTCTCGCCGAAGACGCCGCTCGAGGGCAGCACCTCCGGCAGCATGGCGGCGGGAATATTGAGCTCGCCGAGGATGTCTTCGTCCCAGCGGAGAGAATGAATGTTGAAGAGCATGGTGCGCGAGGCGTTGGAATAGTCGGTCGCGTGCACGCGGCCGCCGGTCAGCTTCCAGATAAGCCAGGCGTCGATGTTGCCGAACAGCAGCTCGCCGCGTTCGGCCCGCGCCTGACCGTCTTCCGTGTGATCGAGGAGCCAGCGCAGCTTGGTCGCGGAGAAATAAGCGTCGATCGTCAGGCCGGTTTTGGCGCGGATCGGGTCGGCGAGAGAACGGGCGGACAACTCGTCGCAGAGCAGAGCCGTGCGGCGGCACTGCCAGACGATGGCGCGGCCGACGGGCCGCCCGGTTGCCTTCTCCCAGACTACGGTAGTCTCGCGTTGGTTGGCAATACCGATCGCGGCGATCTGCTCCGCGCGGAGGCCGAGACGCTCCATTGCGCTTCGCGCTGTGGTAAGCTGTGTGGAGAAGACCTCCTCCGCGTCGTGTTCCACCCAGCCGGGCTGCGGAAAATACTGGTGAAATTCCGCCTGCTCCATTGCGCACACCTCGCCGCGGCGGTTGAAGATCATGCACCGGCTCGAGGTCGTTCCGGCGTCAAGCGCCATGACGTACCGCTCCATATTCAGCCTCCTACACAATTTTCCTGTCCATAACGGGACTATTATAGCATATAATTTTCCGTGTTCAACAGGGGAATAAGATGGGGAAAGACAATGCGCTGCGAAGTAACTAAAAAATCATTGCGGATCAGAGACGGGAAAAACACGCCGCATTCCTGAGACGGCCCCCAAGTCATAGAAAAAGCTCCCCCGAATGGGGAGCTTTTGACGTCAAACCGGTGCTTCTGTCCGGCGTTTGCCGCACCGGAGCGGACTCAAATGAGTCCGGAGCACAACGCGGCGGACGGAACCTCGCCGATGTGCTGCCCATAGCGCACGGGCGTTTCAAGGCCGCGTTCCGTCGCGCTCCAGAGCGCGCCTGGGAGGACGGCGGCATCTTTTTCCAGCAGCACGACCACGGTGGAGCCGCCGTAGAGGAACATGCCTTTTTCCGCGCCGCGGCGGATTCGGCCCACGCCGTGAAAGTTGCGGATCTTTCCCACCAGCATCGCGCCGACCTCAATCTGGGTGACGATCCCGAAATGCTCCGTCTCCATGACCGTGTACTCCCGGCAGTTCTGCACGAAGACGGGATAGCTCGCGAGCGCGATGGGCTGCACCGTATGCAGCCGCCCGGGCAGGAAGACGTTTTCTCCCTTGGTGCCGTCGTCAAGATAGCAGTAGCGGTGATAATCCTCCACGCCGAGCCGGAAAACCAGGCAGATGCCGCTGTCGTAACGGGAGGCGACCGGGTTACCGCCGATGAGTTCCCGCACCGAATAGGTGCTGCCCTTGATGGGGAAGCGCGCGTCCGCGGTGATGCGGTAGGCGGAGAGCTTGCCGTCGCACGGGGCGATCAGGCTGCCGGGACGGCAGTCGATCGGCCGGAGCTCCGGGCGGATCCTGCGGGTAAAAAAGTCGTTGAAGGAACAGTAATCCCGCGCGCGGTAGTCGCTCAGACGAATTCCGCTGCGGCGCACGAAGCCGCGGATTTTGCGGCGGGAGAAACGGCTGTCCATGTAGCGCCCGCAGGCGCGGGAGACGGCGGGGCGCGTCAGCCCGGCGAGAATCACACGGCCCGGGACGGTTCGGTACAGGAAACGAAGCGCGCCGGACTGAAAACGATTTTTCCGTTTAGGCATGGCGGAAGAAAAAACGGGCGATGAGAATAACCATGAACTCCGCAAAGCCGATTCCCACCATGATTATGATGGCCTTCAGACGCGGCTTCCTCAGGCGGAAGCGGAGAACAAAGGCCATGGCCGTCACCAGAAGAAGCAGATAATAGAGCAGCGAGAGATCGACAGACACGAAGTGCTGGATCAGGAGCAGCGTCGGAAAGATCAGAGAGGCCGAGGTCACGGGAAGCCCCGTATAGAACTCCCGGCAGCCGGTCTCGGCCTGCTGCCGTTCGATCTCGGTAACATTAAAATAAGCCAGCCGGATGAGCGCGGCGAGCACATAAAGAACAGACACCGCGAGCAGAAGAAAGAAGGGAATGCGGAAAACCGCGGCGGAGAAAAGTGCGCGGCGCCGGAGCGAGACGCCGATGCAGACCGGCAGAACGCCGAAAGCGACAAGGTCGCTCAGAGAGTCGATCTGGATGCCGTAATTCCGCTCGCTTTCCGTGCGGTTCTTCTTCAGACGTGCCACATGGCCGTCGAACGCGTCAAACAGGCCCGAGATCAGCAGACACAGCGCACTTCCGTAGGGGTGGCCATGCCCCGAGAGAGCGATGAGAATGCCGATCACGGCCGACGCGGCGGAACCGTAGGTCAGCCAGACCGTATAGTCATAAATTCCAATCATGATGTATTCCTTCCTTAGGTTTTGACGAAAGACGCCGCTTTGTCCCAGAGACGGCCGGCCCGCGTCAGGCGGGACAGGAGAAGACCCAGCTCCGCCGCCGCGATGCCGCCGGCCACGTCGAGCAGAACGTGCTGACGGATCATCACCGTGGAGGCGAAGATCAGCAGCGCGCCCGTCAGGCAGAAGATCCGGTAGCCGCGTCCGCGCCTGCGGCAGAGAAGAGCGCCGCGGAAACAGAACCAGCTCTCCAGGCAGTGGAGGGAAGGGAAGAGCATATCGGGGGAATCCAGCCGGTAGATCAGCCGGAGCACCCACGCCGCCGCACCGCCGCCGGAGACCGCCGGCCGGGTCAGCGTGGTCGGGAGCACGAGAAAGCAGGCAAAGCAGAGCAGCTTGGCGATCTGTTCCCCGGCGAGGAACGGAAAGACAACGCGCCGGTCCTCCTGCGCCACGGTCAGAAAACCGATGACCCAGAACGGAAATGAGAGCAGGTAGACGGCGACCATCGCGGGGACAAAGGGGACGCGGGCGTCCGCCGCCAGCGCCAGCGAGGTGTGGAACCGTCCGGCGGTCAGAAGACGGCCGCCGTAATAGACGGCCAGATTCAGCAGCACGCAGGCCGCCAGCGGAAGCCGGACTTCCTTCGGGGGTACGAGGCGCGAAAAGACAGTGGCGTGTTTCATGGTCATGGACGCTCCATACAGGCGAAAAATAATTTTACAATTACTTCACAGTATAGCATATTTTGATGGAAATGGGAAGAAAATTGTCGGATTCAGCCAAAACGGCACGTTGTTCAGGATTTCAGCTTCTGCGTGCGCACGAGCGCGGCATACTCTCCGCCCTTTGCCATCAGCTCCTCGTGGGTACCGAGCTCGGTGATGGAGCCGCCGTCGATCACCGCGATGCGGCTCGCGCCGCGTACGGTGGAGAGACGGTGCGCGATGGTGATGGTCGTACGCCCGGCGGTCAGGGCATCGAACGTCCGCTGGATTTTCGCCTCGGTGACGCTGTCGAGCGCGGAGGTAGCCTCGTCGAGAATGAGAATGGGCGGGTCCTTCAGGAAGATGCGCGCGATGGAGATGCGCTGCTTCTGCCCGCCCGAGAGCATCGCGCCGCGCTCGCCCACGTTGGTGTCGAACCCATCCGGCATGGCGAGGATGTCGTCATAGATCTCCGCGAGCTTGGCTGCGCGGGCGACCTCCTCGGGCCGCGCGTCAGGGCGGCCGTAGCGGATGTTCTCATAGACGCTGTCCGCGAAGAGAAACACGTCCTGCTGGACGACGCCGATGTTCCGCCGGAGCGATTCCTGCGTCACGCACCGCACATCCTGCCCGTCCACGCGGATGGCGCCGCCGGTCACGTCGTAAAAGCGGGGGATGAGCTGGCTGAGAGTCGTCTTGCCTCCGCCCGACGGGCCGACCAGCGCTACGGTCTCACCGGGGCGGATGTGGAGATCAATGTCGCGGAGCACGTCGGGGTTGCCCTCATAGGCGAAGCTGACGTGATCCACGTCGATGCGGCCTTCGACCGCGCCGAGCGTCTGCGCGTCGGGGGCATCGGTGAGGGCGGGCTCGGTGCGCATCAGGTCGATGAAGCGGTGCAGGCCCGCCGTGCCGTCGGCGAAGAGCTCGGCAAAGTTGGAGAGCTTGCGCACGGGGTTGACGAACGCGGTGATGTAGAGGCTGAACGTGATGAGATCGACGGTGGTCAGTTTCCCACCCATGATGAGCGCGCCGCCCACGGCGATGACCGCCGCGGAGAGAATGCACAGGAAAAACTCCATCACGGCGATAAAGCGCCCCATTGCCTTGTGAAACTGACGCTTGGAGGTCTTGAAGCTGTCGTTGGAGGAGTCGAACTTACGCATCTCTGCGGACTCGTTGGCGAAGGCCTTGGCGGTACGGATGCCGGAGAGGCCGGACTCGATGTCGGCGTTGATCGAGGCGGTGGTCTGCTTGACGCGGGCGGAGGCTGTGTCCATCGAGCGCCGGCAGCGCCAGATCACGGCCAGAAAGATCGGCAGGATCAGCGCTATGACCAGCGCCAGCCGCCATTGGATGGAGAACATCACGGCGAGCGAGCCGAGAATGGTTACGGCGGAAATGAACAGATCCTCCGGCCCGTGATGGGCGAGTTCGGTAATGTCGAAGAGATCGGCGGTGAGGCGGCTCATGAGCTGGCCGGTGCGGTTGTGGTCGAAATAGTCGAAGGAGAGCTCCTGAATGTGTCGGAAGAGGTCACGGCGGATGTCCGCCTCGACGAGGATGCCGAAGGTGTGGCCCCAGTAGGCGATCACAAAGGTGAGCAGCGCGCGCAGCACAAACGCCGCGAACACCGCGCCCATTACGAGCCAGAAGACGTGGTACGCCTTCTCCGGCAGGAGCGTCGCCATGCACCAGCGCGAGACATAGGGGAAGGCGAGGTCGATCAGCGCGATGAGAAACGCACACAGAAGGTCAAAAAAGAACAGCTTCCGGTGCGGCCGAAAGTAAGAGAGAAAGATCCGCAGGGCGGATCGCTGCTGAAAATCACAGGCGGGCATGGTGAATCTCCTCTTCTATGGGCGGTGCGTAATAATAATTTTATTATAACGCCGTTTTTTCGCCTTGTGAACCCTGAAAGAAAACTTGTGGCCGGACTTCCAATTTGTGAAAAGCGTGTTATACTGAGTAGTACAGCCGCGTGGGCGGCAGAACAACAAAGAGGGCAATTGAAAAATATGAAATGCTGGAACAGAAGAATCGTCGGTTTGAGTCTGGCGCTGGTATTGCTGCTCGGCGGGCTGCCCGCCGCGGCGGCGGAGGGCGGAGCGCTGCTGATCCTGCAAATGGATGGCGGCGCGGCCGTTTCCGGCGGGGCGGAGCTCTCCGCGCCCGCGCCCTACTACGCGGCAAACGGCGCGCAGATGGTGCCGCTCGCCTTCACGGCGGGGCAGTTGGGATTTACCGTCTCCGGGGACGGCTGCACCGTAACCTCCGCGGACGGGACGTCGCTGACCTACGCGCCCGGCAGCTGGGTCTGCCGGGGCGGAACGAAAACGGTTCCGCTCTCCTCGCCGGCAGCGAGAAAGGACGGGGTGCTTTATGTCCCGTTGGCGTCGCTGACCGTATTGGGCGTGTATGTGCATTCGTTCGGCTACTATGACGGCGCCTTTCTTGCCGTTTCCGTGTCGCCGCTGACGGCGGGCGATTCCTCCGGCGCGCCGAACGCCGCCTACGACCCGGCCGCGCCCGATGCGGCGCTTGCGGCCTGTCAGGCGCAGGCGCTCAGGCTGCTTGGTCCGAATCAGGGCATGATGCAGAAAAATACCGTCGTCCTGCGTCAGGGCTCGCGGTTCGCTGCCGTCTCCGGTACGGGGAAGGAGCTCTGCGGACCCGACGGCACGACAGCCCCCTTCCTCACAGAGGACGGGTATCTGATGGTGCCCGTCGAATTTCTGGCCAAAGCGTTTGGCGGCACCTGCACCGCCGGCCCCGACGGCTCATCCACCGTCGTATGCAACGGTCACACCGCCGTCTTCCCGGCGGCGAACGGTTACCTCACTGCGGACGGTGTGAAGAAGCAGCATCCCTGGTTCGGCGGATGTCGGAGAAACGGCGTCTGCTACTGCTCTGCCTATGCATTCACGGCGGCGCTGGGTCTTTACGGCTATACGGACGGAGCCACGGACGGGATCGCCGTTTCGCGCTGCGACCTCTCGCGGCGGCCCGAGCTGAAGGCGCTGGCGTGGAAGCAGGCGGGCGGGCTCACGCTCCTGCGCGACGAGAAGGCGAAAGGTTACCTTGCCCTGACCTTTGACGACGGTCCATCCGGCGCGATTACCGGGCGCCTGCTGGATGGCCTCAAGGCGCGGGGCGTCCACGCGACGTTTTTCCTTTGCAATTACCGCATCAAGATATACCCCAGGCTGATGTCCCGCTACCTTGACGAGGGCAATGAGCTCGGCAACCACAGCGCCAATCATACGACGCTGACCCGGTGCGGCGCTTCGGCGCTGGCCTCCGAACTGGATTCGACGAACGCCTCGATCCGGGCGAAAACCGGTGTGAATCCCGTTCTGATGCGTCCGCCCGGCGGCGCATACAACAAGACCGTCCTGGCGGCCGCCGCAAAGCGCGGCATGAGCTGCGTCCTCTGGAGCGTCGACCCGCAGGACTGGAAGTACCGCAACAAGCAGAAGGTGGTCAGCAGTATCCTCTCCCAGGCAAAGGACGGCGACATTATCCTGATGCACGATACTTACAACACCAGCGTGGATGCGGCCCTGAGCATCATCGACACGCTCCGTGCCCGCGGCTACCGCTTTGTCACCGTTTCGGAGCTGGCCCGGATCAAGGGCGTCGGCCTGAGGCCGGGTGCGGTCTACTTCCAGATCCGGGGATGACGGACTCCGGCGATGCGCAGCAGAGATTCCCGCGCCCTTGGGGCGCGGGAATCTCTGCGTTATGGGGAATCATCCGGCCGGGCGGCGCATAGAGTGCAGTATGCCGCCCGCAGGGCGGGAAGGAGGCGCATGGAAATGCAGGCAGTTTTTTGGGCCACACCGGCGCAGATACAACAGCTGCGCGGCGTGTCCGACATATCGTGCTGCCTTCTGCCGCGCGACGCGGACACGGTGGTGAATCTCGCCGGGATGGCGGTCTTTCTCCGGCTGACCGGCGGGCGAAACATGTGGTATCTCGTTCATCACACGGGTCAGGGAATGCTGTACGGCCACGCTCTCGTGGGAGCGCGGTGGCACTGGCAGCCGGTGCCGCTCCGGTGTGTGCTTACCTATTTCTGAGGAGGAGACGGGTTTGACTGACACAGACGAACGCATCTCCGCGCCCGACGCGGTTGTCCCTGAAGTTCAGACCGACGAGAGCGCGCGGACGATCGAGGTCATTGCCAAGTTCAACGGCGACATCGCACGAATTGCTGCCGGACTGGGGGCGGAGGCGGAAATTCTCTCGCAGGGTTACGCCATCATCACGATCGACCGCGCGAAGATCCCAGAGCTCTACACCTACCCGGAGGTCGAGGATCTGGAGCTTCCCAAAAATATCTATATCGCTTCGGCCTACAACCTGATCTCGACCTGCGTCCGACCCGTACAGGACAGCAAGACCCTCGGCCTGACGGGGGAGGGCGTCCTTGTGGCGGTCATCGATTCCGGCATCGACTACACCCACCCGGATTTCCGCAACCCCGACGGGACGACCCGCATCCTTTACCTCTGGGATCAGACGGAGAGCGGCACGCCGCCCGCAGGCTTCACCGCCGGCGCAGAGTACGATGCGGCGCGCATCAACGAGGCGCTGCGCAGCCCGGCGCCGCTCGAGATCGTGCCCAGCATGGATCTTAACGGCCACGGCACGGCCGTTGCGGGCATCGCGGCGGGGAACGGCCGGGACAGCGACGGGGAGAACACCGGCGTCGCGCCGGGTGCCGGCCTGTTGGTGGTGAAGGTCGGGCGAAAGGGCTACCGCTCGTTCGCCCAGACGACCGAGCTGATGCGTGCCGTCAAGTATGTCATCGAGCGGGCGCGTTTTCTGGAGCGGCCGGTGGCGATCAACATCAGCTTCGGCATGAACAACGGCTCGCACCGGGGCAACTCCCTGTTCGAGACGTACCTGAGCGACATCAGCACGGAGTGGAAAAACTCCATTGTGATTCCGACCGGGAACGAGGGCGCCGCCGGGCACCACTTCGCCGGGCAGATCGCCACCGGGCAGACGCAGGAGATCGAGTTCTTCGTCGCCTCAGGCATCGAGGAGTTTTACCTCTCTCTGTGGAAGAATTTCACAGACGATTTCCGGGTGGAGATCCTCTTTCCGGGCGGACCGTCCTCGGGCGTCATCGGCATCGAAAACCAGGTCAAGACTGTGCGCATGGGAAATCTCTCCCTCACCGTGATCTACGATCAGCCGAGCAGCTACTCCGTGGAGCAGGAGATTTTTTTCAGCGTCAAAGCGCTCACAGGCACTATTGCCTCGGCGGTGTGGAGGCTGCGCATTCTCGCCGCGGCGATCGTGCAGGGGACGTTCGAGATTTGGCTGCCCACGCTCGAGGCCGTGACCGCCAAGACTTATTTTTCCTCGCCGACCGTTACGGACACCCAGACCATCCCCTCTACCGCATATAAGGTCATCAAGGTGTCCGGCTACAACGACAGAATCGGCAATATTGCGGAATTTTCCGGTGTGGGCAACCTGAACCAGGCACTGCCGAACCCCGACCTTGCGGCGCCTGCCGTGGGCATCCTCACCACCCGGGTCGGCGGCGGCTACGACAGCTTCACCGGCACCAGCATGGCCGCGCCCTTCGTGACCGGCGCGGCGGCGCTGATGATGCAGTGGGGAATTGTCGAACGGAACGCGCCGTTCCTGTACGGCGAGCGCGTCAAGGCGTTCCTTCGGCTGGGCGCAAACCGGACGGCGGGGGCCTCCTACCCGAATCCTACGTTCGGCTACGGCACGCTTTGCCTGGCTTCCACCATATCTTATCTGGAACGTTACAGATGGGGAGGGAAAGACCTGTGGATGCAGGAGTAATCAACGAGGACGATCTGTCTCTTGCCGAGTTTGTGAAGCTGCCGACCACCGTGGATTTTCAGGTCATCGACACCGATCGCTTCAAGGTGTACGCGAAAAACAAGCCGTATCTCCATCTCGGTACCGAGCTGGCGAACAACTATGTGGTGGTCTATACGAACGAGAAGTACATTCAGGGGATTTTGACGGATCTGGGCAGCAATTTCCTCTCGTTCTATCCCAAGATCCTCTCCCCGGTCGACAGCCGCAGCAACGATGCCGCCGGCATCGCGCAGGTGCTCAATCAGCCGTTTCTGAACCTGTCCGGCCGGGGTGTTATCATCGGCATCGTCGACACGGGCATCGACTATACAAAGCAGGCGTTCCGCTTTGAAGACGGCTCGACAAAGATCCTCGATATCTGGGATCAGACGGTCGAGGGGCCGAGACCGGACTACCTGTACTTCGGCTCCGCCTACGACAGCACAAAGATCAACGAGGCGCTCGCGTCGCAGTACCCCCACAGCATCGTCCCCACCATCGACGAGGACGGCCACGGGACGTTCCTCGCTTCTGTCGCGGCGAGCAACGAGAAGGGGGACTACATCGGCGCCGCGCCCGGGGCAAATCTGATGGTGGTGAAGCTGCGCCGCGCCAGCAAATATTACATCAACCGCTATCTCCTCTCCGCCGACGACCCGAATCTCTACGAATCCAGCGATTATCTGCTGGGTATCAAGTACATCCTCGACCGTTCCGAGGAGCTGAATATGCCGGTGGTCATCTGCATCGGCATGGGCTCCAACTCGAGCGCGCACGACGGCAACACGCTCTTTGAGGACTATATCTCCTTCGTCTCCCAGCGCACGGGCTACACCTTTATCACTGCGGCGGGGAATGAGGCCAGCGCCAAGCACCACACGCAGGGAAGAATACCCCGCGGCAGCAGCACCGAGACCATCAGCATCAAGGTGGGCGAGCAGGGCGTGTCCTTTTCCGTCATCATCTTCGGCCCGGCGTTTGACAAGATTTCACTCGGCGTCACCTCGCCCACCGGGGAGGTGCTGCCGAGAACGCCGTTCAAATCAGGACTGGAATTTTCCGAGAAGCTGGTTCTTGAGGACACCGTCCTCTATGTTAAATATTTCAGGGATGTCAACAACAACCTGATCGTGGGCTTTCGCAACGCGACGCAGGGCGTCTGGGATATCACGCTCTTCGGCGACATCATTGTCAGCGGCGAGTACTGGGCGTGGCTGCCCATCACGGGGCAGGTTAGCGAATCGGTTGAATTTCTCAAGCCGGTGCCTGAATACACCATCGTCTATCCCGCCACGGCGCTCCGAACAATCACCTGCGGCGCGTATAACTCCGAGGACAACAGCCTCTTTGTCGCCTCCTCCTGGGGGCCGACGAGGCTGCCGAGGATGGCGCCGGACCTGGTCGCGCCGGGTGTCAACGTGCAGGGTATCTATCCTACGGGCAGAGGCACCATGTCCGGCACGAGCGCGGCGGCGGCCGTGACTGCCGGCGCTGCGGCGCTTCTGCTGGAGTGGGGCATCGTGCAGCAGAACATGCCCGGCATGAACGGCGATCTGGTTCGCAGCCTGCTCATCAGCGGCTGCACGAGGGAAGAGACCAGGCCGTATCCGAATGTGAAATGGGGCTACGGCAGGCTCAATCTGTTCGGTACCTTTTCCGTACTGAAAGAGACGAAAATCAGCTATAACATCAGTACGCCTTGAGAGGGGAAGAGCTTATGCATGACGTCAGCGCGGCGGCAGTGAACAACACGGCGCCGGTCAACAACACGCAGGGGGGCTACGGCACGCTTCGGGTCAATGCCTTTCTGACCTCGATCGGCAGCCCGGCGGAGGGAGCCGCCGTGCAGGTGATCGAGCCGGATACGGGAAAGGTGCTCGAGGAGCTTTTAACCAACGCAGAGGGGCAGATCCCTCCCGTGACCCTGCCCACGCCGCCGCCGGAATTTTCCCAGCAGAGCAACCTGCCAAGGCCCTTCAACCAGTACAACCTTACCGTCTCGCTCTCCGGCTATCAGGAGGCGGCCGTACAGAATGTGCAGCTCTATCCTGATTGCACGGCGGTGCAGCGCGTGGAGCTGGTTCCGGCCTATGAGGAGATCGTCATTCCGTACCCCACGCTCTGGGGGGTTTTTCCGCCGAAAATTCCGGAGTCCGAGGTCAAAAAGCTGCCGTTTCCCGATAATCTGGTGGTCTTGCCGGAACCGACTGTACCCGGTCTCGTCGTGGTGCACGCCGGCGTGCCGAGCGACGCGTCGGCGCCCAACTACACGGTGGGCTTCAGGGACTATATCAAGAACGTGGCCAGCAGCGAGATCTACGCCACCTGGCCCCGCGAGTCGCTGAAGGCGAACATTCTCGCGATCCTCTCGTTCACACTCAACCGGGTCTACACCGAGTGGTACCGCGGAAAGGGATTTGATTTCACCGTCACGAATTCCACCGCGTACGATCAGGCGTTCACCTACGGCCGGAATATTTTTCAGGAGATCTCTGATGTAGTGGACGAACTTTTCACCACCTATATCTCCAGAAGCGATATCTCGCAGCCCCTGTTTACGCAGTACTGCGACGGTAAGCGCGTCCAGTGCGACGGCTGGCTCAGCCAGTGGGGCTCAAAGGAGCTGAGCGATCAGGGCCTGTCGGCGTTCCAGATCCTGAAGAACTATTACGGCTACGATATCGTGCTCAAGGAGGCGAAAAAGGTGGAGGGCATCCCGCTGTCCTTCCAGGGCGTGCTGGAGACCGGCTCGACCGGCGAGAGCGTGCGGACGATCCAGCATCAGCTCAACGCCATCGCGAAAAACTATCCCCTGATCCCCAAACTGATCGAGGATGGCGTTTACGGAGAGCGCACCGTCGAAGCAGTCAAAACGTTTCAAAAGATCTTCGGCCTGCCGGTCACGGGGAGCGTGAATTTCCCCACATGGTACGCCATTTCAGACATTTTTGTCGCCGTGAGCAAGCTCTCCTGAGCAGGCAAAAGCCGCCGCTTTTCAGCGGCGGCTTTTGCCGTGGACGGAGGCGGCTGCTTTCCCGGCGGTCCACGGTCAGGCGGGAGAGGGTTCCCGCGAGTGCGTCGCCCTCCGCCCGGCAGCCCGCCGTGATCCGAAAACTCGGCAGCAGGTTTCGCTGGTCGTATGTCTTCCGCAGGAGCTGTAAGAACACTCGGCATGGTGCGGGTGTTCTTACGGCATTTTTTTGAAAAACCAGTAATATCAATGGTTTGATGGCAATCACAAAAGACCCCGGCGAGGGCCTTTTTCATCACGAGGAAGGTGTTGACCTCATCCCGCGTTAAACGCTTACGGATTTCCCCAATTCCTCTATGCAGTTCATCTGTAAGGTCAAATGGCTTATCGGGATAGATGCTCCACAAAGATTCTGTTGTTTTTTACCGTCCTCCAATAAAATCACCAGCGGCAATATCTCCTACGCTTAACATCAAATTAAAGCCAGGAACATCTTTGGGATCTCCAACCATTAGGACTGCCTTTTTCCATTCCAAACGTTCTTTCTCCTCTGCTGCCGTTTGCGCAGCAAAAATTTCATCAGGTGTTGGTTGACTGCCATTGGAGAGATATCATATCTGTGCAGAGGTCAAACACCCCCAATGTGATAAAATCAAAGAAAGAACGAGATGGTGTTTGCCATGCGCAAGTATGCCGCGACCTACCCGGTCGCCCTGGTCTGCGTGGTTCTCGCCGCGAAGCTGATCGTCATGCTTTACTGGCCTTTTCCCGCCCCAAGGGCGTTTCTCCTGACGGAGAGACGCCCTTTCTGCATCCAGAGCCGCGGTTAATCCCGGCTAGAAGCTGACGATGGAGGCGGCCGATTCGATGACGCGGTTCGCAAAGTCGTTCATGCGGCCTGACAGTCTCCGCGCGGTGTCGGCTGGGCCGGCTGATCCCATATCTTCTTTATTATGAAAGAAGCAGCCCATGCACATGGAGCCGGGGACGCCGCCCGCCGCTGCGGCGCTGGGGAAAACCTGCGGAGATTGCCGGGGCGGCGCTCTTCCTGGCCGGCGGCGACACCTCGTATCTGGCCGGCGGCGACACCTCGTATCTGGCCGGCGGCGACACCTCGTATCTGACCGGCGCGATCTTTACCGGCGGCGGTGCCGCCGTCCCCCTGCATAAGGCGTGCGGCAGAGCGGCATGAACGTATTCGTGCCGCTTTGGTTTTTGCCCGAACGCAGACGCGGCGAAAGACGATATGAAATGCAGCGGAAACCTTTATACGTATCAAACAATCGGAGAGAGGCGGGGAAGGAGACAGAAGGGAGAAGAAAAACTGACCGAAAGAGTCGCAAAATAATTTGATTAGTATATTGACAATTTTTATAAATTGTCGTATACTTAGAACGCTTAAAAAAGCAAATTTCACAAAATATGGCGAGGATTTTCAATCCTCGCCAGCGGCTGGTATTGTCTCTTCTCCGCTGAATGCATACCCGGCGGAGGCTGCGTTCATGCGCCATGGGACAATGTTTTTTTTGAAGATTAATTTATACGTATAAATAAACTTGCGATTTGCACAAAAATTGGCCTGCCTTTTATAGCAGTTTGCGGTGCGGCGGGAAGCGAGTTTACCGGGGAAAGCCCGGAAAAGACAAAAAACCACAGAAGGAGAGAATATTATGACAAAGACAGCAACCATCCGCGAAGTATTCGAAAAGGGAGACGGCATTTTGCAGATGACGCCGACCTGGGTGCCGAGGCCCTTTAACCGCCCAGGCAATCGAATCCGCCTGTATCCGGACGACACCTTCGCGATGGGCATGGAGCGCGGCGCGATTGTGGAGCGTTGGTTCAGCTCCATCACGCATGTTGAGACCAAGGGCGCCAGTCCGTACGAGGGCATGAGCTTCGTCAACGTCGACGATACGGACGCGAATAAGGTGCTGTTTAAGGACTTCATCGACGAGCTCGGCGCCGGGCTGATTGGCCGGGAGCTGATCGAGAAATACGGAACGTGGCCGATGTACTCCAAGTTCTATGATTATCAGAAGCCCCTGTTCCACCACATCCACCACGGCGAGGCGGCCTGCAAGCGCGTGGGCGTCAAGCCGAAGCACGAGCATTATTTCTTCCCCAAGCAATACAATAACCACATGGGCGATATGCCCGTCAGCTATTTCGGCTTCGACCCCTCCGTCACGAAGGAGGAGGTCATCGAGCGCCTGCGCGACTTCACCACGCGCGACACCCGCATCACGGAGCTCTCCCGTGCGTACCGGATCGAGCTGGACACCGGCTGGTACACGCCTGCCGGCGTCGTGCACGCGCCCGGCTCCCTCTGCACCTACGAGCCGCAGTGGAACAGCGACGTCATGGCGATCTGGGAGAACGTGGTCAACGGCGAGGTATTCTCCTATAACGACCTCAACGGGTATCTTCCCGAGCAGGACAAGAACAATATCGAAAAAATCTTCGAGGTGGCGGACTGGGAACTGAACACCTGCCCCGACTACCGCGAGCGCTTCTTCCATCGTCCCAGAACCGAGCAGAAGACCGACGAATTTGAGCAGAAGTGGATCGTCTACGGCAATGATTACGTCGGCGGCAAGGAGCTGATCGTGAATCCCGGCTGCGAGGCGGTCGTCAGGGATCCCTGCGCGTACGGCTGCGTCGTGATCGAGGGCCGGGGCTCCATTGGCGGCTACGCCTGCGAGTCGCCCACGCTCATCCGCTACGGCGCGCTGACGGCCGACGAGTTTTTTGTCAGCAAGCAAACGGCGCGCGCGGGCGTCCGCTTTGCCAACACGTCCAAATACGAGCCGCTGGTTATCCTAAAGCACTTTGGCCCGGACGGAGAAATTCCCAAGAAGTAACCCGGCATTTTTTCCGTTAAGTTGCCGTGAATGACACGGTGCTTATAAATTTGCTTGATGGAGGTAGAAAAATGAAAAAATTTCTGGCGCTGATGATGGCCTTGTGCATTCTGCTGACTCTGGCAGCCTGCACATCGTCCGGCAGCAAGACTGAGACGACCACGGCGGCAGCCACGGCGGCGACGACCGCGGCGGCCGAGACAACGACCAAGGCGGCCGATGTCACCGCCGCCGAGAACGGCGAAGCTGCGAAGGAGAAGATCGGTGAGGTCAATAAGAATTACTATTGCGACAACAAACCGCGTATCTTTATGACCAACGCGTTCTACACCGCTCCGTTCTGCTCTCCTCTGCATGAGCAGATGCAGAAATCCGCCAAGGATTACAACGTCGACCTGACCATCGTTGACGGCAAGGGCGACAACAACACGCAGTACGAGCAGATCCAGTCCGCCATTGACGAGGGCTACGACGGCATCATCTACTTCCCAGCGGATACGGCCGGCACTGTCTCCATCGTCAAGCTGCTCAACGATTCCAACGTTCCCTACGCGGTCATCGACTCGCTGGTCGACGACTCCGTCAAGAACACGATCACCGTTTTCGCCGGCCCGAACAACATTACGATGGGCGAGGTTCTGGGCAAGGCGGCCGTTGAAAAGCTCGGCGGTACCGGCAACGTGCTGATGATGAGCGGCTCTCCCGGCGCCGATCCCGCGATCAAGCGCAGCACCGGCTTCCATAATATTGTGGATAAGGAAAGCGGCATCAAGATCCTTGCTGAACAGTGGGTCGACGGTTGGGATACTGCGACGGCCATGTCCATCATGCAGGATATGATCACGACCTACGGCAATCAGATCAATCTGGTGTTCTGTGCGGACGACGGTATCTATCAGGGCGTTCAGCAGGCGATCGAAGCCGCCGGCGTGAACGGTAAGTTTGTTTGCCTGTCCACCGGCGCCAACACCTACTCCTGCCAGCAAATCCGCAGCGGCAACCTCTACGGCGCCGTCCTGCATTCCGCTAAGGAAGAGGGCAAACTCGGCCTCGAGGCCTGCATCGACGTCATCAAGGGCAACATCAAGAAGGGCGACAGCAAGTGGTACGAGTGCAGCAGCCCGTTTGTCAACAAGGACAACGTGGACGAGTGGGACGGCATCGGCTGGTGATTTTCGGCTGAAAACGCGTCCGTGAGAAAGATATACGTGTGTCCCGAAAGGGGCGCACGTATATCTGATATTTATTCCGCCGGATTGACAACCCCGGGAGCCTGAAACCGGATGGCCGGCTCAGCGTTCAGACTGCTTCCCGCAATGTGCTGACAGTCAAAGCCGTTTTCCGGAATTTTTGAAGCAAATGAGGTGTTTCAATGTTTGATGAGTACATTCTTTCCATGGAGGGAGTCTGCAAACGCTTTGGAAGCGTCGTCGCCTTGGATCATGTGGATTTTCAGGTGAAAAAGGGGGAAATCCACGCGCTTCTCGGTGAGAACGGCGCGGGGAAATCCACGCTGATGAAGATTCTCAACGGCGTTTATCAGATCGACGAGGGGTCGATTTTCCTCCACGGCCAAAAGGCCGCGATCCACAGCCGGCAGGACGCCTTTAAAAACGGCATCGGCCTTGTTTTCCAGGAGCTGAATCTCGTGCCTACGCTGACGGCGCTGGAAAACGCGTTTCTCGGACGCCTGGAGACCAACGCGGCCGGAGGCGTCAAATGGAAAAAAATGAGGAAGGATTTCCTCGATTTTACGCATAGCATCGGCATTTCACTCGATCCGGACATGCCGGTCTCGGAGCTCTCCATCGCGCAGCGGCAGATGGTCGAGATTTCGCGCGTGCTGATGCTGGAGAGCGAGATCCTGGTTCTGGACGAGCCGACGGCCACGCTGACCTCGGAGGAGATCGGAAAGCTCTTCGAGATTATGCGCGGACTGAAGGAAAAGGGCATCACGATCATCTATATCTCCCATCGCCTCGACGAGGTGTTCCAGATCTGCGACCGCCTGACGGTGCTCCGCGACGGCAAACAGATCTGCACGATGAACGTGGCGGAGACGACCCGCCCGATGCTCATTGAGAAGATGGTCGGCCGGCCGATGGGCGCGGAGTTCCCTCCGCGCCGGCATACGCCGGGAGAGACCATGCTGGAGGCCGAGAACCTCTTTACGAAGGAATTTCTGCGGGATATCTCCTTCAACCTGCGAAAGGGAGAGATCCTCGGCGTCGCGGGCCTGCTGGGCTCGGGGCGGACGGAGGTGGCCCGCGCGATCTTCGGCGCGGATAAGCTCGAAAAGGGAACTATCCGCATCAACGGCAGGGTCGTGAAGATCCACTCCGTGACCGACGCCAAGCGGCAGTCGATTGCGCTGGTTCCGGAGGATCGGAAGGAACAGGGGCTGGCGACGCCCTTCAACGTCGCGGAGAACATCACCATCACGAGCCTCCGGAAGGTGTCCAACGGGATCGTGCTCAGCCGGAGGAAGGAAGCGGAGGAAAGCACGCGGCTTGTTAAGGAACTGTCCATCAAGGTGAGCTCCGTCGGCCAGCGCGTGGGCGACCTTTCCGGTGGCAACATGCAGAAGGTCGTGCTCGCCAAATGGCTCTTCGACGAGGCGGACATTCTGATTCTGGACGAGCCGACGCGAGGCATCGACGTCGGCGCCAAGCTTGAAATATACAACATCATGAACGACCTTGTAAAGCAGGGAAAATCTGTCATCATGATTTCATCGGAGCTGCCCGAGATCCTGGCGATGTCGGACCGCATCCTCGTCATGTACGAGGGCCGTCTGAAGGCCTTCATGGACAATCACGAGGGGCTTCGCGCCGAGGACGTCATGGGCTTTGCGATTGGTTGAGAGGTGGTTGCTTTGAAGACAACAAGGAAAAACGACGCGCTGAAGCGGCGCGTTCTGAGCTTTATCGCAAAATACGCCGTGATTATCCTGACGCTGATCCTGGTCATCGTCGTATCTTGCCTGCAAAAGTCGTTCTTTACGACGTCCAATCTGAAGAACATCATGAATCAGGTGGCGGTCAACGGCATCGTGGCGGCCGCCATGACGTTCGTGCTGGTAACGGGCAACGTCGATCTGAGCGTGGGCTCGATCCTCTCGTGCGCCTGCGTGGCGACCGCGCTGCTGGTGAACGCCGGCCACGGCGCGATGGCGTACTTTGTGCCGGCGCTGTTCGGCATGGTCATCGGTGCCGTCTCCGGCTTGCTGATGGCCGTGACCAGGGGCCGCATGGGCGAGTCGTTCCTGATTACCTACGGCATGCAACTCTTGCTGGCCGCCGTCGCGCTGCTGATTTCAGGCGGCATGTATATCGCATTCAACAGCTATACCGGCTCGTTCATCCAGCTCGGCAAGGGCATGACGCCCTTCCTGGCGTTTTTGCTTATCGTGGTTGTCTGCCAGCTCGCCCAGACCTATACGGCCTTCGGCCGCAACATCATGTATCTCGGCGCGAATCCCACCGCCGCGGAGCTCTCCGGCATCCGGATTCCGCAGCACATGATCGCCGTGTTCTCCCTCGCGGGGCTTCTCTCCGGCTTTGCCGGAACGGTTCTGGCGGCTCGCGTCATGTGCGCGCAGCCGACCACCGGCACCGGCTATGAGATGGACGCGATTGCTGCCTGCGTGGTCGGCGGCGTCTCCATGACCGGCGGCAAGGGCACCTTCCTCAACACGCTCATCGGCGTGCTCATCATCGGCATTTTGTCCAACGCGCTGAATCTGCTGAAGATTTCCACAAATCCGCAGTTCATCGTGAAAGGCTGCGTCATCATTCTCGCCGTCTCCCTGGACATTCTGAGCCAAAAGCTCGAGCGGGAATAGGGGAGGTACAAGATGAAAAACAATGCGGTAAAACGGTTCCTGCGGGAAAATTACATCATCGCGGTTGTCGTGATCGCGCTGGTCGTCATGACCTGCGTCAAGAGTCACTATTTGACGGCACACAATATCTCCAACATCTTCTCGCAGGTCGCGATTTTCGGAATCGTGTCGGCGGCCATGACAATCTCGATCATCGGCGGAGAGTTTGACCTCTCGGTCGGCAGCATGATGGGCATGATCTCGCTGTTCTTTGCGAGAATGGTGCAAACGAACAGCGTGTTTGGAACGATTCTCTTCTGCATTTTTCTCGGCATCGTCTGCGGCGCGTTCAACGGCGTGCTGGTCGGCATCGTGAAGATCAGCTCGTTTGTGGCGACGCTCAGCACCATGATGGTGTTCAAGGGCATCGCGCTGACCTACTGCAACAGTTCGCCCATCAGCTTCCATGAGGACGTGCTTTTTAATTTCGCTTCCGGAAGCTGGCTCGGCATCCCCATTCCGGCCTGGTTCTTCTTCCTCTTCCTGATCCTCGCGGGGCTCCTGCTCCGGCACACGCGGTTCGGCAGGGACGTGTATGCGACGGGCGGCAGCTACGAGGTCGCGAAGCTGGCCGGCGTCAATGTGGTCGGCGTCAAGATCATGCTTTTCGTCATCCTGGGCTTCTGCACGGCTGTCGCCAGCATCCTGCTGGCCTGCAAGATGAATTCTGGCAACGCCCTGTACGGCGACAGCCTGACCATGACCGCCGTGACGGGCGTCGTGATCGGCGGCTCCTCGCTCTCGGGCGGCAAGGGCGACGCGTTTAAAACCTTCTGGGGCATGGTGTTCATGGGCATCCTGTTCAACGCGCTGCTCCGGCTGCAGGTGGACGGGAACTGGCAGAACGTCATCACCGGCGCGATCCTCATCGCCGTCATCACCATCGACGCTCTAATGCGCCTGAAGCGCGCAAAACGGGTGCGCAGCTGAGAAAAGAAAGAACGGAGGTATTCTATGAAAGGAAAAATGAAGGCTCAGGTTTTCTATGAGAAGGAAGCCATGAAGCTCGAGGAGGTCGACATTCCCGAGGTTCACGCCAACGAGGTGCTCGTCCGCGTCCGCGCCTGCGGCATCTGCGGCAGCGACATCGCCTATTATTACGCGCGCACCCCGCTCGACACGCCGAACGGCAAGGGCCCGCTGATCCTCGGCCACGAGTTCTGCGGCGACGTCGTGGAGGTCGGGCAGATGGCCAGGGATCTGAAACTGTTCCGGCCCGGCGACCGCGTGATTGCAAACCCGGTTCAGAACTGCTTCGCCTGTCCCGAGTGCCTGAAGCATGAATACAACCTCTGCAAGCACACGCGCACCAAGGGCGTGGGCTGCGATGGCGCGTACGCGGAGTACGCGGTGGTCAACTACACCCATCTTTATCGGATGCCCGAGAGCATGACCTACGAGGAGGGCGCGATCTGCGAGCCGGTCGCCTGCGCGACTTACGGCGTGAGCAAGCTCGAGATCAAGCTCGGCGACACGGTCGCGATCATCGGGCCGGGCAACATCGGCCTGTCCATGCTGCAGCTCATCCGCGCCAAGGGCGCCGAAAAGATCATCATGCTCGGCGTGCTCGACTACGGTCTGGAAAAGGCCCGCGAGATGGGTGCCGACGTCCTGCTCAACACGCTCGACAAAAGCTCGCCCTACTACACCGCCGATCCGGTCAAGTCCGTGTCCGACGCCACCGGCGGAAATCTCGCCGACAAGGTGATTGTGCCAACCGCCGCGATCGTCGCGCTCGAGCAGGCGCTGGAGATCTCCGGGCTGCACTCCTGCATCACATATTTCGGTATGCCGCGGCCCGAGGACATCCTACGCGTGCCGCTGGCCAAGCTCATCACGATGGACAAGACGGTTAACGTCTCCTGGTTGGCTCCGAACAGCTGGGACGAGGCGATCAAGGCCATCGCCGGGAAGAAGGTGGACGCCTCCAAGCTCATCACCCACCGCTTTAAGCTCAGCGAGGTGGAGCAGGCGATCCGCTTCATGGGCGACATGAGCCGGCCCGAAAAAGTCAAAAGTATCATTCTGATGGATTGAGGTGAATCAAATGGCAACGAAATCACTGGCGCTCAGGGCGCTTGAGGAGCACGGCGGCGTGCTTTGGCTGGCGCCGAACTGGGTTCCGCGCTCCTTCTGCCGCCCCGGACGGAGGCTGCGTCTCCACCCCGACGACTATTTCGCGCTCGGCCTGGAGCGCGGCGGCATCGACGAGCGGTGGTTCTCCTGCACGACGCCCGCCGACAACGGCCCGGGCACCCCGACCAACGAGGGCCTGAGCTACATCGTCGCGGACGACGAGGGGAAGGAGAGACTCCTGCTGACCGAGGCGGTCGATCTGCTCAAGGGCGACCTGATCGGCGACGGGCTCTATCGGAAATACGGGAAGTGGCCGATGTTCTCGAAGTTCTTCGATAACATGGGCCCGCTTCCGCACCACATCCACCACCGCGACCAGCACGCGAAGCTGGTCGGCGAGGCGGGGAAGCCCGAGATGTATTTCTTCCCCGCTCAGTACAACAACTACGGCGCCGAGCTTCCGTTTACCTTCTTCGGCATCCAGCCGCATATCTCTAAGGAAACGGTCAAGGAAGCGCTTATGGCGTTTGAAAAGGGCGACAATAAGCTGACCAACCTCTCCCAGGCGTACCGCATCACGCTGGACACCGGCTGGGACGTGCCGCCAGGAGTCCTGCACGCGCCGGCAAGCCTGTGCACCTACGAGCCGCAGTTTGCCTCCGACGTCTACGCGATGTACCAGTCGGTGCTCTATTACGACCACGCGGTTCCGGTCAGTCTGCTTTGGAAGAACTGTCCGCCGGACAAGATCGGAGATTACGACTATCTGATGGACGTCATCGACTGGGACGTCAACGTCGACCCGTATTTCGCCAAAAACCGCATGATGGCGCCTAAGCCCGCGGGCGAGCCCTCGGAAATGCGCGCTGCCGGCTATTACGACGAGTGGATCTGCTACAAGTGCCGCCAGGTCTGCGCGAAGCGGCTGACGGTCGAGCCGGGCAGAAGTGTCCGCCTCAAGGATGCAGCCGCCTACGGTCTGATCGCCGTGCAGGGCACCGGCGCGATCAACGGCCGGGAGCTCTCCTCGCCGAACATGATTCGCTTCGGGCAGCTCACGCGCGACGAGTATTTCGTCTCCAACGCCGCCGCCCGGGAGGGCGTCGAGTTCCGGAACACGTCCTCCGTCGAGCCGCTTGTCGTACTGCGCCATTTCGCGGAAAACCCCGATCTGGTAATCTGATTTTCTTCGGGAGAAAAAAATGAAATACAATCAAATGCGTGAAATGTCCGCCTATGTGGGAGATCTCCGAGCGCTGTTCGGCATGAAGGAGTACCGCTTCACGGAGGGCAAGGCCAGAGGCCTGCGGGCGATCGACCTGAACAACGGCAACGGTCTCTCTCTGACGCTGCTGGCGGACAAATGCCTGGACATTCCCTATCTCTCCTTCCGAGGCTACAACATGGGCTTTGTCTCCAAGACTGGCGTGGTGGGCCCGGCTTATTATACGGAGAGCGGTGTGCGCGGCTTTCTCAAGCAGTTCGACGCCGGCTTCCTGACCACGGGCGGCATCACCTACTCAGGCGCGCCGTGCGAGATCGACGGCCGGCAGTACGGCCTGCACGGCATCGCCTACGATCTTCCGGCGGAAAACGTCAACAAGGAGATCGTAAACTTCGAAGGCCAGGCGGCGCTGCACGTCACCGGCGAGGTTCGGGAGGCCTGCGTCTTTGAGGAGAACATGCTTCTGCGGCGCGAGCTGCTGCTCGAGACCGAGACCAACACGCTGCACATCCACGATACGGTGGAAAACTGCGGCTTTAGCAAGCAGCCGGTCATGAACGTCTATCATATGAACTACGGCTACCCGATGCTGCAAAAGGGCGCGAGGGTCATCGTCAATGCGCCGCACATGCGTCCGCGAGACGCGGAGGCGGAAAAGGGCGTTGGACTTTATCGGCTGATCGAGGAGCCGAGGCCGGACTATCGGGAGCAGTGCTTCTTCCACACATTCAATCCAGGCGACCGGGACGGCTGCGCGGTGCTTTATAACCCCGCGCTGAAGCTCGCCGCCGTGAACCACTACAATCCCGAGCAGTGCCCGATTCTGTGCGAGTGGAAGAACATGCAGTCCGGTGACTATGCGCTGGGTCTCGAGCCCACGGCCTGCGGCGTCATGGGGAAGGAGACCGCGCTGCGCGAGGGTACCATCCGCTATCTGGAGCCAGGCCAAACGCAGAATTTCGACTTCCACATCGAATTTCTGGACGACGAAAAGGAAATTGCCCGTTATCTTTGAGTTTATGCCCGCGCAGTGACGGGGGTCGGCGCAGCCTGCGTGAAAACGAACACAGGAGAAGGCTGCGCCGGCTTTATTTTTGTGAAAAAACATTGAATATGATCGAATCCTGCAGCAAAATCTGTTATATTAATAAAATGCAGAAAACGAATTTTTTAATGGGACGAGGGCTGTCATGAAAGAGATAGCAGGAAAACGGTCGGTGAATAAAAAAAAGCCGACCATGTCGGACGTCGCCAAGCTGGCGGGTGTGTCACAGGCAACCGTGTCTTATGTGATTAATCAGTCCGCGCCGATCTCCCCCGAGGTCAAGACCCGCGTCGAGGAGGCGATCCGGCAGCTGGATTATACGCCCAACGCGCTGGCGCAGAACCTGAAGAGCCGCCGTTCGCGGACGATCGGCCTGCTTTTGCCCACCATCAGCAACCCGTTCTACTCCAACATCGCCAATTACGCGGAAAACGCCCTTCGGCAGAACAACTACGTCTCCCTCCTTGCCTGCACGCACAGCAGCTCGGACGCCGAGGCCCTCTGCCTGAACGAGTTCCTGAGCTACAATGTGGCGGGCGTGGTCATCGCCTATTCTCTGGTGGATAAGAGCCTGTACAAGCTGGTTCGGGGCAGCAACATTCCCCTGATCGTCCTGGACGACAGACCGAATGAATCGGACGTACCCAGCATCGAGGTGGACAACGAGTACGGCGGCTTCCTCGCCACGCAGCACCTGGCTGAGAGGGGCTACAAGCACATTGCGATCGTCAGCGAGCCGCTCACCAAGCTGCCGCTGGTGCAGCGTATCACAGGCTGGGAGCGCGCGCTGTCGCAGAACAAGCTTGACGGGCAGCTGGTCTTGACGCAGTCCGGCTCCGAGGCGGCCGAGGGCTTGTTCGAGGTTGGGTATCATATCGGCCTCTCTCTGATCGGAAGCGGACACGATGCCATTTTCGCGACGTCGGACTACCTGGCGCTCGGGATTCTGCGCTGTCTGCTGGAGAACAAGGTTCACGTGCCGAGAGACGTCGCCCTGATCGGATACGACGATATCTACGCCGCGCAGATGTCCACACCGTCGCTGAGTACGATCGCGCAGCCGATTCAAAAGATGGTGGAGATCGGCGTGAAGAGCCTGCTCGCACAGATCGCCGGGCAGGAGATCACCATGCGTCAGTCGCTTTCTCCGCTGCTTGTGGCGCGGGAATCCACGCTGGGCATCCGGGCGGAGCAATGAGAGATTCTGAAAGGAAGAGTACATGAATACCCAGAACGTTATTTTAAAGGCACGCGCCGCGGGACGCTGCGTTCCCGCGTTTAATATCCCGCACCTGCCGATGCTCCGGCCGATCGTGCGGGCGATCGTCGATGAGAACAGCGTCGCGATGATCCAGGTCGCGCGCGTGGAGTGGGAGAAAATGTCGGCCGTCTCGCTGGAGCGGGTCGCCGAGGAATACGAAAAGTATAAGGATGAGGCGCACACGCTGTTGCATCTCGATCATATTCCGGCTGTCGACGAGGATTATCAGCGCGTCGACTATATGGCGTATCTCCGCAGGGCAATCGCCGCGGGCTTCCAGTCGGTCATGATCGACGGCTCGCGCCTGCCGCTCGGGGAGAATATCGCCGTCACCGACGAGGCCTCCGCTCTGGCGCACGAGGCGGGCGTTCCCTGCGAGGCGGAGCTCGGCGCAGTCATGGGCCATGAAAACCGGACGCTTCCGCCCTATGAGGAGATATTCGCAAGCAAGCAGGGCTTCACCAGACTGGACGAGGCGGAGCGGTTCGCGCGGGAAAGCGGCTGCGACTGGCTGAGCGTCGCCGTGGGTAATATCCACGGCGCGGTGGCCGAGGCGCTGCGCGACCAGAAAAAGCCTGAGGCGCGGATTGATGTCGCGCACGTCGCTGCGCTCGAGAGGACGACGGGGCTTCCCCTCGTGCTGCACGGCGGCTCCGGCGTCCGGCGCGAGTATATCCTGGACGCGGTCAGGGCGGGCATTACGAAGATCAACGTGGGTACCGAGATGCGCCAGACCTACGAGACCGCGCTGAAGGAACGGGACGGCTGCGTCGAATACGCGCAGGAGCGCCTGTACGAGCGCGCGGTTGGCTATATCCGCGACTATCTGTGCAATTCCAACCTGAAAACAGAGCTCGGCGTCTGAGCAGACGTCGGGAAAGCAGGCCGGACAATTGTGCGGGGGTTGATGGAAGTGACGCTTTTTTATGCGGATTCGCCGAAGAATTGTGCCACTTTTGCGGTTGACGGCGCGGGCGGGGTTGCCTAAAATGTTAAAAACACCGCCAAAGGAGCAGACTATGTACAGAATCATCGACGCGCACTGCCACATCTACCCGCCGGCAATCGCCCGCAAGGCTGCCGCCAACACCGGAAGGTTCTACGGCGGGCTGCCCGCAACCTGCGACGGGACGGGTGGAGACGCTGCTGAGCATCGGCGCGCAGGCGGGTATCTCGCACTTCCTGGTGCACTCCGTCGCCACCAAGCCGGAGCAGGTGCGGCTCGATCAACGAATTCATCGCCCGCGAGGTAGAGAGCCATCCTACTGACCACACCGGAGCGGACCACGTCCCGCTGCGTCGTCCCGGCTTCTTTTTCACCGGCAGCGTCCGACACGACGTCTGATACCTCCACGTCGAAGCTGTCAGGAAGCGGGATATCCGTGCCGTCAAAGTTCAAATATTGAATAAATGCCATATCATCTGCCTCTGCGGAAAAATGCAGGAAGTTCTTGATGGTTTCGGCCACGTTCGATACGGCGTCCTTGACCTTACCGATACAGCTTTTGATGCAGTTGATGATATCCGCGCCCCAGTTCCAAGCCGAGCTTGCCAGCCCTTTGATGAAGTCGACCGCTTTGTCGAAGCCGCCTTTGATAGTGTTGTAGATATTTCCGATGGTCGTGCCGATGCCGTTGGAGATGGAGCTCCAGATGGAGGAAACCGTACCGCTGATCGCATTCATGACGGAGGAAACTGCCCTTTGCCCGTTGCAATTCTCGGCAGTTCCCGATATAATAGCGAAAAGCACAATAAAGGAGAACCCAACAGCATGATCACTGTTTCCGACCTCAGCCTGTCCTTTTCCGGACAGTCCCTGTTCAAGCACGTCGATTTGAAATTTACCCCCGGGAACTGCTACGGGATCATCGGCGCCAATGGCGCGGGAAAATCCACCTTTCTCAAGATCCTGTCCGGGCAGCTCGAACCGAGCACCGGCTCCGTGACCATCCCGCCGCATATGCGCATGTCGGTTTTGAAGCAGGACCATTTCGCCTTCGACGCCTATACCGTTCTGGATACGATCATCATGGGCAACCGCACGCTCTATGACGTGGGGAAAGAGAAGGACACGCTCTATGAGAAGGAGGACTTCTCCGACACCGACGGTATCCGCGCCGCCGAGCTGGAGGCGCAGTTTTCGGAGCTGGGCGGCTGGGAAGCCGAAGCGGATGCCTCCCGCCTGATCGTGGGACTCGGTCTCTCCGAGCAGATCCTCGGCTGCGACATGCGCGCCATCTCCGACAGCGAAAAGGTCAAGGTGCTGCTGACGCAGGCGCTGTTCGGCAAGCCGGAGATCATTCTGCTCGACGAACCGACCAACCAGCTCGACGCGGCGGCGGTGGAGTGGCTGGAGGAGTTCCTCATTGAATACCCCGGCACGGTCATCGTGGTATCCCACGACCGCTACTTCCTCAACAATGTCTGCACGCACATTGTGGACATCGACTACAACCAGATCAAAATGTATGTCGGCAACTACGAGTTCTGGTACGAATCGAGTCAGCTCGTCCAGCGGCTCATCAAGGCGCAGAACAAGCGCGCGGAGGAGAAGATCACCGATCTGCAGAACTTTATCGCGCGTTTTTCCGCGAACAAATCCAAATCCCGTCAGGCCACCAGCCGTAAAAAGCTGCTGGACAAGCTCACGGTCGAGGAGCTGCCGGTATCGTCCCGGCGCTACCCGTTCGTGGGATTCACGCCGGACCGCGAGCCGGGCAAGGAGATCCTGGAGTGCAGCGGTCTGAGCAAGTCCGTCAACGGACAGTTGGCGTTTGCCGACCTCACGTTCCGGCTGGAGCGGACGGACAAGGTGTGTTTTCTGGGTGAAAACGCTCTGGCCATCACCGAGTTTTTCAAGCTCCTCGCCGGTGAGACCGAGCCGGACAGCGGCACGGTCAAGTGGGGAAACACCACAAGCGTCTCCTATTTCCCGAAGGACAACGGCCCGTTTTTCGACGGCTGCGAGCTGAATCTGCTCGACTGGCTGCGCCAGTATACCACGACAGAGGACACCGAGACCTTCCTGCGCGGCTTCCTCGGACGGATGCTCTTTTCGGGGGACGATGTGTTCAAGCCGGCGAAGGTGCTCTCAGGCGGCGAGCGCGTGCGGTGTATGCTCTCCCGGATGATGCTGTTCGGCAGCAACGTGCTCATCCTCGATCAGCCCACGGATCACCTGGATCTCGAGTCCATCACCGCCGTCAACAACGGCCTCATGGATTTCAAGGGCGTGGTGCTCTTCACCTCGCATGACCATGAGTTTATCCAGACGATCGCAAACCGTATCATTGAGCTCACCGCGGACGGCATCCGGGATTATCGCTGCATGTACGACGACTACCTGCTGCAAAAGCGTGCCCGTGCCTGACCGACCGCCGGAGCGCTTTGACCGGGACGGCACAATAAACACGGGCCTGTTCTCTTGAGCGGGCCCGTGTTTTTTCGCGTATCTCCGATCGGCCGCGCGCTCTGCGCGGCCGGTGTGGCTGCCGCTTCGGACAGACGATGTGCCGGTCTGGGCAGATTGCTGCATTTTCCTGAAAAAATGTACAATAACAACAAAATATTGGAATATTTAATAAATGTATTGCATATTTTTGACAATAAGCCTAGGAAGAAAAGTAGATAGTGATACTAACCACTTTCCAAAAAATCTGATTGTCAGGGAGGTATTCGGTATGGCGTTACAAGCGGAAGAAAAGCAGAGACTCCAGAGCATTGCCCGCGAGCTCCGTCTAACGGTCATCGACGTGATGGCCTGGTCGGGCGGCGCGCACGTGGGCGGTTCCCTCAGCATCATGGATATCCTGACCATTCTGTATTTCAAGTACCTGAACATCGACCCGAAGAACCCGAAGTGGGAGGATCGCGATCGTTTCATCCTCTCCAAGGGCCACGCGGCGGCGGGCTACATCCCGGTGCTGGCCAAGCGCGGCTACTTCCCGGAGGATACGCTCAAGACCTTCAACCACTTCGGCTCCCCCTTCGCCATGCACCCTGACTGCAACAAGGTCATCGGCTGCGACGCGTCGGCGGGCAGTCTCGGCCACGGCCTCTCGATGGGCGTGGGGCTGGCACTGGGTGCGAAGCAGCTGAAAAAGCCGTGGAAGACCGTCTGCCTGATGGGTGACGGCGAGTGCTGCGAGGGAAGCGTGTGGGAGGCCGCCATGTCCGCGGCGGACTTCGGCCTGGACAATCTCGTGGGCATCGTGGACCGCAACCGCCTGATGATCGACGGCAAGACCGAGGACGTGATGAAGCTCGAGCCGTTCGCCGACAAGTGGCGCGCGTTCGGGTGGAACGTGTTGGAGATCGACGGCCATGACTTCGACGCGCTCGACGGCGCGCTCAGCGCGGCATGGGCCGCGAAGGGCCAGCCCACGCTGATCCTGGCCAACACGGTCAAGGGTAAGGGCGTGGACTTCATGGAGAACAACGTCGTGTACCATTACGCCTCCGGCGACTCGGCGCTCTGCGCCAAAGCCAAGGCGTCGATTCTGAAGGAGGGATAGGAATGGCTGTGGTCACAGGTACCAACTGGAACGCCTACGACGCTGCGACGATGTCGTCCCGCGAGATCTACGGCCGCACGCTCGCGGAGCTGGGCAAACGCAACGATAAGATCGTCGGCATTACCGCCGACCTTGCCCAGACCACGGCCATCGTCCACTTCGCCAAGGCGTTTCCCGACCGGTTCTATAACGTCGGCATCGCCGAGCAGAACATGATGGGTATTGCCGCGGGGCTTGCCAAGGCGGGGCTGATCCCGTTCGCCTCCACCATGGCCATTTTTGCCTGTATGCGCGCCGGCGAGCAGGTGCGCACGGACATCGCCTATCAGAACCTGCCCGTCAAGATCATTGCCACCCACGCGGGCATCTCCTTCGGTCACGCCGGTACGACGCACCACTGCACCGAGGACTTCGCCATCATGCGGGCCATCCCCAACATGACGGTCATCTGTCCCGCCGACGGCATCGAGACGTCCAAGGCCGTGCAGGCCTGTGTGGACGTCCCCGGCCCGGTCTATATCCGCATCGGCCGCGGCTTTGAGCCGCCGTGCCACGAGAGCGACGACTATCCCTTCGAGATCGGCAAGGCCATCACCATGCGCGACGGCACCGACCTCACCATCATCTGCTGCGGCATCGCCGTGTTGCAGGCGATGAACGCCGCCAAGACCCTGCAGGAGACCGACGGCCTCTCCGTCCGCGTTGTCGATATGCACACCATCAAGCCGCTCGACCGGGACGTCATCCTCAAGGCCGTCAAGGACACCCGCCGCATCCTCACCATCGAGGAGCACAACGTGTTCGGCGGTCTGGGCGACGCGGTGGCGAGCGTGATCGCGGAGTCCGGCAAGGGCTGCGTCTTCCAGAAACACGGCCTGCAGGACACCTTCGCCACCATCGGCTACGCGGAGGATCTGTACTCGTACTACGGGCTGGATGCCAACGGCATCGTCGATAAGGTGCGCGGGATGATGGGTATGGAGTTTGAAGCCGACGAAAACTGGGACGACGAATAGGAGGTGCGCGTATGTCTGCCTCTCAACAGGAACTGATGACCGCGAAGCTCTTTTTCAACGCGGCCTTCCCAACCATGCAGGTGCTGCTCGACGACGATCCGAAGCTCCATAAAAAGTTCGAAAATTTCCGGGGGACCGTCCAGTTCGGCGCGAAAAACGGCGATGAGCTGCTCAGCTGCCACCTGATCTTCGAGAATGGCGCCGTCACCGTCGTGCAGGGCCCGGCCCAAAAACCGGAGCTTGCCCTGACGTTCTCCACCGTGGGAAAGATGAACGCCCTCCTCAAGGGCGGCATGACGCTGCCCGCCGTCAAGGGAAAGCTGGGGCTGCTCCCCAACGTGCTCTCGGTGCTCATGGGCCTGAAGATCATGACAAAGCCCAATGACAAGCTGAAAAGCGACGCCGAGAAGGCGCTCAAGGTCAAGTGCAGTCTCTACATGATCACCCGGGCGCTCTCGCAGTACAACAAGCTCGGCGACCCGAATATGCAGGAGTTCTGTCGCCGTCAGCCCGACCGCATCTACCAGTTCCGCGTGGAAAAGGGCGACGATCCTGCGTATATCGCCTGCTATCTGCGCGTCAAGGCCGGGCGGAGCAAGTCCGGTCACGGCGTCTACACCCGCCGCAGCCCCTTCGTGCTGTTCCGCTTTCTGTCGGTGGACGGCGCGCTCAAGGTGCTCGGCAAGGAGTGCGAATTTGTCGAGGGCGTGGAGAAGGGCTATGTCGAGACGGTCGGCAGCCCGGAGTACGCCTGCTATCTCAACGACTACATGGCCATTTTGCAGGGTATGTTGGCATAAGGGGGCGCAGCCGTGAAAGCGATCTATTTTGAAAAGGACATTCCCCGTATCCTGACGACGAAGTTTGCCGCCAGGAGCTGCAAGCCGCTCCTCTATACGGGGCTCAACGCCGTTAAATTCAACCGGAACCTGCCCGAACCGAGGCTCCCGGCGGACGACTGGGTGCGCGTGAAGAACATCGCCTGCGGTCTGTGCGGCACGGACATGAGCTTCTTCAAGGCCACCACCGGCACCGACTCGGCCTTTGAGCCGATTCCCGGCTCCAAGCGGACGTACCTCGGCCACGAGAACGTCGGCGTCGTCACGGAGGTCGGCGCGGCGGTTACGGATTTCAAGCCCGGCGACCGCGTGACCATCCGGGCCTACATGTCCGGCTGCGACACCAAGGGCATCCGCGAGCGCTGCCCCTACTGCGAGGCGGGCGACTACAATTTCTGCCTCAACTACGGCGCGCCCAGTCCCTATCCCGACCTCGGCGACACCGGCGCGGGCTGGGGCGACAGCTTCATCTATCCCGCGCGGGGCCTTGCCCATATCTACGACGAGATCACCGACGAGCAGGCCGTCACGGTCGAGCCGACCTGCGTTTCGGTGCACGCCGTGCTCTGCGCGCCGCCGGAGCCGAAGGAAAAGGTGCTGGTCATGGGCTGCGGCACCATCGGTCTGGGCGTCATCCAGGCGCTCAGGATCGTGCAGCCGGACTGTGAGATCTGGGCCATGGAGCGAGTAAAGACCAAACAGGAATTCGCCAAAAAGCTCGGGGCGGATCATATCCTCACCGGCGACCCCTATGAGGCGACTGCCAAAGCCACCGGCGGCAGCGAGATTTACGTAGGGATGCAGCGCAACCGCTTTTTCTTCGGCGGCTTCGACCGCGTCTACGACTGCATCGGCGGCAACTGGTCGAACCACACCGCCGTGCGGCTGCTGCGCGCGCGCGGCACGCTCGTGAAGATCGGCCACCATATGCGCTCGGTCACCTTTGACGAAAGCCCCATCTGGTGGCAGGAGCTCAAGCTCGTCGGCGTGGACGCGCACGGCATGGAGACCTGGCAGGGGAGACGGCTCTATACCTTCGACCTCGTGCAGGAGTGGATCCGCGACGGCGTGTACAGCGTGGACGGCTTCGTCACCAACCATTTCAAGCTCGAGGACTACAAGGCCGCGCTGAAGCTGGCGCTCGAGAATCCGCCCGACGTCATCAAAATCGTACTGGACTGCCAATGAAAGAACAAAATAAAGGGCTGCTGAAGATCGGCGAGCTGGCAAAAGCCGCCGGCGTCAGCGTGCCCACCGTAAAATTTTATATCAAGGAGGGCTTGATCCGTCCGGTCTGCAAGACCAGACGGAACATGGCCTATTACGACCCCGCGGGCGTCACCGCCATCGGGATGATCCGAATGCTCCAGCGGGAGCGGTTCTATCCGCTCTCGGTCATCTAGCGGCTGATGGAGTCGTCGCCGCCCGGGCCACGGAGCTGGCGCTCCTCGACGAGGTGGACTATTATCAGTCCTCCGGCGCGAGCTGATCCCGCTCGCCGAGGCCGCGGAATATTTCTGGGGCTTTGCCCGCGACGCGGACATCGACAAATGGATCGCGGCAAGCGTGCGCAGCCGCGCGTATTTTCTCGCGCTCGCGCCGTCCGGCGGCGGCGCGGCGGCAGTCGCCTGCCTGCGGGCGCTGTGACGTTCGCTCGCGCCGGAATTTTGGACTGTGCCACCGCCGCGCGGGAGGCGCTGCGGCAGCGTGGAGACTATCTGGACGAGCCGCTGTGCGGCGCTGTGGAGGAGATCATTTCATCTTCGGGAGGCGGAGCATGCAGATAACAGAGCTTGCGGCGCGCCAATGCGCCTATTTTGCGACCGGGGCGACCCGGTCGCCGGAATTCCGGGAGAGCGCGCTGCGCAAACTGCGCGAAGCGCTCCAAAGCCATGAGCAGCTGCTTTTCGACGCCATGAAGGCCGACCTCAATAAGGCACCCATGGAGACGTATATGTGCGAGACGGGCATGGTGCTCGACGAGACCCGATTCCACCTGAAGCACCTGCGCGGCTGGATGAAGAACAAGACCGTCCCCACGCCGATGGCGCAGTTCCCGTCGAAGAGCTTCATCGCGCCTGAGCCATACGGCGTGGCGCTGATCCTCTCGCCGTGGAATTATCCCATCCAGCTGTGCCTGTCGCCGCTGGTGGGGGCCATCTCCGGGGGCAACTGCGCTGTCGTCAAGCCGTCGGCCTACGCCCCGGCGACCTCGGCGGCCATCGCCAAACTCATCGGCGACACATTCGACCCGGTCTACATCGCCGTGGTGGAGGGCGGCCGGGAGCAGAACAGCGCGCTTCTGGAGCAAAAATTCGACTATATCTTCTTCACCGGCTCGGTGGCCGTGGGCAAGGTCGTCATGGAGGCAGCCGCGAAGCACCTCACGCCCGTGACGCTCGAGCTGGGCGGCAAAAGCCCGGTCATCGTGGAGGAGACGGCAAATTTGCAGGTCGCCGCTCGGCGCATCGCGTTCGGCAAGGTGCTCAACGCCGGGCAGACCTGCGTGGAGCCGGACTATCTGTTCGTCCACCGCAGCGTAAAGGCGCCGTTCGTCGCGGCGTACCGCGCGGCGCTGGCGGAGTTCTTCCCCAGCGGCGACTATGGCGATATGCCGACCATCATCAGCGAGAAGCACTATGCCCGGGTCAGGCGGCTGCTCGAGGGGCAGAAGGTCCTGCTGGGCGGCCGCACCGACGACGACCGTCGGTTCATCGAGCCGACGCTGCTCGACGACGTCTCACCAGAATCCTCCGTTATGCAGGAGGAAATTTTCGGGCCGATCCTGCCGGTGCTGACCTATGAAAAGCTCGACGAGGTCATCGACTTCGTGCGCGCGCGGCCCAAGCCGCTCGCGTTCTACCTCTTCACCGCGAGCCGGGCGGCGGAGGAGAAGATCCTCAATTCCTGCGCCTTCGGCGGCGGCTGCATCAACGACACCATCATCCACCTCGCCACGCCGCACATGGCGTTCGGCGGCGTGGGCGCGTCGGGCATGGGAAGCTATCACGGCAGGCGGAGCTTCGACACCTTCACCCATTACCGCAGCATCGTCAAAAAAGCGACGTGGCTGGATCTGTCCATGCGCTATCAGCCGTATACGAAGAGCAAGCTCTCCATGATCCGAAAATTCATGAAATAGGGGACAGTTCCGGCAAAAGCAAGGGTCTGAGCGGCGTATAACCCGCCGCCCGGACCCTTTTGCCGCCTGTCGGCGACTGCAAAAGCGGGGATTTACAAAACAGAGAAAATGTGTCATAATGCCCATATAACGTGTCGCCTGACCGTGCAGGGCGATGATTATGGCCATCCGGCCCGCGCCGATGGACAATCCTGTGTGAAAAGGAGCTGTGTAAAATGAAAAAACTGCTTGCCGCCGCCGATCAGTACATCCGGGAGTCCGACTGGAAGGTGACAGCCGTCCTCAAGTTTTGCCTGCTCTCGCTGGGCATGATCCTCGGGATGCAGGTGCCCGAAAAACGCAAAAAGCCCGTGCTGTTCGGCTGTCTTGCCCTGTTCGCCGCCACTTATGTTCCCCTGATGACGAAGCTGTTGCGTCTGCTGCTGCGAAAGAGCGGCGCGGAGTTTGACAGCTAAGCAAAGTATACGGCCGAGTTGCCGAAAAAGTCCGCTTTTGCCTTTGACAAAAGCGGACTTTTTCTTATTCTTCACTCGGTGGGAGAGAGACGTTTTCACAGAGTGTAGAGACATCCGTCCGCCGGTGGCGCAGCAGCGGCAGCTGTTCGCGTATCGCGTCCGCATCGGCAAGGTCGGGTGAGACGTACTGAATGCCCGGCGTTTCATCCATCTGCGCGAGCGCCGCCCCAGGGATCGACGGCGATGCTGTGGCTCCAGCCGTGATAGTGGGCGGACAGATCCCGCGCCGGCGCCGTCCCCGCGGCAAAGACCTGATTGAACACGGCCTGCGCCCGGAAGGTCAGCTCCCAGTGCGCCGGGCCGGTGGTCATGTTGAACGACGCCGGGACGAGGATCAGCCGCGCAGCGCCATAAGCCGCGCCAGCTCCGGAAAACGGAAATCGAAGCAGATGCACAGACCGATCCTGCCGAACTCCGTCCCAAAGACCGTCATATCGTCCCCGCCGCCCACTTGCTCCGCGTAGGCAGGGAACTCCGCCGCCGCGTAGGGACAGCAGAACATCTCTGGCAGAGCGACCAGATCCGCGCCGAGTCCGGCAGCCATCCGGCAAGCCTCTTCAGCGGCGGCGAGCGCAGCTGTCTTGTTCCGGAACGGGTTGAGATGAACCTGTGCAATTTGGATGATGGCCATTATTTTTTCCCTGCTTTTTGCGTTTTTTTCATTATGCGGCCTCTGCCGTCACGGCGAACACTTACGGGATGCTGTTCGTCCGTATTCCGCAGCAGGTAATCGCGCAGATAGAGCAGCTTTAACTTTTGACGTTCTGATCGGGCCATAATCACACCTCTCATTTAAATGCTATTTTTTAAAGGTCAATATAGGGCGTATCTCCTCCACACCTTCGGCCTTTGGTGGGTTACAAGCCAGTTATCTCGTCGTTATGCAAATCCTCCCAGTTGAACAGGGCAGGTTTAAGCTCTGAAAAAGGAATACATAAAGTTTTGCCGTTTTCATCAATGCAATCAACATGGCAGTAATCGTTCCAACCACCGACGCGCAGCCCAAAACCGTTTTCCAGCCGGAGCACAATGTCAGACACCAGTTCGCGTTTCGTATGATTATCGTTAAACGGTTTATGAAACATTGGATCTATATCGGTAAAATAAGTATTAACCTCGATGTCAGCGATTTCATGGCCCAGGCAAGGTTTAAAAGGATGTCGCGTTTACATTAGGCGCATTAGTACCAGCCTCAATATTCCACGGAATGCAGTTCATGCTCATGCGGAATTCCGGTTGCTGTGGTGTATCAATTTCAAAGGGATCATCGTCTTCAAAACGAATAAGAAGCGGCTCATCAATCTGGGAGCTGCGGGCAAGTACGGCAGAATGATCAATATTGGCATAATTGGACTTGCGCTGCCGCTCTTCTTCCGGCAAGTTATCAAGCTGAATATATACCGCATCTTCAATCCAGTCCCCGGTGAAAAAGTAACTCAGCCCTATCATTCGTATTTTTTTGCTCTTCGACCTGCAAGATTAAATTTCTTGATATATTCCTTGATTTCTGCCGGAGAAACCATCGTTGGCGCAGGCCATTCATTGGAAGAGAAAGCAAAGTCATTGAAATTATTTGTCCCTTTGCCCACGTATGTCTCAGTAATCATATCTGCACCACGCCAATCAATGTTAATTCACAGGGTCGTTGTAGGGCGTGTCCTCCACGCCTGCGGTTTTCAGACTGGTTACAAAGCAGTCCAGGCGGTGGCGAACAAGCCGCCTCATCCAATTGATGCCACCGAACCATTTGACAAGGGTGGGACTGACTGCGTAGTAGCAGCGGACGAAGGCGCGTCCTGGCGCTGTCCGCTTTAATCTGTAGTCGCGGAACCGACGCAGCGTCCATACCTCCGGGCAATCATAGGACCCATAGACGGCGGTTGCAATGTAGCAGCCGTTTTTTGGGGGGCCGCCGCCCCCGCCTTTATTGCTTTCGTTAACTGCCTGCATATAGTGCACATATCCATCGATGCCTTTTCCAAAATATCCGTAATCATCCGACATGTGAAACGCCTCCCCGTCTGTATTTCTTCGTTGTGTTTATCCTGCTGTGTGAGCAAATCGCCAAGCACATTGACGCAGCTCTGCACCGGAGCAAGCCGCTGCCCGTTGTAATCGCCTTCAGCATAGATGGGCTGCCTGAAAATGTTGTTGAGCGCTCCGACCATAAAGAAATACAGATAATCATGCCTGCCGTCTAGCAGCTCGGCAATATCGAAAACGCGATTTCTCAGTTCATCGTAGTGTTCCATGTCCAACGGTGTACCGCTGAGCTCATGCAGTGCCTGTTCATAATCCCCCAGCTCCAGCTCGCAGAAATCAATCAGCGTACCGCCGACGCGTTCCAGCGTTTAAAGCCATGGCGCTCGGCATTCGTATACCAGAGAATCTGCAGACGGAGCCTGCTGTCGATAAAAACCTTGTAATACGGAAACTGTTCCATTCTGCCCTCCGATGCAAAGAAACATATTTTGCAATTATTGTTTCTTTGCGTTCCCTGCGTCATTTAACACGCCGTCTGCCAGAATGACAGTGGGGGATAAAACAATAACCGATTTTACTCAGAAAGGACTGACAAAATGAATCAGGCAAACGAAACAAGCGTTTCGAGACCGTCGACGGTGAGACGCTCATGAGTACACCGCTGCAGCTGCTGAATTTTGTGGTGGATACGCTGCTATCGCAAGGACTCCATATTCTCGCCGGATCTCCGAAGGTCGGGAAATCATAGCTGGCGCGGTGGCTTGCCGTGACGATTGCCAAGGACGAAACGCTTTGGGGAATGCATGTAAAGCAGGGTACCGCACTCTACCTCTGCTTGGAGGACAGTATGCTGCGTATCCAGAACCGGCTGTTTGAGATTACAGAGGACGCGCCCAGCAGCGTTCACTTCTGCACCGAAGCCCTTCTGCTGGGCAAAGGACTGGAGAAACAGATCGAAATCTTCCTTGCAGAGCATCCCGATACGGTGCTCATCATCATCGACACGCTTCAGATGATCCGCAGCACCGCCTACGATAACACCTACGCAAATGACTACCGTGACCTCTCTATCCTGAAAAAACTGGCTGGCAAGCACGGCGTTGCAATCCTTCTCATTCACCATCTCCGCAAGGAGGCTGCGCCGGACGTGTTCAACCGCATCTCCGGCACGACAGGTGTACAGGGCGCGGTGGATTCCAGCTTCACACTTATCGAGGACAAGCGCGGCAGCAGTCAGGCAAAGCTTTCCTGTATCGGGCGCGACATTGAATACCGGGAAATCGAACTGCGGCGCAACGAGAACAACGTTTGGGAAGAGATTTCAGACAGCGCAGAACAGCCGGCATTGCTGGGTGACCGGATTATTTTTCTTCTCTCTGTTTTTATGAGTCCCCGTGAGAATTTTATCGGCACTCCCACAGAGCTGGCGGAGGTTATCGACCCTGTTGGCAGCGAACATGTTTCACCCCCAAAAATATCGCAGCGCATCCTTCAAAACGCTGACGCACTAAGCAAAATCGGCATTTCCTTTGCTGTGCGGCGAAGCAACGGCAAGCGGATTATCCAGCTCCGCCGTGCCGATAGTGCCGATACACAGGCCCCCGCAGCCATTGACCCTGTCGGCCCTGCGGAAAGTTTCGGGGGCGCGGAATCCTCTCCTTCAGGAGAGGGCAAGCAGAGCGCCTGTCCGACTTCGTCGGACTTGGCACAAGAGGTTTGTGGGCACAGCCCACACCCAGCGGAACGGAGGAACGCATGAAACAGAAAAAGGATATCCGCATCACCATCCGGCTCACGCCGGAGCAATATGACAGCATCGCGGCGAAAGCGGAAACCGCGCAGATGCCGATTGGGTCTTATGTCCGTGCCGCCGCTATGCGGCACAGAGTTACCGTCATCGATGGGCTAAAGGGATTTACCCATGAGCTGAAAGGCATCGGACGCAATCTCAATCAGCTTACCATTCTTACAAACGAAGGCCGAATCACAGAAGTCAACCTCGGCGCCGCGATGGAAAAACGGGCGGAGGTTTATCTCAGCCTGCAAGCGCTGGCGGAACAGGAGCAGCGCTGATGGCGACCGTTACCTTTATCCGCTATGCACGGCAGTCTGCCGGTACGTTGGTTGGAGTGGCGCAGTATGTATCACAGGATGACAAAACAGCTGACCGAAAGCTTGTCAGCGGACAGAACTGTAATCCCCAGCTAGCACGGCAAGAATTTCTCACTACTCGCACCATGTATCACAAAGACAGTCCTGTGTTTTTCTATCACTATGTCCAATCCTTTCATCCAGACAAACCTGTCACCGGAGAGCTGGCACATGAAATTGCGAAAGAGTTTGCGGCAAAAGTATGGCCGGAGAGTGAAGTGCTCATCGCCACCCACGTAGATGCCGATCATATTCACTCCCATTTTATCGTCAACAGCGTCTGCTATGACAGCGGAAAAATGCTTTGGCAGGGGCCAGCACTTTGGCGGCGCTGCGTCCGATCTCGGATGAGATCTGCATGAAATGCGGATTGTCTGTGTTGTTAAAGCAGGAAAAAAAAGTCGCAGGGTATGAGCGGCCGAGAGTATCGTGCCGCCGCGCAGGGCGAGAGCTGGAAGCTTCGGCTCATGGGTACCATTGACGAGTGCATGAAATATGCCGGAACAAGAGACGAATTCATTGCGCTGATGCAATCGGAAGGATACGGTGTCCGCTGGCAGGACTCCAGCCAGAACATTACCTACACAGGCCCCTCCGGCATGGAGTGCCGGGACGACCGGCTGCACGACGAACGATATCTGAAGGAGGCGATGGAATGTGAGTTCCGAATCCGAGCGGGAATTGTCCATGGAGGAGTTAAAGCGGCTGAATCACCCGCGGAGTTCACTGAAACAGCAAACGCCGGAGCCAACTCAGCCGGAGCCGCATCCGACGCAGGCGGAGTGGGCAGAGCTGATGAGTGCGCTGGACTCGATGGAGCGCCGCGTGGCCGCACAGGCGGCCCTCGTGCGGGAGCTTTCCCAGAGGCCAAGAACGTACCCGACCCAGGAACAGATTACGGCGCTGGCGCGGGATGTGGCGGCGATGCGGGCGATGCTCGAACAGGCTGGGAAACGGAACGCGCGGCGTATCTCTCTCCCGCGGCTTCATCTGTACATCCTGCATCTCAGTCCGGCGTGGCTGCTGATCCCGGAGATCTTGCTGGTGCTCTGGGCAATGTGGCACAGCTGGGACATGCTCTGGAGCGGACTCAGGACACTGTTCCCGTAAAGGACGCAGCGACATCCGTTCCGCAGACAGATCACAAAATACTTTCGAAAGAGCGCAGAAAAAAGATCGCCCAGGGACACGCCCCAGACGATCACGAAGATGAACAGATCTGGCAGCAGACCATGTAATGGTCTACCCCAGTTACTACCCTGATATGGGAGAAAGAAGTTTTTATGAGAACCGAATATGAGGAATACCGGGACACCGGAATCGTTGGCGCGTACGATCCTGAAAAGGCCGTTTTCCGGCAGACGGGGGACGGCGGAATTAGCACCATTTTTCGTGATTCGTCTTACTGGGACACGGAGGAAGGCTTCATCAGCGAACGCAATATGCTGGTGGGCGGAAGAGCCTTTCATATCGCCTCTGCTTTCCCCGGCAAGGCCGAGGCGACACCCGCGGACAAGCTGCTTTCCCTGATTGATGCCGACTGTGCCAAGAATGCCCACAGTGTCTGAGATTCCAATAGACATGCAACAAACGGTGCGGTATACTGTGGCTACTGTACCGGCCTGCCACAATATGAAGGAGGTACGAAAACAGTGGCAGGCCCAAAATACAATATACTCTACGGCAGGCTCAGTCAGGAAGACGAGCGGCAGGGCGAGAGCCATTCCATTCATAATCAGCAATTGTTTCTTCAACGATATGCAGAAGAAAACGGTTTTGGAAACACACTTTTTCTGGCTGACGATGGCTACTCCGGCACAAACTTTGATTGGCCTTCCTGGAAAAAAAACATCGAGATGATCGAGCGCGGCGAGGTGGAAACCTTGATTGTGAAGGATCTCAGCCGTCTGGGACGCGAGTATTTGCAAATGGGTCAGTTCACGGAGATCTACTTCCCGGAAAAGGGTGTGCGCTTTATTGCCGTCAATGACAGCGTGGATTCTCTGGTGGAAAGCAGTAATGATTTCAACCCCATCCGCAATTGGGCGAGCGAACTCCACGCGAAGGATACCAGCAAAAAGGTTCGTGCCATCAAAAAGATGCAGGCGGAGCGCGGTGAGCGTTTGGGCGGGAGACCGCCTTACGGCTACCGAAAGAAGGATGGTAACGCCAAGGATCTTGATCCAAATGAGGATGCCTGTACACCGCATCACATCCGGGAGGCTGATCTCATCCAGATTGTACTGGATGACCTGCGGCGGGTTACGCATTTCGCCCGGCTGAAAGAGCGGCAGTTGCCGAGTACATCAACCAAAAGAACAGCACGGAGCTACGCAAGGAAATAAACGCTCTGCAGAAAAATCTGGATTTCATGCGGCGCAGAAACGAAGAACTAACGGCCCTGTTCAAGCGCTTCTATGAGGATAACGTTTTGGGGCGCGTGACAAATGAGCAGTTCCGTCTGCTCTCCGCAGATTACAACGCGGAACAGAAAACGCTCGCGGATTCCATTCCAGAGAAGGAAGCGCAGCTGGAAAAACTAAAAGCGTCGGCGGCCAATGTGGATGCCTTCATCGACAAGGCAAAACGGTACACCAACATTGACGAGCTGACACCGGAGCTGCTGCGGCTGTTCATCCAGCGCATTGAGGTCGGAGAGCGAAGCAAAAAACACTCGCACTCGTCTGCTCAAAACATCCGGATTGTCTACCGGGACATCGGCGCGGTGGACAGCCCGATAAGAGAAGGATTGCCGGCGCCACATGTAGCACCGGCGATCTCAAGCAAAGAAGAAATGATGAGGCTGTTGGCATAAAATAAGGAGGCGGACGGCATTCCGCCGTCCGCCTCTATGCCTGACAGTTCAGATGTGTCACAAAAAGTACCTATGAGAACTATCAGAAGGAGCGGCGCGCTTTGCGGTACGGGAATTACTTCATGAAGGTGTCCTTGGTCATCTGATCGATGTAGCTGAGGTACTTGTCCTGCACGTCCTTCGGGATGAGGTCGTTCATCTTGCCGGCGGACAGAACGCCGTTCTGCAGCGAACCATAGATGGTTTCGCCGCCGAATTTGCCTTCCTCGACAGCCTTCATCGAAAGACCGATGAGGGAGGAGTTGTCGGTCACCTGCGAGCAGATGACGCAGGCGTTCTGGCCCAGCAGATCGGACGGCTGACCGATGTCGAAGACCTTGACGGAGCCGGCGGCGGTATTGGCTTCGTCGATGGCCTGACGGGCACCGGAATCGACTGCGGAGGCGTCGCCGAAGAAGACGTCGGCGCCCTTGTCCATCATGGCCTTGGCAAACTCGATACCCTTGTCGGTGGCGGAGAAGGAACCGGCGTAGACGGGATCGAGAACCTTGACGTCCTTACCCTCGGCCTTGCCGACGAACTGTGCGGCTTCGGTGTAGCCCTTGTATTTGCCGAGGGTGGTGTCGAGCTCCATGCCGCCGATGAAAGCGACGGTATTGCTCTTCGTCATCAGACCCGCGAGCGCGCCGGCGATCCAGCCGATCTGCTGCGCGTTCGGGAGCAGGGAGGTGACGTTCTTATTGGTGGCTTTCCCCGGGGTGTCCGCGGCGCCGTTGAGCAGCGCGAAGGCGATATCGGGGTATTCCTCGGCAGCCTGGAGGACAGCGTCGGTGTACTGGTTGCCGGGGGCGTAGATGAGATTGTAGCCGAGGTCGCAGTAAGAGGCGATGGTCTCATAGTACGCGGACTGGTCGATGGAATCGGTGACCTCGTACGTCCAGCCGCTCTTCTTGCAGGCGTCGACCATGGCGTTGTAGCAGGCCATGCCCCAGCCGCCGTCGGAGATGCTGGAATCGCAGATCATGGCGACTTTAAAATTCTTGGAGCCGGTTGAGGCGGCGGTGGTCTCAGCGGCTGCGGCGGTGGTTTCCGCGGCGGCTGCGGTGGTGGTTTCCGCTGCGGCCGTGGTTGCGGCGGCGGTGGTCTCAGCGGACGCGGACTTGCCCGCGCAGGCGGTCATGCCGAGAACCAGAGTGAGCGCCAGAAGGACTGCGAGTGCTTTTTTCATGTGTGTTCCTCCTCGATTCTGATTGGTGAGTGGGTTGATATCCGGCGGAGCCGGGAAATGCTCAGCGTTCCTCGCGGCGGTACGGCTGTCCGCCCGCGCGCGGGCCGGCCTTTTTCGCGCCGATGAGAGAGAGAACAAGGACGGTGGCGACATAGGGTATCATCTGGAAAAACTGATAGGGAAGGCCGAAGTTGGCCACCTGCAGGCGGATCTGAAGCGCGTCGCAGAAGCCGAAGAACAGGCACGCGAGCAGAATGCCGCCGCCTGTCCACCGGCCGAAAATGACGGCGGCCAGCGCGATAAAGCCGCGGCCGGCGACGTTGCCCTCGGTGTAGGTGTTGGCGTAGCAGGTGGTGAGGTACGCCCCGCCGATGCCGGAGAGCGCGCCGCAGAGAATGCAGGCGATGTACTTGATGCGGATGACCGGGATCCCGAGTGTCGCGGCGGCCTTCGGGTGCTCGCCGACGGCCTTGTAGTTCAGGCCGGAGCGGGTCTTGTTGAAGTAGAGAACCGTGACGATGACGAGCAGGTACGCGAAATACACCATCGGCGTCTGGTTGAAGAGCAGCTCGCCGAGGAAGGGGATGTTTTTGAGGCCGGGAATGCCGATGCCGCTCATCAGGGTGATCTGGGAGAGCTCAGAGCCCGTGCCGAAATAGACACGGTAGATGAACGACGCAAGCGCGGGCGCGAAAATGTTGAGCGCCATGCCGTAGACGATCTGGTTGGCGCAGAGTGTGATGGTGGCAAAGGCGTAGATCATGTTGACCGCGATGCCCACCAGCGCGCCGGAGAGGATGCCCAGCCATGCGCTGCCTGTGATGAAGCAGACGAGGAAGCCGACGAGCGAGCCGATGGCCGCGAGGCCTTCCAAGCCGATGTTGACCATGCCCGCGCGCTCGGAGTAGAGCTCGGCAAGGGCGATGAACAGGAGCGGTACCGCCATGCGGACGCTCGCCAGAATCAGGTTCGAAACGAAGTCCCAGCTCATGCCGATTTGACCTCCTTCCGGTCTCCGCCGGAGAGTTTCATGCGAAACGTCTCGAACTCCGGCAGCTTCACAAGCGCCATGCCGGCGACGGTGAAGACGATCACAAGTGCCTGAATGATGTCTGAGACGCTGGTCGGAACGCCGGTGGCGGCCTGCATGGTGGTGGAGCCGGTACGGAGCGCCGCGAAGAAGATCGCGACGACCATCGAAGCGATGGGATGCAGCTGGCCGATGAGCGCCATGGCCACGCCGTCGAAGCCGTAACCCGCGCCGAAACCGTTGATCAGGCGGAACTGCGAGCCGAGCAGCTCGGCCGAGCCGCCGAGGCCTGCCACAGCGCCGGAGACGATAAAGCTCGCGAGGATATATCGGTTGACGGGGAAACCGTTAAAGCGGCTTGCGGTCATGTTGTAGCCGACAGCGCGGAGCTTAAAGCCGCTGGATGTCCGGAACAGGAAGTAGTAGAGAATCAGGCCCACCGCGACGGCGATGGCAAACGCGCTGGTGAAGCGCATGCCGTGCACGATGCGGGAGAGCTTGAGCCCGACGGGAATGGAAGGCGTCTGGGGCACGTTGGCGTCGCGCAGCCAGCTCGTGTAGACGACGCCCATAAGGAGCGTGGCAACATAGTTGAGCATGATGGAAATGATCATCTCGTTCTGCCCGCGGGTGACCTTGAGGATACCGGGGATGAGGCCCCAGACGCCGCCGGCCAGCGCGCCGGCGATCAGGCAGAGCAGAATGCCGGGCAGGCCCGTGAGGCCGGAGTTCAGGCCGATCACGCATGCGACGATCGAGCCCATGATGAACTGACCCTCACCGCCGAGGTTGAATACGCCGCAGCGGTAGGCAAAGCACGCGCAGAGCGCCGTGAAGATAAGGGGCGTGGACTTCGCGAGGGTGGTGCCCAGCGTGGCCTTTGTGCCGAAAGCGCCTTTCCAGAGATATTGGAGTGCCGTGAGCGGACTCGCGCCGCGCAGGGCGATGATGATGGCGCCGATGAGAAACGCGAGCAGGATGGACAGGAGCGGCACGGCAAAGCTGGCCAGCGACTGTTTGAATTTTCTCATTCCGTTTTCCCCCTACCTGCCGGTCATGGCGATGCTGATCTGATCGATCGGCGGATTTTTCCCGGAAAATTCGCCCATGAGTTTACCCTCGAAGATGACGAGAATGCGATCGGACATCTCGAGGATCTCATCGAAGTCGGCGCTGATGAGCAGAATGCCGACGCCCCGGGCGCGCGCCTCGATCATGCGGTCGTGGATGAAGCGGGTCGCGCCGATGTCAAGGCCGCGCGTGGGATGCACGGCGACAAGAAGATCGGGCTCGGACTCGAGCTCGCGCGCGAGGATGACCTTCTGCTGGTTGCCGCCGGAGAGGTTGCGCACCTCCTGGTCGACAGAAGCGCAGCGGATGTCGTACTTCTCGGCCATCTCGCGCGCGTAGCCTTCAATCGCGCTCTTTTTCAGGGCGAAACCGTGGCCGCGGCTGAATTTCTCGGTGTCGGTGGCCTTGAGAACGAGGTTGTCCGCGACGCTCATGTTTCCCACGAGACCCTGCAGGTTGCGATCCTCGGGGATGAGGGAGACGCCCTCGCTGATAAAGCTGCTCGGGCTGAAGAGGACGACCTTTTTGCCCTTGAGGTCGAGCTCGCCGGCTTCCGGCGCGAGCACGCCGGTGACGATCTGCGCGAGCTGCGTCTGGCCGTTGCCGTCCACGCCCGCGATGCCGACGATCTCGCCCCGCGCGACCTGAAGCGTGATGCCCGCGAGGCCGTTGTGCTTGGAATTTTTGTGATATTCGATGTTCGAGAGCCGGAAGGCGCCGCCGTCGGTTCGGGTGACCTTTTCATACTGCGAGTCGGCCAGCTCCCGGCCGATCATCAGGTTGGCAAGCTCCGGGCCGCTTGTCTCCTCGCGGCGGACGGTCGTGACCACCTCGCCCGCGCGGAGGATGGTGATGCGGTCGGAGATGTGCAGCACCTCGCGCATCTTGTGGCTGATGAAGATGATGCTCTTGCCCTCGCCGATCAGCTTCTGCATGATGGCGAACAGCCCCTCCACCTCCAGGTCGGTCAGCGCGGCGGAGGGCTCGTCGAGGATGAGAAGCTCCGCCCCGTGATAGAGCGCCTTGAGAATCTCCACGCGCTGCTGCGCGCCCACGGAGATTTCTGTGATGAGCTTGTCCAGCTCAACCTCGAGGCTGTATTTTTCGGAGAGCGCCTCGATCTCCTTTCGTCTCTCGTCGCGGTCGATGAACAGACCCTTCACGTTGCGGTCACCCAGGATGATGTTCTCAAAGACCGTCATAGCCTCTACCAGCATGAAGTGCTGGTGTACCATGCCGATGCCGAGCTTGACCGCCTGGCTGGGGGATTCGATCCGCTCCTCCCTGCCGTTGAGGAAAATTTTCCCTTCTGTCGGCTGATAGAGGCCGATCAGGATGTTCATGAGCGTGCTCTTGCCGGCGCCGTTCTCGCCGAGCAGGGTGTGAACCTCGCCCCGGGCAACCGAGAGGGTGACGTCCCTGTTGGCGTAAAAATCGCCGAACCGCTTGCTGATGTGCTCCATTCTCAGCAGTTCTTCCACCGTGTCCTCACTCCCTTTCTTCAGCCGGCCTCCTGGTCTGGCGGGCCAGCATGATTTCCTTTCTCTCCTGTAAGGCGTAGATCGCGCTCTCCGCCCAGCAGTATTGCTGCATATACATGCCCTGAAAGAGACAGCAGGCTTCCGCGTCGCCGTTCATGAAATCACGGTAATCTGAGGCGGCCATCTCCATCCGTGCGCGGCAGAAGCCGCGTTCGCGCTCGAGAAAATTCTCTGCGCCGACCTCACGCAGCGTGTCGGCCAGCTCCTTGATCGTGCGGCGGTAGCCGGTTTTCTCCGTGTCCACGTCGGCGTCCTCGCCCCAGAGGTACTCCACGATCTCGTGGATGGAAACGGGGCGGCCGTCGCGGAAGACGCACAGCGCCATCAGCTCCTTGGACTTGGCGGAGCGGAAGCGCACCGGTTGGGAGTCTACAAGCATGTCGAACACGCCGAACGTGTGGAAATAAATACGCTTGCGCTGCCTGCCGTGCAGCAGCTTCGCGCGCTCGAGCACGTCCGCGATGTCCTCCCGATCGAAAGGCTTGAAAATCATATAATCCGCCTTCATCCGCAGCGCCGCGACGGCGTATTTGGGATGGGCGGTGGCAAAGACGATAATGATGTCCGACCGCAGTTCGCGCAGCCTGCGCGCCAGCTCGATACCGTCCATGCCGGGCATGTCGATGTCGAGCACGGCGAAGTCCACTTCGTGATCGGAAGCGTACCGCACGGCCTCGACCGGATCGGTGAATTTGCCGACAAGCTCGAAATCCGGCATGTCGGCGCATTTGAGTTCAAAGAGCTGCAGGTCAAGCAGCATGTCGTCAACCAGAATTGTTTTCATTGCGACCTCCTGCCGCCTCGCGCGGCGCGGCTCATTCAATTGTTCTCATTATAACAAACGAACCGTACGAAAACCGTACGGTTCGGGGAGGTTCAGTCGGGAACCTGCAAAAATTTTTTGTAAATGAGGACGACTTTCGTTCCCACGCCGGGTGTGCTCTCGATGCGGATGCCGCAGCCGGGGAACTGCGAGATACGCCGGCGCACATTGGCAAGGCCTACCGAGCGGCCCTGATAGGCCGCCGTCGGGTCGAAACCCGTGCCGTTGTCCTCGACGGTGACGACGTGGCTCGTCTCGTTATCCGAGAGGGTAATGGTCACCGTTCCGCCGCCGACTTTCGTTTTGATGCCGTGGAGGATGGCGTTCTCCACGATCGGCTGGATGGTGAGCGCGGGGATGGCGAAATCCTCGTCGGAGATGTGATAGACCACATGCAGCCGGGAGCCGAGCTGCTGCTTGTTGATGTCGATGTAGGCGCGGACGGCGCGCATCTCTTCCCGGAAGGAGCCGACGCCGCCGGCGGCGGTGATGCTGTCCACGCTGAAGCGCAGGTAGCGGGAGAAGTCGCCGGCCATTTTGTAGGCGGCGTCCGGCTGGAGCACGATGAGCGCCTGCAGGGAGTTGAGCGTGTGGTAGAAGAAGTGGGAGCTGATCTGTGAGAGAAGCATGTTGGTCTGCTCGCGCTCGAGCTGGCAGCGCAGCTCGAGAATCTGGTGCTGCGACTCCTCGGCCTTCAGCGTGCGCACCTTTTCCATATTCCACGCGACGAAGGCGGCCAGCAGGCTCACAAGAAGGCTGGCGAACAGGCACAGCCAGAGGTCGGGCCGGGCATACCAGGCGAGGATCGGCGCGATGCTCACCGTCCAGGTGGAGTTGAACAGGCTGAGGGGATAGTCATGCGTGACCCGCCCTGCCGGAAGGGGCGTGGCGGTGGAGAGAATGTTCTGACGGTTTCCGGTGTCCGGGTCGATGCGCCACATCTCGCAGGCGAAGCCCTGCGAATCCACGCGGCTCATCGAGCTCGCGGCGAGCACGTCGGGATAATCGAGCGTGACGGAGACGACGCCCCAGTAGTGCGGGTTCCCGGAGGCGTCCTTCAGAAAGACGGGCAGCCGCCCCGCAATACCGACGCCGCCCTGGATGAGGTCGAACGGTCCGGCCATGTAAAGCTCGCCCTTCGCGATGGCGGCGCGGGCTTCCTTGTTGCCGGCGCCGTCGCGGGACATGTCGAGGCCGAGAACAGATTCGTTCCCTGCAAGGGGGTAGACCGCCGCCACCACGCCGCCCGGTGCGAAGAGAACGTTTCGAACGTAGTTTTCCCGGAGCAGAATGGAGGCAATCTCGTCGAAGCCGTGATAGTCTCCGCCCGTCTTGATGAGGTAGGCCTCAAGCACGCGGGTCTTACTGAGCTGGGAGAGCATGATCTCATGCGTCTCCGAGCCGACGGTCTGGGCGATATAGGACATCTGCTCGGATTCCTGCCGGTTGTTGTTGACCTGCACATAGGCGCTGAGCAGCAGCAGACACGCGAGCGTGATGAGAAACGCGCGCCACACCGGCGGCGAGAACCGCCGCGCTTTTTTGGGAATCTCCGCCTGCATCCTGCCGCCCCCCGCCATTTTTCTCCATTATGCAGCAAAGCACTGTGAAATGCAAGCGCCGCTCCTTCCGGGGCGGCGCTTCTCGGCGGCGGTTTGTTACAGGTGCAGCACGCGTTCGCGGATCTCCTGCGTGCGGCCCTGGTTCCAGAACTGGGTGCCGATGTAGCCGCAGGTGCGGCGGGCGACGTTCATCCTGCTCTGGTCGCGGTTGCCGCAGTTGGGGCAGACCCAGACAAGCTTGCCGTCCTCATCCTCGCGGATCTCGATCTCGCCGTCGAAGCCGCAGACCTGGCAGTAGTCGCTCTTGGTGTTCAGCTCGGCGTACATGATGTTATCGTAGATGAACTTCATCACGTCCAGCACCGCGCCGAGGTTCTGCTGCATGTTGGGCACCTCGATGTAGCTGATCGCGCCGCCGGTGGAGAGCGCCTGAAACTGCGCCTCGAACGCGAGCTTGCGGAACGCGTCGATGTGCTCCGTGACGTGGACGTGGTAGCTGTTGGTGATGTAGGCTTTGTCGGTCACGCCGGGCACGATGCCGAAGCGCTTCTGGAGGCATTTGGCGAACTTATAGGTGGTGGACTCGAGCGGCGTGCCGTAGATGCCGAAGCCGATGTTCGTCTCGGCCTTCCACTTTGCGCAGGCTTCGTTCATGTGCTCCATGACGGAGAGGGCAAAGGGCGTGGCCGCCGGGTCGGTGTGGGACTTGCCGGTCATGTATTTGACGCACTCGTAGAGGCCGGCGTAGCCAAGGGAGATGGTGGAGTAGCCGCCGTAGAGCAGCTTGTCGATCGTCTCGCCCTTTTTCAGGCGCGCACACGCGCCGTACTGCCAGAGGATCGGCGCGGCATCGGAAAGAGTGCCCCTGAGGCGGTTGTGGCGGCACATCAACGCGCGGTAGCAGAGCTCGAGGCGCTCGTCAAAGATCTGCCAGAATTTCTCGAGGTTGCCGCCCGAGGAGAGTGCCACGTCGGGCAGGTTGAGCGTTACGACGCCTTGGTTGAAGCGGCCGTAGAACTGGTACTCGCCCTTATCGTTCTTCCACGGGCTGAGGTTGGAGCGGCAGCCCATGACGGGGAAGCAGTTGCCCTCCTTGAGTTCCTTCATCTTTTTCTCAGAGATGTAGTCGGGCACAAGGCGCTTGGCGGTGCATCGGGCGGCGAGTTTTGTAAGGTAGTAGTAACGGGAATCCTTGCGGATGTTATCCTCCTCGAGCACATAGATGAGCTTCGGGAAGGCAGGCGTGACCCATACGCCGGCCTCGTTCTTCACGCCCTGATAACGCTGCTTGAGAGCCTCCTCGATGATGAGCGCGAGATCGGAGCGCTCCTGCTCGTTCTTTGCCTCGCCGAGGTACATGAAGACGGTGACGAACGGGGCCTGCCCGTTCGTGGTCAGGAGAGTGACCACCTGATACTGGATGGTCTGAACGCCGCGCTGAATCTCGTCGAGCAGGCGGCTTTCCACCATGCGCTCCACCACCTCCGGCGCGGCGGGCGCGCCGATGGCGGCCACCTCGGCCTCCACCACGCGGCGGATCTTCCGGCGGCTCACGTCCACAAACGGCGCCAGATGCGCGAGGGAGATGGACTGGCCGCCATACTGGTTGGAGGCGACCTGCGCGATGATCTGGGTGGCGATGTTGCAGGCGGTGGAGAAGCTGTGCGGCTTCTCAATCATTGTGCCGGAGATGACCGTGCCGTTCTGGAGCATATCCTCAAGATTCACGAGGTCGCAGTTGTGCATGTGCTGGGCGAAATAGTCTGCGTCATGGAAGTGAATGATGCCTGCCTCGTGCGCCTCCACGATGTCCTGCGGAAGAAGAATGCGGCGGGTGATGTCCTTGGAGA